>Ga0209605_1001131_pt1 | contig 31037 bp, 38 predicted proteins | sample AD_UKC035_MetaG_FD_184408 | JGI IMG/M metagenome (GOLD analysis project Ga0209605, IMG submission 184408) | Active sludge microbial communities of municipal wastewater-treating anaerobic digesters from USA - AD_UKC035_MetaG (SPAdes) (version 2) | ecosystem: Engineered > Bioreactor > Anaerobic >...
CCTCTGAACAATAATGATAGAGTTGAGTATATGGAAAGGAATTTTTAAACAACGTGCAGGCTTATCGAACACACCTTAATGTTGCATGTTTTTTGTCTTGACAATGGGGAGGGGCTCATACAGTCTATAAGGCTGTAACGAGGAACTAATTTTATGTCTTCCAGTGCTTTAGGAAAAGAAATACAAAATACCTTAATTAGGCTGAACGGTTTTTTCAAATCACATGACAAGGCTGTGTTGTTTGGTTTGTTGCTTGGATGTGTTCCCTTCTTTCCAGTAGCACTCACTGGAATGATAATATCGTTATTGAATCTATGGCTCTGGAAAAATAAAAAACTTGAATATGCGGAAATTAGGATTATCAGACCAGCAATATTGATTGCTATTCTAAACATACTGCTTGGCATTCTGTTATTGCACTATCTATTGACTATAATATTTGGTTTAGATTGGATAAATCTTATTAATAGATGGCAACTCTGGTTTAAAGACTTTATTTATTCTCTTTGGCCATTCAATTTGTTTTTTCACAGACAAGGAGGCACGTTAGTATGACAACCCCAGATAATCAACAAGCCATTGTCCCCATTGAACAACCCAAGAGTGCAGATCAAAAGCACTGTTTTTCATGTGCGAAAGTCATCCACGTCACTGCAATGCAGTGTCCGTCATGCGGTGCAATGCAACCTTCTCTCCCTATTTCTTCATCGTCCGTAATAGAAACGGCTGCCAAACCTTTACCGGCACATCATGTGTTTTGCAGGGGTTGTGGGGCAACGCTCCACGAAACTGCTGTGACTTGTCCCAAGTGTGGAGCCCCACAGTCTGCTGGAATTAACGTTACTGGAAATAAAAACAGAATTACCGCCGCTCTCTTAGCAATTTTTCTAGGTGGTTTTGGCATTCACAAATTCTATCTTGAAAAGATCCTACAAGGGTTTATTTATCTGGTATTTTGCTGGACATTCATCCCAGCAATTATCGGATTCATTGAAGGCATTATTTACATAACAATGTCCGATACTGATTTTGCGAGAAAATATTAAGGGCAATGTACCTTTATGAACTGCATTGCGGTTCTTAACATCCCCGTAAAAGACACCTCGTTTTTTATTTTGTTTAAATAAATGCACAGGAGGAAACAAAAATGGGAATGGTATTTTGTCGTGGTTGCGGGAAGGAAATTCACGAAACAGCGCCAACGTGTCCTCATTGTGGAGCGCCACAATCTGCCCAGGGTTTGTCATCGACCTCTCTGAAGAGCCAGACAGTAGCCGGACTTTTATGTGCATTTTTAGGTGCCTTTGGGGCACACCGGTTTTATCTTGGTAAAATAGCAAGCGGAGTTTTGTATTTACTCTTCTGCTGGACTGGGATACCCAGCCTCATTGCTTTTATCGAGCTGATTATTATCGTATTCTCCAGCCCACAAAAATGGGCGGCGAAATACAATAATGGCCAATTGATGCCGCCGGTTAATGTGTTTCTTAAGGTACTTGTTTTGATTGTCCCTGTGATATTCATTATTGGCATATTGGCCGCAATCGCCATCCCACAATTTAGCGCGTACAGAGCAAAGTCGTACTGTGCATTATCAAAAGCCGAATTAAAGACAGCTTATACTTGCGCTCAAGCATTTTTTGCTGATAACCCAACTGCAACAAATTTATCTAGCGTTCAATTGGATGCATGTAATTCGTCAACAACGTCTGCAATTGAAATAATAAGTGGTCATCCCAATAATTTAATAATCAGTTCAAAACACGGTGGGTGTAAGACAACATACTATATAAATTCAGAAGGATATATATCCGAAGAATTACCATATAGTAGCGCACAAGAACCGGAAGCCTCGGCACCAACAGCAGTCCCGGATCAGACCTCTGAAATGACTGTGTGGTCGCCTAGTTTCGATTGTACAAAGGCATCTAGTAACGCAGAACTGCTTATTTGCTCAAGTGAGGAACTTGCTACAGCAGATGTAGCATTGGCTCAGGTTTATGAAGCCGTAATGTCAAGAACGGACGATAAACAGGCCTTGAAACGGGAACAGCTTGCATGGTTAAAGAATGAACGTGATGTCTGTACGGATGAAGACGCCATGCTGAAAGTTTATCAGGAGCGTATAGAACAATTATCAACACGATAAAACAAATCATCGCCTTCGTAATTATATTCATTTTTACGTGTGGCATTGCAACTGGTGAAAACAGTACGAAATTAGAAAGCGTGCTTATCGATCCGGGACATTCGCCGAAATCTCCCGGGACCATTGGCTGCAACGGCAAACATGAATACCTTTATAATGATGCTCTTGCAAAAGCAGTTGCTGCATTTTTGAAAAGAAAAAACATACCGACTGATTTGACACGATTGAACAACGAAAATATCAGTCTGATTGAGCGTGCACAAAAAAGTAATGAAAATTGCCTTCTACTTTCCCTTCACCACGATTCTGTTCAGTCGCAATTTTTATATAGTAAATCCAACATTCGCGGTTATTGCTCAAAAAAAGCTAAGGGATTTTCAATTTTTGTGTCCCGAAAAAATCCACATTATAACGAATCTGTCCGATATGCCGAAGCGCTTGGAACAGCCTTGCTCAAGAGAGGACTGATTCCAACACTACATCATGCAGAACCAATTACCGGTGAAAACAGAGAAATATTGATGCCTGATAAAGGAATTTATATTTATGATGAACTGACGATTCTGAAAAATGCCAAATCTCCCGCACTATTGCTTGAGGCTGCTGTAATAGTGCACCCGCAAGAGGCTTTAATATCCGATACAGACGAATACCGTCGCATTATCTCAGAAGCCGTCTATGAAATGTTGGTTAATGTTAAATAAATATTTATTTCAAGTCATAATCAGCGAATCCTCGGCGATGGTTGTATGCATGATAAGTAGGTGATATACGCCCTCCAGCACAATTCAAACATGCTGAGAATTCTTTTGCATATAACTGATAGAAAAAGAAGCGCTTTGACTTTCTTGGTTTAATGAACACAGCATCCTGTGGATTTCCAATTATTTCCGTATTGATCAGATTCCTAGACTGACCAAAATTAGTTTTTAAACGATTGGGATCATTTAGGTTTTAAGGCCGTTTTTGCCGGTTCTGGGTATTTACAAGGAACGGCTTACATCGGATAAAAACGTCAGAAGCATTCTTTCGTCTGGTTTCAAACAAAAACACTCTTAGTTTATTTCCTGTCACGAAAACATTTTTAAAATTTTTCCGAGTTCGATCAGGACATAGAACAAATATATGATTAAGAAATTTATAAAATAAGTTTCAGGAAGGAGGTGACTGTCTATGAAGAAGAAGGTCTATACCCGACCAGTATCAGTGGCGCTATCAGAAGAGATGTTCGTTCAGGTGAAGACCATCGCGGACAACGAGGAAATCGGTATCTCGGATTACATCAGGGAAGCGATTCGGGAAAAGCTGACAACAAACAACCACAATCCACTTCAGCAAGAAATTATCCAAGACTAGGTAGGTAGCAATGGGACGTAAGAACAGCAGAATGAATGACAAACAGGAATTCAACAACTTAAACCAATTTTCGAAGCAGAGGAGAGAAAATAAAATGAATACAGAAATGAAACTAAACGAGAATCAGAGAATTGCCGCTGAACATGAAGATCAACATATTTTGGTTTTAGCCGGCGCCGGAACAGGGAAGACATCGACAATCATCGCGCGGGTAGAATACTTAATCCAAAAAGGCGTTGATCCCCGACGAATCCTTCTCCTGACATTTACGAGACGCGCAGCAAAAGAAATGACGGACAGGTTATCGCTGAGCATTGGATATGCGGCTAAAGAGGTAACAACAGGAACTTTCCATCACTTCTGTCTGCTGATCATGCGCAAAGAGCCGGACAAATTTGGGATACGGGATTTTACAGTAATAGACCGTGACGATCAAATATCCCTCATGAATCTTGCAAGGGTCAAATATGTAACAAAAGGAGTAAAGTTCCCGATAGCTTCCAAGCTGGTCAACTTTTATTCATACGCCCGCAACACCAAGATGGAATTTTCCGAATACTTAAACAAGTACGCAGAATACGACTCTGAAAATTCAGATAAAATATTAAATGTTTTTGGCGACTACGATCAAAGTAAACAATCTCACCGTTACCTCGATTTTGACGACATCATTTATCGGTTTGGCGAAGTCCTGCATAATTCCCCTTCGATCAACGAGCAATTACGCTCGCAATATGACCACATCCTGGTTGACGAAATGCAGGACACGAACCCCCTGCAATGGCGCATTCTGGACGGACTTAGAGACCCCGCCAAACTCTTCTGTGTGGGTGACGACGCGCAAAGCATTTATGCTTTCCGGGGAGCTGATTTCAGGAATGTGCATTCTTTTAAAGACCGGGTTCCTGATTCCGTCGTTCTTAAACTGGAAGACAATTATCGCTCGACGCAGGAAATTCTGGATTTTTCCAACTGGCTGTTAAGAGAATCACCGCTGAATTATGGCAAGAACCTTAAGGCACAGAGAGGAACCGGGATTAAACCCGTTATGAAGAGCTTTTCAAGTGACCTTGCGGAAGCAAAATGGATCGCTGAGGATCTTATCAAGCGTCACGAAGAAGGAAATTCATGGAAGGACCACACGATTCTTACAAGGACCGCCTACAGCGCAAGAAGTGTGGAAGCGATGCTGATTGAGAAAAAGGTTCCCTATGTATTTATCGGGGGAGCGAGCTTTCTTCAGTCTGCCCACGTCAAGGATTTGCTTTGCTTGGTCAGAGCGGCGGGAAATCCACAGGACGAAATCGCCTGGAAGCGTTATCTGGTGCTTTGGCCGAAAATTGGAGATGTCATTGCGACTCGTCTTATTTCATCCATAAAAAAAACCGGCTCTCTTGTAAAAGCATTTTCTGAAACAGCGAGCAGAAATGATAAAAGAAACGAAATCATCAATGGCCCCGAAGTTATATTGCAATACTGGAACGAACCGGCCAAAGCGCTGAAAGCGGGAGCGGAGTTCTTTGAGCCTCTCCTGTCAGCAAGATACGATCAATGGAACGTGCGAAAAAAGGATTTTGACCTTCTGGTGAAACTTGCGGAACGATACACCAGTCTCATGCGGTTTATTGAAGTCTATACACTGGACCCGATAACGTCAACAGCAGCCGTATCGGATAACCAGGATGTCGTTACCCTGATTACAGTTCATAGCGCAAAGGGAATCGAAAATCGTGTTTGCTATATTATTCGCGCTGAACCGGGAATTTACCCTCATATGCGCAGCATAGGGAAGGAAGACGAAGAGGAAGAAGAACGACGCACCCTGTACGTGGCGATCACAAGGGCGAAAAACGAACTAATTCTAACGAGGTCAAAATTTCAATGCAGTTATTCCTATCCATATTTCGACACTGAAGAATCTTATTTTTTATCAGACGTGCCCGAGGATATTTTACAAGAAGATTACGTGCATGATCATGCGTTTGATAACGTATATCATGCCAGTAATGAAATAGATCTTACCGCTGATTTTACCAACATAATGTCATAAGGAGGAATAAACCATGAGAAAAAGAAATTTTCATACATCAATTAATTTGCTGATCGAGCCCAGCACCTATCAACGGCTGAAAATGATCGCCGGACTACAAAAGACAACCATGTCCAAATTCATCCGCGAGGGTATCAAGCTCAGACTGGCGCATTATGATTCGGACAATAAAGAAACCCCGTCATTTTGACGGGGTTAAAAAGCAAACTTAAACTGAAATTAAATAATTTATGGTCATTCAGTGACGGGGATTTTTTTATATTCTACTCTTTTATCTGCCCATTATTCATCTGTCTTCGTTTTCTTAATAGCTTTGTCATACATCTTATCAATTACTTGCCACCCCTTATCTCCTTTTTGTAAGGTAACCTTGATAATATTTGTTGCGGATAGGTCGCAGTCCTTTGATTGATTACCCGTGCATACTGAAGAATGGAAAGGCTCAACGGGTTCATAACCCATAAGATATGTTACAATGGCAGTCTTAGAGGTTTTATCAATAGACACTTCTTTTATTTCTTTGACCGCTTGTTTCTTTACGGCACCTTCAAATGTTGCACTGGTGGAGGATATACCGGCCATAGTAGTCTGTCTAATGGCGCCTTTTGGATAAATATTGGAACCACGAACGTATTGTTTTCCGTTAATGGACGGCCCAAAAGGTAATGTATTTACTAACATACCCACAGACTCTCTCAGGTCAACAACATTTTCCACACCTGCAACTAAATAACCTCCTTGAATCAAACTAATGATCGACGAAGCATTTTTTACCTCAATTTCTTTTTCACACTCTATTAAACCACCATTTTTAAAATTTGATGAAATGATTATTTTAGCATCCTCATTAGAAAGATTAAGGTTACTGCATGCAAAAAGGCTTAAGATAAATATTGCAGAAACAATGGCCATTAATTTACTGTTTTTCATGTTACCCTCCATTTTCATTAATTTATTTTAAAGTTATCTACACAAACTCCATTCAAAATCAAAGATATAAGTTGCTGCTATATCTAGCATCTCTTTTCTCTTTTAAACGTCATTAGAACAAGATTTGTCATGCCATCGCAGTCATTTGTAACAAAAGAATTGACGAGCTCCCAACCGTCTTTACCCAGCGTATTCATTTCTGCTTCACATTTACGTTCGTTTACAGAGACATCGATAATACCTCTGTGGATTTCGAATTTGAGCATCTTGAATTCCCACTGCATGTTAATAGCTTCCTTTCTAATGTTATGAATATTTACATACAAAACACTAATTTATTTATCATTGTATAAAATAAAGCTTCTTCTTACACATAGAGTAGGTTGTCAAATTTTTTCAGACCAGTTCACAAATAATTCACTCCAACTCCTTTTCCAACCGCTCCTTCTTGGGTTGAAAGATATTCAGTGAAACATTATTTTAATACAGTGTCTTCAGAAACCGATGTTAACATTTTTTGAGCATTAATATTTCCCATTTTTGCAGATTTCTTTAAATCAACAATTCCTTCTTGATAATTTACGGTACGTATTAGGAATACTCCCCTATCATAAAACAATTGACTGTTGTTAGGTTCGTTCTTAATTCTATCTGTGTAATGGTTTACAATTTTTTTATGCATCCTATCAAACGTCTTTATGTTGGCAGTAATTGCGTTACAAATGCTAATGTTATTATTTGTTTTATTATTAAATTCGTTTACGGCACCCATGAAATTTGATTTATAATTTTTTATTCTATTGATGAGTCCTTCATCGTTATCTTTGCTTGTTTCAACATTATTAGTGAAATATTTATATTTATCACTCAAATATTCAGAAGCATCAATTACCTTTGAAACTAATTCATCTGCTTTATTTAATAAGCTTGCTATTGTGATACTATACTCACTAACATTTTTTAAATGATTAGTATAATTGGTGCTAATTTCTTTGCTTATTTCTTTTAATGTGGATATTTTTTTTATATTTTTATCTTTATTATATCTTTCCCTAATAACTGAAGCACTTTCTTTCATGTGCGCTATTGAATAATTAAGTTGCTTCATATTTTTCAGTTTTAATAAAATAAATTCAAATTGTTTTGCAAATTCACTCATTGTTGGTTCAGGTGAATACTTTGCGACTTTTATTACTTTATTTACTTTGCCACCATATTTGTCTATAAACGGGGATATATTAACATCTACCCATTTTGCATGGTCTGCAAATTTGCCCAAATTTTCATCGTAAAAAGAAAAATCAGATATTACTTTATTAATATCGGCATCAATTTCTTTTTTTAAATTTATACATTTTTCGATATCTTCTGCTGGAAGTGTTGGCGTAAAGCCATTAAAACCTATCCCCAAACCGATCAATGTTGCCACAAAAACAGAACCATAAAGAACCAATACCTTTGATCGACTTTTATTTTCACTAAATCGAATGACCAGGGCAGGTTTAATTAATCCTATTAACATTAGGACAAAGGATATGACACATGACCATGTTAATAAATAAAGAAAAAAAGCTAAAAAGAAATTATTTATTTCATCTGTAAGACCTGAAATGGTCGCCAACAAAATTATGATTATAGAACCATAGGTTAATAATACAGCGGCCCTTGTTTTTTGTTTCATAAATGGAAGTACAAATGCTGGTCTGAAAAGTCCGATAATTAATATTAATGCGAATATAAGAACTAATATCCTCACAATTGTTAGTATCATAAGATCTCCTTATGAATTAAATTTTCAGTGATTATTTACAGTTGCTCAACTCGTTCTCGCATACATCCCACCAATGTTTTCAGATCCTTTTCCGGCAACGTCAGCAGGAATGAAAGATCCATGTCCGTTTTTAGCAATTTTCTGATGATTTCCAGCAGCGCGGCGTTATCTATCTCACTACCCATGACTTTGGCCTCTGTTATCCGGGATAGAAGCAATCACTATATACATTAATAATAAAGAGTTAACTCTAACCCTTTTATCAGTAAATACTTTCAGGAAAGGAGAGAACTTGTAAAGTCGGCCAAAAGAATAAGCCAAAGCACCCGCAAAATCAACCCATTTTAACCCATCATTTTCAGAAAGGAGAACCATCCATGATCAACCAATGCATCGTGACCGGGAACCTGGGAGACGATCCCAAGGTCTTTTACTCGCCCGACGGAAACCCCGTGGCCTCTTTCAACATCGCTTTTCAGTCCGGAAAAAAGAAAACCTGCTGGATCAAGTGCGTGACCTTCCACAAGCTGGCCGAGATCTGCGCCCAGTATCTGCACAAGGGCGCCAGGATCGCCATCTCCGGAATCCTGGACCAGAACAAGTGGACAACCGACGATGGACAACCCCGCAGCACCTTCCAGATCATCGGGAGCACCATCGAGTTCATCAAGACGGACGGCAGGGGATTCAAGGAAGGGGAAGCATCCGCGGAAACCATCAATGACGAAGTGCCCTTTTAAACACAGCCGTTCAGATTCCATCTCAGGGAGGTAATACTACATGCAGGCTAAGACCATCGCCATACTTGTAAAAATCGCGGAAATCATCGCCAACATCTTCATTTTCACAAGAAACAAAACCGAAAGCAAAGGAGGCAGCAAAAAATGACCAATCAGGAAGTGCTAAAAAGAAGCGAACGCTCTCAGAACTTGAAAGTCTTCCATCTCGAGGATTCCCCATGGTTTTACGTGGAGTCCGAAGAGGGGAAAATCTGCTATAAGGTCTGCTACAACAACGAAACGGACTACTTCTGCAACTGCGGGGATTTTGCCAGAGGGGTCAAGAGCGATTCCACCTTCAAGTGCAAGCACGTCATGGCCGTCATGAATTCCATCACGGAAGGCGACCAGGAGAGCATCCATTACCTGGAAAGATGGAGACCGAAGCTGGATGACAATTTCGTCAAACAGATCGACGACAAGGACTTTGTGCTCTACGCGGGATTGCTGGATGTGGCCCACCAGAAGAACCTCTGCATGGTTGACGTGGAGCTGATTCAGTATCCGTCCGACGAAAACAAAAACACCGCCATCTGCAAGGCTCGTGTGGAATCCATGGACGGGAAAAAGTTCTCGGATATCGGTGACGCCAACCCCCAGAATTGCAATTCCAAGGTCGCCAGGCATTTAATCAGAATGGCTTCAACCAGGGCCAAAGCCAGGGCATTCAGGGATATGGACAATATCGGGATGACCGCGCTGGAGGAGCTGGGAGATCTGAATGACATTATCGGCGGCGATGAGAACAGAAAACCATCCCAGAAGGGAACCGACAACGTCCGGAAATTCGCCAAACAGGTAAAATCCGTATTCAAATCCGGTAATGGGGATGGACAGAAAATCGAATCTGCTCAGGATGCGCAGGTAAAGGATAATGTTGTTCCCATGGCTGAGAAACCGTCTGCCGATGAGTCCAATACTGCGGAAAAGGAAAAGGAAGCAAAACCTGCTGAAACCAAACCGGCGCAAACGAAAGGTTCTGTAAAACCTAATAAAGGGAACGGCAATGGCGGCAACGGCAAGACAAAAGCGGCGGCTACTCCCATGATGTCCGAAGCGCAGAAATCCGCCCTTTACAATCTATCCAGAAGACGCGGTATATCTCTGGAAGACATTGAAACCAGGTCCATGGATAAATACGGAGTTCCGGTGGAGCAATTGACCTCCGAAAACGCGGGGGAGTTTATCCGTTACCTTCAGGCGGCGTCCTAGTTCACGTAATCCGTCACAAAAAACCAAATCATAGCTAATCTTCTGCAATCAGGGGCGGGATGACACTCATTTATCCTGATCATCCTATTATTATATCCGTTGTCCCGCCCCTTTCGACATCAAACCACCAACAAAAAAAGAGCGCGGGTTCTTGTACAGACAGGGACTTGAAAGGCGGTCAGGCGACATCAGTCGGCCCATGGATCATTACATCCGTAACCCATGTCGCTCCATAGTGCCTGAAAAACACAGGAGCCTGCGCTTTATCCATGAAACGAGGTGAAATGTGGAATTACAGGAATTGAGGAAAATCGAGCATTTATCGGCAAGCTCCATCAGCGATTACATTGACTGCGGTCTTTTGTACAAATTCGGCAGAATTGACAAGATACAGGCGGAATTCAAACCGGACGCATTGGAATTCGGGAGCGCTGTTCATATGGCATTGGCGGACTTTCACATGGAGAAACTGAGGGGCAGATTACCCAGCGTGAAAGAACTGCATCAGTCTTTTGAAATGCACTGGAGAAAGCTGACCGACGGAAGAGACGACATCAAATACGCGGAAGGAAATAATCCGGAGATACTTCTTTTACAGGGCCAGGAACTGCTGACCGCCTATTACAACAAATCATCCTGGAGGGAATATGAGTGCATCGGGATAGAGGAACCTTTCTGTTTCACCATACCAGGCTGCCCTCTGCCCATTATCGGCTCCATTGACCTGATAGAGAAGGACCCATCCGGAACGATCATCATCAATGATTTTAAAACGTCAGCTCGAGCCTATTCCAATGATGAGGTTGACCGGAACTTCCAGCTGACCCTTTACCAGATGGCGGTTCGGGCCAATGGTTACGGATATTCGGACATTCTGCTCAGATTTGACTGCCTGATCAAGACCAAACAGCCCAAGTTCGAGTCCTATTACACCACACGCAGCATCGCTGATGAGACCAGGGCGAGAAAGAAGATCGTGGAAGTCTCCAAAGGGATATCCATGGGAATATTTATCCCCAATGACAGTCCCAGCAATTACAAATGCAAGAACTGTTCGTTCAAGAAGAACTGTGACGCGTGGTTTATGGAGGCGGCGGCATGACAAAACAATCCATTATCGAGGCGCAGGAATATCTTAGGGTCAAAACGGAATACGGCTGCAAGCGGATCATTGACATCCGAGCATTATTGGAGAGCCACAACCCAAGCGAAGTGATCAAATTTCTGAAGGATTATCTCAGGGAGAAGGAAAAAACCTTGAAAAACATGATCCTGATCGACAAGAGCCATCCCAAAGTGGATCAGATTGTGGCGGCAATGTTCAGAATATCCATGGCCATTAAATCATTGGAAGAAGGAGAGGGGGTGATCAAACTTGAAAGGTCTCAACAGGGAGCAGAAGAAAGCGGCCGGTTTCACAAACGGGATAGCGGCGGTCATAGCGGTCCCAGGAAGTGGCAAGACACTCGTCATGATGGAAAGGATAGGAAATCTGGTCAAACAATACAACGTGCAGCCTGAAACCATCATCGGACTCACTTTTAACCGCAACGCCGCGGAGCAAATGCGGCAAAGACTGGTTCCGGTATTGGGGGAACTGGCACAGAGAGTCACTCTTTCTACTATTCATAGCTGGTGCCATTATCTGTTAAGGACGGAGGGAAAGGTATTTGAGATCATCTCTGGCAAGGAGCAGATCAATATGATCAGAAACCTGATGAAGCGGAAGCGCCTGGACCTTTCCGTGGGAACCATCCTGAGTGAAATCAGCCTGGCCAAGAACAACCTGATCGGCGTAGAAGAATTCCGGACCCTTTACGAGTCGGACAAGACCATGATCAAGGTGGCGAACATCTATGAGTCTTATGAAAAGGAGAAAGCGAAGAAATACCTGCTGGATTTTGATGACCTGCTCCTGGAGACCTACTTCCTGCTGAACAATAACGACGCCATAAGGGAAAAGTACTCCGGCCGCTACCACCATATTCTGATCGACGAGTTCCAGGACACGAACCCCGTCCAGCTGGAAATCATCAAGCTGATTGTCGATACGGACAATGATCATGACAAATCCTACTGGATCGCGGGAGACGACTGGCAGAGCATTTACAGTTTCGCCGGCGCCTCAGTTAACAATATCCTCAATTTCCAGAGCACTTTCAGTTCTTCCAAGCTCTTCATCCTGAACATCAACTACCGCTCCACCCCCCAGATATTAAAAGCTTGCCAGAACCTGATTTCCCATAACGTCCGGAAGATAGAAAAGACCCTGAAAACGGACAATCCGGAGGGGGATGAGGTCATCGTCCTGGAATCGTCATCGGAAGAAGGGGAAGCCTTGTGCCTGGTCAACGAGATCAATGAATTGGTCGGACAGAGAGGTTATCAGTATAAGGACATCGCCGTCTTGTACCGGGCCAATTTTCAGAGCAGGGTTGTGGAGGAAACCTTCGCCCAGATGAAAATCCCTTATTACATTGAAAACGGATTGAACTTTTATCAGCGGTCCGAAGTCCGGTATTTGCTCGACTACCTCAGATTAATCAATGATCCGGATTCTGAAGAAGGGGATGAGGCGTTAAGGTCAGTATTGAATGTGCCCAATCGGTATATTTCAAGAAAGTTCGTTCAGGAACTGGCGGAATTCTCCAATAAGACCAATGTCCATCTCTATGAAGGATTGAAGTCCATGCCGGTCGATCTTCCCTATCTCCGGAAGAATGTGAAAGATTTCATATCGTTTATCAGTCCTCTGGCGGATTATGCCCCCAATCTGGAGCCAGCTGAAGTCATTTCGATGATCAGAAGCCAGCTGGATTATGACCGGTTCATCACGGATGAGGATATTCCAACCCCTGATGACGTGAAAATCGCCAATCTCAACCAACTCCAGCTGTCGGCGGCCAGGTATTCGAGCATTCGGGATTTCCTGAACTATACGGACAGTTTTTCAGAGCAGATGAGCAATGACAAGGAAGGGATAGCGCTCATGACCATTCATAAGGCGAAAGGTCTGGAGTTTCCGGTTGTCTTCGTCATTGGCCTGGTTGAGGGAATCACACCCACCAAGAAGGGCGATATCGAGGAAGAAAGAAGAATCGTCTTTGTGGCCATATCCAGGGCGATGAAAATACTCTACATCAGTTATTCCCATACCTATATGGGCCAGGCAGCAAAAAAGTCCCTCTTCATCGACGAAATCATGGGCACACAGCAGTCAATCATAGCCGCTTAAACGGTTTAAAATCAGTCCCATTGTTAAAACAGAAAACGGTTAACCCAATATAAGGGAAGGTCTAAACACCTTCCCTTATCCATTTATGAAAGGATGCGAGGCGACTCCATGAGCAAACCAGTCAGAAGAGCGAGCGTGAGCATTTACTGCAAGATCTACACGGAGAATTTCAGCCAGGCGATGATTGACAGATACGCCACCGGAAAGGAAATTTATAATTTCCTATTAAGGGACGCCAAATGCTGTCTTCCCCTCAAGGGCGACTGCAACCTCTGGTATCTCGGCTCCAACGAGAAGTTCGGCCACATCATTTACAACGAACGGGTGTGGCACTGGAGCTGGGGCGAGGCTTCCTTTGACACGGTCCAGGAGTTCATTGACGCCGTGCGCAAAGACGGGCTCTTCACCGAGAGGCAATATCAAAAACTGTCGGCAAAAATCGAGGAAGGAAGAATGATCGGCGACATGTACCTGATTGGCGAATATCTGTCGGAAAAAACCAAACCATCAACAACAACCAACACAGAAAGGGAGAATAACCATGTCTTATGAAATCCTGCATTTCAGAAACGCAAACCAGATTATCAAGGAAAAGAAGATGACCAAGGAAGTGAAAGGGGTCATGGATTATCTAAATGACTGTCTCTACGGCACGCAGCATAAGAGCGAGTTGCTTCGTCAGGCATTAACTGAAATGAACTGGCGCCAGAATGGGGATCTGAACATTCTGGATGGACGGAGATATTTCTACAAGGGTTTTAAGAACCGGGTGGCCATTGACGGCAGTTTCTCCAGTTACGAGTATATTCAGGACGCCCTGCTCCGGTTGCAGGTGGGGTTCGACAAGGGAAAACTGGATATGGGGATCGTCATGGTCACCGCCCAGAGAAGTGAAAAGAGCAAGCTGGGATCCACGAAAGACCTTGTGATCAAAGAAATCGAAATGCTGCAACCCACCATCAGTCTTCCGGTCACGATTATTCTCTTTGACCTTGGGAGACCGGGGCAAATCTATCAGGAAAACGAACAGCAGGCGGAAGAACTCCCGAATCATCCGGTCATCGATCCAAAATTATCTGACGCCTATCTTCATGGCAACAAACCTGACGGAAATGAAAATGACGATGAAACCTATTCCAACGCCGAGGAAAAAGCTTTTCATGAATCCTTGAAGAATAAAAAGAAACCCCGTTCCAAGGTCAGAAAAGCAGTCCTTTCGGAACAACAGGCGGCGGCATAGGAGGTAGCACTATGGCCTATACCCCTGAAATGTCCCTGGAGGCATCCCAGATCTTGAGAAGAATCGCCTGGGCGCTGGGCAAACCCATGACCCAGACACTCGGTTTTGTCATGAAAAACATCACCATGTTCATCGACCCCAGGAAGATATGCGACAAATGCAGAGATAATTCCATCTGCCAGGAATGCATATTCAGCGAACAGAACCATAAGTCCTGCGATCAGGTCTTTCAGTAAAACCCTTTGGGAGCCGCAAATCCTTTATGGATAGAAAAAAATAATGCGTCTAGCGGTGAAAGACGCATCTCCCAAACTTATAAAAACAAGGAGGTTTCATGTCCATTCAAATCGTATTTGAATTTCTGGGAATAGCGGGTTCCCTGATCATATGCGGAAGCATTATCCCCCAGTTGATCAGGACATACAGAACCAAGAGTGCCCGAGATCTGAGCATTACCTATCTCATGACCCTGATGACGGGGATCATCCTGCTGACGGTTTACTCCATTTATATCCGTGACCTGGTGTTTATCTTCGGAAATACCCTGTCCATGCTGTCCGTAGGAATTCTGATGCTTCTATGGAGGCGCTATTGTGGGCTGAGGTGAATTGATTAAAACGATTATGAAGAAAGGAGAAACAACCGTATGAGCAACATGACCACGCTGGGCAATGTATTTGACAGGGTCCATGAAATGTCCCGAAATTATCACGATAAATTCATTGAAGTGAGGGAGATAAGCTTTGAGAGCCTGGAAACAATCTCCATCAGCGATGAATTGCACAGATTGAAACCCATAGCACAACAATCTATCTCCAACAGGCTGGGAATACCATTTCATTACCTGAGAAAGTGTCCACCGGATATACAGAGATTGAATCTCAACCACTGGTTGGCGTATGAAAGGAACGAGGAGCTGTTTTTCAGGTTCAATAGGGACGATGTAAGGGCAATCTTTACGCCGAGATACATTCCCACGGACAATATCGAAGTGCTGGACAAGCTGAAGTCCCTGGATTACCCGCTTGACACCAGGGTGCAGAGTTCGATTGACGAGAATTTTATGATGGTGAACCTGCCGGACGGTCGGCAGAGTTTTACAGTCAACGGGGAAAGGATGACACCGGGGATATCTGTGAGCAATTCTGAAGTGGGACTGGCTTCATTGTCCATAGCGGCATTTGTTTTACGGCTGGTCTGCACTAACGGGATGATTTCCAAAACCCAGGTTAGTGCTTCCTATCGGCACATATCGGGAAAAATCCTGAGTGAACTCCCGGGAGTCTTGAATGACGTATCCAGCGAACTGGGCAAAAAGAAGGATCAGTTCAGGTTGTCTATTGAAAGCAAAGTCGAGCATCCGGAGATGACCATCAGCAGCTTCAATAATCAGTTTCAGCTGAACAAAGAAGAAAAAGATGCTGTGGAATGGGCGATGCCGCTGGAATTTGGGCAGACAATGTTTCATGTCATTAATGTCTATACCAAGGCGGCACAATATCCGGAGCTGCCGGCGGACAGCGGGTATAAGCTGCAGAAAGTGGGTGGAATGATATTGGAGATGGTGAAGTAAGGGATTTCTAGGCTGCATAGGATTTTTAAAACATTCGTGCAGACTTTCGGGATTGCAGGATAATGCTATAATAATCAAATGGTTGGCACACATGATTCACATGCGGATAACACGAAAAAAGGCTATTATTGCGTGAGATGAACGTGTGCTAACCATATTTGCCAAAAAAACTCTTGACAATAGAACTATATAGTGCTATCTAGTTATCAACTAAGGAAACTAAGGAGGTGTTATATGAAAACCATTCAGGAGCTTGAAACGGAGGTGTGGAAAAACATTGAATTAGCCACGAAAGACAGGGATTCACAAAAACTAGCTCATTTTAATGCAGTTGCAACAAGGGTTCAGAGGGTGAAGGAATCGATTGAGGGTATTGAGCGCGACATTTATGGAGATGGGAAAATGGTCGTAACGCCATCTGAATCTGTTTCGGGTGAAAATTATAGCGTCCATGATCTCCCTCCAAATGGCACTGAATGTCGGTTTTCCTATGCTGGAAAGGAATATGATGGGATTATCAAGAATGGTAAATTAGAAGTGCCCTCATATGGAAACTTTAAATCCTTCTCTGGAGCTTCTGTGAAAATTACTAAAACAAGTCGGAACGGATGGAGAGACTGGGAGGTGAGAGTCCCCGGCAGTTCGAGATGGGTTACAGCATATTATTGGAGAAAAATGAACAAAACCAAAGATAATTATTGAATATAATCAATTTTTTTTGTATCAAAACCCATCTTAATCTTGCTTCAACTACTGTTTTACAACTGTCAGGGAGTGTCTTCATGCAAAAAGAGGCGAAAGCTCGCATCAAGATCAACAAGCTCTTGGAAGAGTCCGAATGGCGGTTTTTCAAAACTTCTGAAGGTCCCGCAAATATCATTGTTGAACCCCATGTAAAATTAGAGGATGCCGGCGAAAACTTTGAAAAGGTAAAAAAGGGATACGTTGATTACCTTCTGACCGATAACGATGGGTTTCCGGTCTGTGTCCTGGAAGCAAAATCTGAAGATAAAGACCCCCTGATTGGAAAACAACAAGCTCGAGAATATGCTAATTCCCAGAAAGTCCGTTTTATACTTCTATCCAATGGAAACATCCACTACCTCTGGGATAAGGAATGGGGTAACCCAACCCGTATTTCCAGATTTCCCACGATTGAAACTCTTGCAGATCGAAAGAAATTTTGTCCAGATGTAAATAAGCTGATCAAGGAAGAAATCAACGACGATTATATTGTCCTGAGTCAGAACCCCTATTATCATCAGGATCCCAGCTGGAAAGACGAATCTTTAAGAAAAGATTTTATCTTTGATACCGGACTGAGATTTCTCCGACCCTACCAACTAGATGCGGTAAAAACTATTCAAAAAGAAGTATCCAAAAATCATAATCGTTTTCTTTTTGAAATGGCCACAGGAACGGGAAAGACATTAGTTGCTGGAGCGATCATCAAACTTTACCTGCGGACCAAGAACACCAATAGAGTCCTTTTTCTGGTGGATAGACTGGAACTGGAAACTCAAGCAAATACAAATTTGAATGATTATCTAAACCCTGATTATTCATCGGTCATCTTTAAGGAAAACCGCGATGACTGGAAAAAGGCGGATATTGTCGTCACAACCATCCAGAGCATATCCTACGAAAATAAATACCTTAAATTATTCTCCCCAACGGATTTTGACCTGATTATTTCCGATGAAGCACACCGGTCTATTTCGGGCAACAGTCGGGTCATTTTTGAATATTTTATCGGAGCAAAGCTGGGTTTAACCGCCACACCGAGAGACTACCTGAAAAATCTTGATGAAAAAGAATTGGCGGATACAGATCCCAGAGATTACGAAAGAAGGGTTTTACTCTCCACCTATAAGACCTTCGGATGCGAAAGCGGTGTCCCTACCTATCGCTATACACTGGAAGACGGAATAAAGGACGGATATTTAATAAGACCTCTCGCTATTGACTGCAGGACCGATATTACCACAAAGCTACTTTCCGATGAAGGATACGCAGTTCAGATCAAGACCGAAGAAGGTGACGAAGAAGAAGTCATCTATAAACAAAAAGATTTCGAAAGACGCTTCTTTTCCGATCTGACTAATCATCAATTTGTCAAAACATTTATGGATAACGCACTTCGTGACCCTATATCTGGTGAAATAGGGAAGACTATTATCTTTTGCGTCAGCAGAAAACACGCAACCAAGATGGAAACGATTCTAAACGACTATGCAATGAAAATGTTTCCAGAAAAATACCAGTCGGACTTTGCGCTGCAGATTACCTCGGATATTACGGGAGCACAGGATTACACGAGAAATTTTTCGAACAACAATCTCAACGGATTTACGGATTTCCTCAAGGGATACAAGACCAGTAAGACCAGAGTGTGTATTACGGTAGGAATGATGACCACAGGATATGATTGCAAGGATATTCTGAATATTTGCATGTTGCGTCCTATTTTTTCACCCACGGATTTTGTCCAGATCAGGGGAAGGGGCACCAGAACATTCACCTTCACTTATACCCGCAGAGAAGATGGTCAGGAAGACACAAAACGCGAAGATAAAACAAGCTTTAAGCTTTTTGACTTCTTTGCAAACTGTGAATACTTTGAGGAAAGATACCCCTATGATGCGGTTATTGAGTTACCACCAAAAAAAGAAAAATGTCCCGGTGATCCTCCTCCTCCGCCACCTCAACCCCCTCCAGGTCAAACGATAATTGATATTCCCGATCCATTGAAAACCATGGTTGTATTTAAACCCAACGGTGAGGAATGGAGAATTGACAAGGAACTGTACTCCGATAAATTCGAGAGTAAGGTCAAAGATACCTACGAGAAATCAGCGGAATTCAAGGATTACGTGGACAGTGGCAACTATGAGGAAATGGAAAGATTTGTCAAAGCTCATCTTTTTGACAAACCGGAATATTATTTTACCCTGGAAAAGCTGAGACAGGGATACAAAGCTGATCGTCGTTTATCTGTCTGGGAAATACTGGACAAGATATTTGGTAAGATACCCAGATTCAGGACAAAAGACGAACTCGTGGAAGAAGAATTTGAAAAGTTCCTGGTTAATGAAAACGTTTCGCCTGAATTGTTTTATGAAACACGGGATTTTTTCAAGATGTATGTTATTGACGAAGAAGCTAGAACGAAGATCAACAATCGCGACTTCAGTCATTTCGCCGGCGATCCTGTCATGACCTATATCCTCAAAAAAATCGGGCCAGAAAAGCTAAAGGAAATTCCAGAATATATAAAGGATCACGTCAATTTTAACCGTTTCATGTAAAGGAAAATAATGCTGACAGCTGAAATAAAATCAAAGATCGATAGCGCGAGAAATATCCTGGTTGGGAAGATACCAACCCCCACTGGCCAGGTTGAACAAATCACCCTCGCACTGGTCTATAAATTCATGAATGATATTGATGAACAGAATAAAGAACTGGGTGGAGAGCTAAAGTTTTTCACCGGTGAATACAGTAAATATGCATGGGAACATCTTCTTGATAAGAGTCTTTCCGCCTACGAAAGGGTAACAGCGTATGGAGAGGGACTGGAAAAGATGCATCTCAACCCTAACCTTCCGCAATTCTTCCGCAATGTATTCAAAGGAGCCTTTCTCCCTTTCCGCGATCCTGAAGTGCTAACCATTTTTTTAAAACAGATTGATGAATTCCGTTACGGAGCAAATGGTGATCTGGGGGACGCTTTTGAATATCTTCTGCAGGTGATGGGAACACAGGGAGATGCAGGACAATTTTTAACCCCACGCCATATTATAAATTTTATTGTCAGTATTGTCGATCCGCAAAAGACGGATAAAATATTGGATCCAGCTGAAGGAACCGCAGGATTTTTAATATCTTCATTTCTTCACATTCTAAAAAATAATACCAAACCGGATTCAAATTTACCTGGTTCCGCACTCACCTATGATGAACGAAAGAAATTATCTGAAAACCTTGTGGGATATGACATTTCCCATGATATGGTTCGTCTTTCCCTCGTAAACCTGTATCTTCATGGTTTCGCTGATCCCAAGATTTACGAATATGACACCTTGGGTAACTTAGACCGATGGGATGACGATTTTGATTGTATTGAGACAAATCCTCCATTCATGACACCGAAAGGCGGGGTTAAACCGCATAAGAGATTTTCCATTCAAGCTAAAAAATCAGAAGTTCTTTTTGTCGATTACATAATGGAGCACCTGAATCCAAATGGTAAAGCTGGGATCATCGTTCCGGAAGGAATTATCTTTCAATCCGCAACAGCATATAAAGCACTCCGGAAGATGATGATCGACCAGAATTTTCTTTACGCGGTAGTATCCTTACCACCTGGAATTTTCCAACCCTATTCATTAGTCAAAACCAGTATCCTTTTGATGGACAGGGTTTTAGCAAAAAAGACGAAGGATATTTTATTTGTAAAAGTTGAAAACGATGGATTTGACCTTGGAGCACAGAGAAGACCGATAGATAAAAATGATCTACCAAAAGCTACGGAGATTCTAAAACGATACAAGATGAGCATCCAGACAGGTAAATCGTTTGAACTGTCTGATGAAGACAAAAAGATAGCGAGCTTGATCCCGATAGAAAAAATATCCAAATCAGGGGATTATAATCTTTCTGGTGAACGCTACCGCGCGGTAAACGATTATTCTCATGTTAAATGGCCAATGGTTGATCTTGGCGAAGTTGCTGAAGTCTTAAAAGGTTCAGCAATTACAAAAAATCAAACTATCGAAGGCACTATTCCTGTTGTTGCAGGAGGTCAATACCCTGCTTATTTTCATAATGAAGCAAATCGAAGCGGCGAAGTAATCACCGTGAGTGCATCTGGCGCTTACGCTGGTTTTGTGAACTATTTTGAAATCCCGATATTTGCTTCTGATTGTTCGACAATTCAATCAAAAGATCAAAATCAAGTCAAAACAAAATATTTATTTTATATTTTAAAATCAAAACAGGAAGAAATTTATAAGTTTCAACAAGGTGGTGGACAACCTCATGTATATCCAAAGGATCTTGTAAATATTCGAATCCCCCTCCCTACCTTGGAAGTCCAGCAGGAAATTGTTTTACAACTGGATAGTTATCAGAAGATCATAGATGGTGCAAAACAGGTCGTCAATAATTATAAACCGGAGATAAAGGTTGATCCGGACTGGGAAGAGTTCAAGTTAAAAGATATATCTGAAAATCTTGATGCAAAGAGAAAACCAGTTACTAAATCAGACAGAACAAAAGGGATATTCCCCTATTATGGTGCATCTGGAATCGTTGACTATGTAGAAGATTACATCTTTGATGATAATCTTCTCCTAATTTCAGAGGATGGTGCTAACTTGCTGGCGAGAGTTACACCAATAGCATTTTCTGTCTCCGGAAAGGTATGGGTCAATAATCATGCACACGTTTTAAAATTTCAGTGTTTTGAGACGCAAAAATTCGTCGAATTATATTTAAACCAAATTAATTTGGAGATTTATATCACCGGGGCAGCTCAACCAAAATTGAATCAAGATACTTTGAACAACATTAAAATCCCCCTCCCTCCTCTCAACATTCAAAAACAGATTGTTGCAAGGATTGAAGAGGAGCAGCAGATGGTGGATGCAAACAAGAAGCTGATCGAGATTTATCAAGGGAAGATAAAGGAGAAGATTGACGAGATATGGGGAGCATAAGATTCAGAATAAACCATAAACTGGTTCATAATCCTCAAGGAGATTCGTAATCATGATATCGGATTGGTCAGTTAAAATTTCCAAAAAACTCAAGAAACAAGTTGAAAATGAAGTTATAAATCAAAATATAAATTTGCAAACTGCGATTATTCAAGCTCTTGAACTTTGGATAAATTCACCAACGACAGATAAAATAAATATAAAGGATGTTGAACAAGAAGATTTGGATGAGCTTGATATTGGTTTTTTTAAACAATGCTGCATGGTAGACCGAGATTATGTTACAAATGATTGTCGAGCTTGGATTAATAATAACTGTTTAATGATTAGTGCTTTAAAATTTTATTTACCAATCAAAAATACAACGAGCACCAATAGCGAACTGGATTTTTTTGATGATAATTTTACACTACCCGAAGACGGAATTGATTTAGATGGATTACTAAAAAGTATTGAAAAAAACATAATTGTAAAAGCTTTGAAAAAGACTAAAGGTAGAAAGACTAAGGTATCAAATTTACTAAATATTTCTTATGATTCTTTGAAATATAGAATCGAAAGCTTAAATATTAACAATGATTAAAATTTGGTGACAGCAGTTGGTGGATGCGACCAAGAAACTGATTGAGCTTTATCAAGGGAAAATCAAAGAGAAGATGGACGAGGTGTGGCGGGAGTAAGAATTATGTTTGTTGATGTGAAATTATTGAGTCCGATTTTACCGGTGATAAACTATCATGGCCAGAATAGCTGATCTGATTTCCCAAGATGTACGTGATAAAATTACTCGCGAATCTAAAATTGAAAAGAAAATAATTACTGGAAAAAAATATTCGATTCCTGATAATGATCAGAATACACTTAGCTATTCTGAAAAGGAACTTTTAAAAAAACATTACCTACGTGCCACATCACTTGAGTCAGGTACCAGAACTCCGAGAAATTACGTGCAAAAACATTTTGTATTAGTATGTAAGGGTCAAGCTGCACCTGTAACGGAATATGAAAGAGTTTATAAAAAATATATCAAAATACGAGAACTCGAAAAAGAAGCTTTGAATGCTAAATACCGGAGTGTTTCAGAACAAGCAGTTCAAAAAGAATCCACCATTGCACCGAAAGAAAATGACCAGGAAAAGCATGGAAGGATAGAGAATGCGGAGGCCGCATTAAGATTAGCTGAAAGACATCAAAGTGGAACAAACATATCGGAATATGAAGAAGGATACCCAAAATCTGAATTTGGTTCGCGTGAAGATCATAAAAGAATGAGAGCTCGTGACTGGGGAGATATAAAAAGACGGAACATAGAAGATTGATGAGGTATAAGGAGTGTGAACAAAATTCAGATGCAAATTAGGTATACTAAATTGCAGGGTAACCGTCCATATCAATGGTCGGAGGATGACCTGGATTTTATGATTAAATATATCCAAATTTGCATTGATGACCTTAGGCAAAAAATCGGTAATCCAGGTTTATCCGAGGGGGATGCCTCACGAGTTCGGGAAAAACTAGATTGCAAAACAAGAGAAAGGATAAAATTTAAAAGAGAGCTAAATCGCCGAAACAAAAGGAGCATAAACATGAGCGAGAAAAAGGAATGGACAGTACTTGATTTCGGAAAACATAAAGGAAAAACCTTTCCACAAGTTATGTTTACTGATCCTGACTGGTTCTTCTGGGCACATGAAAATCAGATTTTTAAGGATAGAGGTCGTTTGCGAATTGAAGCAAATGAGGTATTTCATAAATCCACTAAAATAAAGATTCCTCAGAAAGAAGGCGAAGAAACATTAGTTGCCGAATATGGAATACATCCATTATCCAATAATTCCGTTGGTTTTGAGTTGGTAGAACAAAGTCGTCAACCACATCAAGGTTCTACAAAGGTTTTTCGCAGATCTGTTATAGATCTCAGTATCCCTCGACAAATTGAAGGTTATGATAAAATGGGATATAAAATTTTCATTGCAAATATAAAATATTACCTATTTGGAGACACAAAAACAAAAATGACAAAAAAGAAATGTGAAGAATATTATAGTACTGGCTCAAATTTTGAACTCTAATTTAGAAGTCGGAAAAATCGAAACTTAACTGAAAGTACTGCAAATAAATGGGAGGAAGATCAATGAGCGACAAAGAACTTAATCCCCTTTACAACTTTTCTCTTTATCTTATAAAGAAAGATAAGCGCAATATTTCTGAGATCATCCGCGCAGAATCCTGTAGCTATAATACACCGATAGTACATTCCGGAAAAGAGATTGGTCATCTTTATGTAAAAAGTACCAAGACTAAATTACCGAAATGGACGTCATTATTTGACGGATATATTGATTTTTCACAAATTGGAAAAGTTGCTTCATCTTCAGCTGTTTGGTTAATTCCCTCTGAATCAAATTATTTTGCTATCACTTTTGGTCAGGGTCGATATCTAATTGATCCTGAGTGCTGCGAAGAACGCTTTGGCCTCATTGCAACATTAAATTCTATCGGAGAGAATTCAATAAAGAGCATAGATATAAGAAGTTTTGACGCTATATCGAGGCACTCAAGGGAACAAGCAAGCTATGAAGTTGGTGCTCAAGATTTTGGGATGGATGTTGAAAGAGATCTATTGAGAGCTGTAGTTGGCACACCCTTAGATTCAATACTGGGAAATCGTCTTACCGGTATGGATGCGTTAAAAACTACCGTTAGAACTCAGCTATGTGACATTCCGGCGTTACTTGAAATATACTATAAAAAGTTTGTTGACACCTCTTATAAAAAGAATTTCCCGTGGATAGATCACCTTATGGAAATAAATGATGCTGATATTTGTCATCGTCTCGATAAATTAATGGTAAAGATGGTTAATGAAAAGGAGTTTAACCGTTGTTGGTTAGCAGCACCTGATATCATTAATTGGGATCAAGTTAACGGATTTCGATATTTTTCAAAAAGAAGTCCACTTTATCATGATATAAATTTCACCGACTTTATGAAATTGTTATCGGACGATATTATAATTGATATAGATTTTTTAAAAGTTAAAAACATAACATGTCTAGATGAAGAAGATAAAATACTTTTCAAATGGTCAGTTTACAAATGTATTTATTGCGAAATTGACGATCAAGACGAATCGTATTTGTTAAGTGGCGGAAAATGGTATCGTGTCACCAAAGATTTCGTTAAAGAAATAAATAATACATATAATAATATACCTAGATACGATAAAATATTGCCAGAATATAATCATTGTTCGGAAGCCGAGTATAATAAATATGTAGTGTCTCTCGATCCAAATTCGTTTGCATTAATGGATTCGAAAATAATTAATCATGGAGGTGCTAATAATAAAATTGAATTTTGTGATATTTATGCAAAGTCAGGCTCTCTAATACATGTAAAACGTTACGGCGCTTCCAGTGTCTTAAGTCATCTTTTTTCTCAAGGTGTTGTATCAGGCGAATTGTTTCAAATAGATGCAAAATTTAGAGAAAAGGTTAATGATTATCTTCCTGATTCTCATAAGCTCAATGATCTTAAGACTCCCCCATCAAGGGGACAATATAATATTGTTTATGCGATTATAAGTGATTCACCTGGTAATGCATTGGAGCTTCCTTTTTTCTCTCGCTTAAATATTAGATATGCAATTCGCCGCCTTGAGGGGTACGGATATAATGTTGCTCTGGCAAAAATTAATGTTAATCAAAGGTTGAAACTTACAAGACGATTCAAAAATTAATGCCACTGTGCATTATAGAATCATATGACACCAATAGAATCAATTTATGAAATAGAAGCGGGCTGTATCAAATATCCGGAAACATCTTCACTTTAATGATAGAAATAGTATTTAAAAAGATCGCGGATTGGATACGAACAATTGCTTGACAGGTTATTGAAGAATAGAGAATGTTTTTAAATAATTTAACATACACTACTCTTGCTTCTATTCTCATCTTTAAAAAAAGGGGAAGTGTTAAAACCATTGTGCTTCAACAAATTACGAACTTATTTTTTACTCTTCTTATAACAATATTTCTATCTGTCTCTATATCCCATGCTACCATCCGCACCGTTACCGGCACCGTAACCAAAGTCTCAGATGGTGATACAATCCATATAACAACACCCGAGCAGACAAAACTCAAAGTCCGCCTTTACGGAATCGACGCTCCGGAAACACCCAAAATCAACAGAAAAACTGGCCACGTCCATCAACCCGGTCAGCCCTACGGTGAAGAATCATGGAAGGCGCTTAAGAATAAAATTATAGGGAAACAGGTAAAACTGGAAATCCTTGATATTGACAAATATAGGCGTATGGTTTGTATGGTCTGGCTGGATGACAGAAACATCAATTTGGAGATGGTGAGGGAAGGCTATGCGGAAGCATTTATTGAATATTTAAAGCCGCCTTATCGCGGACAGTTTATGGAGGCGGAGCGCGAGGCGAAATCAGCCAGGCGTGGCATCTGGTCCCTGCCGGACTACGAGAGGCCGAGGGACTTCAGGAAACGACTTAAAACCGCCGGCGGTAAAAACATATGGTCACTCCCTGGACATGAACGACCAACAGAATATCGAAAAAGGTTGAAAGAGAGAGGCATGGAATAATCCGGAAAGGAGCCAATATGCAATACGTCATCTTTTCCTACTTCATCTTAATTTTTCTTGTCGTTCTGGCCATTGAAATATCCTGTGCCCGGCAGAAGGTCGCATACAGCACCAATGGCCCAAAATCATTTAACCCCAAAATCACTGCTACGACAAACAAGTGCCCCAACTGTAGCAAAGAAATCGACACCAACACTGCTGTCTGCAAGCACTGTGGAGCGTTTGTTTGCTATTTTTGGTATAGGTCATGACAAGTTTATCAACCGAAGATGGACAATGAAATCATTTTATCCTATCTTGAAGAACTGGCCGAACAGCTTGGAATATCGGTTTGGGATGAAAGCATCAATCTTGAGGAAACGTTCAGTGCTGGCGGTCTATGTCGTGTTGAAGGGCAATACATTTTAATCCTGAACTCCAAGACGACCACAAAGGAAAAGATTGATGTATCGGTCAAGGCGTTGCAGCAGTTTGATCTCAGCAATATGTATGTGAAGCCGGTCATAAGGGAATTACTGGAAAAATACGATGATCACTAAAATCATATCCGGTGGCCAGACCGGAGCAGACAGAGCGGCATTGGACTTTGCCATTGCCAATGACATACCCTATGGCGGCTGGCTCCCCAAGGGAAGGAAGACGGAAGATGGCACACTTGACCTGAAATATCATCTCCGGGAAATGCCCACCACCGACTATCCCAAGCGGACTGAAAAGAACGTCCTTGATTCCGAAGGAACAGTCATTGTTTCCCATGGATTGCTTACAGGCGGTTCAGCCCTGACCAGAGAGTTTGCAAAGAAGCACAAAAAGCCCTGGATTCATATTGATCTAAAAGAATTAACCCTGAGTCAGGCAGCGGAAAGACTTTTACACTGGATTCAGGAAAGAGAAATAAAAGTGCTCAACGTAGCAGGCCCAAGAGCTCGGAAAGATCCCAATATTTATTCAAAGACATTTGAACTTCTGAAACTGACTTTTATTGAAATGAGGCAATAGTGGCTATGGCGGTGAAGCTTGACGAGCAACAACTGGTCGAATTTAAGGAATTGCTGATGTCCGAAGTCATCCAGTCCGAGGCACTGATTAATCTTCTGGACAGGAAAGGCATCGTCAGCAAGCAGGAACTGCTGAAGGAGATGAAAAGGGTCCAGGCAAATTTACCGAAAACATCAAATTAAAATAATTCTATAAGGAGGACAACAGATGAAAAACGTGGAAATGAAACTGGAAGGCGATATTCTGACAATCAAGGTCGACGTGGCCAAAGAGTTTGGACCGTCAGCATCGGGTAAAACCATTATCATTGCAACAACGGAAGGGAATATTGCCATTCCGGATAAGGACGAAATCAAGATTGGATTGAATGTTTATAAGAAGAAACCTGTGGCGGTATAAAAAGATTCATCCGGTTCTTGCTTCCTCTAAGAAATAATGGACATGGAGAAACAATTTATGTGAGTTTCATGTTGAAATAAATAACAAGGGGCACATTGAATTGGTATGGTATAGCGGACATCTCGAAACGTTGGAACAATAGCAGGATATTATTTATGCTGAAAAAATTGAAAGAAGTGTTTCAGGGGATTTTTGGTATTCCACTTCCTGAAAGTCCAATGGCTGATAAGCTTTTGGTTCCTTTAACTGATAATGTCAAAGAATGCTTATTATTCGGTTCTGAAATTGCCGCGAAAGATGCATTTCTGATTCAGGGTAGCCTTTCACGATTTATTAGTGAGTGCCCAGAAGGATACTTTCTGATTGGATTCTGGGGGCATGGAATAAATAGTCATGCCTTTTATTACTCACGTGTGGACTCATGGAGCAAGGTGTTATTCAGACTTGGTTATGGTGGGGCCTATATGGACAATGCATTAGAAGCAAAATATATAAAAGATTTCTTGATCCGCTATTTCGATTTTGAGCGTAAAATTTCTGGTCAGGTTAAGAGCTTTATTGCAATTGATTCCATGGATGAGGGTTATTATAGCATAGAATTGCCTGATGGAAAGGAGTATGAAATTCAAGAATCGTTACTTAGGAGGCCAAATTTTGATGATATATTTAATCATCCATACAGACCTAAGGAGGTGGATACCATGATAACTAAAAAATCCTCGTGGCTGTGGCCACATTTAGAATCAATTCTCAAGCAGAAAAGATCAACCCTATTGAATTGGCGTAAACAAATACCTACTCAGCAAGGACGTGTTAAAAATTTTGAAAATTGGGTTCTTGTAGAATTAGTAAATAAGCTTATTGAAAATGATGAAGTTCTAGAAGTTCGTACTAATGGTCACTTCACAGATAAGAAGATCAGTGTGAAAGATGTTGAAAATCATTTAGGCAGAGAATTAAAGGGATCAAAGTCCAGTGCAAAGAACCTATCAGCAGATATTTCCGTAAAAATGAAAAAACTGAATCCTGTGACAGGTAATAATTTTATATATAACGCTGAAATTAAAACAGGCCTTAGTCCGTTAGAAATCTTAAACGATTTACTAATCGTAAAATACTACAGTGAAGTTAGCGTTGCAGATAAAGCTGAGTTCGGATGGGTTGTTCTTCTGCCAGAAGATGAGAAGGCATATGCTTCATCTTTGAAAACATATAAAAAAATTTGCGAAAAAATAGAAACTGAATATCCGGATTTCACTTTACTGAAATCAGATAAAACCAATGATGAATCGATTATTTTCTGTGTTGCTATACATAATCTGGGTGCGTCATAGTTCAAAAATACTGCCCACCTAAGCATCTGCATGGATGCGGTATAGATATGCTTGTTACTTTCACGGTTACTTTATTTCAAGTCGTTATTTCCAATGTTAAGGCTTTTTAAAATCCTTTGGTTGGTAGATGCAAAAGATAACTGGACGACGCATCAACCGGATGAACCATAAAAAACCCCTCAAGCTATTGGAGCCTTGAGGGGTTATATAATAAACAGATCATGTTTGTTGTTGTAGCGGCTACTTCCGAATACTTATTCTCAGGTCACAATGATTTTTACCATATCAATAACCGGATTGGTGAAGAGCGCCATCAGAATGGTGTAAAGAGCGAAGGCGCCGACTACTTCCGCTGTGTACATTTTTTCATATTTTTTCTTCAAAGCTACCATCAGCAAGCCGCCGATGATCAGGCAGCCCAGCTGGAAATACGGGAAGTTGGCTGCTCCCGTTGCCGCATACTCCGCAAAACCAAAGGTTGCCGTCAAAAGAACTACTGCTGCCGCCGCTACGATGGTTCCTAATGTCTTTTTCATGATCTGTTACCTCCTTGAGGGTGTTTGCTTATTTGCCTTTATTATAATGAAATTTGCGTGCCAGAATTTCAGGACGGACCGGATATTGTTATAATATGCTGATTTAATAAATGATATTTATTTACTTGTAAGCGGCAAGTACAGTTTGCAAGGATCATTTTCCATCTTTTCTTTAATCAAATGTTCAGCAGAGTTTAATGATACGTGAAAAATAATGGCCACCGGCAGCAGAGTTGGGTATTATGCCTACATGACAGTGGAAGGAAGTGATTCAATGACTCCCATCGAGTCAATCTACGACATAGAAGCAGCCGCATTGTATCTGCAGAAATATCTGCGTCCCAAAAACAGGGTAGTTCCAAAACGGGCACAGATGATATACGAACAGTTGGTGGACAGATTTTTCCGGGAGCATGTTAACCTGGTGGAACAGGGAAAGCGCAGGAGTCTGCGTTTAGATTGTTTGCAGGATGTTAATTCCTTTTTAAGGTTGCTGGAAACGGCAAAAGAGCAATATAGTTTTTATGATGATTGACACGGAGCTAAAAATGTCGATCCACATCATCCCCGTCAATAAACTCAGTGCTCATGCCCTCAAGGGAGTCATTGAAGAATTCATTTCCAGAAACGGGACGGATTATGGCGCTATTGAAGCTTCCCTGGAAACAATGGTCAGACAGGTAAAATCCAAACTTAAAGACGGATCGGCAGTTCTTGTTTTTGATGACGAGACGGAAACCACCAATATATTTCTGGCGGATGATCCTATATTGAAGAAGCTTGAGGGAGTATAGCTGCTGTTGAATCAGCTACTCCTAAAAAAATCTTATACAAGCTGCCCAGCAACTTGATGTCGGCATGATCGTACCTCTAACCACAGCTGTAATGACTCCCATTAAATTGATTGGGAAGCTGCTACTGCTACTAGCTGCTACTCATGAGCACCAGGTAGTGTAATATCTTTTGTGTGAAATTCATAAGGGTATAGAAGAGGTAGAAAAAAAGGCGCTTTTCCTTTAGAAGGGTTTGTCCCCACAAACCACCACTGGAAGGAGAAAGCGCCATGAAACTGGAAGTAACGGTATCGGAGATTGCGGATATTTTCAAGGAGATTCAGGAGCGGCCGGGGCAATTGTT
>Ga0209605_1001144_pt1 | contig 30777 bp, 17 predicted proteins | sample AD_UKC035_MetaG_FD_184408 | JGI IMG/M metagenome (GOLD analysis project Ga0209605, IMG submission 184408) | Active sludge microbial communities of municipal wastewater-treating anaerobic digesters from USA - AD_UKC035_MetaG (SPAdes) (version 2) | ecosystem: Engineered > Bioreactor > Anaerobic >...
CCAGGTGGGGCAAGGGTTTTCTCCTTCCGCGACCTCCCCCTTGGAAAGGAAATCCTCCCGCCCTTCACCCAGGTGGGTCACTTCTCATGAGCACACCCGGGTCAGTTCTCGTGAGCGCTAACGGCCAGCGACACGGCGATCAACGCGTCCAGGCTCAGATCCCTGGATGCCGCCACTTCCCGGGCCTCCTCCTGCAGCTTCTCCGGCAATTCCACTCTCAATGCGCTCATGCTGGCTCTCCAATCATCCTCAAGAACTCTGCCGGCCCCACCACCTGGATCCCGAAGCGGTCCGCATCGCGGAAATCCGCTTGGTTACTGATCAGTCAGCGGCATAGGCTACACTTTCGGCACGAAAAAAAGACCGGACTAACGCAGGATTAGCGTTGATACTTAGCAGGTCTTCTTCGACACGCTTCCGCAAGGATTTGTTCTGCTTCAGGGGCTTCTTGGACACACCGTTCTTCTTCATGTGACTCCAGACAAACTCGTCCGGATTCAAATCCGGCGCATACGACGGCAGCCGATGTAGCTCCAGACGACCGCCCAAGGTTTCCACATAGCGATCCACAGCCTTGGCCGTGTGCGAGGGGTGCCCATCGATGACGAGGAAGACTTTCCCCTGGCGGCCTTTCATGAAGTCCTGCAAGAAGAGGACGAACGACTCGGCGTTGAGCTTGCCATCATAGGTCGCCGTCCAGAATTCCCCTCGAACGTTGACCGCACTGATGACATTGATGCTCTGGCGCTGGCCGGACGTCGGGACTACGGGAGTCTGTCCTTTGAGGCCGTAGGTGCGGCCCAGCCGAGGATCGGACTGGAACCCGGCTTCGTCGAGGAAGAAGATCTTCGCCCCCAGCTTCTTGGCCCGCTTCCTGAGTCTCGGATACGTTTCATTTAGCCAGAGTTGAACCGCTTGGGGATCTCTCTCATAGGCCCGGCGCAATGGCTTCTGCGGAGTAATATTCAGACTGGCGAGCAGCTTACCCACCGACGCCAAGCACAACCCGATGCCCATCTTCTCTTGAATCAACTGTTGCACGATCCGCCGGCTCCACAGCCCGAAGTCGAAGCCATGCTGTCGCGGGTCCTGACCTAAGATCCAACGCTTGACTCGTTCCTTTTGCCTGTCCGTCATCTTGGGGACTGGCCCTTGGGCAATCGATTCCGTCAACGCCTCCCAGCCCTTGTCCCTGAACTCCCGCAGCCACGGGTAGATGCTTGTGCGGCACAATCCATAGCTCTTCATCACTTCACTGGGCTTCTCCCTGTCCTCAAGGACGCGCCGGACGGCCTGTATCCGTATGTGCTCCAGTGTCTTGTGATCGAGCGTGCGGCCATCAATCGTTGGCATGCAGCGAGGATGACATGCTTGCCGAGCACATGTCCAGCAAAATGTAGACTATCCTGCTGACCTGTCAGTATCCGTCTAAAGGGCCAGCGTTCAGCTTTTCCGCCTGAGGGGAAACGACACCGGCGAGGCATCGAGTCCGAGAAAGCAGCCGGTTGTCGAGCCCACTAAAGGCCGGGCGGCGGCGCGATCGCATTCGTTCGAATCGCATTCGACAGCGTCTGCAGATGGTGCCGGGCCAGAGCGTTCTCGGGATCGAGCTTGAGGGTCTCCTCGAATTGCGCCGCCGCCTCGGCAAAACGCCGTTGACGCGCCAGCGCCGTTCCCAGGTTGAGATGGCCCAATGCGAAGTCCGGCTTGAGCCGCGTCACCAGCGCAAACTGGGCCAGCGCCTCCTCGTTCTTGCCGTCCACAGCCAGTTCCACGCCGAGGTAGTACCGGGCCTGCCAATAGGTCGGACGCAGGCGGATCGCCTCCCGGAGACTGACAAGGGCTTCGTCGCGCCGCTTGAGCTCGGCCAACACGTGGGCCGCCTGAACATAGATCCGCGCATCGCCGGGCTGGAGACGTCGCGCGATGGCGTACTCGGACAACCCCTCCTCCGCATGGCCCTGCGCAACCAGCACCTGCCCCAGCTCCAGATGGGCGTCCGCGTAATCCGGTCGCAACTCGATCGAACGTTCCAGCGCGCGCCGGGCCGCCGGAAGATCCCGCACCCGGGCCAGGTTCCGGCCCAGCTCGAAATGCGCCAGGTAATGATGCGGCACCAGGACACACGCGTTGCGCCACACGTCGGCCGCGTCCGCATAGTGCCCCGTCACTCCCAGGAACTCGCCATAGCACTCGTGCAAACGAAAATCGTCCGGGGCCCGCCGCAACGCGTCCACGTAGTTCGACCGCACACTGGCCGGCGGGACTCCTTGCAACTTCTGATTCAAGTCCCGGACCTTCGACGCCAGGAAGCCGACGCGCTCGGCGTGGGCCAACTGGTTCGTGAAGGGCGCCTCAGCCAGACGCCCGAGGACGTTCTCGTATACCGCCCGGCGATTCCAATCGCTGAGCCCCAACCGGAGCGCACACACGTCCGGTCCCGCCCACCCCCCATCCGCACCCGCCCGGATGCCCGAAGGCAGCAGCGAGACCATCTGTTCCGCCATCGCACGGGCCAGCCGGTAGTTCCCCTCGAAGTTCAAATGCACATGCTCGAAGAACGTCTCCACCCCCGGGATCCGATCCGGGGCGGCCTCGGCAAGAACCGCGGTCGCGTCGAGCCGGTGCACCCCGCGGCCGGCGTACTGGCCGGCAACCTCCATCACCGCGCCCTGCAACGCCCCGTCCGCCCGAAAAGGGAGAGCGTCGCAGTCGCGCGCCAGCTCGAATCCGGTCCGCGCCAGGCCCAGATTGGTGAGCGCACGATGGGCGCTCGCGAGCCGGTATTGGAGCTCGGCGAACTCACCGCCTTGTCTCGAGGCGGCTTGAAAGGCCGTGATCGCCTCGGTCGACCGGCCCTCCGCCTGGGCCTGAATCCCACGTTCCATCTCGCGGTTCCAGGCTGCTGGATCCGCTGGCGGCCGGCTCCCATGAAGCGATGCAAAGGGCGGACAATCCCTGAGATTGCAGGCGGGAGTGCAAAGCAGCACCTGCGCCCCCGCCTTCAAACCGACCCGAACCACGTCCTCGAGGTTCCGCCGGAAGTTCCGCCGCACCCGGTCCTTGCGCGGATCGTCCGGCGGCAGTTGCGAATTCAGAAACATCTTCATCCCGCCCCAGCCGGCCTCCGCTTCCCGCCCCGGACCCAGCCAGCGCGCCAAGCCAAGCACCGCCTGACCCGTCCGCAACGTCTGGAGAGCCAGCATTGTCCGAACCCAGGTCACTCGAGGCGCCTGCGCCGTGAACACCGTGGCGGCACCGAAAGGCCCCACCATCTCGTTGTGCCCCGCGTAGACAATCCACAGGTCGCCGGCATATCGCGCGCACTCCCGGGCAATCGGCAGCAGGGCGTGCGAACTGATGGCCGTTACCGCCACGCAGATCACCTCGAAGCGGGCTTCCGGATACCGCTCGCGCAACAGCACCTCCAGATATCGCCCCATCCCGTAGGCCGGCCGCGGATCCCCCAGCGCCGCAGACTCGCCCAATAAAAAAATCCGGTAAACGCCAGCCGGCTTCTCAGGCCGCAACACCACCGGCGAAGGACTCCGGGATGCCGTCGGCGGAAAAAACCGGAGGCCAAACCACGGATTCTCAACCAGCACTCGCTCACCCCGGACAGTCTCCGGAATGAAAAACGTCGTGGGATGCCCGAATCCGGAAAGGCGCAGAACCAACTCCACCAGCGCCAGGATGCCCAGCGGCACCACCACCGCCGCCCCGATCCGGAACAGCCACCGCCTCGAAGACGATAGCCCGGACCCCGCTGGCGCCAAAAGGCCTCGGGAACCGTGGCCTCCAGGAACCGCCCCGCCAACCCCGCCCTTTCCTTTCCGTTTCAACGGGGTGAGGCTAGCTGGCAATTCCCGTCCAGGACAGGAGGAAAGTGGCACGGCACAAGAATTGCCATCGCCCAGGCGTGCTCAATCCTCAGTCGGTCCACTCGGCTCCTGGTGGGCATCGGTCGTCTCCTGGATCCCGGCCCCGGCCGGGCGTTCAGGATGCAACACCGGGACCGGCTTCAGAACCCGGCCCGGTTTAAGGACACCCCGGGCCAGTGCCGCCGGACTCACCGTCACAGGGCCGCTCACCAGCTCCGGCACGTTGAAGGTCTGCAGACAGGCGTCGTAAAACGCCGGATCCGCCTGCGGCAGCACGAACGGCTTCGAGAAGCGCCCCTCCTCATCCACACGCGTGAAGTACGGACGCGCAAAGACGCCATCCTGGCGCTTGCTGCTGAAAACCAGCCATCGGCTGTTGCTCGACCAGCAATGCCACGTGTCCGCCGCGTCGCTGTTGATCTCAAGCCGGCGATGCGCCCCGCTCCGGAGATCCTGCACATACAAATCCGCGTTCGTCTGGTAGATCGGGAAATTGCCGTACGCCGCCAAACCATAGACCAAATACCTCCCGTCGGGAGACACGCGGGGCTGCGCGGCACTGAGTTGCATCTGCTCGGCGGACACGACGGTCTCCGCCTCGCCCCACCGATCCCGGTCCACATCGTAGGACACCCGCACCAGATCGTAGCGGACCTCCCGATACCGCCGTTGCTTCATCGGCACCAGCTTGGGAGCGCTGCAGAAGTAAAGCTGCCGCCCGTCCGGACCCCAAGACGGCCACGTCTCCAGCCGGTCAGGCCGGGCGATGGCCGGAGGCGCCACCACCGTGTTCGAATCCACCCGGTACAACCCCAGGTCCGAGTCGGCGTCAAACACGTCGCGAGTCTCGCCCACCGTGTGGAAAAACAAGGACAGCCGGTTGGCTGAGAACACCAGCAACCGGCCGCTCGGATGCCAGGACAGATACCCGCACGTCTTGAGAAGCTGCGTCACCTCGTTCGTGGCGACCAACAGCGTCGGATTCGGACTGCCCGAAAGCCGGATGTTCAGGGCCATCCGGTCCGGCCGGTGGCCGAGAAAGGTGTGGCAGTTCAGACACCCGTTGCCGAATTGGGCGCCCTCGAGCACCGGCCGCTCCCGAGAGCCCTCGAGATCGCGCTGATAGATCCCCAGGGTCTGATACGCGTTGTAAAGCGGACGCAGCCGCCGATACACGAGCGTGCTGTCGATCCCCTCCGGAGCCACCGTGTTGGTGATCGGCTCGAATCGCTGCCATCCTCCGTTGGCCTCCTTCACCGCCACCTCGACCCGGACCTCCCGACCCGCCGCCACGCCCAGAAATCGTCTCCAAGACCCCGCCGGAAATCGGATCGAAGCCGATTTTCCCTCGACCGCAACCTCCGAACCGCCCGCCGCACTCCACCGCGCACGATATCGAACGCCCGGCTCCCGAATCACAAAGTTCAGCGGCGCGATGTTCGTTGGAATCACGATCCCGGCGTAATCCGGCGCGATCCGAGGCGGCCGGCCCACCGACGCGTCGGCAGCCTCCCCAGCCCCATGCAGGAGCCCGACGAGCGCCAATCCCAGGACCAGCGCGGCCTCGAAACCGCAGCGTCCGCCCTCGCCTGCCCTCTTCAGCGTGCTCTTCATTGGCGCCGCGGCGCCACCCCCGGGTCGGCAGCACCCGTGTGGCCGTACACGTGATAGAACCAGAACGTGTCCCCAAAGTCGCGTGCCAGTCGCGGTCGGCTCTCCGGCAGCCGGCCGTCGTTCTCGCGAAGCACCCCCTGGAAAGCCGCAAACCGGCGCAATGGTTCCGGGCCGATGCGCCGGCCGCCCAGCGGCAACGGAGTCCCTGGCTGGCTCGCGCCATACGCGACCAGCGCTTCCTCGATGTGCCTCGGAGTCTCCCACTGGCCAAGGTCATCCCAGATCCCCAGATGCTGCGCAATCAAATCCATCTGTCCGGTCAGAAGATAGTGCGCCATCAGAAACTCCGCCGCCATCCGGTTCCGGCCATTCGCCCGCAGACACTGCCGCAGCAACACCTCCGTCGGCACCCCGCTCCCCGCATAGTCCGTCGTCACTCGAAACGCCCGCACCCTCGCGATGTCCTCCTCCGCCGCCAATGTCGGATCCCTGTCGAGAGCGAGAAGCCGACGCTCCGCAGCTGCTCCGTGAAAGGGAATCCGCCGCATCCGGTTCAAAAAGACCCTCGCCGCCTCGGCTCGGCCCAGCAGGACGTTGATCCGCGCCAACTGCCATAGCACCCGCGCACGCTCCCCCCCCAGCTCGAGTGCCTCGTGCGCCATGTGCTCGGCCAGGTTCACCTGCCCCAACTCGAGCAGTGTGTCGCTCAGAGGCTCACACGCCTTCCAGCCCTCGCGCATCGACGGCAGCACGTCCAGCGGCTTGCGTTGGGGAAAAGCAAACAGATCCTTGTTGAGCCGCCCGGCGTGGTATAACGCCCGATGGATCGCCAGCCGGATCTCCGGCGCCACCCCCAACGGGCGACCCTCGGCCAGCTCGAGCACCCGGTCCCATTGCCCCCCGGCGGCGCATGCCTCGATCTGCGTCAGCCGCTTCAAATCCCTGTCCAACGTCACCGCCACCACCGCCGCTCCCACACCCACCACCGCCGCATCCCAGCCCCAATGCCCACGAGCCGCCGTCATCGCCAGCCACGAGCGCCCAAGACCCTTGCCCCACGCCGTGCGGCTTGCCAACTCGCCCGCCACGCCAATCGCCACCCAGGGCAGACAAATCCAAAAGCCACCCGCCCACCAAAGCCCAACCGCCACCCCCCCGAACACCAGACCCCAAAAACCCACAAGCCGCCCCGCCACAAGCCGCCAGATCGCCCCCAGAATTGCTGCCAGCACCACCCCCAAACCCGGCGCAAGGACCGAGAACTCGTAGCGCCCCTCCAGCACCAGCCACAGAAGACCAGGCAACCACGCCAAAGACCGCAGCCCGCCCGCGCCCAGCCGCAGCAAACACGCCACCCCCAAGCCAAGCAGGCCGATCGCCCCCGTTGTCACAAAGGCGCCCAGCGCACCCCGGGCATCCAGTTGCGCCAGCATCGCCGCCGCATACTCCAACAACCCACCCGGACGAGCGAGGTGGCCCGAAAGGAAATCCGCACCCCAGAAAAACACGGGGGCGGTCCGGTGGTACCGCAGAACCGGCTCAATCCCAAACCAGGTGTACAGCCAGACGCCCGCCAACAGCCCGGCCGTCCACCAGGGAAATCCGGGTCTGCCCGGCCTCCGGTCCTCAGCCGCTTTCGGGGTCGACGGGTGACGCCGATGCCCATCCCTGGAAGCAAGCGGCTTCGCGGACATACCACGCCTTATCCCGCCATCCCGGCCGGGCCGCGGAGACAGAGGGGAGACCGGTCACGATCGAGGTTACCTCGGGTCGCCCGGCCCATGCTACTTGCCTCCGGCTGCGCCCTTGACCCGGAGACGCACCGCGTACAGCCCCTTGCTCGCGGTGATGAACAGCGTCTGCCGGTCCGCGCCGCCGATGCAGACATTGGCGGTCCACCGCTCCGGGACGGCGATCTGCTCGATCTTCTTTCCGTTACGGTCGTAGACAGTCACTCCCGGTCCGGTGAGATAGAGGTTGCCTTCCGCGTCGAGCGTCATCCCGTCGCTCCCCTGATTGCAGAAGAGCGTCTTCTGCCCAAGCCCGCCGTCCGGACTGATGCCAAACCGATAGGTCACCCCCGCGCCAATGTCCGCGACATACAGCGTCTTGCCATCGGCGGTGCCGACGATTCCATTGGGCTGGCGCAGGTCGTTCACGACGCGCAGAAGCCGGCTCCGGTCCGCCGACAGAAAGTACACATGCTGCCCATCCTGCGGCATCTGATCGTGCTTCCACCAGGGTCGCTTGTAGAAGGGATCCGTGAAATAAAGCCCGCCGCCCGGAGCCGCCCAAACGTCGTTCGGCCCGTTGAAGGGCTTCCCCTGGTACTCCCGCAGCAGGACCGTCGTCTGCCCGTCGGGCCGGATCGACCAAAGCTCGTTCTTCTCATCGGCGCACACGATCAGATCGCCCCGGGGATCGTAACACATGCCGTTGGCCCGGCCGGCAGGCTGCCGGAACGTGCTCCCGGAGCCGGACACGCTCCACTTCAGAATCCGATCGTTGGGCTGGTCGGTGAACAACACATTGCCCGCACTGTCCACCGTCGGACCTTCGGTGAACTGACAGTCCCCCAGCAACCGCTCGACCTTCGCGCCCGAGGCCAGCACCGTGGTGTCCGCCGCCCAAACCGCAACCCCCGGCCCTGCCACCGCCATCCCAAGGCAAACAAGAACCAATCGTGTGTTCATAGGTCGAGGACTCTAGAGTGGCACCGGGGCTGCCGGCGGCAGGCCCAGCGGAAGACGGACGGTGAAGGTGGAGCCGACTCCCACCTCCGAGCTCAGCTGGATGCTGCCCCGATGCAGGTCCACCAGCCGCTTCACAATGTTGAGCCCCATGCCCGATCCCCGCGTCTTCCCCACGTTCACACCCCGCTCGAACGGCTCGAAGATCCGCGCCTGATCGCCGGCAGCAATGCCAATGCCGTGGTCGGCCACCTCGAGCACCGCCTCACGCGGCGAAACCCGCAGCCGCACGACAATCGCACTGCCCGTGGCTGAATACCGGACCGCGTTGGTCAGCAGATTCGTCAGGATCGGCCGGATGAGATTCTCGTCAGCCACCGCCTCCGTGCCGCCGCCGCCATCGTCGAAGTTGAACGCGTGCCCCCCCTTGTCCGTCACGCAAATCTCATCGATGACGTCCCGCACCAGGGAGGAGAGATTGAGCCGGGCAGGACGGAAGGTCAGCTTGCCCTGATCCACCCGGTTCACCGTCAGCACGTCGTCCAACAGCCGCGTCACCCGCCAGACCGAATCCAGAATCCGATCGAGCAACGCCCGCCGCTTCTCCTCCGACAGCCGGTCATACTGGTTGCGCAGCATCTCCGCAAAACCCGCCGCCACGGTCATCGGCGTCCGAAACTCGTGCGAAGCGGTCGAAATGAAGCGCGTCTTCATCTCGTGCAACTGACGCTCCCGCTCGAGGGACTCCAGGATGCGCTCCTCGGCCCGCTTCAGCTCGGTGATGTCACGGCCGATCCCGGCAATGCCAATGACCTCGCCCCGGACATCCCGCACCGGGCTCTTGATGGTCTCAACCCACGTGGCCCGACCGTCGGCGGCGATCGATTGCTCGATGATCCGCCGCGGCTGCCCCGTCTCAATCACCGCCAGATCGTCCGCACGCTGGCGCTCCGCCACGTCCCGCGGCAAAAGCTCGGAATCGCTCTTGCCCAGAATCCCCGCCAGCGGACGCCCCAGGGCTCGAGCCAGAGCTTCGTTGCCAGCCAGATAGACCGACCGCCGGTCCTTCAGCCACGCCAGATCGGGAATGTTGTCCAGAATCGCCCGCAACTGCGCCTGGCTCTCGGAAAGCGCCGCCTCCGCCAGCTGCCGGGCCGCGATCTCCGCCCTCAGTTCCGCGTTGGCCCGGCGGAGCTCCGCCGTTCGCTCGTCGACCCGTCGCTCGAGATCGTTGCGCGCCTGCCGCAACGCAGCCTCCGTCTCGAACCGGACATTCTCCTCCTCGATGCTCTCCAGCCCCAACGCCAGATCGTCCGCCAGCTCCTGCAACAAGGCGATCTCCTCGCGATCAAACGCCTCGACCTGGTCCGCATACACGTTCAGCACCCCATACAATCGCTCGCCCCGCCGCATCGGTATCGCCGCCGCCGACCGGAATCCCCTCGACCAAGCCGCTTCCCGCCAGTGACCCGACGCCATCGGATCCGCGGTGTCCCGGCACCACGCTGGTTGGCCGGTGCGGAGAACACTCTCGGGCAACCCCTCCGAATCCGGCACGCCTGAGCCCCCCCCCGACGCGGCGTCGGGCAAACCGTCCGTCAACCCCGCCGCCCCCGCCACCACCAGCCTCCCCGAGTCCGGATCCGGACGGCCAATCCAAACCAGCAAATACCCGCGCGTGCTCACCAACACACGACAGGCCTCCTGCATCAACCGCCGCCCGTCCCGCTCCCGCGTGATCAGCTGGCTGACGTCCCGGATCGAGCGGAGAATGCTGTTGACCTGACGCAGACGACGGTCGGTCCGGCTCTTGAACAGCGCCATCTCCAGGCTGGCGCGGAGTTCCTTGTCCCGCACCGGTTTGGTCAGGTACCCGTACGGCTGGGTCCGTTTGGCTTGCTCAACCACCGCCTCGTCCGCATAGGCCGTCAGGTAGATCACCGGAATCCCGTGCTGCTCGTGGATCTTCTCCGCAGCCTGCAGGCCGTTCACGTCGCCCCGGAGATTGATGTCCATCAGGATGACATCCGGCTTCTCCGCCCCGGCCACCTGCACCGCCTCCTTCCCCGTCGCCACCAGACCCGCCACCTCGAAGCCCATCTGCTCCATCACCCGCCGCAAGTGCGCCGCCACAATCGCATCGTCCTCGACAATCATCACCCGAATGGGACGCGCGGCAGCCCCGCCCACCCGCGCAGCGCGGGATTCTTCGGTCAACGAATGCGAGTCCATAGGAGGAATGGCCGACTAGCGCCGGGCCGAAAAACGTATGCGAAATGCCGTGCCCGGCGGCCCCGTGACCTCGAGAGAACCGCCGAGCTGATGCGTCACCCACAACGAAACCAGCTTCAAGCCCAGCGAGTCGGCCTGCTGCCAGTCGAACCCCGACGGCAATCCCACCCCGTCGTCCTCGACCGCCAGGGAATAACGCCCGTCCGCCAGCGGTTGCAGGCGAACCTCGATGTGCCCCGCCGCCTGTTGTCCGTCCGGAAACGCGTGCTTCAGGGCGTTGGTGACCAACTCGTTCACGATCAGCCCGCAAGGCATCGCCGTCTCCACATCCATCGCCACCCCAGCCGCGTGGACGTGCAGATCGATCGCCCGCCCCGACCCAAACGCATGCACAACATTCGCCGTCAACTCCTGCAGGTACGGCGCCATCTCGACCCGCGCCACGTCCTCCGCCTGGTAGATCTGCTCGTACACCAGCGACATCGTCCGCGCCTGGCCCTCGAGCTCGCGGAGAAACGCCTGCGTGTCCGATTCGCCAGCCCGCTCCTCCCGCACCTGGATCAGATGGATGATCGCCTGGAGATTGTTCTTCACCCGGTGATGCACCTCGCGCAGCAATACCTCGCGCTGCGCCAGCGCGTCCTGCAATTGCTGCTCCCGCCGCTTCCGATCCGTGACGTCGCTGATGGTCCCGATCAGCCGCTGGGCCTTGCCCTCAGGACTGCGAACAATCACCTTGCCCCGATCCAGCACCCACTTGTACGCCCCGTCCCGAGAACGAATCCGATACTCCGTCACCAGGAGCGCCGTCGCCCCTTCCATGTGCCGCTCGACCTCGCCCGCAACCCGGGACCGGTCCCCCTCGTGGATCCGCCGCACCCACTCGGTCATGGTCCGCGCCAGTTCCCCCGCCGGATAGCCCAGAATCTCCCCGCAACGGGGCGAGAAAAAGACCTCGTCGGTCAGCAGGTTCCAGTCGTAGACCCCATCCCCCGATCCCTCGAGCGCGAATTGCCATCGCTCCTCACTGGTGCGCAACGCCTGGACCACCCGCTTCCGATCCGTCACGTCCCGCACAAACACCAGCGCCCCATGCTGGCCCGCGTACAAGAACGGCACCGCCGAAACCTCCACGTCCACCACCCCGCCGCTTAGCGTCAAGTACTTCTCCTCGACACTCGGCATCGCCCGCTGATCCGCATGCAACACCCGCCAGCGCTCCCGCGCCGCACCCGTAAAGTCCGGGTGCGACCGCTCCATCACCGGACGCCCCAGCAGTTGGTCCGGTGTCTCCGCCCCAAACAACCTCACCGCCGCCGGATTCACGTACGCAAAACACCCGTAGATCTCCACAAAAATCGCGTCGGGCGCGCCCTCGACCAGCGTCCGGAACTGCTCCTCGCTCGCCCGAATCGCTTCGCCCGCCCGCTTCTGCTCCGTAATGTCCTCGAAGGTCACCGCCAGCCGCTCCCCCGGCAGCGGGAACGCGTGAAGCCGAAAATGCAGCACCCGCCCCTCAGAACGACGCTTCAAGTCCTCCGCCGAATACGGCTCGCCCGTGGTCATCGACCTCACAAATGCGTCCAGGATCCCGTCCGCTTCCGCCTCGTGCCAGATCGAACCGAGCTCGCGTCCAATCACGCTCGGCAGTTGCACCCCCGCCAAACGCTCCGCCTCGGCGTTTCCCCCAAGAAGAACCAGACTGCGCGGCGGACGAAACTGGTAGATGAATACCCCCGCCGGCATGAACCGCACCAGGTCCTCCGCAGTCCGAAGGCTCGCCTGCAGCAGTTCCTCAGACCGCTTCCGCTCGGTCACGTCCCGGTAGTTGACAACCACCGCCTCGACCGCAGGCTCCATCAGCAGGTTCGTCCCCACCAACTCCAGCCAGCGATAGGTCCCATCCTTGTGACGATACCGCATCACCAGCCGCTCGACCCTCCCGGGCCCGGTCAATAGCCGCGCCAACGCCCGCCGCGTCGCCTCCTGATCGTCCGGGTGAATCCGCTTGAATACACTCTCCCCCACCAGCTCCGCTTCCCCATAGCCCAGCGTCGCCTGCACCGAGGGACTCCCGTACAGCAGCCCCCCCCGAGCGTCCACCAGCACAATCCCGTCGGCGCAGCGCTCGATCATCGCCCGGAACCGCTGCTCCCGGTGCTGCACCGCCTCCTCGGCAAGCCGCCGACCCGTGATGTCCTGCGCGGCACCATACAGCCGGACCGCAGCCGGCAACCGCTCGTGCGCAACACACCGCAGCCCGTTCCGAATCCACCGGATCCCCCCATGCCGCGTCAGGATCCGGTACTCGAGGGTCGCCGTGTCGCCCGGCTCCATCGCCATCCAGTGCCGCTGCACCCGGTCCCGATCCTCCGTGTGCACCATCGCCACCCATTCCCCCATCCCGCTCAGCTCCTCGGGCGCATACCCCGTGATCCGCTCAAACGCCCCTCCCACCCAGTCAATCTCAAGCCCGCCCCCAACGACCCGAGTGCCCGAATAGACAAAATCCGACGTCAGCTCCGAAAGACTGCGATAGCGCAGCTCGGATTGCGAAAGCGCCTTCTCCGCCGCCACGCGCTCCGAAATGTCCGACACCATCACGAAACAACCCTCGTACTCCCCCGCCTCGCCAAAGACCGGCGTCACGCTCATCATCACCGTGATCTCGCGGCCATCCTTCCGCCGCAGCCGGCTCTCGTAGCGGTCGGCATGCCCCTCGCGACACGCCACATCCCGCTGCCCCTGCAGATAGCGCTCCGTCTCCGCCAGAAACTCCTCGAAAGGCCGCCCCACCAGCTCGGCAGTCGTGTAGCCCAAGATCTCGCTCAGCCGATCGTTGGCAAACTGCCCCCAGTGCTTCGCATCCAACACCCAGATCCCCTCGAGCGAGGTCTCGATCACCCGACGGAACTGTAGCTCCACCGCCCGATGCGCCGCCTCCGCCTGCTTCCGCGCCGTCAAATCCCGCAGAATCACCAGCTGCGCAGGCTCGTCCTCCCACTCGATGCCCGCAGCCCGCACCTCCACCCAGTTCCGCGTCCCCTCCAACCCGCCAATCTCCACCTCGAAGGCCTGCCCAGGGCTCGGAGGCGACCAGGCGAATATCGCCCCCTCCCGCGCCCCAGCCCCCAGGAGCCGCTCCGCAACCGGATTCCCAAACCGAACCCGGCCGTCCCGACCCAAGACCAGCACCGCGTCAATGTGTGACCCAACGACCTGACGCAAACGCGCTTCACTCCGACGCAGCGAATCCAAAAGCTGTTTCTGCCGAAGAAACGTCTCGACCCGGGCCAGTAACTCGATCGCCGGAATCGGCTTGGCCAAGTAACCGTCCGCCCCTGCCATCAGCCCCATCGCCTGCTCCCGCGAGGAAACACGGCTCCCTGAATGGATGACCCCAAAAATGTCCGAGGTCTTGGGATCCGCCTTGATCCGCCGCAAAACCTCCATCCCGCTCATCCCCGGCATCTGGCAATCGAGCAGGGCTAAATCGGGGCGCTCCTGCTGGATCGCCGCCAAAGCAGCTTCGCCGTCAAGCGCCTGAAGAACTCGATACCCGGCGCATTCGAGGATGCGGCTTGTGGCCTGCAGCTCCGTCAGGTTGTCCTCCGCCACCAGAATGGTCTTGGCATCCGGCATCAGCGCACACTTATCCCTTGCCTTCCCGCAGTCGCCTCGAGACCCGAGGCTCCCTCATGATTCAGCGCCCAGTCTGCGCCAAGTCCGGCAATAAGGCAAGCACGCAAATCACTGGTAATCAGTGTGATCTGCCCCACCGACTAAACACCGGCGGAACATCCGATCCCCACAGCCCTACCAGGGACTCCATACACTGTAAAACCGCCGCTTGTTCCGGGCGCTTCCTGCGTCCTCCCACTCGACAACACCGCTCTGCCCAGCCTGCACCGTGTCCAGATAGTCCCACTCGACAAGATCCTCTGTCCCGTAAACCTGATAGATCACCCCAGGGTCCCCCGAGCATTGCAGCCGACGCTGCTCCGAGTGCCCACGCGGGATGACCGCCAGCCGACCCCGTGCCGGCGGCGTCGGCAATCGCACCACCCGATAGTTCGAAAACGGCAGGGCCGGCGCCGGCGCATGCATGAACTCACCAACCCCATCGGGACCAGTCCTGACAGTTTCCAAAACCGTCCAGGTCTTCAGATCATCCGATCCCTCAACGCGATACAGCGTGCGAGCACGCCCCGACCACTCGATCCTGGCCTCCGCCAAATCCTCCGAATACACCACCGTCGGGGTCACTATTTCGTTCACCGCCGTCAGCCGCGCCGCGAAATTCAACGGCTGTGACGCGGTCGCGGTCTTCCACGCATCGCCATCTCGCTTCCAGCAATCGTCATAGCTGCCCGTCTTGCCCCCCGGCAACGCCCGGCCCACCATCGGCGGGTCATGAACCACCAGCTCCGCAATGTCCCCCGGCGTCTGCGTCACCCCGCTGAATTCAACAGTCCACGTCAGGGAGTTGGGCACTTCCACCACGGCGTTGGGCGTGATGCTGACCCGGTTCAGGTCCTTCGGAATCAGAAACCAGCCGGAATCAAACAGCATCAAGGACGGCTTCAAGTAGGGCCCGTGACCCGTGTTGGCGTAAAACCGCACCCGCGCCCGCTCGTCCCCATTCGCTACGAACCGGCCCACATACTCGAATCGGAACTCCGTGACGATCCGGCCCTCCCCAGCCAGCACAATCTCATCGCCGAACTCCGTCCCCTTCCCCCCCGAATCCATGGCCGCGAACGTCGCGTCCCTCTCCTCCGTCCGGCTGGGGATGTTGTCAAACACCACCTCCCCCCAAGCCACTCCCGCCAACCCAACCACCATGCCCAAACCCGCCCGCATCCAACAACACCCCCTTCGTTTCATTCAACCCTCCCGTTGCTCGTCGCCATTCCGTTTTCCTTTTCCCATCCCACCCGTGGAACTTCAGCCAATCCGACACTACACTTCCGCCCGATTTCCACTCGACTGTCAAGTCTAGTCTTGGGTTGACACAAAGCCTCTTCCGTGCTCCATTCTCCACTATCGGATTAGGTTTAAGCGCCGGCGCCGTCCGTGAGAGGCGGAGGCGGCTGGCAGATCATGAATCAACCTGACGGAGGCCATCGTATGTCGAAACAACCTGTCACCGCATTCACCGGGACGCTCCTCGCGGCGCTCTGCCTGGGCTCCTCTGCCGCCTTCGCCGCTTCCACCGTCGTCAGCAACATCGGCGAACCCGTCGCCGCCGCTTACCCGATCAAATACTCCGTCTGGGAGGCGCAACCCTTCGTCGTCGGCGACCTCTCCTACACCCTCGACGGCATCAGCGCCGTCGTGGGCTCAGTCTCCGGCAACCCCACGGTCGTTGCCCAATTGCGGTATGCCGACCCCGCAACCTACGTCATCGGTAACGATATCCTCACCACGTTCGCCGTCCCCGACCTCTCCGGCGCACCCTCAGCCCGCCTGTTCACGCCAGATTCCCCCGTCACCCTCAACCCCAATACCGCCTATTACTTCCTCCTCGGCGTCAGCAGCGCCGAAGGCGAGTTCGCCTGGACCTCGACCCAAATGCTCGATCACACGGGCCCCGGCGACATCCCCGGCTACGGCTCCGAGTCCACCGACGGTGGCGCAACCTGGAAACTCTGGTTGCGCGTGCCCGACTACCCCTACGTGTGGCAGCCCCAGCAACTCGAAGTGACCGGGACCGCCCAGGTCATTCCTGAACCCGGCATCCTCAGCCTCCTGCTCCTCGGAAGCGGTATCCTCGTCTGGCGCCACCGCCGGTAAACCGCGCTCAACGAGACCCCCGAGCAGCGGTCTGGGTTCGCGAACTCGTGCTCGCCGAGCACGAACGCTTGCTTGCCCGTGAGGTCTTGGAAAAGGCGGGATCACTTCGGAGCCGCCGCCCGCACCCGGATCCTCGCCTAACGCCTGCGGCGCGAACGTGGGCCATCGGCTCGTGGTGGGTTTTCGCCTTGTAGGCGCGTGGGGTGTCGGCTCCGGGGTGGCCCGCCCGCTGGCGGGCGGGCGCTATAGGGTTTGCAGGGAATGGGCCCGCCCCGGGGGCGGGCTTTCAAATCCGCGAAAACCCCGGACTGGGCGGCTCAAGGCGTCTGGTCAAGCCCAGGAAGTTGAGCCGCAAGAGACGCTTACGCGCGGATTTGGGCCGCAGGTTTCCGCTTGTGCAATAAGCCGGTTTCGTGGGAGTTTCCTTGCATAAAGCGTGAAAGCTCCCATGAAACACCACTGTCCATCCGGCGGTGGAACGCGCCGAGCACACTCTGGATTTCGTTGGATCCCCGCAGGGGTGCGGCTCATGTTGTCCCTCGCCTGCTCCGCGCTCGGGCTCAGCGTGCTGGCCAGTACTGTCACGCTCATCCCCCAGGGCGCGCTGTGGAAGTACCTGGACGATGGCTCAAACCAGGGCACGGACTGGAAGGAACCCGGATTTGACGATCAATCCTGGGCGTCAGGCTCGGCTGAGCTCGGCTATGGCGATGGCGGCGAGGCAACCCTCGTCAGCTACGGCCCCGATTCCAACAACAAATACGTCACGACGTATTTCCGGACGGCATTCTGGGTCGCTGATGCCACGGCAGTCACCGCTCTGAGCCTCCAAGTCCTTCGCGATGACGGCGCGGCCGTCTACCTCAACGGAACGTTGGTTGCCACCTACGCGATGCCTTCGTCCTTTGACTACCGTACGTACGCCACCACCGCAACCGAATACACCTGGGACCCGACAGCCACGATCCCGGTCGGCCTTTTGAGGTCAGGTGCGAACGTCCTGGCCGTCGAAGTCCACCAGGGAAACGCCACAAGTACCGACCTCAGTCTCGACTTGGTCCTCACTGCCGAAGTGCTCCCCCCGGGCACGGCCCCGGATGTGCCCGGATTGGTCGGACCGGAAACCGGCGCGACGGGCGTGAACGTGCCCCCAACGTTGCAGACCCAGGTCAGTGACCCGGATGGCGATGCGCTGACAGTGACGTTCTACGGCCGCGAAAGCGTCACGGTCGATCCCTTCACCGTGGTCGTCCTGCCGGATACGCAAAAGTACGTGGCCAGCAGCACCTACGCCCCCATCTTCACCCAGCAAACCGAGTGGATCGTCAACAACCAAACGGCCCTCCAAATCGTGGCCGTCAGCCATGAAGGCGATATCGTCGATACCTACAGCAGCACCACGCAATGGGATCGGGCCAACACCAGCCTGAGTGTGCTGGACGCCGCCGGGTTGCCTTACGGGCTCTCCCCAGGCAATCACGACCAGCCAACCGCCTTGTATAATCAGTATTTTCCACCCACCCGCTACGCCGCCAATCCCTGGTACGGTGGCAATTATCCCGCGGGCCAGAATGACAATAACTACATCCTCTTCAGCGCAGGGGCCACGGACTTCATCCTGCTGCAACTCGAGTTCTGGCCCACCTCGGACACCATCGCATGGGCGGACGCGGTCCTGAAAGCCCATGCCAACCGCAAGGCGATCATCACCACCCACGGTTTCCTCGACGTGGACGGCTCCCGTGACGTCGGCACCATGGGCAGCACGGAGTACATCTGGACCAGCCTCGTCCTCCCCAACCCGAACGTCTGGTTCGTCCTCTGCGGTCACATGCACGGCGAAGCGCGCCGCACGGATTTCGCCAACGGCCATCCCGTCCATCAGCTCCTTGCCGATTACCAGGCAGACCCCAACGGCGGCAATGGCTGGCTCCGCATCCTGCGCTTCATCCCCGACGAAGACACCGTCCACGTTCAGACGTACTCCCCCTACCTGGGCCTCTACCAGACCGATCTCGATAGCGAGTTCACCCTCGAGTTCCCGATGAACGGCTTCAAGGTCCTCGCTGTTCAATCGCAGATCGCGAGCGGCCAGACCGCGTCCCACACTTGGTCCGAGGCCAAACCCGCCACCCCGTACGAATGGCTCGTCACCGCCACCGACCCCACGGGCCGCACCACCTCGAGCCCGGTCTGGTTCTTCACTGCGACCTCCCATGACACGACACCTCCGGTCATTCGCGACGTGGCGGTGACCGAAATCACCGACCATTCCGCAGTGGTCACCTGGACCACCGATGAACCGGCCGATTCGGTCGTCCTCTACGACGTGTCCCCGGCGACAAGCCTCACGCTCCTGGCTGAAGACCCAGGCCAGGTCACCGAGCACCGTGTCGAACTCACCGGCCTCGATGCCGGGGCCGCCTACGACTTCGTCGTCCATTCAACCGATGCCTCAGGCAACGCCGCCGCCAGCGCGCAAGACTCCTTCACGACACACCTGCCCGATTACAACGCCTACGTCCTTCAGGAGCCCACCATCACCTACGGCACCGTCAGTGGAAGTTGCACCGCCCTCCGCCCCGACGCGCCCGGAGCCCAGACCCTCACCGAGCTGAAAGTCGCCTTGCAGGGCCTGCTCGACGTCCAGTACCTTCTCCAGACCACTGCCGACCCCGCTCAGATCACCTCGGTTACCATCCGACTCGCCTACACTTACTCCAATTACAGCGACCCACTGAACGTCTGGCTCTGGACCGGATCCGACTGGCTCTCCATCACAACAGACCTCCTGCCGGATGGCGTCTGCGTCGTGCCCAACCCGGCGGGAATCGTCGATGCCAACGGACTGATCCGGATCCGCTTCACCGACAGCGTCGCGGCGCGCAAGGAGAAGCTCGATGTCCTTGCACTCGACCTGCTGTATGCGGAAATCACCGTGGGACCAATCGCCAATCGCCTTCCCGTCGCGGTCGACGACGCCGCCACCACGACGAGCGACGTGCCGGTGCTGATCGTTCCCCTGGCAAACGACCACGATCCGGACGGCGATCCGCTGACGATTGTCGGCGTGACAGCCACCGCCCAGGGCGCGCTCCTCACCCCCAACCCTGACCAGACCATACTCTACACGCCACCGCCCGGATTCTCAGGAGTCGACACCTTCGAATATGCGGTCGGCGACGGCCAGGGCGGCGAGGCGACCGCCACCGTCACCGTCGCCGTCAATCCGCCCCCCAGCGAGACGACCGTACACGTCGCCTCGATCGACCTGCGCCTGATCCCTACGGGCAAGAGCTGGAAGGCCACAGCCACCACGGCCGTCGTCGACCACCTCAGCCACCCCGTAACCGGCGCCACAGTCCAGGGTAATTGGTTGTTCAACGGCGCCGTGTTCCAGAGCGGGGCCACTGCCATCACCGATTCCGCCGGCATCGCTGCCTGTACGTCCGCCCCGGTGAAAAGCAGTGGCGGGACATTCACGTTCGAAGTCGTCAATGTCACCCTCGACGGAGCCGTCTACGCGCCGGAGCTGGACGTGGAACGTGCGGATAGCATTGACATCCCTTAGGACGTAGCCCCGTCCCCACTTGGATGCGGACCGCGTGCGCCTTCCCGGCGCATCCTGTCCGTCGCCGCGGTGCTGCGCGACTCTCCAATCTCCAATCTCCCGCCGTCCGCCACGCCCTTGCTACAGACACCGCCTCCAGCGTAGATTCCTCGACATGTGGAACCCGCCGTCAACAAGTCAAGTTCGGTCGCTCTGGTTCCAGGCCTCCCCTCCTTCCGTCGTGGACTCTGCATTAGCGAGGCGCAGAGCAGAGGGTCCGGAAAGGCGGCAAGGCTTCATGCCATCGCGAACTTGGTATAGTCTGAGGCGGCACCTCGCCAGCGCTCTCCTGCTGCTGTCGATCGGGACTCTTCAGGGACAGCCGCTCCTGCCCAACGGGAGTCTCGCGGAGGGTGTCCAACAGCCTGCCGGCTGGCAACTGACCGATGGCAAGGGCGAATGGACCGCATCAGCGGCGGCCGATACCCGCTTGGTCAGTGTCCAGGGCACCGGCGAAGACCAAAGCTGCTGGCGCGCCCAGCCGCTCGCCAATCCTGCCGGCGAGGTGCTGGCCTTCCGCTTTCGAGGACGTCGCGCCCCCGATGCCGCCGGCGGCACCGCCATCGCCGGACTCAGCCGCGTCAACCGCGACTTCCCTCTCACTCCCCAATGGCAGAACCACCGCTTCGTCTTCAACGCGCCGGAAGACGGCGGCGGCGACTTCGCTCGCGTGGGCCAATGGCACGTGAAAGGCCGGCTCGAATTCGATGACGTCGAACTGGTCCCCGTCCGGGTGTCGCACAGATCGTTCCCTGGCCGGGAGGAAAGGACCGCGCGCCTCATCGAACGCGCACTCTACAAGCGCTACGGAATCCCGCTGCCCGCAACCCTCGCCGATTCGATCGTCCAACTCGGCGAAGCCGAGAGCCTCGAAGGCAATACCTATCGCTTCCAACCCCAGTTCGGCTGGCGCGGCGCCAATTACCACCGGCCGCTCTGGCGTAACCGGGCGAGCTTCAACACGGATCGCTGGGTGTTCTCGAAAAATGCCGAAGTCGCCTACGGCTTCGACGTCGGCGGCCGACCCCAAACCGCCGCAACGGTCCACGCCGCCATCAATTACCACAACGGCGGTATTCTGCGTCTTGAAGCCAGCCCGGACGGGGCCCATTGGCTCACCGTCGCGGAGCTCGGCGACACAAGACGCAACGCCACAGTCGCCCTGCCGCCCTCGCTCTTCCCCACACGCATCGTCTTCGTCCGAATGCTTGCCCCTGCCGACGGCACCGACCTGCAGGTCAACACCTTCGCCTACGAGGCGACGCTCGAGAACGCGTTGCCGGGTTCCTATGAAGGGGCCACGCGGTTCCTGGAAGTCGATGCCCTCGCCCCCGATGCCAACCTCTCTCTCGAGGGATTCACTCTCGATCCCGGCCCCACCGCCGGCGAGATCACCGCCACGCTCGCCGTCGCCAACCACTCCAACGAATCCCGGCGGATCGGCGCCCAACTCTGGACATCCCCCCAGCCCCCTGCCCGAAACACCGCCGCCGTCGAAACCCAACTCAAACCCCACGAGTCGCAAACCATCAGCCTCCGCGCCCAGGTCGGATCCGCCGGCGACCACCCGGTCGAACTCCGAATCACCGACCGCCGCGGCCGATCGCTCCTCGAAGGCCGTTCCGAAGTCCGCGTCCCCTGGCTCCATGACCCGCGCATCGGCTACGCCATCCTCCCCGGCGCCCACGACCCCCAGGTGTGGTGGTGCGAAGGCGGCTGGAAAGTCGGACGCCATACCCCGCCGCCGCCCCCCGGAAAAACCGGCGGCTATAAAGCAGTCACCCTCTCCGCCGCCCAAGGCGAGTACGAGCCCGTTCAAATCGTCCTCGTACCGCAACATGAAGGTCGCTTGCTCGAATCCCACATCGATCCCTGGAAGGGAAAGACCCGTGCTTCTGCCCCGATCGAGACGCGTCTGAACGAGGTGGCGTACGTCCGTGTCACCACGCCCACCGACGGCACCGCCGACCGCGGGTGGTATCCCGATCCCCTGCCGCCGCTGGTCCTGCCGCAGCCGCTGCGACCAGGCCAGAACTTCCCCCTGTGGCTGACAGTCCGCGTTCCCCCCGGCACGCCCCCTGGCCCCTACACCAGCACCCTGCACCTCAAGACCGATCTCGAGACTCTCGAAATCCCGCTGGCGCTCCGCGTTCACAACTTCGCTCTTTCGCCGACAAGTCACCTGCGGAGCGCCCTGGGCCTCGGCGCGGACTCCATCAACCGCTATCATCGCTTGACTGACCGCTCCCAGCAGGAAACCGTGTTCAACCGCTACCTCGAGAACTTCGCCGAACACCGGATCAGCCCCTATTCCTTCTTCGATTACGCACCCATCACGGTGAGTTTCTCCGGCGAAGGCGCCGGCAAGACCGTGCACGTGGATTTCACGCGGTTTGATGCCGTCGCCACCCTCTGGCTGGATTCAGGCCGCTTCAATACCTTCCAACTTCCCGTCGCCGGCATGGGCGGCGGAACGTTCCACGAGCGGTACCTCGGCGAGTTCGGCGGGTTCAAGGAAGGCACCCCGGAACACGCCCGCCTCTTCAACGACTACCTCCGCCTGGTCGAACAACACCTGCGCGAAAAAGGCTGGCTCGACCGCGCCTTCGTCTACTGGTTCGATGAACCCGACCCCAAGGACTACGCGTTCGTCATCGCCGGCATGAAACGCCTCAAAGAGGCCGCCCCGGGCCTCAAGCGAATGCTCACCGAGCAGCCCGAACCCGAACTGTTCGGCCACGTCGATGTCTGGTGCGGCCTCACCCCGGAATGGACCCCCGAACGTGTCCGCGCCCGGCGCCAGGCCGGCGAGGAGGTCTGGTGGTACATCTGCACCGCACCCAAGGCGCCTTACGTTACCGAGTTCATCGATCACCCCGGCACGGAATTGCGCCTCTGGCCCTGGCAATCCTGGCAGTATGGCGTCACCGGCATCCTCGTCTGGGCCACACTCTACTGGACCAGCCCCGTCGCCTATCCGGCTCCCGCACTCCAGGATCCCTGGCAGGATCCCATGAGCTGGGTCAGCGGCTACGGAACCCCCGTCGGCAGCCGCTTGCCCTGGGGCAACGGCGACGGCCGCTTCCTCTATCCTCCCCAACGCGATCCCAACGCCCCCGCCCCTCCCAACCTCGACGCGCCTGTCAATTCCATCCGCTGGGAAAACCTCAGGGACGGCATCGAGGATTACGAGTACTTCTGGCTGCTCGACCGCGAGATCGAACAGCGCGCCGCCCTCCAGGGGGAAAGCGCACTCACCCGTGAAGCCCGCTCTCTGTTGACCGTTCCCGCAGAGGTCTCCCAGGATCTGACCCGCTTCACCACCGACCCGCGTCCGCTGCTCGACCACCGGGAGAAACTCGCCCGCATGATCGAGCGTTTGCAGAGAACCCAACGAAAACCCTGATCCCATGAAGAAATCACTCGGCCCGAAAACCCTCGTCTATCCCACCCCCGTTTTCGCCATCGGAACCTACGACAGCCTGCACCGTCCCAATGTCATGATCGTCGCGTGGGCTGGCATCTGTAACTCGCAACCCCCGTCCGTCGCGATCTCCCTCCGCAAAGCCACACATTCCTACGGCAACCTGGTCCGCCGCCAGGTCTTCACCCTCAGCGTCCCTTCCGAGGACCACGTACAACAGGCCGACTACTGCGGCCTCGTCTCGGGACGCGAGATGGACAAGTTCGCCGCCACCGGGCTCACCCCGACTCAGGCGGAACACGTCGACGCCCCCTACGTGGCCGAGTTCCCCCTCGTGCTCGAATGCAAAATCGTCCACACGATCGAGCTCGGACTCCACACCCAGTTCGTCGGCCAGATCCTCGACGTCAAAGCCGATGAGTCCGTCCTCGGCCCCGGCGACAGCCTCGACATCAAAAAGGTCCGCCCCCTCCTCTTTGCCCCCGACACCCAGAGCTATTACGGCGTCGGCGAGTTCGTCGCCAAAGCCTTCTCAACCCGCCAGCCACCCAAGTGAACGAGAACCCTCAGGGTCCCGCGCGCCCCGCTGTCAAGCCCCCGCACTCAGGCCATCGCCCACTGCTCCCGCAAGAGCTTCACCATGTTGCGTATCAGCCGCGTCTTCTCCTCCTGCGGAATCTCCTTCTTCGAGTCCGCGGGGTTCTTCGGCCACCCCCCCTCGAAGCTCACCGCGCCCCGGTAGCCAATGAGCTTCAACCCCTTGAACCCGTCCACGTACTGGTCCGCCTCGGGATGCACCCCGGGAATGATCCGCTCCTTCAGCCCCGCAATGTGCACGTGCGACAGGAGCTTGCCCGCGCAAATAAACGCCCCCATGAAGCTCGTCTCCTCGAGCCCCATGTGCCAGAAATCCCCCATCACGGTCGCCCCGCGACCGATGTCGGCCGCCATCCGCGCCCCGTCCGCCACCTGCCGCAAGAACGGCGTCTCGTTCCGGCGCAACGGCTCGAGCACGATCGCGGTGCCATGTTTGGCCGCGTGCTCCGCCAACCGCTTGCCCGTGTTCTCAACAAAGTCCTTGCGCAGCTCCTTCCCGCTCAAATGGCCCGGCTCGCTCAACTTGCCGCGCGCCGGACAGAGGATCAAGCCGACCGACTTCATCCGGCCCAGCGCCTCGAGCACCGGCAGAAACTTCTGCACCTCGGCCTCGCGCTTCGCCGGGTCCGCGTAGGAGAAATCACTCGGACCACAAGCCGTCGCCAGAAAGAGCTTCCGCCCCCGCATCGCCTCGATCATCGCATCCGCGTTCTTCATCGGCCAGTCGCCGGACGGGATCTCGACCGCCGCAAAACCGTTCGCTTCGAGAAAGTCGAGTTTCTCCGCAATCGACTCGCCGGGAATCGCCCACCACTGCAGACAGAGATTCAGCTCCGCCGGTTTCTCCGGCGAAGCCAGCTTCGGCATGCCGCTCGCCTCACCCGCCTGCCCAGCCGCCGCCACCCGCCGCGTTCCGCACCATGCCGCCACGCTGGCCACTGCTGATGTCGTCACAAAATCACGTCGTTTCATATTGCGTCCTCTCGCTCCCATCGCTCTGACCACACCCGTCCCGCTCCGCAAACCCGGAGCCGTGTCGCGGCAACCCATAACACGCCCGAAGGCGCGGTGTCGAGCCGCGAACCGGAACCGCGATCCTCGCGCCGGTTGCGGCTCCAGCGCCTTCGCAGCGCGGCGACCCGCGGGACCGTCGGAGCCGGACGGAGACGCAAGGGCTCAGGGCTTGGGTTGCGGCCAAGCCGCGCTGCGTCCTGCGCGCACAAAAACCGGTCCACCCCATCCACCCCGGCCATGACGCCTAAACGCCCACTCGAACCCAAACCTGGTTCCAAGCCCAAACCAGGTCGCCGCCCCCAGCCGAAACCCCGGCCGGCACCCCACCCCGCCGCCAAGCCCGCCCTCAAACTGAAGTTCATCACCACCGGCGGTACCATCGACAAAGTCTACTTCGACGCCACCAGCGAATTCGAAGTCGGCCCTCCCCAAGTCCGTGAGATCCTCCAGGACGCCAACGTCACCTTCGAGTTCGAGATCGAATCCGTCCTCCGCAAGGACAGCCTGGACCTGACCGCCGCGGACCGCCGGCTCATCCGCGACCTGATCGAGCGGGACCCGCACGCCAGAATCGTGGTGACCCACGGCACTGACACCATGATCCGGACAGCCCTCGCCCTCGAAGGCATCCCCAACAAGACGATCGTCCTGACCGGCTCGATGCAGCCCGCGCGCTTTCGCAATACCGACGCCGTGTTCAACATCGGCACCGCCATCGCCGCTGCTCAAGTCCTTCCCCCGGGCGTCTACCTGGCCATGAACGGCCGGATCTTCAACCCCAGACACCTCCAGAAAAACCGTCGTCGCCATTGCTTCGAACCGACGGCCCCCGATCAGCCTCATGGCCCTCTCTGAACCATGGCCTTTCATGGGGTCTTCGGTCAGCCCGGAGCCGACACCCCACGCGCCACACGCGTCAGGCGAGGATCCGGGTCGGCTGCAAACTCCTTGCCATCATTGCCGCCGAAGGCCATCGTGCTCTGCCGATGCCCCCGGACCCCCAGCCGCACTGCCCCGACCCAGAACCGCCCGAGGCAGCCAGGATGATCCAGGCACCCCACTGCCCAGCCAAGCGGGCCGGTTTCTTCCTCGCCCTGATGCTGATCCTCGCCCTCCTCGCCGAGGGGTCATGCGCGGTGGCCTTGCGGATCGCTGAAGGCAAGTGGCCTTACTCCAGGCAGAAGAACATCAATTACCAACTCTTCGAACCGCATCCGGACTGGGTCGTGGCCCCGCGCAAGAACATCTCAGCAATCGTGCGCGGCCACCACCACCATCACAACCGGGACGGCTTTCGAGGCGCTGAATTCTCGCGCACAACCCCAAGGCACCGGATCGCCTGCGTGGGCGGGTCCACCACCTATTGCATCGGCGTGGATGACGACGATACCTGGCCCCACCAGCTCCACAGGCTCCTCCAACCGGAGTACGAAGTGCTCAACTTCGGCATTCCCGGACATAGCTCGGTCGAACACCGCAAACTCCTCCCCATGGTCCTGACCCGGTATGCGCCGGAAATCGTCCTCCTCCAGCTCGGACTGAACGACTTGCGGAACATGAACGTGACCGACCTTGGCCCCGACTACTGTAATTTCCACCAACCCTCACTCTACGCCGCCTCCGGTTTTACCCGGCGCGACCGACTCCCCCGCTCCGCCTTGGCACAGGCCGCCGTCGTCCTCCTGGAACGAACGAAGATCCTGCCGGTCTATCCTTTTCCCCACGGGTTCCCCGCCGGCGAGGTCTCCGCCTCGGTCGATCCCCGGGTGGTCGAGATCTTCAGCGCCAACCTCGACGTGATGCTGCGCGATTGCGCTGCGCGGCAGGTCCGCGTGGTGCTGCTGCCCCACACCATGACCCGGAGCCTCATCACGGAAGGCTCTTATAAGTGGTGGGCCCCCTACTTGTCCAAGGCGGGTGTCTTCAACGCCCTCAAGGCACTCAATGCCGTCATGCAATCCAAGGCCGATGGGGACCGCGTGACTTACGCCGGCTTTCTCGAGAAGGAGACCTGGGATCCATCCGAGTTCTTCGATCCCAGCCACCTCAATGCAGCCGGCAACGCGAGGCTCGCCCGACTTCTCAAGGACGGTTTGCCCTGGAGCCGACCTTGAATCGACACCCGCGGCAGCTTGGGTCCCGGCTCCATACGAATCCCCTCCGTTAACCCGCCCGCCGTGCCTCAGGGGCCGGCCAGCCGCTGCATCGCGTCGGCGAGGTCCCGCCGGATCTGCTGGATCGCAGCCCACTGGCGATCCGCCAACCGCCGCGCGCCGGGAAGACCATTCCTGCCGGGCGTGGTGTCATCCTTGTTGCAAAACCGGGCGATGGCCTGCGCCCGTTCCCCGAGCAGCGCCTCCGCCCGGCCGATCGCTTCAGACCCGGCGCCGGCGGCTTTCGCTTTTCCCAGCGCGTCCCGTAACACGGTCAGCATGCCGTAATCCTCGATGCCGTCGCGGACAGCCTCCCAGCGCTTGCTGGCGACCACCGTCTCGCCCTGGTAGGTCATCAGGTAATCCTGGGTGTTGGTCGGCTTGAACCACGGATCCGCACTCGACGTGCAATACGACCAGTACCCGATTCCCGTCAGCCCGTGCCGCCACGCAAGCCAGCTCTGCCCCCGGTAATACCCGAGCGGCGACTGGTGCTTGGCGTTCCCTTCGCATTCATAGGTCCAGAGCTGACCGCCCGAGTTCTTGATGATCTCCCACTTGTCCGCCCCCACATCCAGCAGGAAACCAATCCGGTTCGGACACCAGATATCCACGTAGGGCAGCATCTCGGTCAGTTCCTCCTTCGTGATCCGATGCACGGGGTCCGTGTACATCCAGACCTTGGGATCGGCTTCGCGCGTCAGCTTGGCGTAGAACAGGTACAGCGCCACCAAGCCGTCGTGCAGCCCCGGCTCATCGACCGGGTACATCGCGTACCGGTCGTAGGCAATTCCCATGTCCGCGAGGTGCTTCACCCAGGCCTGCATCCACGTGCGGTAGGCGCGGCGGTAAGCCTCGCTTTCCCGGCCGACCGGGCCGGAGAGGCCGCCGGTCATCTGGAACAGAATCAAACCGTGCGGCGCGTAACGCCTCACAAACTCATCGTGGCGACCATAGTCGATCGCACCCGCCAGCTCGCCCTGGGCATCGAAGGTGGCCTGGGGAACGAAGCTCGTCACAAACACATTGTTCCCATGGGCAATGCGGTCTTCGAGGCTTTGGGCTTCGTAATGCTGATGCCTCGATCCATGGATGTAACCCCAGTTGCAGTGGCGGAGCGGTTGCACGGCCGGCAGGGAGGGCTTCCACACCGTGATCGTGATCGGTGCCGTGAGCTCCCGCGGCTCGAGCTCCAACGTGCGGATGCGCACCGCGCTCCGCCATGAGCCCGGCGACAACCGCTTCGCGTCCACCGTCAGCCATAACTGCCGGGCCTCCCACGCAGGCAGCACCAGCAACTGCCCCTGGTTCAACCGCGGCAAAGCGTCCGCGCTGTAGTCCAGCGTCTGCGTCGGCACATCCACCACTTCGTGCGGGCGAATCACCTCGTGCCCCAACACCGCACGCCCGCCTTGGGATTCGCCGGGCTTCACTTCCTCGAACTCGACCCGGGCCGTCAAGGTCCGAGTCCCGAAGTTGAACAGGTTCAACGCCGCAGACTCGGTCTCGCCGGAGAAGGACTCGACCACCACCTGAGGGTCCCGAAGCCGGCCCTCGAGGATCTCGTCAAAACCGCCAAACGGCGCCCAGGGGTTCGCCGCGCTGAGCCGCACCGGCCATCGCCCCTCCGCATGATGGGCCCCCGCAACCGCAGTCAGCCGGTCCAGGCGTGCGAAAAGGTCGAGGTCGCGCCGCAACGCATCGCGCAACCCGCGCCGCGCAACGTCGTCGAGCGTCCCCGCGATGGCCGCCTGACGCTCGTGCTCCGGCAGCCTCGCCCGCCCCGCTGCAACCTGGCCGAGCAAGGCAAACGCTTCGGGCAACGCCCGCGATGCCGCCTCGACCCGATCCAGAGCCCGGCGCACGTCAGCGATCTCCTTGAGAAAGGGAACGACGTGGACCGTGGCGCGCCGCTGAGCCAGGAGTCGGTCGCCGTCGCGAACCGCACACTCGATCTGAAGCCGGGACGGCGCCCCGCCCGACACCGTGTACCTGGCCTGAACCTCGAACCGCGGTTCGGCCTGCTGGAACCGTTGCGTGCGCGCCTTCGACATACCCGCGCCGACGGTGATGTCGACCGTCAACGGCCGGCCTTCCGGGTTCTCGACGGTCAGTGCCACGGTGTTCTCGCCCACGTAGTAGTCGCCAAAGTCCACCGCCCGAATCCGAACCGGAGAACGGATCTGCCGGGCTTCAAGGCCATCTCGGACGGCACTGAACCGGTATTGGGACCAGAGCATCGCCGCCCCGGGTTTTGCGTCGGGCCATCGATAGGCGACCATCGAGCCGTTGGCGAGGGCCAGCAACAGCGTCGGCGTGCCGTCGCCAGACAAGTCGACGAGCAAAGGCGAAGCGTTCGTCACCGACGGCAAGGCGTGACTCTCCTTCAGCTCGCCCTTGCCGGTGAACAGGTAAAGCTCGCCGCTGTACCCCGCCACGATGACCTCGACCGCCCCGTCGCCGTCGAGGTCGCCCACCGCAGGCGAACGGCGTACCCGCTCGCGAACGCTCGCCGTCCAGAGCGTGGTCCCGTCGGGCGCGATCGCCGCCAGATGACCGGCCAGGTCGATGGCGTAAATCTCGAGAACGCCATCCTGGTCGGCGTCGGCGACGCAGAGCGAGCTGTCGATCTCCTTCTTCATCGGGTGCAGCCATCGCCGCTTGCCGGAACCATCCACCGCCAGCACCGCGGTCCCCAACGCAGTGATGACCTCGTTGCGGTTGTCGCCGTCGATGTCCGCGAGAATCGGACTGGCGCCTTTGCCCGATTGATCCACACGCCACCGCTCCTGGCCCTGCGCATCCAGACATACCAGTGGGACCTTCGGCCCCGAGATGAGAATGGACGGTCTCGTGTCGCCGTCTAACGGACCCACGGCAGGACAATATGTGGAACCCTGTGGACCGTCGTACTGCCATTCCCGGACGCCATCCGAGGAAAGACAAACCACGTGGCCGTCCTGATCCCCGGCAATGACCTCCGCGCGCCCGTCGCCATCGAGATCCACCGCCGCGATCGCCGAGCACCCCCACTCGATCGCCCCCGGCAAATCGTAACGCCAGATGACATCGCCGGCGCGCCCGTCCAGGCAGAATAGACTCCCGGTCTGGTTCAAGACCAACACCTCGAGCTCGGGACCTTCGACCAGATCCACAACCGTCGGCGGCAGACTGATCGGGATCTGAATGCCTCGCATCCAGACCTGTTGTCCCCGGGCGTCAATCACGACCACACTGCCGCCCGTGGTCGTCAGCACCACGTCCGGCCGGCCGTCGAGATCAAGGTCCGCCACCGCCGGAGAGCTGTCGACCGTCCCGAGGGCGACCGGGTGGGTCCAGAGCGGCTCAAGCCCGAGCACAGGCGAAACGGCACAGCACCCGGCCAGCAACACCATGCAGAAAATCAAGGCCCTCATGACGTGATTGTTGAGAGAGTGACAGATGGCATGAAAGCTGGTGGACGCGCAACGAAGTTGCCACGTCCACCAGTGTTATGCGTAAACGAACAACCGTTTCTACCGCTCAGGCTGGCGGAGCGCAAGTCGCCAGCAACCGTCTCGGATCCTCGCCTAACGCCTGCGGTGGCGGCTCCGGGGAGGCCCGCCTGCTCGCGGGCGGGCTCTCTAGGGGTTGGGTGTCAACAAGGTGACAGACTCATTGTCCCCAGTTCACCGTTGACGCGGTGCGCCCGCTCGGGCTCTACTGGCGCCCGTCAAGGAGGCAGACAGCAGACAGGAGGTTTCCCATGCGCATGGCTCGTATCAAG
>Ga0209605_1001151_pt1 | contig 30672 bp, 26 predicted proteins | sample AD_UKC035_MetaG_FD_184408 | JGI IMG/M metagenome (GOLD analysis project Ga0209605, IMG submission 184408) | Active sludge microbial communities of municipal wastewater-treating anaerobic digesters from USA - AD_UKC035_MetaG (SPAdes) (version 2) | ecosystem: Engineered > Bioreactor > Anaerobic >...
GTCGATGGCGGTCAGGCTCTTGAGCACGTCGTTCATCTCCTCGACGCGGAAGGTGAGGCTGACCTGGTCGCCGCTCAGCCGCGCCCGCCGCTCGAAATAGCCGACGCCGTGTTTGTAGAGAGTGACGTGGGTGATGGGGATGGTGGTCATGCGGTGGGTCCTTTGGTTTGCGTGATGCGTAATGCGTAGTCGGAATGGCGGGAGGTGTGTTTGGTTTACGTAACTCGTAACTCGTAACTCGTAACCCGGAATGGCGGAAGTCGTGTTTGGTTTACGTAATACGTAATGCGTGATGCGTAATGCGTAGTCGGAATGGCGGGAGTCGTGTTTGGTTTACGTAACTCGTAACTCGTAACCCGGAATGGCGGGAGTCGTCTCTGATTTCCGGGTTACGTGTTACGAGTTACGAGTTACGCATTACCAGGGTTACGGTTCACGGCTGACGACTTCCGGGTTACGCATCACGCATTACGCATCACGACTCCCCATCGAACATCGCTTCCAACGCTTCGCTTTCGACTTCGTCCAGGATCGCGGCCAGCTCTGCGCGGTCGAAGGTGTAGCGTTGGTGGCAGAAGTGGCAATCGATGACAGCCTCCCCTTCGACGATCAGCGCCAGCAGGTCGTCCTGGCTGAGCACTTTCAGCGCCTGGCGGGAACGCTGAAGGCTGCACGAGCAGGCGAAGGCCAGCGGCTGCTCCTCCAGCACGGTGTAGGCGATGCCGCTCAGGGCCTGGGCCGCCAACTGTTGGGGCGTCTGACCCGCGGCCAGCGCGGCGGCCACGGAGGGGGTGTCGGCCAGGTTCTCCGCCAGCCGCGCCAGGATGGCGGGATCGACGCCGGGCAGCGGCTGGAAGAGCAGCCCGCCAGCCGCGGCCAGCCCGCCGTCGCTCTCCACGACTGCATCCAGCCGCGTCAGCGTCGGCGCCTGTTCAGACTTGTGAAAGTAGTGCAGCAGGCTGGCGCTGATGTCGCCCCCTTGCAGGGCCACCGCGCCGTGGTGGAGATCGCGCAGCCCCAGGTCGGTGACGACGGTCAACAGGCCGTCGCTTCCCAGGGCGCGGGCCTGGCCGGCGCGGTCGATGGGCAGCGGCCAGGGCAGGTTCGGCTCAGCCAGATAGCCGCGCACCCGGCCGTAGGCGTCGGCCTCGGCCACCAGCTTGCGCAGCGGGCCGTCAGCTTCGATCTTGAGGGCCACACGTTGCTGCACCTTGAGCAGCGCGCCCAGCAGCGCGGCCGCGGTCAGGCCGTCGGCCAGGACAGCCGCGGCCATGGGTGTGGCCTCATGGCGACGCGCGGCCTCGCGCGCCAGCTCGGTGGTGCTGCAGACCAGCCCACGCAGGCCGGCCTCCTTGGCATAGAGGCGCAACAGGATATCGTTCATGGTTTTGTCGCTATTCGCTGAGAGATTGACATGTGTGCTACAATTCGGCGTGCACCGCGTCTTCGATTTCCTATCATACCCACAAAATGCAATCCTATCAACTCGCGCGTCTGAAGTCTCACGGCGCTGGCGTGTAGCGAAACGGCGTGACAAACTGAGCGCGATGCCATGCCGGATATTTCTGATCCTGACGTTTATCATCAGTGGCTTGTGATGGCTGGCGGCGCGCTGGCAACTGCTGGCCGCAGCGCTGGACCATCCATCGAACAAAACGTTTCCCTGGAAAGTAAGGAGACCACCATGAGCAACCTTCGTCGCATTTTGGGCGCCATGCTGATCCTGGCCTTGATCAGCGTCACCCTCTGGCTGCCCACCGGGTCATTGCAGCCGGCCGGCCAGACCGATGTGCGCAGCGCGGCCGGCAGCGCGCCGCTGGCGCCGGTCCAGCAGGAGCCGGTAGAGGAAACTTTCGTCAGCGAGGCCGTCACTCCCCAGCTCACCGGCCGGCTGGACGAACAGCCGCTGGCCAGCGAGGAGATCAGCCTGGACCGCGAGGTCAACCCGCGTCTCAACTTCGGCGCGGGGCTGAATATCGATTACAACCCTGATCTGGGGCCAGATCCGCTGCTGGCGGTGCAGGAGGCGGCCGAGCCGATGGGGGTCGATGGCTTCGAAACCATGCTGCTCAACTTCAACGGCCAGGGCTTCTCCGGCGTCAACCCGCCGGACACGGTGGGTGAGGTCGGTCCCAGCCACTACGTGCAGATGATCAACGGCGGCAGCGGCACACGGGTCACCATTCACAACAAGAGCACCGGTGCAGTCACCGTCGGGCCGGTCATCCTCGACAGTCTGGCCACCAGCGGCGCCTGCCAGACGGGCATGGGCGACCCCATCGTGCTCTACGATCAGCAGGCCAACCGCTGGCTGCTGAGCGAGTTTGCGGATAGCGGCAATCACCTGTGCGTCTACATCTCCACCTCCTCCAACCCTGGCGGCAGCTACTACGCCTACGACTTCACCACGCCTAACTTCCCCGACTATCCCAAATATGCGGTCTGGCGTGACGCCTACTACGTCTCCACCAACGAGTCGGGCGGGCCGGCCGTCTATGCCCTCGACCGCACCCGCATGTTGTCGGGGCTCTCGGCCACCTTCCAGCGCCGCACCGCGCCGGCGCTCTCGGGCTTTGGCTTCCAGGCGCTGACCCCGGCCGATCTGGACGGCGCTACACTCCCGCCCAGCGGCGCGCCCGGCCTCTTCATGCGCCACCGGGACACCGAGGTACATGGCCCCAGCGGCATGCCCAGCAAAGACCTGCTGGAAGTGTGGGCCTTCACCGTCAACTGGGCCACGCCGGCCAGTTCGACCTTCAGCAAGATCGCCGACATCCAGGTGGCAGAGTTCGATTCGACGTTGTGTGGGCTCTCCTCCTATAGCTGTATCCCGCAGCCGGGCACCAACACCCGCCTGGATCCGCTGCGCGAGGTGATCATGTGGCGGCTCTCCTACCGCAACTTTGGCTCGCGCCAGGTGCTGGTGGGCAACTTCGCCACCGATGTCGGCGGCGATCGGGCCGGGGTGCGCTGGTTCGAGCTGCGCAAGGGTTCGGGGAACTGGTCCCTCTTCCAGGAGGGCACCTATGCGCCGGGCAACCTCAGCCGCTGGATGGGCGGGATCGCCATGGACGGCTCCGGCAACATGGCCCTGGGCTACAACGTGGGGAGCAGCAGCACCTATCCCGGCCTGCGCTATGTGGGCCGCATCGCCAGCGACGGGGCAGGAACCATGCCCCGCGGCGAGTACACCATCGTCAACGGCTCGGCGGCCAACGGCAGCAATCGCTATGGCGACTACTCGGCCATGAGCATCGACCCGGCCGACGACTGCACCTTCTGGTTCACCGGCCAGTGGAACGACGCCAGCCAGTGGAAGACCCGCATCGCCAAGATGAAATTCGACCAGTGCGGCACGGTGCAGCCTCCCCCCGGCGTGGCCAAGGCCTATCTGCCCATCATCCTGCGCCGGCCCGCGCTCTCGCCCGGCACGGTGACCGGCCGGGTGGTGAACGCGGTCAACGCCCAGGGCATCTCTGGCGCCCAGGTGTGCGTGCTGCCGAACCAGTGTACCACGACCAATTCGCAGGGCAACTACACCATCACCAACGTGGGCGCCGGCGCCCGCACCGTGCGCGCATCGGCCAACGGCTTTGTCACCTTGCAACAGGCGACCAACGTCCCTGGCGGCGGCACGGTCACGCTTAACTTTGCGCTGTCGCCCGTCCTGGGGCAGGGAGAGATCCGCATCGTGCTGACCTGGGGCGCGACGCCGCGCGACCTGGATTCGCACCTGTGGCTGCCACCCGCCAATCCTTTCCACATCTATTTCGCCAACAAGGGCAACTGCACTGTCTTCCCCTATGCGTGCCTGGATGTGGACGATGTGAGCAGCTATGGGCCAGAGACGGTTACCATCAAACAGCGTTTCAACGGAACCTACGTCTACGGCGTATACAACTGGAGCAACGATGCAGCCATCACTGCTTCCGGCGGCCGCGTGCAGGTTTACGGCGCCAGCGGCCTGGTTGCCCAGTTCGACGTGCCCACCAGCGGCAGCGGCCGGTGGTGGTACGTCTTCGATCTGAACGGCAGCAACGGCCAGATCACCCCGCGCAACGTCATCCAGAGCAGCCAGCCGGGCTCCTATGGCGAAGATGTGGAAACGATGACCAAGTAACGGAGAATCAATGTTGCCAACCTTTCCGCAAGGTTGGCAACATTAACGGTCCGTCAACTGTAAGACTTAGGCTGCCAACCTGTCCGCAAGGTTGGCAACCTTTTTTATACTGCCAAGCGCAGCCCCACCGGGCAGTGATCGCTGCCCATGACCTCGGGGAGGATGAAAGCATCCGCCAGGCGCGGCGCCAGCTCCGGGGCCGCGAAGAAATAGTCGATGCGCCAGCCCACGTTGCGCCGGCGGGCAAAGGTGACCTGATGCCACCAGGTGTACTGCTCGGCCAGGTCGGGGTAGAAATGGCGGAAGGTGTCGATGTAGCCCAGCTCGGTCAGCTTGTCGATCCAGGCCCGCTCCTCAGGCAGAAAGCCGGTGACGGTCTGGTTCTCCTTGGGGCGCGCCAGGTCGATCTCGCGGTGAGCGGTGTTGACGTCGCCGCAGAAGATCAACTGCTTGCCTGCTGCCCGCAGCTCCTGGCATTTCTCCAAGAACGCATCGTAAAAGGCCAGCTTGAAGGGCACGCGGCCATGATCGCGGCCGCCGTTGGGGAAATAGCTGTTCAACAGAACGAAGCTGGGGTATTCGGCGATGATGGTGCGACCCTCCACGTCGAACTCCTCCACCCCCAGGCCCAGCTCCACGCTGAGCGGCGCTTCCCGGGTCAGAATGGCCGTGCCGCTGTAGCCCTTGCGGGCGCGGGAGGGGTTCCAGACCGCGTGATAGCCGGCCGGCTGGCGCAGATCCTCAGGCAGTTGATGCTCCTCCGCCCGCGTCTCTTGCAGGCAGACGATGTCTGCGTCGCTGGCCGCCAGCCAGTCCATGAAGCCGTTCTTGTACACGGCGCGCGCGCCGTTGACATTCCAGGAGAGCAAGGTGACAGTCGTTGACATAATGCATTACTTTCTCTGGCTCAGCTCGATCACCAGCAGGTCCAACGCCAGATCATCGGGCAGCTTGCCGGTCTTGATGGCCAGATCAGCGCCCAGCAGTTGGTCGTAGGCCTGCTCCAGGTCGTGCATGCGCCAGTGGCGGCATTGCTCCATCGCCTTTTGCGTGGGGAAGGGGTGCAGGCCGATGGCTTTGGCGATCTCATCCTTGCCCCGTCCCAGGCTCATCTGGTCGGCCACCTGCACCAGGATGCGGAACTGGCGCACGATCATGGAGAGCAGGTAGAGCGGGGCCGCGCCGTCCCGCACCAGCTCCCGCAGCAGCCGCACCGCCTTGGGCCCGTTCTGCTGGCCGATGGCGTCCACCATGTCGAAGATGTTGGCCTCCTGGGTGTAGGGGGTCAGCAGACGCACATCCTCGCGGCGGATGGGGCCGGCCCCGCTGCGGTAGGTGATCAGCTTGTCCAGCTCGCTGTCCAGCAGGCGCAGGTTGCGCCCGATGCTGGTGGCCAGGTCGAAGGCCGCCTCCCGCTCGATGACGCCCCCCTTCTGCCGGGCCCGTCGCAACACCCATTCGGGCAGGTCGCGCTCCTCCGGCGCCTCGCACGGCACGATCTCGGCCCGGCCAGCCTCGGCCAGGCGGGCCACCTCCTTGAAGGTTCGCTCGTTGCGGGGCACGTTCTCCGCCTCCACCAGCGCCAGATCGGTGGTTTCGGGCAGCTCGGCCAGATAGGCCAGCAGCGCATCGCGGTCGGCGTCGGCGCGCGTCGCTCCCTTGCCTGTTTCATCCTCGGCGGCCGCGTTCCCCTTCTTCTTGCCGGCCTGTTGACGACGGCGTAGCTGCGCCAGCAGGCCGCTGACCACCACCAGGCGGCGGGCGGTCAGGAAGGGCATCACGTCGCAGTGGTGACGCACCTCGGCCATGCTGGTCTTGCGGCCATCCAGCCAGGTGGTGCTCAACTCCGCCAGCTCAGGCGCGCCCAAGGCCGCGCGCAGCGCGTCCAGGCGCTCGCTGCGCAGCAGTTCGTCGGGGCCGTGGAGTAGGTAGATCATGGCCCGTGGCTGAGCGTCACCATGTGGATCACCAGGCTGCGCCACTGCCGGCGGGTGATCGACGCGACCCGCAGGCCGGCCACGTCGGCCAGGGTGGTCACCTCGCGCTGCAAACGCAGCCCCACCGGCCGGCTGAGCAGGACGGCCACGGTGGCGGAGAGCATGGCCGCGGCCATGCGGTCAGGCAGTCCATGCTGGCGGCGCCGGCTGAGCGCGGTGGCGCCCCAGGCCGCCAGTCCGGCCATGGCGCCGGTGGTGACCAGGTTGGTGCCGCAGTTGGGGTGAATGGCCAGCTCGGCCTCGCCCCGTTGCAAGCGGATCAGCGCCTCAGCGACGGCCGCGGCCAGTTGGTCTGTCTCCACCGCGCCGACGGTGGCGAAGCCGCGGTGGTCGCTGCGCCCGCCCACCAGGCTCAGGCCGCGCTGACGCGCCATCAGCAGGGTGATGGTGGCGTGTTCGATGGCGTGGTGTTGACGCACCCGCCGCAGGAAGCCGCTGTCCAACAGACTCATGGGTAGCACCTCGGCGGAGGGTGCGGAAGCCGTCGCGCACGTGCGCGACGGCTTCCGCAGGTAGCGGGGTCAGCGCGCCCAGCAGGCCAGCCCCAGCTCGTGCTTGTTCAGCATGGCCGGATGATGGGGCAGCACCCGCACGCCGTAGATCAGCGCGCCGGTGTGGTGCGGGGTCAGGTCGCCGTGGTAGTGATGCACGCCGTTCGGCCCGGCCTCGCCCAGGGTCATGGCCATGACCACAGGCTGGGCCAGCGCGCCGCCCTGGTCCTCGCCGCAGACGATCTCCACCAGCACCTCGGCTGGCTGCAAGTCGCCCAGATAGACCTGCGCGCTGACCGGGGCCTTCTCGCCGATGGTGAGCTGGCTCTCGTCGGGGCCGGTGGCCGCGGCCGCCACCAGCGACCAGCTCTGGCGGATCTTGGCCTTCCAGGCGGCCAGGTCGCGGGCGACGTGGAACTTGTCCGCGGCCACGGCGCTGTTGCCATGGGCCGCGGGGGCATAGAGCTGCTGGCAATACTCGCCCAACATGCGCCGGAAGCTGAAGTCCCAGAGGCTGCTGTGCATCGCCTCCTTGGCCACCTGCACCCAGCCGTGGGGCACGCCATCCTCGCCCCGGTCGAAGTAGAGCGGAATGATGTCATGCTCCAGCGCCCGGTACATGGAGTGCAGATCGGCCTCGTCCTGCACCTCGTGATCCCGGTACTCGCGCTCTTCGCCGATCACCCAGCCGTTTTTGCCGTTGTAGCCCTCGACCCACCAGCCGTCCAGCACGCTCAGGTTGGGCACGCCGTTCATGGCCGCCTTCTGGCCGCTGGTGCCGCTGGCCTCACGTGGCCGGCGCGGGTTGTTGAGCCACAGATCGACCCCCTGCACCAGGTAGCGGGCCACGTTCATGTCGTAGTCCTCGATGAAGCCCACCTTGTCCCAGAAATCCGGCGTCTGGGCCACACGCACGATGTGCTGGATGTAGGCTTTGCCCGCGTCGTCGGCCGGATGGGCCTTGCCGGCGAAGAGGATCTGCGCCGGGCCTGCGGGGTTGTTCAGCAGCCGCGCGAAGCGCTCCATGTCCTGGAAGATCAGGGTGGCGCGCTTGTAGGTGGCAAAGCGGCGGGCGAAGCCGATGGTGAAGGCCTCCTCATGGAAGACATGGTCGATCAGCTCCAGCACGGCCGGCGATTCCCCCTGGCGAATGGCCCGCTCGCGGCCGCGGCGCCGCACGAACTCGATCAGGCGACGCTTGGCGGCCATGTGTACATCCCAGAACGCCTGGTCGGGAATGGCGTAGATGCCATCCAGCACGCCGGGCTCATCCAGGCGCTCGCGCCAGTCGGCCGGCAGATGGGCATCCAGCAGGTGGCCCATGTCCGGTCCCAGCCAGGTTTCCAGATGCACGCCGTTGGTGACATGGCTGATGGGCGTCTCGTCCTTGGGCGTCTGCGGCCAGAGCCACTGCCACATCTCGCGCGAGACCTCGCCGTGCAGCGCGGCCACGCCGTTGCTGCGGCCGGCCATGTGCAGCGCCAGCACGGTCATGCTGAAGCCGGGGCCCCAGGTCTGGTCGTGGCGCGCCAGCTCCAGGAACTGCTGGCGTTCCAGCCCCAGTTGCGGCCAGAAGGGGCTGAAGAAGCGATCCATCAGGTCCCAGTTGAAGACATCGTGGCCGGCGGGCACGGGGGTGTGGGTGGTGAAGACGGTGCTGGCCCGCACCACCTCCTGCGCCTCGGCAAAGCTCAGCTTCTGCTCCTGCACGTAATGGCGCGCCCGCTCCAGGCCGAGAAAGGCCGAGTGGCCCTCGTTCATGTGCCAGACGGCCGGCTGCAAGCCCAGGGCGCGCACCGCGCGCACGCCGCCGATGCCCAACACGAACTCCTGGCTGATGCGCAGGTTTTGATCGCCGCCGTAGAGCCGCGCGCTCAGCTCGCGGTCGCCCGGCTGGTTCTGCGGCACATCGGTGTCCATCAGGTAAAGGGGGATGCGCCCCACCTGGATCTTCCAGACCTTGGCGTAGACATCGCGGCCGGGCAGTTCACATTTGATCAGCACCTCTTTGCCATCCTGGCCCACGGCCGGGGTGGCCGGCACCTCGGAGAAGCTGAGTTTGCCGTAACGCGCCTCCTGCCAGCCTTCGGGGTTGATGTGCTGGGTGAAGTAGCCCTGCGGATAGAGGAAGCCGACCGCGACGAAGGGCAGCCCCAGGTCGCTGGCCGTCTTGCAGTGGTCGCCGGAGAGCACGCCCAGGCCGCCGGAATAGATGGGCAGCGCCTCGTGCAGACCAAACTCGGCCGAGAAATAGGCGATGGTCTGGCCGACCAGGTCGGGGAAGGTGCGGCTGAACCAGGTCTCGGCCGGGTTCATGTAGGCGTCGAAGCGCTCCAGCACGGCCTGATAGCGCGCCGTGAAGGCGGGATCGACCGCGGCCGCGTCCAGCTTGGCCTGCTTGACCTCGCGCAGCAGCTTGACGGGGTTGTGGGAGACGCGCTCCCACAGCTCCGGGTCGATAGCGCGAAAGGCTTCCTGGGCGTCGCTGTTCCAGCTCCACCACAGGTTGTTGGCCAGCTCTGGCAGCCGGCTCAACGCTTCAGGAATTCGGGGAAAGATCGAAAGACGACCTAAGATGTTCACGAATGATCTCCTTGACATAGACAGAGTTGGCGCCCTTAGGAAAGAGATGCCAACTCTCGTGTGATGCAGCAGCGATTATACCCCCGCGGCAGGTGTTCGGCAAGAAGAGGGGCGAGTTGCCGCTGAGGCGAAGGGCGCCGCGCCTCAGCGGCGGGCGCCGCGCTTCATGCCAGGTACCCCTGCGCGCGCAGCCACTGCTCCGTGCGCCGCATGCCTTCGTCCAGGTCGATGGCCGGCGCATAGCCCAGCAGGTGCTGGGCCTTGGCGATGCTGAAGCGGCTGGGATTGAAGCGAAAATGATAGCTCCACGGCCCGGGCACAGGCCTGCCCAGCAGCCGGCGCAGCCAGCGGCCTGGCGGGCTGACCGCGCCCCGCGCCAGCCAGGCCGGGTAGACCGGCAGACGCTCCCGCCCCAGCATGGCCGCATAGCGTTGGTAGTACTCGCGGTAGGTGATGGCTGTTCCATCGCACAGGTTGAAGGTCTCGCCGGCCGCGGCCGGGCTGTGCAGCGCCAGCAGCACCCCCTCCACCAGGTTGTCGATGTAGCCGGTGTTGACCAGGCCGCGGTCCTCGCCCAGCAGCACCAGCCGGCCGGCCTTGATCTGCTCCACCGGGCCGATGGTCCAGGCAGAGCCGCGCGGGCCGTAGGTGGACGCGGGGCGGATGATGGTGGTGGGCAGGCCGTCGGTCTGGGCCGCGCGCACCAGGGTCTCGGCCGCGATCTTGCTGTCGGGGTAGAGCTGGCCCACCGGCGGCGTCGGCGCGCTTTCGTCGATCAACGGCGCGGCGTTGAGGCCGTAGACCGCCACGCTGCTGAAATAGATGAAGCGTTGCGCGCCGGCGCTGGCTGCGGCCTGCAACAGCCAGCCGGTGGCGGCCACGTTGATGGTCCAGGCCTGCTGCTCGTCAAGGCCCGGCCCGCCGGTCCAGGCGGCTGTGTGCAGCACCACCTGGCAATCGCGCACGGCCCTCTCCAGCCCGGCGCGCTCGGCCAGGTCAGCTTGGACGATCTCTGCGCCCTGTTGGGCCAGAAAGGCCGCGTCGGCCGGCCGCCGCGCCAGGCCGCGCACCGCGATCCCTTCGGCCAGCAAGCGCTCGGCCAGGTGACTCCCCATGAAACCGGTAACGCCCGTGATCAATGCTCGCAAAACGATGGTGTCCTTGAATGTTCCGCTTTGGCAGGCGGCGACTGATGGCCGGGGCTGCCTGTGTGCGCAACACAGCGCCCGGTCGATCGTTGCGACCAGCGCCGAAGCCCGTGGCCTGTGGCGACTCAGGCCGCGGGCTCTGGCGCGTCGGCGGGGTCCATCAACGCCTCCAGCAGGTCGCTGGCGGTGATGATGCCGACCAACCGGCCATCCTCGATGATGGGCAGGCCGCCGATCTTCTGTTCCACCAACAGCCGCGCCGCCGCGGAGATGGGCGCGTCGGGGGGAAGTGAAATGGGGTCGCGGCTCATGGCGTTGGCCACCGGGATGTGGTGCCAGAGAAAGTTGTCCTGGCTGGGGTCTTTCAGCACCGATGCCAGGCCGGTGATGCGCCGCAGGTCGCCGCTGGTGATGATGCCCACCACGACGCCATCCTCGACCACAGGCAGACGACGCATCTGGCCCAGCCGCATCAGGCGGATGGCTGTGGCTATGCTGTTCTGGGGTTCGACCGCGACCACGTCGGTGGTCATGATCTCGGCAACTGTGTTCACTGTGTGCTCCTCACTGGCGTCGGGGCTGCGGGGCCGGTCTGCCGTCTGCCAATCTGCTTTCTGATTCGGCCACAGTGTACCGTCAAATCGGCATTTACACTATGCGTTAGATCATATTTGGCGCTGAATTTGGGGGAAATTGTGCCTTTTTTTGGCGGGCGGGCGGTCTGGCTCGGTCGGAGACCGGCCAGAGCGGGGCGGGCGGGCGGCCTGGCTCGGTCGGAGATCGGCCAGAGCGGGGCGGGCGGGCGGCCTGGCTCGGTCGGAGACCGGCCAGAGCGGGGCGGGTGGGCGGCCTGGCTCGGTCGGAGACCGGCCAGAGCGGGGCGGGCGGGTGGTCTGGCTCGGTCGGAGACCGGCCAGAGCGGGGCGGGTGGGCGGTCTGGCTCGGTCGGAGACCGGCCAGAGCGGGGTGATGGCGCGATGACCGGCCAGGGCGGCGCGGGTGGTGGGGTGGGGGGTGCTGCTATGCGCTGGTGGCCAGCTCGCACACCAGGTCGCTGTCTGACAGCACCGCGATCGGCCGCTTGCCCTCCGCCTCCTGGCGCACCACCACGACCCGATGGATGTGGCGACCCAACAGCAGGACGGCGGCCTCGGACAGGCGCGTGTCGGGGGAAACTGTGACCACCTCGCGGGTCATGAATTCCTCCACCGACGCCGCGCGCCAGTCCAGCGACTCCACGTAGGCGCGCAGCAGATCGCTGCGAGAGATGATGCCGGTCAGATAGCCGTTGGCGTCGGTCACCACCAGGGCGCTGATGTCCTCGTCCGCCATGCGGCCGGCGATGGCTTCCAGACGATCAGAGCCTGAACAACTGACGATGCCCAGCCGCTTGGCCTGCAATACAGTGCGTGATTTCATGGCATGCCTCCTGGTTTGTCCGGCCTCTCCCCAGACGGGGGGCCTGGCGACGATCATGCGCCTCAATCCAACGCGGTGACGCGCTGGCTGAGGGCGGTGGATATGTCCTGGCCATAGCTGAGCAGGTGGGTGGGAATGCCGCTGATCAGCAGCTCGGCCAGAGTCTCGCGGTAGGGGGGGCCATCGCCGAAGCTGTTGGCCGCCAGCAGCACGGCCAGGTTATGCACGCCGCGCCGCCGGATATCGCGCAGCGCGGCCACCCAGGTGCGGTCGGTGGCCGGCGAGATGGCCAACAGAGTCGCGTGGCGCGGCAGATGCTCCATCTCCGAGGTCAACACGCGGCTGAAGGGAATGCGCCCGGTGGCGTTGACCACGGCCAATGTCTCCAGAATCTTGGTGAGCTGCCGCTCGCCGCGGTCGGCCTGGATCAGCTCGCGGTGTGCGCCGTGGGCGATGAAGCCCACCGAGCGGTCCGTCAGCAGGAAATGGCGCGCCAGGCTGGCCGCCGCGGTCACGGCGTATTCCATCGAGCTCTGCGGCAACTGCAAGGCCAGCCGTTCCGGACGCAGCGCGGTCGAGCTCAGATCGGGTACCGGCGGCGTCCACGAGGCCGACCCGGTATGCACCGTCTGATCGAGATCCAGCACGATCCACACGTCGGCCGTGGGATCCAGCTCGAACTCCTTGACCATCAAGCGCCCGGTGCGGGCGGTGGTGCGCCAGTGGATGCGGTTGAAGCTGTCGCCCGGCACATAATCCCTCACCGAGGAGACGTTGGTGGTGACATAGTGGGTGCGCCGACGCATGGCGTCGCCCCCCGGCAGCATGCCTGTGGGAGGCACAAAGCCGGGCAGCTCCAGCGTGGCGGGATAGACGATCAGGGTTGAGGTGGCCGGCAGGCGGCGTTGGCGGGGAAAAAGGCCCAGCGGATCGCTGCTGGTCAGGGTGATCGGCCCCAGGCGATAGCGGCCGCGGCGCACGCAATAGGTGCGCGCCAGCCAACGGCGGCGGCGGTGCGGCCCGATGGAGCTGAGCACCCGGCTGGCGTCGTGCTGCGGCAGGTCGGAGAAGTCGCGCACCTCCAGCCACAGCTTGGGCAGGCGGCCGCTGTTGATCACCTCGAACTGCTCCTCGGCCACGCGGCCAACCTGGGAGCGCCGCGAGCGGGTGTAGCGTCCAATGCGCACCCAGCGCAGGTTGAACCAGGACCAGAGAAAGGAGATGACCACCAGCCCGGTCATCAGGTAGGCCACAGACCAGGCGATGCCGCTGTTGCGCTCGGCGCTGAAGAGCGCAAAGGCCAGCGAGAGAAGCCAGAGCAGAATGAACCACCACGAGCGGCGCATGGAGCGTTAACCTCGGCAGACTGCCACGGCTGAGCAAGTTCAGGCCTCCGGGGCCGGCCCGGCTTTCGCCCGACCGCTGAACTTGTTCAGGCCGGCGCGGGGTTCAGCGGCCGCGCACCCGCGTGCCCGGCACCGGCGTCGAATCGAGAATCTCGCCCAGCACCGCGCGCGGGTCAACGTTCTTGATGCGGGCCGAGGGGCTGACGATCAGGCGATGGGCCAGCGTCGGCTCGGCCATCACCTTCACGTCGTCGGGGATCACATAATCGCGGCTTTGCACCGCTGCATGGGCCCGGCTGGTCTTGTAGAGCGCCAGCGAGCCGCGCGGGCTGACGCCCAGGTAGATGTCGGCGTGTTTGCGCGTGGCGTTGGCCAGGGTGACGATGTACTCCTTGATCAGGTCATCTACGTAGACCTCGGTCACTGCCTGCTGAGCCGCCACCAGCTCGGCCGCGCTGATCACCTGGTCCAGTTGGTCGATGGGGTGTTGCTGGCGTTGCGAGTCGAGAATGCGCATCTCGTCGTTGGGCTGCGGGTAGCCCAGGGTGATGCGCATCATGAAGCGATCCAACTGCGCCTCTGGCAGCGGGAAGGTGCCTTCGTACTCGATGGGGTTCTGGGTGGCCAGCACCAGGAAGGGCTTTTCCATCGGATAGGTCACGCCGTCCACGGTCACCTGGTGCTCCTCCATGGCCTCCAGCAGCGCCGATTGGGTCTTGGGGGTCGCGCGGTTGATCTCGTCGGTCAGGACGATCTGAGTCATGATCGGCCCCGGCCGGAACTCGAACTCCATAGTCTTCTGGTTGAAGACCGAGACGCCGGTGACATCCGAGGGCAACATGTCGGGGGTGAACTGGATGCGGCGAAAGTCGCAGCCGATGGAGCGGGAGATCGCGCGCGCCAGCATGGTCTTGCCCACGCCGGGCACATCCTCGATCAACAGATGCCCCTCGCAGAGCAGGGCCAGCAGCGTGATCTGCACCTCGCGGCGCTTGCCGATGATCACCTTCTCCACATTGTCGCAGATACGGTCGGCGACCTCTTTCACGATGGCAACGTCAGGCATGAAGGGAATGACCTCCGAAAACAGACTGGACTCCGAAGCCTCCCCGATTATACCCTGACTGTTGCTGAACCAACAAGTGACGCCGGTTCCTCTTCAGGCTGGGAATCACCCAAGTCCTGTTGAGCTTTGCCGCTGCCGCGCCCGCTATGCTATAATCGGGCCATGGCTGAACGTATTCTTGTGGTGGAAGATGACCCGCGCATGGCCGACCTGCTGCGACGCGGGCTGATCTTCGAGGGCTACCAGGTGGATCAGGTCGGCGACGGCGAGCATGCCCTGCAGGCCGCGCGCCAGGAACTGCCCGATCTGGTGGTGCTGGACCTGATGCTGCCCGGCGAGCTGGATGGGTTGGAGGTCTGTCGCCGGCTGCGCGCGGCCAGCGACGTGCCGATCCTGGTGCTCACCGCGCGCGGTACCCTGGGCGACAAGGTGGCTGGCCTGGACAGCGGCGCCGATGATTACCTGGTCAAGTCCGACTTTCACTTCGAAGAGCTGGTGGCGCGCATCCGCGCCCTGCTGCGGCGCCGGCAGCCGCCCGCGCGCCAGGAGCTGCTGCGTTTCGAGGATCTCTCCCTCTCCCCGGCCAGCCGGGAGGCCACGCGCGGCCAGCGCCGCCTGGAACTCACCGCCAAGGAGTTCGACGTGCTGGAGCTCTTCCTGCGCAACCCTCGCCAGGTGCTGACGCGCGATGTGATCTATGACCGCATCTGGAACTACGATTTCGGCGGCGAGAGCAACATCATCGAGGTCTACGTTCGCTATCTGCGCGCCAAGCTGGAGGCGGAGGGCGAGCCGCGCCTGCTGCACACCGTGCGCGGGGTGGGCTACGTCCTGCGTGAACCCTGAGCCTCACCCCCCTCTGGCGCTACCTCGACGCTTTGGCCGGTCTCCGACCGAGCCAGGCTGGAGTGGTTGCTGAGCCTCACCCCCCTCTGGCGCTACCTTGACGCTTTGGCCGGTCTCCGACCGAGCCAGGCTGGAGTGGTTGCTGAGCCTCACCCCCCTTTCATATTAGAATCACCTCAGCTTAAGCTACCCATCGTATCATGGCGCTATGCGCCAGCACCGCCCCTCCCACCCTTCCCCCATGACCCTGCGTTTTCGCCTGACCTTCTGGTACACCCTCTTGCTGGCTGTGGTGCTGCTCATCTTCGCCCTGGGTTTTCAGGCCGTGGTGGCGCGCGCCCTCTATGGCGAGGTGGACGACATGATCCAGAGCCAGGCGGAGCGGGTGGTGGCGGTCTTCGAGGCCAACATCGACCCCATGCGCAGCCGCCTGCCCATTCCGGCCATCGTCTTCGCCTCGCAGGTCTTCGCCCAGGCCAGCACGCTCCAGGGCACAGTCATCGACAAGTCGCCGGGCATGGGGGATCAGATGATGCCGGTGCCGGAGGAGATGCGAACGCGCAACCTGGCCGGCGAGTCCGGCTTCTACACCTGGGAGGGAGACGGCGTCACGCTGCGGGTGTTCAGCACCCCCGTGCACTCCCCTGAGGGCCAGGTGGTGGCCACGGTGCAGGTGGCCCGCTCGCTGGACACCATCGACTCGATGCTGAAAATCGCACGGCTGGCGCTGCTGGTGGGGGGCAGCATCGCCGTGGCGCTGGCGGCCATCGGCGGCGCGCTCATCTCCCGCGCCGCGCTGCGGCCGCTGAACCAGATCGCCGACACCACCAGCCGCATCGTCCGGGCCGAAGACCTGGACCAACGCATCGAGGGGGTCTATCCCGACGACGAGGTGGGGCAACTGGCCAGCACCTTCAACGAGATGATGGGGCGGCTGCAAGACCTGTTCAACACCCAACAGCGGCTGGTGGCTGACGTGTCGCACGAACTGCGCACCCCGCTGGCCACCATCCAGGGCAACGTCGATCTGCTCCAGCGCGGCGCGGCAAAAGATCCCGCCATGCTGAGCGAAGGACTGGAAGCCATCGGCCACGAGGTGGCGCGCATGACCCGGCTGGTGCGCGATCTCCTGCTGCTGGCCGAGACCGATGCCGGGGTCAGGCTCACGCTCAAGCCGGTGGAGCTGGACACGCTGTTGCTGGAGGTCTACCGCGAGGCGCTGCTGATGGCCGATGGGCGGGTCAAGGTGCGGCTGGGCCACGAAGACCAGGCCCAGGTGCAGGGCGACCCCGACCGGCTGAAGCAGCTTCTGCTCAACCTGGTCAGCAACGCCATCGCCTACACCCCGCCTGGCGGTCTGGTGACGCTGAGCCTGCACCGCCGGCCCGACGGCTGGGTGCGGGTGAACGTGGCCGACACGGGCGTGGGGATCGCGTCGGAGGATCTGCCGCACATCTTCGACCGCTTCTGGCGGGTCGATCGGGCGCGCGGCCGGGCGGCCGGCAGCAGCGGGCTGGGGCTGAGCATCGCCCAGTCGATCGCCGAGGCGCACGGGGGCAGCATCTCGGTGGAGAGCAAGCCGGGCCAGGGATCGACCTTCGAGGTGCTCTTGCCACTTTGACAGCCGGCGTGGTCTGGGTATAATCCTTTCTGTCAGCCGTGCATTGTGGCTGGCAAACCAGGGATGACGTGAGCCCGTCTCGCATCCACCCGCTGCATATAAGCGAGGCAAGTCCGGAAACTAGCGCCTTAGAAGCATTCACGTCTGAACCGGTAGTTTCGAGCGGCCTCACTGCGCGTGCAGTGGGGCATTTGTTTTGTCAGGCAACCGCAGGACTCTGTCGGTCCTAATTCAAGTCAGGAGGTACGATCCACCAATGGCAAATGTCGAGCTCAGGTCTGGCGAATCGCAGGAACAACTGCTCAAGCGCTTCCGCAAGGAAGTGACCAAGAGCCGGGTTCTCTCCACCGCGCGCAAGAAGCGCTGGTTCACCCCGCCCAGCGAGGTGCGCCGCATCAAGAAGCAGAAGGCTGTGCGCAAGGCCCGCCAGGCGCAGCGCAAGCGCGACAGAATGGCGGAATGATGCCGCATTCCGGCACAGGCTTTCCGCAACCCTTCCCCCCCGCTCATTTACCACGTTTGGAAAGGAGGTGATGGCGAAATGGCTGAGTCCAAGGACGATAAGCTGATTCTCGAAGGCAAGATCACCGAAGCGCTGCCCAACACCACGTTTCGGGTTGAGTTGGAGAATGGGCATCAAGTCCTGGCCTATTTATCCGGCAAGATGCGCAAGCACTACATTCGCGTCTTGCTGGGCGACGCCGTGCGCGTCGAACTGTCGCCCTACGACCTCACGCGTGGACGAATTGTCTACCGCCACAGGGCGCCCCAGGGCGACCGGGTTTAGCTTTCCAGGCGTGTTTCCATAGCGGACAGGCCCGGGCGCAGCCCCGGTCTGTCCAGCGCGGCAGCACTTATCCCCGAATCGACAACGCCCGGCGTACACGCCGGGCGTTGTCGATTCCTGCGCCGGCCGGCTACATCCCGGTGGGCAGGTCGATGAACACCGTCTCCAGCCCGAATTTGCCGTTGAGGTGGCGGCCCAGCGCCTTCAATCCCACCGTCTCGCTGGCGTAGTGGCCGGCAAAAAGCACATTCAGCCCCAGCTCCTGCGCCGCGTAGTAGTGGGCGTGCGAGGTCTCGCCGGTGATAAAGGTGTCCGCGCCCAGGGCCGCGGCCTCGCGCGCATGGTCGATGCCGCTGCCCGAGATGATGGCCACCCGCCGCACCTGGGTCGGGCCGTGGGCCAGCAGCCGGGGCTCGCTGCCCAGCCGCGCCTTGAGCATCGAGGCCAACTCCTCCAGCGTCGCGCCGTCCGGCGCCTGGGCAATCACCCCGATGTCGGTGCCCTTGACGTTGCAGAACCAGCTTTCCACTGCCAGCTCCAGCAGGCGCGCCAGCTCCACGTTGTTGCCCACCTCCGGGTGGGCGTCCAGCGCCAAATGTGCGGCGTAGAGGTTGAGGTTGGCGTTCAGCAGACGTTGCACCTTGCGGCCGAAGGGGCCGCGGATCAGCTCCTGGCTGCCCCAGAAGAGGCCGTGGTGCACGATCTGCATCTGCGCGCCCACCTTGATGGCCGCGTCGACGCAGGGCAGGCCCGCATCCACGGTGAAGACGATGCGCGTCACCTCGCCCCCCCCTTCAACTTGCAGCCCCTGCGGGCCATAGTCGGGGATCGCGTCGATGCGCAGATAACGATCGAGATAGCGGACCAGTTCATCGCGGCGCATGGTTTCCTCTCCTACATCGACAGTGTGGTCAATCGCCGCCCGGCGCACCGGCAGCGACAGGCAGATCCAGGCTTGGATCGATCACCGCGGCCGGGTCGGCCTCGGAGGCGGCGCGCGCGCTGGCTGGCTGGGCCAGCCAGCGTTGGATGCGCAGGGTCACGCCGAACACCAGCAGAATGACCCCCGCGATGCCGATCAGCATCTGCGGAATGCCGATCAGGTCGGCCAGCGCCGCGATGGCCAGCATGGGGGGGATGCCGACCAGGTTGTTGAGCATGAACTGCACGGAAAAGACGCGGCCGCGCAGCCGATCGGGGGTGTGTTCCTGGAGCAGGGTTTGCGAGACGATGTTGACCGTGGCCATGGCCAGCCCCAGCGCCAGGCTCATGGCGATGGTGGCCAGGATCAGCGCGGCGCTGGCCACGGGCAGGGTCATCACCGAGGCGTCGAAGACGAACTGCTGGTTGGTGACCTGGAAGCGCCAGGCCAACACGCCAAAGAGGGCGAAGCCCAGAGCCATGGCCGCCAGGCCGCCGTGCACCAGGCGCTGTTTGGGCACGCGGTTGCCCCAGCGCCCCAGGATGACCGCGGCCAGCAGCATGCCCACGCCGGCCGGCGCGAAGACCACGATGGCATCTTCCGGCGCCAGGTGCAGCACGCGCGTCGAGATGCCAGGCGCCAGCATGGCCAGCGTCATCACCAGGCTGGCGATCAGGGTCAGGTGGGTCATGCTGACCAACACCGGCCGCTCGGAGATGACGAAGGAAGCGCCCTCGCGCAGGTCGCTCTTGGCCTGCTGCCAGCCTCCCTGGGGGTGGGCATGGTTGCGTTGCGGCTCATCGCGCGGCAGCCGGCCCACCAGCAGCGCCGCCACCCCATAGAGACAGGCGATCACCACAAAAGCTGCCTCCACGCCGATCAGCTTGACCACCAATGGCCCCACGATGATCAGCCCGATCACCTGCGACAGCGCCAGGGTCAAGCTGAACAACGAGTTGGCCGTCATCAGGTGGGTGCGGCCCACCAGCAGCGGAATGGCCGCGGCCTCAGCCGGGTTGAAGAACTGCCCCACGGTGGACATCAAAAAGGTGAGGGTGTAGAGCGTCAGCAACACCCAGCCGTTGCTGTGGTCGGGCGCCAATCCCAGCACCAGCAGATAGCTCAGCACGATCACCCCGCGCAGCAGGTTGGACGCGACCAGCACGGTCTTCTTGGGCCAGCGGTCGATGACCACGCCGCTGACCGGCGCGAAGATCACCCCAGGCAGGGTGAAGGCCAGGATCGTCAGCCCCAGGTGCATGCTCGATCCGGTGATGCGCTCGATCAACACGATCAGCACGAAGTTGATGGTGTTCTGCGAGGTCTGCGCCAACCACTGCGCCGCCCACAGCCGGCGGAAGGGGCGGTTCAGCAGCACTGGCCAGAAACCTTGCGAGGTGTTGACGATAGCCATAAGCTGTAGCGGTTTTTGGACCGACACGAAAACCGTCGGTCAATAAACTCCCCGGGCCACGCGCACCCGGGGGGCAGCGAGAAGCGATCAGCTCGTGGGCGGCTGGCTGGCCAACGTTACAGCCGCGCTGGCCGGCTCGCCTCGATGCACGAAGGTCTTGACGCGCTTTTCGAACTCGCGTCGGGTGAGCAGCACACGGCGCTGGCAGGTGGTGCAGTGCAGGCCGATATCCGCACCCAGCCGCACCACCGTCCATTCGTAGCCGCCGCAGGGGTGGGGCTTGCGCAGCCGCACCACGTCGCCAAGACGGATCTCCAGACTCATGGCGACTATTGTACCACGCACGCGTTTTTATGGCAACAAATGCGCCATAGCCTTGACCCAGCAATTCCCAATATGGCGATTGCCAAACTGGAGTCGAGGCTTCAGCCGGGTTTGCACGCGCAACTCGCATCGTCCGGACCCGGCTGAAGCCTCGACTCCGCCCAAATTGACCCGGCTGAAGCCTCGACTCCGCCCAAATTGACCCGGCTGAAGCCTCGACTCCGCCCAAATTGACCCGGCTGAAGCCTCGACTCCGCCCAAATTGACCCGGCTGAAGCCTCGACTCCGCCCGTATTTGGAGTTGCTGGCCTTGGCCGGGCTGAGTTTGCCAGCCCCGCGGGCTGTGCTATAATGCCGCGGTTTTGTGCCCGGGCCTGCTGCGAGGCAGCCCAAGCCTTGGGATGGCGCCGCCCGCCCTCTGCCTCAGGCCAGCAGGCCGGCAGGCCGAGAAGCGTGGCGTTTTGCGTGGTCCGTGATCAACATGACGCTGCGACCGCGCTTGGCAGCGCCTCCCACGCCTGGGCACAACGCCATGACCAATTCGATGAGGACAATCTGTGACAGCCAATACTTCGAACATTTCCCAGCCATCCCAGCGCCGCCGACTGATCCTGATCGCGGCGGCCGGTGGGGTGGCCCTGCTGATCCTGCTGGTTCTGCTCTACTTTCTGCCTGTATCGGTCAGGGGCCAGGTCAACGACGCTGAAAGCGGCCAGCCGCTGGCTGACGCGACCATCACCCTCAGCACGGGGGAACAACTGCGCAGCGACGCGGCCGGAAGCTTTGTCGCCCGGGCCTCCCGCTTCCGGGCTTTGAGCGCTGCGGTGGACCACGGCGCGTTCCAGCCCTGGCAGGGCGAGGCCAGCTTTGGCATCCTGCCGCTGGCGCCGGCCGCGCTGACCGCCTCCTTGCAGCCGACGGTGCTGCAAGGCCAGGTGCTCAACGCGCTGGATGGGCAGCCGGTGGCGGGCGCCGCCGTCGCCGCGGGCGACCAGACCGCCGTCGCCGACGCTGAGGGCCGTTTCGAGCTGCGCCGCCTGCCGCGCGCGGGCGCGCAGGTGACGCTGGCGGCCGAGGGCTTCATCCCCTTCGAGCTGCCCCTCTCCGATTGGGACGCGACCGGCGCGCAGGTGGCCAGTCTGCCCATCTATCCCAACGGGCTGCACGGCCACGTCAGCGACGCCCGATCGGGCCAGCCGCTGGCCGGCGTCACGCTGACCCTGAACGGCGAGAACAGCGCCAGCCTGGAGAATGGCTTCTTCTATTTTCCCAGTCAGGTGGGAACGGGGGAGATCAGCGCGACCCTGCCCGGCTTTCTGCCCGCCGCGCTGGCCGTCTCCTCGGAGGCCGCGCTGGCTGGCCAGGAGGCGCTGGAGCTCGCCTTGCAGCCCACGGCGCTGGCCGGGGTGGTCAGCGACTTCCAGACCGGCCAGCCGCTGGCCGGAGTCAGCCTGAGCGCCGGCGGCCAGACGGTCGTCAGCGAGGCCGACGGCAGCTACCGTCTGGAGCGGCTGCACGGCGACGACCTGGTGCTGACCGCTGAGCTGGACGGCTTCGAGAGGACCGAGCAGCCCATCGACGGGGCCAGCAACCTGCTGGGCGGCCAGCCGCTGGATGTGGCGCTGCTGGCGCCGCACCTGGCCGGCCGGCTGGTCAACAGCGTCACCAACAACCCGGTGGTGGGCGCGACCGTGACGGCCGGCGGGCTGAGCGCGACCAGCGACGACGACGGCCGTTTCATCCTGTGGACCACCGAGCTGCCGCTGGCCATCGCCGTGGAAGCGCCGGGCTATGAGGCGACGCAGGCCGAGTTCAGCCAGGATGCGGAGCTGGCCGTGGCGCTGGAGCCCAAGGGGGTGGTGGTGACAGTGACCGACGCCGCCGGGCAGCCGATGAGCGGCGCGCTGGTGACCAGCCAGCGCAGCGAGGCCACCACTGACGCGCAGGGCGTGGCGCTGTTGCCGCTGATCGAGGCCGGCGACGCGTACACGGTAACCGCGCCCGGCTTCGCCCCGCTGGTTCTGAGCTACGACGGCGTCACCCAGGGGGCCGCGGCCACGTTGGCGCCCGACACGCTGGCCGGCCAGGCGGTGGACGCCGCGACCGGGGAGGCCATTCCGGGGCTGGTGGTCTATGTCTACGACCGCGACCAGTGCCAGGGCATCGCCTGCCGCGGCACAGAGCCGGTGCTCTACGCCGACGCGGCCGAGGATGGCAGCTTCGAGGTCAGCGGCCTGCCGGCCAACCCGGAGATCATGCTCAAGGCGCCGGGCTACAGCCTCTATTTCCCCGAGACGCTGGCCGGCGGCGAGTGCGGCGCGCCTCTCTGCCTGGCCGCGCAGATGGAGCCCTTCGAGGCACGCGGCTTCTACGTGCCCTTCCATTTCCTGTACGACCGGGCGCTGATCAACTCGCGCCTGGATCTGATCGAGCAGTCGCCGGATCTGAACGCGGTGGTGATCGACATGAAGAGCGACTACGGCGAGGTGGCCTGGGACCCGCAGAACCCCATCGCGCGCGAGATCGGCATCCATCCCAACGACATCATGACCGCCCAGGAGTTCCTGGAGGAGGCGCAGCGGCGCGGCATCTACACCATCGCCCGCTTTGTGACCTTCAAGGATGACGCGCTGGCCGAGGGGCAACCGGAATGGGCGCTGCGTCGGCGCTCCAACCCTGGCCAGATCTGGAAGGATGGCGAAGACCTGGCCTGGGCCGACCCCTATCTGCCGGAGGTGCGCCAGTATGAGATCGATCTGGCCAAGGAGCTCTCTGCGCTGGGCTTCGATGAGATTCAGTTCGACTATTTCCGCTTTTCCGGCCTGCGCGACCACAACATGTTGACCTACTCGGTGGAGAGCACCCCTGAGAACCGGCGCGAGACCATCACCAACTTCTCGCGCGATCTGATGGCCGCGCTCAAGCCCTACGGCATCTTCACCGCCATCGACGTCTTCGGCAGCATCATCCTCAACGGCAACGAGCCCTTCATCGGCCAGAATCTGGCCGACATGTCGCAGGGGCTGGACTATCTGAACCCCATGATCTACCCGCAGGTGTGGTGGCCGGGCACCTTCCCCGGCTGCGACGAGCCGGTGCTCTGTCCCTACAAGGTGATCTACGACAGCACCGAAATCGTGCGCGACATCGTGCCGCTGCCGACGCGCATCCGGCCCTGGCTGCAAGGCTACCCCAAGAATTTCCGCACCGACGGCCCCGCGGCCGGCTACGACTACGACGTGCCGGAGATGATGATCCAGCGCCAAGGGGCTGAGGACGCCGGCGCTGAGGGCTGGCTCTTCTGGTCGGGCGGCGGTCGTTTCCCCGATGAGATCTTCGGCCCCATGCCGTCGCTGGCGGAGCTGGAGGCGCAGATCCGGGCGCGGCAGGGGGGCCGGGCCGGGCCGTATTAGGCCAGCCCCTGCGCGTAGGATTGACATTTGCTGGCTGCGCGGCTACAATGCCATCAGTGGTTTGTACCCCATCGTTTGGAGTGGATGGCCGCTCCAACCATTGGCAATCGCCCGCTGCCAGTGCTGAATTCCCCCCTCTGGAAAGGAGCCAATCTGATGCAACTGGTGATCAAGGGCCGCAACATGGAAGTCAACGATCGGCTCAGGGAGTATGTGGACAAGAAGATCGGCAAGATGACCAAGTTCCTGCCGGACGTGCAGGAGATTCGCGTCGAGCTGGCCGAAGAGAAGAGCCGCAAGGCCAGTGAGCGCGAGGTGGTGCAGGTGACCATGCGCAGCAACGGCACGCTGCTGCGCGCGGAGGAGCGCAACAGCGACATCTACGCCGCCATCGACGCCGTGTCAGACACGCTGCACGGCCAGATCAACCGCTTCAAAGGCAAGAAACGCCGCAAGATGGAGCGCGCCCAGGTGGCTGCCGTGGAAGCGCTGGAGACCGAGTACATCAGCTCAGCCTTGGAGCCGGTGGCCGACGAGGAGGGCCTGTTCGAGGGCCGGATCGTGCGCACCAAGCGCTTCTCCATGACGCCGATGAACGAGGAAGAAGCCATCGATCAGATGGAACTGCTCGGCCACGATTTCTTCATCTTCTACAACGCGGCCAGCGACAGCGTCAACGTGCTCTACCGGCGCTCCGATGGCAACTACGGGCTCTTGCAGCCTGAACTGGCCTGAGCGCGCCGCGCGCGGCGCGCCATACGTCTGAACAACCACAGGCCAGGGTGCACTCCCTGGCCTGTGCGCGTGGCAACCGTCTCTCTGCCGCCGGTCGAGCCATCGCCGCGGCGGCGGGCACAACGAGATCAGGCTCACCCCTTTGGAGGTCTTGCAGCGTGAAGCAGATCCTTTTGGTATGTACGGCCAACGTCTGCCGCTCCCCCATGGCCATGGGCCTGCTGCGGGAACGGCTGCGCCTGGGCGGCCTGGCGGACCAGGTCGCGGTCAGCTCGGCCGGCGTCTACGGCATGGATGACAGCCCGGCCAGCCAGCCGGGCGTCGAGGTGCTGGCCGAGCGTGGCATCGACATCAGCGAACACCGCGCCCACACGGTGACTGAGCGCGAGATCAGCGCGGCCGATCTGGTGCTGGTGATGGAGGAAGCACACCGCCGCACGCTCTTCTACAACTACCCCCATCAACTGGGCAAGATCTTCCTGCTCAGCGAGATGGCCGGCGCCTATGGCGACATCAAAGACCCCTATCGCAAGCCCAAGGAAGACTATGTGCGCACCGTCGATGAGCTGACCGCGCTGATCGATCAGGGCTACCCCACCATCGTGCGCCGCCTGCGCCTCGATCAGCCGGACAAACGGTAGCGCGGTCGGGGGGCGATCACTGCGGGCCCGGGGCAGCCTTTCGCTGCCGCCCTTCCCGCAGCAGCACCCAGTAGGGATAGGCCCCGTAGTAGTAGGCCAGCAACAGGCAGAGCTTCAGGCCGTGCAGCCCATCCTTGTAGCCTTGCAGGGTGAGGTAGCGGCGGCGGAACTCGCGCAGCGGCTGGAGGATGAAGTTGTGCGGCCGGGGACGGATGCCGCGCTCGGCCAGGATGCGCGCCTCGTAGGCGGCATAGCGCCGCTGCTTGCCGTGAAACTGCGCCCAACTGTCGTAGTTGTAGTGGATCAGGGGATTCTGCAGATTGCCGCTGGGCCCGTCCAGCAGCACCACCTCGTGTACCGGCCGCTCCAGGTCGTAGCGCGCCCGGTCGATGCGCATCAGCCGCAGTTGATAGTCAGGGTAGAAGCCGCCATGATCGACGCGCTGGCCGACGATGATGTTCCAGCGGGGGACGCCCCAGCCCACCTCCGTCCGTTCGGCGATCACCTGGCGGATCTCGGCCGCCAACTCCGGCGTGGCCCGTTCGTCGGCGTCGACGAAGAAGGCCCATTGCGCGCCCAGCGCGGCGGCCTCGGCCAGGGCGGCGTTGCGTTGGCGCGCCCAGCCGTCGAAGGGGCGCTGGCTGACCAGCGCGCCGGCGGCGCGCGCCAGCTCCACGGTGCCGTCGTCGCTGTAGGAATCGGACACCAACACCCCGTCGGCCCAGCGCACGCTCTCGATGCATGCGCTGATGTGACGGGCCTCGTTTTTGGTCAGAATGATGGCAAAGAGGGTCATGGCAACAGCGCCTCCACAGCGCGGTAGGCGGCCAGTCGTTCATCCAGGTCGGGGGGGCTTTGCCGTCGCACGGCCTGCGCCTCGGCCCGCAGACCGGCGCGCAGCAGCGTGGCCGCGGCCCGGTTGAAGAGCGCGCCGTGATAGCGCCCGAAGTAGCGCAGCCGGCTCTGCCAGAGGGCCACGAAGGCGCGGCTGCGGAACTGGCTGCTGCTGGCGCCGGCCACATGGATCACCTGCGCGGCCGGCACGCAGTGGATGGACCAGCCCGCCTGCTGCGCCCGTCGCTGCCAGTCCATCTCCTCGCAGTACATGAAGTAGCTTTCGTCCAGCAGCCCCACCTGGCGCAGCGTCTCGCCCCGCACCAGCAGCGTGGCGCCCAGCACGAAATCGACCGGGAAGGGCTTGCCCGCGGCATAGAGCCGGCCGCTGTAGCGGCCGTTGAGGCGGGAATCGAGCAGGGGCCGGTTCAGCCGGCCGGGCGGCGGGAAAAAGTCCAGGCCAAGCTGGGCCAGGCCGGGGAAGCGGAACGCGCCGTGCTGAAAACTGCCGTCGGCGTAGGCAAGCTGCGCGCCGCACGCGCCGGCCGCCGGCGTTTGGTCCAGAAAGCGCAGCAACTGCGCCGGCGCGTCGCCCTGCACCACCGTGTCGGGGTTGAGCAGCCAGACGTGGCGCGGCTGGCCGGCGCTGGGCGGCTGGCCGGTCGCCCAGGCATAGGCCGCCAGCGGGCGCGCCTCGCCGGCCAGCGGCGCAAAGCCCAGCAACTGCAGCGCCAGGTTGTTGCCGGCCGTGTAGCCCAGGTTGTCCGGGCTGGCCAGCAGACGCACCTGGGGAAAGGCCTCGGCCACCATGGCCGCGCTGCCGTCGGCCGAGGCGTTGTCCACCACCCAGACCTCGGCCGTCAGCTCCGGCGTCCGGGCCAGACTGGCCAAGAGGGACTCCAGACAGGCGCGCAGCAACGCGCTTACGTTGTAGTTGACGATGACAACGGCTAGTTGCATGTTGCACAAGCGGGGGATGGCCCCCAATGCCTGGGTCGGCCCCCCTACGGCGCACCCACGTTTACGCTGATGCGATCCACATAGTTGTTGGCCACGCTGACGAACTCGTGGATCAGGCCGCCCCACCAGAAGTTGGTGCCCACCGGCGGCGCCTGGTCGAACTCGATGCAGCCGGAAACCTGCGAGCGCTGGCCGGGCAGCAAATACCATTGCTCCACCCCGTCGATCAGCCGCATCTCCAGGTCCTCCGGCCGGCCGATGGCCCAGCGGAAGGGGAAGTCGTAGCCGGTGGTGTCGAAGTTGACGCCAAAGCGCCAGACGCCGGCCTGCTGGTAGAGGCTGGAATCGCCCAGCTCGTTGGCCAGGGTGTTGTGGTTCTGGCTGAATTTATAGGTAGTGCCGGGCCAGGGGCCGGCCGTGCGGATGCTGACCGTGCCCTCGTTCTGGATGGTGGTGGTGAAGCACAAGGAGCCGCCCAGCGGCACGCTGACCACCCGGTTGGTCTCCCCCACCCAGTCGATCTCGCCCTGCAGGATATCGGCGCGCGGCTTGCCGCCATCCTCGATGGTCAGCGTGGAGCTGACTACCACGTGGTTGCCGGCCAGGTCGCGCGCCTCGCCATAGATAATGTAGTCGCCGTCGGGCGGCGCTTCCGCGCCCTGGTCCACATCGGCCTCGTAGCGATACTCGTGATAGCCCCGCTCGCCCGGCCTGATCACCCGTTCCTTCTCGGCGATGAAGTATTTGAAGGCCGGCTCCTTGGGATCGACCAGGTAGACCTGCACGTCGTCCACATCCTTGGGCAGATAATAGGAGATGGAGACCCAGTCGTCGATGCTGTCCTGGTTGGGGGTGAAGCGCTGGGGCGCCACGGTGAAGTTCTGCAGCTCAGGCAGCACGACGTCGCCATCCACCAGGGTGATGGTTCCCGACTGAGAGGCCACGCGGCCCCGCTCATCGCGCGCCTCGACGGTCCAAGTGTAGTCGCCGTCGGGCAACACCCGCCCCATCACCTGCTGCGGGCCGAAGCCGTGGTCCACCACTTCGGGCTCGTTGACCACGCCGCCCCAGGCCACCTGGTAATCCCCCGGCGAGCGCAACTGGTCGCGGCGGAAGTAATGACGATTGCCCTGTGCATCGTCGAAATAGATCGAAACCTCGGCCGTGCGGCCCAGGCTGTAGCGGATATTGGTGGCGTCGTCGCTGCCGTCAGCGTTGGGGCTGATGACTGCGGGCGACATGGCGACATTGGTCAGCAGCGAGCCGAAACTGCACGCGGCAGCCAGCAGGGCCAGCGCCGCCAATGTCGCGGTCACAGATAGGAAGCGCATCAATCGCACGGGGAAGATCTCCTTGGGTTCAGCAGTTGCCGATGTTCACGCCGCGCCTCCTCTGAGGTTGCCGGCGGCTGGGGGTGAACATTGCAGGGCGCTGACGTTGCCTGCGCTCGATGGCACGACGCGGCCCGGCGCAAGGTTCAGGGCAGTCTACCAGATGGAGGGCGGTTCGTCAAGGCATGGAATGATGGAGAATTGACAGAACGCACCCCGCCAAGTATCATGCCTGCTCGTGAACTGCCCCGCCGGGATGCTTCGCTGGCGCTTCTGCGCCGTGCGAGTTGTCTGCGGAACCCGCTCAGCATGACAGGGTGTGAGTTTGGCAGACTCGCAACAGCTTTTGGGCCGCGCCGCCGGACAGCAGTTCCGGCGGTCTGTTTGCCAGGCCATTTGCAGGAGAGACGCTCGTGATACGCAAGCTATGGGCGCACTGGCTGACGCTGGCGCGCAAGATCGGTCAGTTCCAGTCACGGATCATCCTGACGCTCTTCTACTTCGTCTTCGTCACCCCCTTTGGCCTGGCTGTGCGCCTGTTTGCCGATCCGCTGCACACGCGGCGGCGCTCCATGGCTGATGGGCAAACGGGGTGGCAGCCACGCGAGACCCGCGACGTCGACCTGGCATCGGGCCAGAAGCAGTCGTAATCTGGAGACCAGGAGCTTATTCGTTGTACATTCTCGGCATTTCCTGCTTCTATCACGACTCGGCTGCGGCGCTGCTGTCCGATGGGAATCTGATCGCGGCCGCACAGGAGGAGCGCTTCTCCCGCCTGAAGAATGACTATCGTTTCCCCAGCCATGCGGTGGAGTTCTGCCTGCGCCAGGCGGCCATCGTGGCCGACGAGCTGGATTATGTGGTCTTCTACGAGAAGCCGCTGCCCAAGTTCGAGCGCATCCTGATGTCCACCCTGAGCACCTTTCCCCGTTCGTGGAAGGTCTTTCGCGAGGCGATGATTGCCTGGTTCGACGAGAAGCTGTGGGTCAAGGGGATTCTGATGGACAAGCTGGGGGTGCCGGCTGAGAAGATCCTGTTCGTGGAGCACCACCTGAGCCATGCGGCCAGCGCGTTCTTCTCTTCGCCCTTCGAGGAGGCGGCCGTGCTGACCATCGACGGCGCGGGGGAATGGACCACCACCGCGCTGGGCCGCGCGACGGCCTCCTGGCGCGATGGCAGCCGCAACCGCATCGACCTGACCAGCGAGATGCGCTTTCCCCATTCGTTGGGGCTGCTCTACTCGGCCTTTACCGCCTGGCTGGGCTTCGAGGTCAACGAGGGGGAGTACAAGGTCATGGGCATGGCGCCCTATGGCCGGCCGCACCACATGGACAAGCTGGAGAAGCTCGTCCGGCTGCACGGCGATGGCAGCTTCCATTTGAACATGGACTATTTCAGCTACCACTACTCGCCGGAGCGCACCTTCAACGACCGCTTCGTGCGGCTGTGGGGCGAGCCGCGGGTGCATGACGCCGAGTTCTTCTGCGAGACCACCGGCGACAACCTGGCCGGCCGCGAGGAGGCTGCCCGGCGCAACCAATACTACGCCGACGTGGCGGCCAGTGTGCAGCTCCTGACCGAAGAGGCGCTGCTGCAGATGGTCAGGCAGCTCCATGCCCAGACCGGGCTGAGCCGGCTGGTGATGGCGGGGGGCGTGGCGCTGAACTCGGTGGCCAACGGCCGCATCATGCGTGAGTCCCCCTTCGAGCAGGTCTATATCCAGCCGGCGGCCGGCGACGCGGGCGGCGCGCTGGGCGCGGCGCTCTATGCCTATCACGTGTTGTTGCAACAGCCGCAACGCTTTGTGATGGAACACGCCTACTATGGCGAGTCCTACAGCGAGGCCGCCTGCGCGGATTTTCTCAAGACTCAGGGCCTGGACTACGATCTGGTCGAGGACGAGCAAAAGCTGGCCGACATCATCAGCGACGCGCTGATCGACAGCCAGGTGGTGGGGCTCTTCCAGGGGCGCTTCGAGTGGGGGCCGCGCGCGCTGGGCAACCGCTCGATCCTGGCCGACCCGCGCCGGGCTGAGATGAAGCACATCGTCAACACCAAGATCAAGTTCCGCGAGCCATTCCGCCCCTTTGCGCCGGCGACGCCGGAGGAGCGGGCCGCCGACTACTTCGACCTGGGCCGCGCCGCCGGCCAGTATCCGCTGCGCTTCATGCTGATGGTCAGCCCCGTGCTGCCCGACAAGCAGGAAGAGATCCCGGCCGTGTCGCACATGGGCTCCAGCCGGCTGCAGACGGTCAACCGGGAGTGGAATCCGCGCTATTACGACATCATCGACGCCTTTGGCCAGAAAACCGGCGTGCCGGTGCTGATGAACACCTCCTTCAACCTGCGCGGCGAGCCCATCGTCACCACGCCGGCCAACGCCTTCAACACCTTCAGCAAGAGCGACATTGACCTGTTGGTGCTGGAGCGCTTTGTGGTGCGGAAGTAGGCTGGGTAGATGGGAAGATAAGCCTGACGTGGTCTGCCGACGGGCTCGGTCAGGAGACCGGCCCGAGCGGGTTGCCGGCGGGCTCGGTCGGGAGACCGGCCCGAGCGATTGACGAAGCGGCCCGAGCGATTGACGAAGCGGCCCGAGCGATTGACGAAGCGGCCCGAGCGATTGACGAAGCGGCCCGAACGATTGACGAAGCAGGAGTTGTGACAAGATGAAGAT
>Ga0209605_1001155_pt1 | contig 30592 bp, 23 predicted proteins | sample AD_UKC035_MetaG_FD_184408 | JGI IMG/M metagenome (GOLD analysis project Ga0209605, IMG submission 184408) | Active sludge microbial communities of municipal wastewater-treating anaerobic digesters from USA - AD_UKC035_MetaG (SPAdes) (version 2) | ecosystem: Engineered > Bioreactor > Anaerobic >...
ACCTTAATGATTTCCTTTTTCTCCATCCCTTGTGATAACATCTATTCGGGCCTCCTTTCTAGTTCTTAGTCAATTCAATGGTATCACCATTGAATCTTTTGGAGGCCCTTCTTTTCGAGACACCCTATTACAATTACTGATCCGATGCTTCTAGCGCTTCTTAGATTTGAGAGCGAGATAGTAGCTATCTTCTCTAGAACCTTGTATTCCTTAAGAGCCTGAACAACTATCATGAGGCTTAAGAGCTCGGCAATTACTCGCCAGTCAATACTTTCAATACGAGGGGGAATAATTATCGATGTGATTAAAGCCAATAGCAGAGATATCTAGAACATCATCTCCTTTACGAGATGTCTCTTAATAAATAAACCGCTTGTTCAATATAGTCTTATAAATAGCTCCTGAAATATTGGGCACTGAGAATGACCTCCGATCATCACCAAGGGAGATAATATCACCGAAAAAGAGATCAAATTAAGCATGTTTGTTCTGCTAAATGGAGGTAAGCGCAGTTATAGGAATCAAAATACGTCAGGTTTCTTTCGTTTCGGTACTCTGCATAAAGGATCTATTAATGTCGAAATCTCTTTGAACAGCATCCTAAGTGAGGAAGTACGATAAGGCTTCTCAATGTAATATACTCAAAGGGGTCGATCGAATTTATTTAAACAAAAATGAGTAGCAGGGAATCATTTTTTGTCAGAGGGTGGGCCGTTTGTTACGAAGAGTTCATTCGAAGCATTATGGACATGAATGGAATGTGGCCGCCGCGGTTCTCAGAGGCTGCAATACGAAGGAATTACTGAAAGAGTACTTCTCAGTGATGGGGAGAAGGTTCGGCATTTTCTTCGAGGTCTTTCCCTATGGCAAGAGGATGCACGAAGCCACTGATCTAGATTCATTTCTGGATTCCGCTATAGAAGACATGAAAAAAGATGAGTGGTTAATTCAGAATAGCGACACATTTGAACTGACTGAGAGGGGAGAGTTTGAGGCAAGGAAGATGCTCGCCGAACTCGAGAATAGTGGCAGACTTCTGGAAAAAGCGACAAGAGCCGAAACTGGCTCGAGAGTAACGATAGTAGTTCACTTCATCCTTGCTGCCTTGAAGCTTCCCACCGCTATTCTTTCCGGCAGTGTAGGCCTTCTAAATGATTCGTTCGATACTCTTCTGGACGGAATCTCAAGTGTCTTCGTGTACTGGGGAGTGAAGAAAAACCATGAACATCTGGTCAGCCTAATTCTTCTATTATTTATGGGAGTAACTGGTGTTTTTTCATTGATAGAGGCTCTGTTCAGAATCATTTCCGGTGAGATCCCTTCTCCTGATCTCCTTACTTTTACTGCAGTGGCAATTTCGGGAATAGTCTGCGCTCTCTTGTGGTTCTATCAGAAGTACTCAGGCCTCAAGAACCGATCCTTCCCGCTGATTACCCAGTCGGCGGATTCAAGAAATCATGTTCTAGTAGCCGTTAGCGTAGCAATTGGCCTTATCGTATCTCTCATGAGGATTCCCTACGCCGACGCTATTGTAGGGCTGATCGTTTCCATTCTGATTCTCAAAGGGGCGGCAGAGTTACTGATAGATCTTATAAGATCTGCCAGAGGAGAGGCCATCGACTTCGAAAGATATGGCTTTTCTCTCTTCAACAAGTTCAGAGCGAAACAGCTAAAGCACTGGTTCCTTTTCATGATAGATCAAGGGAACATACAGACTCGCGATCAGCTCGAGTGCGAAGCAAAGGCATCTATGGCTTATCAAGATATAGAACCACTCAGAGCCTTAGGAATTTCCGGTTCGCAGTCTGACGAATCGATAGTTAAGACCGCCCTCGAGGCGCTAGATAAGGAAATGTTGATAACCGAGTACGACGGACACCTCAAGCTTACCGAAAAGGGCTCCTACGAGTTGAGATCTACCCGTATGTGATTGCCAATTTGAGGAACCAATCAATGTCTTCTCAAATCTCACTTCCAAAGTCGCTTATCTCTTGTCAACTACTAATCTTTCAAGATAACCATAATGATCGAAGTAAAGCATAGATTAAGAATTAGTTAAGCGTCCGTATGATTATTTCTATGTTGCTTTTTCAAAGAGCCAAAGAGAAATCACAGTCACCGATTTTTCATTGCGCACAACTCTATTGACAACGATGAAATTGGCAGAGTAAAATCAAATTGTCAACGATTTGGTTTTGAAAAATATAGTACAAAATATTCTGATTGAGGTGATAATGATGAAAAAGGTATTTCTGGTATTAGTTTTAATAGGATTAGTTTTCACTGGTTTCTCCAAGAACATAGTAGAAGTAGCGGTTTCAGCAGGCAATTTCACTACACTCGTAGCAGCAGTTGAAAAGGCGGGTCTAGTGGAGACTCTAATAGGAGATGGACCTTTTACTGTGTTCGCTCCAACTGACGAAGCGTTTGCAAAGCTTCCGGAGGGAACCGTTGAAAGTCTCCTAAACGATATACCGGCACTTACAAGAATTCTTACATATCATGTGGTTCCTGGAAAGTACATGTCTTCAGACGTGGCCTCTCTTGAATCGCTCAAGTCAGTAGAAGGCAGCTCTATACCAATAAAAGTAGAAGAAGGAAAGGTTTACGTCAGTAATGCAATGATAACGGCAGTTGATATTGAGGCAAGCAATGGAGTAATTCATGTTATTGACACGGTCATTTTTCCCCCGGAAAGAGAGACAAGGAGAATCCCTGAAATTGCTATCAATGCGGGCTCCTTTACAACACTGGTAAAAGCACTTCAGGAAGCCGGTCTAGTCGAAGCGCTTATGGGTGATGGGCCTTTCACAGTCTTCGCTCCAAATGATGAAGCCTTTGCAAAATTACCCGAAGGGACTATCGAATCGTTGCTCAAGGATATACCGACTCTAAAGAACATCCTCCTATACCATGTCGTATCGGGAGAATACATGGCTGAAGATGTACTGGGTATGAGATCTTTGACCGCTCTTAATGGCGGTCAGCTGATGATAAACCCAACCGAAGTCAAGATTCAAGGATCAGGGATAATAGTAACGGATATAATTGCGGCAAATGGCGTAATCCACGTAATAGATACAGTGATGATTCCTTAAAGTTAGCCTCGTACCACTATTGAGCGATAATCAGATCTTTCAGGCGGAGCATTTTGCTCCGCCTTTACTATTCCTTATCCTCTGCCAATCTACTTTTCCGAAGCTGCATAAAACTCTAGGAGATGGGCATTCCAATAATTTAGAATTCTTATAGACAAGATGCATTTATTGATCGGGGGGTGTATATGAACGGTAAGTTCTTTCCCGAAAGCAAATACGACGTTGCGGTAATTGGATCTGGACTCGGAAGTTTATCGGCTGCCTCTCTGCTGGCTAATAAGGGACTGAAAGTGCTTGTTGCGGAGCAGCATTATCTTCCCGGAGGATGTTGCTCGATCTTCAGAAGAAATGACTTCACGTTTGATTCTGCAGTCGGCATGGTATTCGGATTCGGAAACCGCGGCTTCAATTCTCACAGGTTTGTTTTCAACGAGATCGGTGAAGACATTGATATGGTAAGACACGAGGCACTATACACTGTGATTTTTGGAGAGAAGAGAATCGTCTTTTGGCCGGATCTCGACCGATTTATAGAAGAGCTTGGAAATAACTTTCCAGGTTATGAAGAACAGCTAAGAAAGTTCTACAACTATCTAGCCGACTTATATCATAACGTGATAGTTGCAGATCCTGTAATTGTACCTCCCACCGAAATAAAGAGAAGCGACAGTCTCAGATCTCTGCTGAAGCATCCTGTGCGACAGGCCAAAATGATCAGGCTTCTATTCAAAAGCACTGAAGAACTTATGAGCAGTTTTATAGACCCGGAAGCGAAGGAGCTCTATCAGTTTTTCGATGTTCTAACTTCCACCTACTGCTATACGACTGTAAAGGAAACCCCCGGCGTCCTGGCCGTAACTATGTTTATTGACAATCACGAAGGAGGTGGCTTCTATCCCGTAGGTTCTTCTCAGATGATACGGAACAAACTTGAAAAGGCGATCGAGAAGAACGGCGGTTACATGCTTTACGAAAATCGCGTTAATGAAATACTCTTTGATGATGGGAAGGCAACGGGGATAAGGCTCGAAGATGGGAGCGAAATAAGATCTGACTTCGTGATTTACGGGGGAACGGTCTGGAATCTCTATGGAGGTATCGTTCCCAAAGAGTATGTTAGTCAGGAAAGTGTTAAATGGGCGGGGTCCCTTGAGCCGACTTTTCCCGCCATGGTCGTGTACGCCGCCGTAGACTCTTCTGCTATCCCGGCCGGAACGAATCCGGTAGAAATGTTTGTCGAGGAATTTGACGAAATAGCCGAAAGCGATGTCACAGTATACATACCTTCGATTGACGAACCCTCTATATGTCCAGAAGGAACTCACGTGATGTCCATGATAGCTCCCTCAAAGAAGAGGTGGCCGCCTCGCGGCACAAAGGAATACCGTGAGATGAAAGAGGACGAGACCGAGCGGGTTATTAAACTGATAGAAAAGAGATTCCCCAAACTGAGAGAGTCCTTGAAACATCTGGAGACGGCAACTCCACTTACAATCGAAAGATATACCCTCAAGAACGAGGGTCGCGTTGGCGGTCCGAAGCAATCCATAGGTCAGGAATTGCTAAAGAGACTACATGCCAAAAGCGAATGGGAAAACCTCTTTATCTGCGGAGATTCAACAGTTATGGGAATGGGGACACCTGCAGTTACGGTCTCCGGGATCGGAGCTGCAAATCTTGTTCTTAGAAAGCTAAAGATGAAGGAATACAGCTACAGGGAGCCTGAAGTCGAGAGAGTTCACTACACTGCGGGAAAGAAAAAGGTTCCAGTAGATCTTGAGAATACAGTTCTAGACAGAGAGACCGTTCCATTGATTAGCAGTTCCTGTCAGCTCTGCGACATTCCGAATTGCACATTAAAGTGCCCTGATGGAAAGGATATTCGAGGAATTCTCAGGCGTCTCGAGGCGGGCAATTTCATAGGTGCTAAGAAGCGGTTACTTGAGACTACAATCGGCACACTTTGCTCAGACTGCGCCGGTTTCTGTGAGAAAAGCTGTAAGAGACTTTCCTTCGATAAAAAGCCCGTACCAATTAAAAGGCTCTTGAGCTGGCTTGAAAAGGAAGTGATTGTATGAAATTCGACTGTATTGTTATCGGTGCGGGAATAGCTGGCCTCAGTTGTGCCGCCTTCTTGTCCAAGGCGGGAAAGAAAGTTGCACTTGTTGAGAGAGCGGAAAAACCCGGCGGCTGTTTCTCGTCATTTCAGTACAGAGGTTACCATTTCGACAGCGGAATCAAGGCGGTGGAAAACGCCGGGCTTCTATTTCCAATGCTAGAGAACTTCGGTATCATGGATAAGCTGGATTTCGTAAAGAACAGAGTGTACGCTGGTTTCGAGGACAAAGTATTTTCTATGGAGTCTGACGAAAGCCTTCTGGCGTACTTCGACTTCCTCGGCGAACGGTTCCCCGAAAGCAGATCCGGCATAGAGGATCTACTTAAGGAAATGGAAGAACTGAACAGCTTCATGGGTTCGTTATCGGGAATGTCGGGACCGCTTTATGGAAAGACTACGTTTCTGACTAAGTTGAAATCAATTCCCTGGTTTTTCAAGAACGGCAAGAAGCTTCTAGGCTTCTTGAAGAAACTCAAATACAACAATGTGCCGTTCAGGGACTTCTTGAGAGCCAGAATACTCGACGACGAGCTGGTAAGTATCATCGATGAACCCTTTTTCGACGGGACTCCTGCATTCTTCGGTCTCGCCTACCCAACTGTCTTCAGGGATTACTTCTACCCCAAAGGTGGGATAGAAAGGATACCCCTCGAAATTGCAGAGTTCGTGAGAAATACCGGAGGGACCGTCCTTACAAACACCGAAGTTACGAAGATTATTCTCGAACGCAACTTGCCGGTCGGGGTGGTTACAGATACCGGTGACGAGTTGAAGGCATCCTCCATCGTTAACGCTGCAGACGCTAAGCGTTTGTACAACAGGCTGCTTCCTGAGAATACCCTCGACAAAGACTTCTTACAGAGACTGAACAGAGCGCAGCTTTCCGACTCTGTCTTCTCCGTATTTATGGGAGTTGATACACCTCCGGAAAATCTCGATAAACCTGTAGAACACATAATCTATGTTCCCGTCGCTGCAAAATACTGCGACTATGAATCTCCAGATTACTTCAAGACAGCGGGAATGGAGATCAGCATTCCCTGCCTTAGAGACCCGTCTCTTGCTCCAGAAGGCAAGACAGGAATAATTCTGAACTTGAATACGACTCAAAAGGCAATGAACGGCTGGGGAAAGGGGATTTCTGTGGAGGAATATGAACGTACGAAAGAAGAGGTGGCGGATGATGTAATGGCCAACTTCTTTAGACTATACCCTTCACTTAAGGAGAAAGTTGAGTTCAGGATCGTCGCTACTCCTTTCACGATGGAAGAGAAGACCTTGAACAGCGGTGGTTCGATTACTGGATGGAATTATCATCCTTCCGAGACATTTCCTTTGAGGGACTTCATGAAGATGAAGAAATCGATCAATACACCGGTGAAGAATCTCTTTCAAGTAGGTCAGTGGAGCTTCGATCCGGCCGGTCTTCCTGTATGCCTTATTACAGCAAAAATCGCTGCTGACAGGGTGGAGAAAGCTCTTGGCTAGTTAGTTTTGCAATTCCTTTGATAATGTCTTGATGTTGGAATGCCTTTTTCCGTGAGAATGATACAATCTCTCAAATGCTTTGCGGGGGAATTCCATGAAGAGAATCGGGGTGGTACTTCTTTTTGCTTTGCTTTGTGCAATTATCTACGCACGAGAGTTCAGAAGCATCGAAGAGATTAAGAAATCCGGCGTATTACGGATTTTGCAGACAGAAGACTACTGGTATCCCTTCTATTATCTTGACAGCGACGGCAATCTCTCAGGTATCGACATAGAACTTGGAAGACATATCGCTTCTCAATTGGGCGTAGAAGCTGAGTTCATTCGAACTGCTTCAGGTCATGAGACTCTTGCAGAAAACCTTAGTACCGGGGAGGGCGATATTATTCTCAGTTATTACTCATATTCGCCTCGCAGAGCATCACAGATATTCCTGTCACGTGCCTATCTTACAGAGAGACTTTCCGTGCTGGTCAACACTCAGCTTTTCGAAGAGATCAAGAAGAACGATCCGGAAATGTCCGTTGAAGAAGCATTCGAGACTCTTAACAGACCAGTGGTTTCAATAATGACTGTAGCAGACACTGTATACGAATCCCTTGCCAAACAGTACTTCCCAAATGCAAGAGTAACGGCCGTAGATAGTACCGAAGAAGCTTCAAGAAGGTTAGTTCAGAGAACGGAAGAAGCTTTCTTCCTGAACAATCTCTGGACTGAGTCCTTTCTCGTCAGAAACACCTCTCTTCTCCTCCATTACTCTCTCTATCTGTTGCCTAACGAGGATCAGATTGTAATCGGTGTAAGCCAGAATAATCCGGAGCTTCTCGAGTGGATCAACAGGTTTTTGAGCAGCGAATACAACCGTACAGAAGAGTTTGTCTCTAAGTACATTGACTTCGATCTCGTTTCGAAGCTATACGATCCAGTTGACAAAAAAGAAGAGATTCTCTTGGTCGGCGATCCATACAGATGGATAATTCTGGTTCTGCTGATCGTTTTTTCCATTGTAGTCGTTCACAATAGCCAAAATAAGCTACGAAGAAATAAATCACCTGAGGATATTCCACACTGGCTACTGAATATATGGACAATTCTCTTTTCAATGGTATTGGGATTCTATGTGGGTGGCGCATTTCCCGAGATAATTGATTTTCTAAGTCCCATCGGAACTCTCTTTTTCAATTATCTTCTGTTCTGCGGTCTTCCGATTTTGTTCTGCGTCGTTACGCTAAACTTTCTAAAGCTCATTGAAAGATCAGATGGGGCGCGTTTCATTAAACGATTCGCTATGGTAATGATCTTCTTCTTTGTCATTGGGGCGGCAATCGGACTTCTTACGGCATTAGTCCTGAAACCCGGCGTTGGAATCCCTATCGAAGCTCAGGAGGCTCTAGTTTCTTCGATGAGAGAGACAGATCCATATGAAGAAGTGGAGCTTTCGGCAGGCTCCATAATTTGGGCCTTACCTTCAAATATGATTGGTAATAGCGTGGTTAAGGCATTTTCAGAGAACAGAACTCTGACTATTGTCTTCTTTTCAATAATCTTTGCCTTCGCAGTGAGGTATATTCAATCTTCTAAGAGAACCGGCATCGTAAATTCAGTAGAGACAATAAATGATGCCTTCCTCTTTCTCTTCAGGCTTTCCTACTACGTTCTTCCAATAGGAATTTTCAGTCTCATGCTTGGGCAGGCCTCGATCTTCATCAGAGATACTGAAGTGCTGATAGCTCTAGTAATGCTCATAGTATGTGAAATCGTATGTTTCATTATCTGGTTCCTCATCGGCACATTACTTGGAGCCAGGAAGGCTTCTCTCTCCCCGAAAAAGTACCTCGGAGTAATAAAGAAGCCGATGATGCTTTTGTTCGCCCTTCTTTCTTCGGTTGCCGTTATTCCCGAAGCGGTGAAGACATGTGAGAAAAGCGAACAGTTCAACGATGAAAATCAGAAAGGCGTCATTCCTTTGCTTCTGGTTATGTTTCAGCCTCAAACGGTTTCCCTTTTTGTGGTCGTAGCTATCTTCAACATGCAGCTTCTCGGAAAGTCTTTGAACGCTGGAGATTACCTGTACATAATGTTTTCATCCATCATTGCCGTATTTGCATCGATTGGCGTTCCCAGCCCACTGGACCTCTTCACTATCTCGATGGTTGTGCTTCCGTTCAACATCCCTCCGGCCCAGGTGATCTTCTTTCTTCTGCCCTGGATGTACACAGGGAGAAGGTTAGATACGCTTGCAATGGCGACAAATGACTTTGCCGTAGTACAGTTTTTCAGGAAGAAGCAAACTAAGAATTCAGATTCCGAAGCGTTATAATGACCGATTTTCCTTTGCTTCACGGCAGATTTCGCACTCTGAATCTTTTCATCTGCTGAGGTACCACACACTCTAGATTGCCTTGAGTTGGCACTCGTATATCATATAATCCACTTGTTTGGGCTCCAATAATTTCTACGGGGGGATTCTTAGTGAGAAAAGTACCATTGGTCATTTTGATTATTTCGATTCTCTTTTGCTCTCATATTTTAGCTACGAAGATAATGGTTGTCCAGAGCTACGATAACGATTATAGCTGGTCTAGAGAGCTTCTTGATGGTATTCAAACCGTATTGTCCGATCCTTCGTACGAGTGGAAAGTCTTTTACATGGATACGCGCCTTCAGACTTCGGAAGAATGGAAGATCAAGTCTGGAGTCTTAGCCTCAGAAGAGGCGTCTGCATTCAATCCGGACATATTGATTGCCTGTGATGACAATGCGATGGAATACTTCGCAAAAGATTATCATGATGCGCCGGTTGTCTTTTGCGGTGTAAATCTCGATCCTTCGATCCATTATTCAGCCAACGCAAATCAAACTGGTGTAATAGAGACAATCTTCGCCAATGGAACAATCTCTATGATCCTTGAACTCTTTCCAGAGATACAAGCCGTTCGATTTATCGGAGATGACAGCGAGACATTTGAAGGAATGAAGGAACAGATACAAAGGCTCGATTTTGGAGATACATCGGTAGAGATAGACGGGTTCAAAGTTTTCGAGGATTGGAAAAACTACATAGAAGGAGTTTCCCCTCGCGAAGCGGTAGTGCTTCTATCAGTCAGGACTATAGAAGACGGATCTGGCAATACAATCGGCGCTCACGATATCACACAGTGGACGGTGGAAAATTCCTCTGGTCCAGTCTTCGGTGTATCTGACTTCATTGTTCGAGACGGAGCTGTCGGGGGAGTCGTAAATTCTGGTTTCGAAGAGGGAAGACAGGTAGCGATTCTGGCATCCAGGATCCTCTCGGGAAGTTCCGCATCAGAAATCGAGATAGAGACTTCGAAGAATCCGAAAACACTTCTGAATACCGAAGCTCTCAGTATGTGGAATATAGAGCTAGATGTTGGCTGGACCGACATAGTTGATGAAGTTATCACAGACTGGTCGATCCCAGCTCAGAGTATTCTGAACCTTATCATGACGTCTTTTGAAGAGCGGCTGTTAGGAATTATTAGTTCACTGAGGATTTTAGCATCCTGCGCTGAAGTTAAGTCTGGAGACTGGTCACTAATCCGACCCCTGCTTGAAAAATTCAACATTAACTATGAAGGGCTTGCTCTATATATCCTCCCCGATGGTGGATACTATACCGTTCAGAGAGACTGGACCGGGTTGAATCTGTCGAATCGCGGTTACTTTCCGGATCTTTTGGAAGGAAAAGAGGTTCTGGGCTATCAGGTACTTAGTCGATCTACGGGAAAGAGATCGGTAGTCTTCGCAGTTCCTGTTATGGATAACGGTAAGATTTCGGCTTTCGTAGGTCTATCTGCCTTTTTTGAAAACTGGAATTTCTCATTGATAGAACGTTTAGTTCTGCTTCCAGATATTCACTTCTACGTCTTCGATGTACAGAATTCACTTGCTATGACAGACGATACCGCACTTCTCCTCGGTTCTCTTGACTACCCGGTGGTCGGTTTAAGCGAAAGATTGGGAGGACTCTCAGCGGATGATGGGAGTTTGATCTATTCGGACGGTGAGAGCTTGAATACTGCTTACTTCAAGAAGTCAACACAATGCGGTTGGACATTTGTGATATCCAAACCGATAAGTGATGTTGCAGAAGAGAAGGACATGGATCTCATTCTAAATAGTGTACAGAAAAGCATTCAGGAGCAGTTCAATCTCATGGACAGTTCCCTTGCAAAGGGAGCGGAAGAGATAAGGAGCGTTCTTCAGGACCCTTCCGGCATAAGGAAAATTCTGAAAGATCTGTACTCAAACAATCCTCAGGTTGTAAACGTATCTTTCATAGACATAGAAGGTGTTTTGAAGTATATATACCCTGATGAATTCGATTATGTTGAAGGAGACTGGATTGGAGATCAAGAACAGGTAGTTGAACTCCACAGGAGGGGATTACCTGTATTGAGTCAGAGTTTTGTTGCTGTTGAGGGTTTCCCTGCTCTTGATCTTGAATGGCCAGTATTTACGAAGGAGGGTGAACTATCCGGTTCTCTAAGTCTCTTGATAAAGCCGGAAACCTTCCTTGCACCCCTAATAATCCCGAAGAACTATGAACCTTATGAATTTTGGGTAATGCAGCCAGATGGGTTGATATTCTATGATCAGGATGAAATGGAAATGGGAAGGAACCTCTTTACTGACCAGCTTTACGAGCCCTTTGAGGAGCTAAGAGTATTGGGTATTGAGATATCTCAAAAGGAATCCGGGTGGGGAGAGTACAGATTCTTTTCACGCGGAATGGATACGGTTGTTGTGAAGGAAGTCAAGTGGAGTTCGGTTGGGCTTCATGGAACACAGTGGCGTCTGATACTTACGAAGAGCAATTGATTTACAATAGACCCGTTATATGCTAACGGGTGAAGGTGGTGGATAGCATGGCAGAAGCAAAGAAGTTCGACTGGATCTCTCTTCTCGTAGGTTTTGTGCTCATAATTGGAGGTATTTTTTCTCTGAGCAATCCTCTTGCAACGTTCCTTACCCTTGCAATAATGTTAGGTATCGTTGTTCTTGTTCGTGGAATTATGTTGATAGTTGCCTTCTTCAAACTTGAAAACCGAACCGGAGCTAAGGTTTTCTTCGCGCTAATTCTAGGAATATTGTTGGCTATTACGGGGGTAGTATTTCTCTTCAGACCGCTTTTTGCCGCAAATGTATTTGCTTTCATAATAGCGATATGGTTTATTGTGGATGCCATTAACAACCTGATAAACGCCGATAGATTGAAACCGGCGGGAAAGGGAATCTACTTTTTGAGCATAGTCCTAAATGTACTTGTTCTCGTTGGAGGAATAATACTCGTTCTACACCCGCTCATTGCCGGTCTGTCGGTTGCCGTAATGATTGGGATAACTCTCCTTGTTTTTGGTGTAAACCACATTGTTCTAGCGTTTATGGGCAAAGAGTCTGCATAGAAGCGTTGATTTTCAGTTAAGCGGAATTCAAATAAATCTTCAAAATTGAGATGGGATCGCGATATATGAATCTAGATCCCACCTTCTTTTTTTCTTCATAATTACTGCTTAAAAAGGCAAATCTTATAAGTGTAGATTAGATATAATAGTCATGCTTTGTTCCTGATTAGGTTTTTACTTTGTTGTCACACTCCTCTTTTCTGTGTTAAATTTTTTGGAAACCTCTCGTGGACTTCATGGTTCAATCGTCATTGTATTTTTAGATTTGCCGCAAAAAAAGAAAGATGTAATTAGGTAAGAAAATTTACAGTGGTCTTTCTTTTGTTAGCTTTCATTTCCGCTTCGGTTGGATGTACGGAGTTTCTTCTTTCGCCTGAAAAAAAACGGTATAGTTATCTCGGGTAGAAGTATGGAGTTACTATATCCTTTGAACTCGAAAGTTGTATTCTTCAACAGGGGTGACAGTTTTAGCAGTCATATGCCCGATGGGTCTGAAGCGGCCTCGTGGGAAAATAAATATGGATTTGTGGGATTGAATGCTTTTGATATTCCCACAGCAATTTCAGATGGATTGAATGAAATGGGATTGTCTTTGAGCGCATTGTGGTTGCCGGGAACTGAGTACGAACAGGTCTCTACTGAATCAGATCCTACAAATGTTATAGAGCTGTTCGATCTTCCTTCCTGGATTCTTGGAAACTTTGACACACTTGAATCTGTAAGAGAAGCTCTTGAAAGTATGGCAATTTGGGGTGAAGAAAATGAACTGCTCGGTGAAGTTCCCCCTCTTCATCTCTCTTTGCATGACAAGTTTGGTGGAAGCATGGTTGTCGAGTTCATTGGTGGTGAGATGAAAATCTACGATAATCCTAATGCAGTTCTTACGAATGCTCCAGAGCTTTCATCGCATCTCGAAAATCTGAGAAACTACGTTAATCTTAGTCCATATATGAAAGAAGGTGAAATAAACGGAATAACATATAAGGAAATGGGCTTTGGCAGTGGATATGTTGGAATTCCCGGTGATGGAACTCCTCCCTCTAGATTTGTTAGGATAGCTCTGTTAAGAGAGTTTTCAAATCCCGTTGAAACGGAAGAGGAAGGAGTAATGCTTGCCCTTCATCTTCTAAATACAGTGGACATTCCTTCCGGGGTTTCAAAGAGAGAAGGAGATGGACCTGCATCTTTCGAGAACACTCAGTGGGTTACCATAAAGGACAATAAGAACCTCAAGTTGTATTTCAGGTCTTATGATTGCTCCAGTCTGTTTCTTGTAGATCTAAATAAGGTTGATTTTTCTAATGGAAGTGAGCATGAGTCGATAATTGTGGATAAAGAATTTTCAGTCATAGATGCTTTTTGATTTGCCTGAAAGTCTACTATATTTTTCAGATTTGTGTAATCGATTATGGTAAGTAATTTTCAATATAGTTGGTTTTGATGGAGTGTAGTATAGGTCTTTTTCTTATTCTATATATCTTTATAGATAATAATAATTAGGTATGTTCAAAACTCGTCGAAAACTCACAGATCTCTTTTCTGCTAAGTGTTTGGAGTCATGTTCAAAACTTTTTCGCTTTGAACATTGAATGTAGACAATCTTGAGATGGCTGTTTAGAAGAGAGTTTTGGGGTTGTTCAAAAGCGTATAAGTTGTAATTAGCCATGATGGCTGGATACACAAATGGTCTTCATTAATTGTTGAGAATTAGTGGAGCAGTGATGTTCAAAACGAGGTTAGCAGAAGGGAAAAATGGAGCAAAATGATTCTGTAATTGACCTAGGAGGCAACACTTTTGAACATGCGTGGGAAGCCATTTCAAGGTGATTCCTGTCGAAAAACAAGGGTTATGAACTTAGTATGTTCAAAAGATAGGTTTTTTCAGGAAAAGAATTTCCCTACATTGAAGGCTTTTTTGAAGAAGGTTTCCAGAAGGAAAAAAAGAACAGGGTGTCGCAGCCATTATGCTAAAAGATCCGCGACACCCTGTTTCAGTACAACTCCCGTAACGTTAGCCTAACCCCTTCTGACTCCGTTAAGCCCTTCAAATGTCTTCTCTAGAGCAAGATATGATTCTTTGAACAGCTCGTAGAGTCTCAGGTAATCTTCTTGCTGTTCCCCGATCGGCTCGATTTCTTCGACATCAACGACGAAATTCCGAACCGCGGAGAAATTAAAAAGACCGGCACCTACTCCGGCAATCATGGCCGCTCCGATAGAAGTAGCTTCATCGACGTTTTCCGGAATGGTGATAGTCTTTCCGAGAATGTTTGAGATAATTCGCTTCCAAATTCTGCTTTTTATTACTCCTCCAATAACCCTGATCTTACCTATAGGCAAGGATTCTTCCAGACTTTCCAGAATCCATTTCAGATTCATAGAAACGCCTTCGATTACCGCTCGCACGATATCGACCTTCTTGTGGGAGGCCGACAATCCTATGAAAGTACCTCTTGCATTGGAATTCCACATCGGACTTCTCTCTCCAAGCAGATACGGAAGATATAGTATTGATTCGCTATGACGGTGAGATTGGCAGAGTTGGGTGTCGAGATAAGAATAGATATCACGATCGCTTTCTTTCATGGATCCATCACAGTACATAGTATCCTTAATCCAGCTGTATGAGGTTCCGGCGGCCTGCATAGTGCCGGACGGAAAGTAGAGGCCTCTTACTGCATGTGCCCCAGAGAACACTCGCATTTCCTTATCAAGTAGAGGCTCTTCTGTAATTGTGGAAATCCAGGCCGAGGACCCTAGATAAAGGTAAGTATCGCCCACTTCAACTGCGCCTGCTCCCACGGCCGCACTACAACCGTCTCCCGCCCCGAGAATTACTCTGCATGAGTTTGGAAGACCGATGTCTGTCGCCACCTCTTTCCTTATTTCTCCAAGATCTGTAATGGAAGCGTACACATCTGGAAGCTTTGAGCCTTCAATTCCGAGAGCGGAAATCAGTTCTTCAGACCACGTAAGACTCGAGATATCAAATAGAGCTGTCATGACGGCATCGGAAAAATCTGTCGCAAACCTTCCTGTCAGGCGAAGATTGATGTAATCCTTTGCTTGAAGAAACTTGAAAGTTCTTTCATAGAGATCGGGTTCGTACTTTTTCAGCCAGGCTATCTTCAACCCCTGATAGGTTGGTGAGAGCCTGGAACCGGTTATTTTGTACAGATCGCTTGCCGGAACTTTCGCTAAAAGTTCTTCTACCTGTTCGGTGCTTCTCGAATCTGCCCAAATTATTGACCTTCTGAGCAGTTCGCCCGATCTATCTACAGGCACCACTGCCATCATCTGGCCGCTAATGCTGAGTGCAGAGATTTCTTTTCTGTCGATTTCCGCCATCTGAACGATTTCGGAAGTAGTCTTGCAGAAGGCAGTCCACCATGCCTCGGGATCTTGCTCAACCATTCCGGGCCCGGGGTAGAAGGTTTCATAACCGGCGAATGATGAAGCAACGAGAGAACCTGTTTGGCTGAACAAAGTCGCTTTATCTCCAGTTGTTCCCAGATCATGTGCCATTATATACTTCAAGGCAAAACCTCGCTTTCAGATAGAATGGTATCTCATGATTTCAGAGGGACCCATTCACGGTCTTCAATAGAATCCCAATCGGCCTCGAAATTGTCGATCGCCTTCAATGTGCCGCTGTGTGAGAAGAACTCGTTGTACATACCTACAGGAAGCGACATTCCGTAAATAGGTAGCTCGGCCATCTTGGAGATCTGTGTCAGGGTCTTGAAGCTTGCGGCAATCAACTTCGTCTCGTAGTCGCCGTTGGACAAGACTTTCTGCATACTACCGACAACAGAGAGATCTATTCCCAGGTTTTCGATCCTGTTCGCATATGGCGCCACATAGTCGGCGCCTGCTTCTGCAGACATCAGCACTTGAGGAACGGAGAAAACACCGGTAATCAAAGTATTTATATTCATCTTCTTGAATTCTCTCAAGACCCTTATGCCCGTTCGCGAGAAGGGGATCTTGAGAATTATCCTTTCGGGGTCTAGCCCGAAGAGTTCCTGTCCCTCCTTTAGCACTTCATCGTGACCTCTAGAGGCACACTGGACAAAAAGAGAGCCAGTGAACCTATTCAACATATCCTTTATGACTTCGAGCGGTTTTCTTCCCGTTCTCTTCAAAATACTTGGATTAGTACTTATCCCGGAAAAGAAACCTAAATCGAACAACTCACTTATTGCCTGGACGTTTCCATCATCTATAAACAGTCTCATTTATGCCTCCATTATTATTTTTTCATGCAAGATCGGTTCTCCCAGGGTATTTTTCGGTAAATTCCCTGTATATTGCTACCGCATTGCTGGAACCGAAGATATCCGCTCCCGCAGCGATGAAATCCTCAACTTGAGAGAGAGATTTCACACCCCCTGATACCTTTATTCCTTTCTCATCTCCCACGACTCTCTTGATAATCCTGACGTCCTCTAATGTAGTGGGTCTCGAACCGTATCCCGTACCGGTCTTTACGAAATCGACGTGAGGTAGCTTCATCAGAATAGAGCAAGCCTTTTCAATTTCGACTGTATCGAGATAAGATACTTCGATAATTACCTTGCAGGTGACATCCTTCAGGAGACCGGAAAGATAAGAGACCTCCCTTTCAAAGTAATCCCAGTCTCCGGACTTCATAGCGGAGATGTTGGCTGTTATGTCTATGTCTCTCACTTCGGGGCCGAGCCGAAGCGACTCTCTGATCATATAAGCCTTAGTTTCCGTTGTCTCGAACCCGAAGGGAAAACCCGAACCGCAGGCCGCCGAAATATCCGTACCTCTGACCTTCTTAACCACTCTGTCCATCAAATACCACGGAACAACAATCGCTCTAAAATCACAAGATACGCTATCGTCTATAAAGACTTCTGACTCTTTTATTGTAGCGGTCGCTTTCAGAAGCGTACTGTCGAACCTTTTAGAGAATTTGTCAATCCTTTCCAAAGAGGCACCTCCGTAAGCAAAATTAACGAGAGAATCGAACAAAGCCACCAAAAAATATGATAGCGGTATCATAGTTATCTTGAGTCAATTATATAACAAAAAACTGAGAGAAATTAAATACCCATCCATGAACTAACTTAAAACGAGAAAAAAACTTGACATGATATCTGATTTTGGGATAGAATGAATTAATATATGATAGCGGTATCATAATGAATCATGTATCTGGATTTTGAGCAGGTGATGAGTTATGGCAACAACGCTGGATGACATTGCGAAAGAGACGGGCCTCTCGAGGGCAACGGTAGCGAGGGCGATCGGGAAATATGGATACGTCAGCAAGAAAGCGAGAGAAAAGGTCATAGCGGCTGCAAAGAAACTTAACTACAAGCCAAACTACATTGCCAAGAGCATGGCCACCGGTGAGACGAAGAATATCGGATTGATCGTGGGCGATATTCAGAATCCCTTTTTCTCTACGATAGCGAGAGCGATAAGCGATGTCATTGTTCCCGAAGGGTACAGTTTGATTGTCACAAGTACCGACGAAAAAGTGGAGGTCGAGAAGACATCTATAGATCGATTTTTTCAGAAGCAGGTAGATGGCTTGATTCTCGCTCCTGTTTCGCGTAGCAATTCCGATCATTTGAAGGATCTTGTGAAGTCCGAGATACCCATAGTGCTGATTGACAGAATCATTGAAGGCCTTGATGTTGACATGATTGTAAGCGATGACCTCGGTGGAGGTTTTGAGGCAGCTCAATATCTTTTGGAGCTTGGTCACAGGAGAATCGGTTTCCTTTCGGATACGCTCGACATAAGTACAAACTACGATCGGATTGCTGGATACAGGGAAGCGCTTTCAAAGTATGGCATAGAAGAAAAACAGTCGTGGGTCAAGCTTGGCGGCTTTACGATTGAGGGAGCTTACAAAAGCGGCGTCTCTCTCCTGGGTCAGAACAAAGATATTACAGCGGTAATAGCAACAAACAATTATATGGCGGCGGGACTCCTTCTTGCTGCGAAGGACATGGGAATTGAGATTCCGCAAGATCTATCGGTCATAAGCTTCGATGATATTGTTTGGTTTGATCTATGTAATCCTCCAATAACATCAGTGGCTCAGGATACGAGAGAGATTGGCAGTATGGCCGCGAAAAGGATACTGATGAATATCAGAGGTCAGAGATATGAAAAGGGACTTACCAGACTGCCTACACGACTCATCATAAGGGAATCATGTACCTCACCAAGAGACTAACTAAACTTCTTGATAGATATTCGGAGGTGTTTGAATTGACAATTGAAGATTTTTTGAATAATGCAAAACAAAGCGTACTCTTTACTGCCCCTTCTCTTGAGAAGGATCTTTCTGCCTTCCTTGAAGAGCATACAGAAAGGATCAAGAATCTTGCGAAGACTGCTTTAGATAAAGGCTATAAGCAGATTTACTGGGTGGGTAGCGGGAACTCCTGGTGTAATCTCTATTCAGGTGATTATATACTCAAGAAGATGACCGATCTTCCCTCTGATTACTACAAGAGCTATGATTTCATATGGACTAATCCTTCAAGACTTGACAAGGATGCGCTGGTAATACTTGCCTCCTTCTCTGGAAATACCGAAGATACTGCGGCAGCACTTAGATTTGCGAACGGAAAGGGAGCGACAACGATTTCATTTACAAGCAAACCCGACAGCATTCTGGCAAGGGAAGCCGACGAATCGATAGTCTACGATTCTAATGGACTGTTTATACTTCCACTCGCCGGAGCCTTCATATTCAGTCTTGAAATAGCCAGGCTAAAAGGGAGAGACGTTTCGAAGTTATACGAACAGATAGAGATAATGCCTGAGCTACTGGGCAGAATATACAAGGAAGAGGAATCAAGAGCTTACAGACTGGCCAGGAAGTATCAGGAGAGTGATCTCTTTTACGTGTTAGCAAGCGGAGCGGCCTACGCCATAGGCTATAAGTTCGGACTGACTGTCTTCATGGAAAACATGAGAGTCAACGCTTCATTCATTGAAACGTCGGAGTTCAGACATGGCCCTGCGGAAATACTTGATGGTCACAAGCCACTGATGGTCTTCCTTGTGGGGAGCGACGAGTCGAGAGATATGAGCGAGCGGGTGATAAAAATCGCTGAATCTAACGGCGCGGAGATAATACGCTTTGATGTGAAGGATTATGGAGACTTCGACCCACTCTTCGCCCCCTTTCTTCTGATGATCCCTCTCCAGTGGTTCGCAGTATATTCGGCGTACTACAGAGGCATCTTCGATCTCGATGAGAGAGTTCTTATGGGAAGAGGAAAGATGTCGACGGGTAATCAAATAACCTGGCCATGATTCATCTATGACAGGGAGGATGGAAGGAAGATGAGATTCGAGAACGTATTGGTTGTTGACCCTATCGATGGAGAGTTTGTGGGAAGTGTAGAAACTGAAGAAAACGTAATCTCGGAAATTAAGCGAGTTAAAGGGACTCAAGAATTCGAGAGAATACTGATGCCGGGATTTGTCGATCCCCATACTCATGGTTCTGTGGGTGTGGACACTCTTTCCATGAGTCAAAAAGATCTCGAAAAGTGGGAGAACTTCCTTTATTCTCAGGGAGTAACTTATTTCCTGCCCACTACTATGTCATCGACTCCTTCGTCCATCCTTTCTGCTGCTAGAGTAGTGAGAGATTACATAAAGAATAACAGTCTGACTTCAGTTGGGGGCATTCACTATGAAGGCCCCTACCTGAGTCTGAAAAGAAAGGGAGCTCAGAATCCAGAAGTCATTCGAAGCATAGACCTGAAGGAAATTGAGGAGACGCTAATCGAATCGGTGAAGCTCATTACTATGGCTCCGGAGCTCGAGGGATTCTCACACGCGCAAGAACTGATACAGAAGCGCGGTATAACTCTTTCGTTGGGACATACCGATGCAACTTACGAAGACATGGAGAAAGCATATAACCAAGGCTGCGATAGAATAACCCACTTTCCAAACGGGATGAACACTCTTCATCATAGGGAACTGGGCTGCGTTGGAGCTGTTCTTTCGCTGCCTTTTTCGGTAGAGATGATAATGGATGGTATTCACTCTCTGCCGGGTTTTGTGAAGCTTATCTTTGGAATAAAAGGCGCAGAAAAGATTATGATAGTCACCGATACTATAGATGCGACAGCCATGCCCGATGGAGAGTATGAACTGGGCGGACAGAAGGTCATTCTGAAAAATGGAAGACCTACTCTTGAGGACGGAACAATTGCCGCGGCCGTACTCGTCTTCAGCGGAGCTGTAAGAAATTTCAGAGAATTCACTGACTGTACATTGAAGGAACTTGCAATGGTATCATCTCTCAACGCTCTGAATTCAATGGGTATAAAGGATCGCGGAAGAATCTCCAAGGGTTATCGCGCAGATCTGGTATTGCTCGACGAAACGCTTGAAGTTCAAGAAACCATTCTGAACGGGAAGACTGTATTTAAATCCTGAATAGATTCTTATCTATTCAGCTGCGGAGGGTCTTATGGAACCAATAAGAGTGTACATCGTTGACAACGGTGCGGCGGAGATCAAGACATTGTCTGAACGTATTTCCAAGTTGAGATGGAATATGCACGTAGAGACGGTTTCAGAGGATCCATTGGTCGGAGAAACCTCATGGTCCAATAAGTTTTATACGCTGAACAAGTATCTCAAGAGAAAGTATGAAGGGTTTGCCAGCCTGATTGACGATATGATCTTCCTTGTGAGCCTCGACGATCCTATGAGGCCCGGCAGGATAGTCGAAGCTAACAACAGTGCAGCCGAAAAACTTGGATACTCCTACGACGAGCTTCTTGAGATGAGTTTCTATTCGGTGGCCGGTGATCTTGATTCTCAGATAAAGAAAATAAGGGCCGATCTTCAGATTAAGGGAATGTGTACAACTGATTCGTTTCTCACTATGAAGAGCGGGGAGAAACTTCAAGTAGAGATTTGCTTGAAGGTGCTTGATCTTCAGAACTCCATAGTCACTATGGTCGTGGCCCGAGACACGAGTGCATACAGGAAGGTGGCCGCAGAACTCCAATGGAGACAGAATTTTGAACGAGTGATTTCAGAGGTTTCCGGAGCGCTAAAAGAGTATGAGAACATAGACGATGCGATAGAAAAGGCGCTTGGACAACTGGGCGAGCTGACTTCCGCTGACAGATCCAATGTCTTCTTGTTTGACTACAGGACGAATTCGACCAGGAACACCCACGAATGGTGTAAAGAAGGCGTCAAGAGCGCTAAACCCCATCTTCAAAACATGCCGTTCGAGGAGTTCTCCTGGTGGATAAAGGAAATGAAAAAAGGCGGGGTACACTCTTATGTAGTCAGTGAACTCCCAGAGGAGGCAAGCAGAGAAGCCGAAATTCTTGCGCAGCAGGGAGTCGTTTCACTTGTCGTCATTCCGATTTTCTCTCGGCAGATGCCCGTCGGTTTCGTCGGACTGGAAAGGCTTAGTGGCCAATTCGATTGGAGCAGAGCAGACATAGAGCTTCTTGAGGTCTTCGCCGGATTGATATCCGGAGTAATAGAATACTCGAGATTCATGTGAAGAACCTAGAGGCTAGAGGACAGAGGTATGAAGATCAAGAACGTTCTGAAAACCTTACAATCCGTCTGAACTTGTTTCAGAATCTCGATCCTAAGAATCGCTGTACAATGATGAAAGCCATGTTGCCCATTAACGGTCCTCCGCCAAGAACACCGGTTGTTCGTTCTTGGTAAAGAATTCTGTCATGACTGAAAATGAGGTCCGTTCTTGATGTGCACACACCCCGTCGACGATGGAGCCGTCGACACCCCTCTCGAGAGGGGATTAAGAGCTTTTCAATATCGCGGAACCTTACCTACCCTCCTTGCTTTTCCCTTTTCTCTACTCTCTGAATAATGGTTTGACTAAGAACGGTTATTCCGAAAACGCCCAATTCCGTCATTCCGACAAAGCTCCTGGTCGGAATCTTGATGAATTGCTTCACGGCTCTCCCGGCGAACGGATAACCGTCCAACGGCTACCCGGTTTCACTCTGCTCTTTCCAACGACCAACCTGTTACCCCCAACCTCGGTTTATTTCTAAGTCCAGATCCTGAACAGGAGCGCGAGGATGACAAAATATGTTCGTTTTGATCAGATCACTTTGATTTGCTTGCTCTTTTTCTTTTGTTTTTGCTTCCTGGTGCGTAAGCGCCAGCATCACTTCCTCGCGCCAGCGAGCCTCACTTCCTGCCGGAGGCAGCATCACTTCTGATCTTGATGCCACCAACCCCCCTGACCTTGTTTTTCCTCGCTTCTTATTTCGTAACTATTGTGTTATAAATGAAATAGTACGTAATCGAAATCATAGGAGTGAAGATGAAACGAGTCAATATTCTGAATGAAAACATGATGAGTGCCCTTTTTAAACTCGCCTGGCCGGCCGTTCTTACCATGCTCTTCCAGACTGTTTACAACATGGTCGACGCATACTGGCTCGGGAAGCTGGGAAAGATTGAGATCTCCGCACCCACAATTGCGTGGCCTGCAATCTTCTTGTTGATCTCTATTGGCGGAGGATTAGCGGTGGCCGGACTTGCGCTAGTCTCTCAAAATCTCGGAGCAGGAAGAAAGGAAGAGGCCACACATGTAGCCGGGCAGGTTATTTCCACAAGCTTCGCCGTCGCTGTTGTTCTCGGTCTTCTCGGTGCGATCTTCTCCGAAGCCGTTTTGAGGCTTCTCAGTATTCCGCCAGAGTTGCTTTCAGTTACCAATATTTATATGAGAACGATCTTTCTGGGAGCTCCATTCACCTTCACGATGTTCACTTTCAACTCACTCTTCACCGCTATTGGTGATACAAAGACACCGATGTACTTGATGGGTTTCTCTGTAACGGTGAATGCACTTATCGATCCTCTCTTAATATTCGGTATAGGCTTTCCCAGACTGGAAGTCTTCGGTGCCGCGCTTGCAACTGTAATATCAAGAGGAGTTGTAGTGATAATCGCGACGGTCATATTATTCAAAGGAAAGAGAGGATTCAAAATCAATTTGAGGGATCTTAGGCCAAAGTGGAAGACTCTTGTCCGCGTCTTGAGAATAGGCCTCCCATCGTCAGCCGGACAGTCGATCACGGCTCTTGCGTTCCTAATAATTACCTCGATGGTTGCCGGGTTCGGTTCAGTTGCAACCGCTGCCCTGGGCGTGGGAAACAGGATTACTTCGCTTGCAACGATGTTTTCTTTCGGCCTTTCCCAGGCAACGTCGTCGATGGTTGGGCAGTATCTAGGTGCTGGAAGAAAGAGTGACGCTTATTCAGTTGTATGGAAGGCGACCGGAATAAACGTGTTGATTGTTGGAGTGATCAGCACCGGCACGTTCTTCTTCGGGAAGGAAGTGACGGCGTTTTTCATCAACGACCCGCTCGTATTGATTGAAGGAGAGAAGTATTTCAGAATAGTCTCCTTTTCGATACCGATCTTCGCAAGTTACAACATCTTCGACATGGCTTTAAGAGGCTCGGGCCATACAGTTCAGTCCATGATTCTCAATATCACTAGACTATGGGGGATACGCCTTCCTCTGATATACTTCTTCGGTATGTCCATGGGAATCACAGGAATTTGGTACGCGATGTTCGTAAGCAATCTGGTGATTTCCTCTGCAGCGGCCATAGTTATTTTCATGAAGCGTTGGCTGAACCCGGTTATTTAGGATAGAACATGTCAAGTCCAATGTGAGGTAATTACTACCGTTTACAGACGATGTCTTCGATATTTTACCTAAATTCTCTTCATTGTTTCACTTCGTAATATTTTCTTATTGTCATTAGTGGTAGTATTCGTACAACATGCAAATGCTCGAATTTCTTCGTTCTGGCTAGTTAAATATACGTTCGGGGGAATAATTAGCTTAGAACACTGATTTCTGTTCTTGCTTGGATTTGAAAGAATGTTCATCAGATTATGGGTTAGTCTCATTCACTTGTAACCACTTCAGGAGGAGGTAGAAGTATGAGAAAACTCTTTGTAATTCTTTTAGTTGTCTTTCTTTCAGTATCAGCACTTGCTTCAATCAAGGTAGGTGCGATTCTTCCGATGACCGGTGGAGTCGCCGCGTTTGGCCAGATGATCTGGCAGGGAGTCGAACTTGCCAACGAGCTTTTCCCGGAGGTTCTTGGGGAGAAAATTGAAATCGTCTTACTCGACAACAACTCCGACAAGGTTCAGGCCGTTAACACCGCCCGTCGTGCGATCGAGCAGGAAGGGGTTGTTGCTATCATCGGGCAGGTAATAAGCTCAAACACGATTGCCGGAGGAACGGTTGCAGAAGAAAACGGCGTTGCAATGGTTTCTCCCAGCTCAACTAATCCCCTCGTAACTCAGGACAAGAAGTATGTTTCCCGTGTCTGTTTCAGCGATCCCTTCCAGGGGGTTGCGGCAGCGATGCTTGCATTCAATAACATGGGTGCGGAAAACGTTGCTGTCTTCGTAGACGTTGAGCAGGATTATGCCGTCGGATTTGCAAATTACTTCAAGGAAACGGCTAACGAGCTTGGTGGAAGCGTATTCTACGAGTACTACAAATCTGGAGACCAGGACTTCACAGCCCAGGTTTCCGATGCCATCTCCAAGGGTGCCGGTGCCTTCTTCATTCCGGGTTACTATCAGGAAATCGCGCTAATAGCCATCCAGGCCAGACAACTTGGTTTCTACGAGCCGATAATAGCAGGTGACGGGGCGGCCGTGCCGGAAACTATTGAAATCGGTGGAGATGCCGTAAACGGACTGTACTTTACAACTCACTACGATGCAGGAAGTCCAGCAATTACAGAGAATGCGAAGCTTTTCGTAGAAGCCTACACCGCCAAGTACGGTGAAGCGCCCGGAACATTCACCGCCCTCGGGTTCGACACATATCTGGTCGTCAGGGACGCAATAGAACGTGCGGGGAGCACAGATAGAGAAGCCATAGCCAAGGCCGTTCGACAGACAAAGGATTTTCCTGCCGTGACGGGAATAATCACTATCGATGAAAACGGTGACGCGATAAAGTCCGTTGCGATTGTAAAGATTGAAAACGGTAAGTTCGTGTACGATACAACTATAAATCCGTAGTAAAGAAGGTGGGGCTAAAAGCCCCACCCTCCCCTTTCTCTTTTCAATCGGCCGGAGGTGTAAGCTTGGATCCTAAGACTCTTCTACAGAACTTTATCAACGGTCTTAGTCTCGGTTCCCTTTATGCCCTGATAGCGATAGGCTATACAATGGTTTACGGGATTTTAAGGCTGATCAATTTTGCTCATGGCGACATCTTCATGATGGCCGTCTATTTTGCTCTGTTCTTTGTGACTCTTGCGCAGCTTCCATGGTATCTTGCGGCCATTCTTGCCGTAGCTTGCGCTGCTCTTCTTGGATTTACGGTTGACAGGATTGCCTACAAACCTATCAGGAATGCTCCTAGAATATCGGCGCTGATAACGGCTATCGGTGTTTCTTTCTTTCTTGAAAGTCTTGCGGTAGTCGTATTCTCCGGTATCCCGAGATCATTCCGTACTATCTTCCCCCAATCTCTCAATGAAATGATTATCATCGGCGGTGAGATGGAGGTCAAATATGGGAGAGAGGTGATAGTCGGCGGGATAAGATTTCCGGTAATCTCTCTCATAACACTTATCGTTGCTGCAATTGCGCTCGTCTTTTTGTGGTGGTTCATCTTCAAAACAAAGGTGGGAATGGCTATGAGGGCCGTTTCCCTGGATATTCAGACAACATCGCTTATGGGAGTCAATGTCGACAGGGTAATCGGAATGACATTTGCACTCGGCTCGGCGCTTGCAGGGATTGGTGGAATACTCTGGGCAATAAGATATCCCCAGGTCTGGCCCTATATGGGATTTATACCCGGAATGAAGGCCTTTGTCGCCGCCGTCTTCGGAGGAATAGGTTCAGTGCCGGGAGCGGTTCTCGGAGGTCTGATACTTGGAATAACCGAAGTCATGATGGTAGGAATAATGCCCGGGGCGGCAGGTTACAGAGATGCCTTCGCCTTCTTCATCCTGATAATCGTCCTTTCAATCAAGCCATCCGGTCTGCTTGGAAGGCCTGAAATAGTAAAGGTGTGATTGAATGAAGAAGCGGACCAAAATGATACTCACTTTGATAGCATTACCCTCCATAGCGCTTCTTCTTTTTCTTTCGCAGGAATTACTGAACAGCTATTATTCGAGAATAATAACGCTTATTGGTATATATGGAATCATGGCGGTAAGCCTTACATTGGTTAATGGAATATCGGGAGTCTTCTCGCTGGGACATGCAGGGTTTATTGCGGTTGGAGCATACACTTCCGCGCTCCTGACTCTGTCGCCGGAGCAAAAGGAAATGACCTTTCTCATTGAGAAACTGGTGTGGCCGCTGAACTCTATTCAGATTCCCTTCTTCTGGGCAACGATAATTGCCGGTCTCGTCGCGGCCGTATTTGCTTTCCTGATTGGCTGGCCGTCGTTGAGGCTTACAGGTGACTACTTTGCAATTGCGACGCTCGGTTTTTCCGAAATAATCAGGATCTTTGCGCTTAATCTCAATTCAATAACAAACGGGGCGCTGGGCCTAAAGGCGCTTCCCGATCACACGAATGTCTGGTGGGCATGGGGCTGGTTGCTTGTTACCGTAGCCACTGTCCTGAGTCTTGCTTACAGTTCCTTCGGAAGGGCCTTGAGGGCTATACGAGAAGACAGAGTCGCGGCTCAAGCGATGGGGATAAATGTCTTCAAGCATCAGTTGACAGCCTTTGTTCTTGGCGGGTTTTTTGCGGGGATTTCCGGGTCTTTGTACGGACACTGGCTCAGCACAATCGATCCTAGAACAAACACGTTTGGCATCCTTCTCACCTTCAACGTTCTGATAATGATAGTTCTCGGCGGGCTGGGAAGCATAACAGGAGCTATAATCGGCGGTGCGCTCTTTGCTTTCCTTAGCGAGTGGCTACGCTTCCTCGAGGGCCCCATGAATATCCTGGGTTTCAAGATTATGGGCATAAGCGGTATGAGAATGCTCGTCTTCTCGGGACTCTTCGTGATAATTATGATCTTCTGGCCGAGGGGACTGATGGGAAGAAGTGAGTTCTCCTGGGATGGACTCGTTTCTGTTTTCAAGAGGAGATACAAGAGATGAGTCTGCTCACACTTGAGAATGTAACAATGAAGTTCGGCGGACTCACCGCAGTGAAGGATGTAACGCTTCGCGTAGAAGAAGGCGAGATCTTTGGTTTGATCGGCCCGAACGGTGCCGGAAAGACAACGATCTTCAATATGATAACGGGACACTACAAACCTACAGATGGTCGTATATTGTTCAGGGAAAATGAGATTACGGCACTCCAACCGGACAAGATAACAAGAACTGGGATTGCAAGGACTTTTCAGAACATCCGTCTGTTCAGAGATCTTACCGTTTTAGAGAACGTAATGGTTTCTCAACACCATACGATTGCAAGCAACGGAAAGGCCGTAAGCTGGTTTTTCAAAAGCGTTACCAGACTGGGTTATTCCGAGAAAGAACGGGAGATGAGAAACAAGGCTCTTGAACTGCTGAGTGTTCTCGGTCTCGAAATGCTGGCGAATGAAAAGTCCAGCGCGTTATCTTATGGTTCGCAAAGGCTACTGGAGATTGCAAGGGCAATGGCGACGGGGGCGACTCTTCTCCTTCTCGACGAACCGGCTGCCGGGATGAATGCCTCTGAAACGGCAGGTCTTGTAGATACTATCAGGAGAATTCGCGATGATTTCGGCCTTACAGTTCTACTCATAGAGCATGATATGAAACTGGTAATGGGGCTTTGTGAAAGGATAATGGTTCTGGATCACGGAAGGACCATCAGTGAAGGGGACCCCGCCTTTGTTCAGAAGGACGTGAGGGTTATCGAAGCCTATCTGGGTAGGGAGTGGGTTACGGTTGGCAAATGAAATTCTCAGCGTTGATGAGCTCCAGGTTTCGTACGGTGTCATCAAGGCAGTAAAAGGCATAACGCTCTCCGTTGAGGAGGGCAGTATTGTAACTATAATAGGCTCTAACGGCGCGGGGAAGAGCACCACGCTTGGTGCCGTAAGTGGATTGATAAGGCCCTCCGGTGGAAAAGTCTCTTTCAGAGGGAACAATATCAACAGACTGGGAGCCGCCAGAACGGCAAAACTGGGGATTTCGCTCGTACCTGAAGGAAGGAGGATATTCTCCAATCTCACGGTTAGAGAGAATCTTCTTATGGGAGCATACAACAGGAAGGACAAAGAAGAGATAGAAGGCAACTTCGAAGCGGTCTTCTCGCTTTTCCCTGTTCTAAAAGAGAGATTGAAACAGTCCGGAGGAACGCTTTCGGGAGGAGAACAGCAGATGCTGGCTATTGGTAGAAGCCTTATGGCGAATCCCGATCTAATAATGATGGATGAACCTTCGCTCGGTCTAGCACCCATTGTCGTTGAAGAGGTTTTTCAGGCAATCCAGACACTCAATTCGCGGGGAGTTACCATACTGCTTGTCGAACAGAATGCGGCCAAGGCCCTTGAAATATCGAAATATGCTTATGTGCTGGAAACAGGAAAGATTACACTTCAAGGTTCAGCAAAGGAACTACTTGAAAGTGAAGAGGTTAGAAAAGTGTACCTGGGAATTTGAGAGAATCACCCTTAGGCCCCTTTTTGCGGGGCCCTTTTCTTTTTTCTAATGTGTGCTCGCAGCCCCGGTTCTTCTCCCAGCAAAATCCTCTGAATATTCTCGAGGTTTCTAGCTATCATGATTACTGCAATGGGTATCAGCAGAAGAGATATTCCCCATCTGTACCCAAAGATTCTGAAAAGGAAGATCATTACTGAAGAGACTGCAATAATGCCCGTAGCCGCGTAGTCCGTAATCGCGATAAAAGCGAGAAGTATGACCATACAGATCAGGGCGACCTGGTAATCAAGACCTATAAGGCCACCGGCCAGTGTTGCGGTTCCCTTCCCACCCTTGAACCTCAGAAAGACGGGATACATATGTCCGATCGCGGCAAAACTGGCCGCAATGAAAAGCATCTGATAGGTCCAGTGAGGGGAGACGCCCTTAATAATCAAGATCGTTCCCAGGCCCTTCATGAAGTCGATAGCTCCGGTGAGGATTCCGATCTTCCATCCTTTTACGGCAACCATGTTGGAAGCTCCCATATTACCGGTGCCCTGTTTTCTTATGTCGAATCCATAGAGACTCTTCCCGATGAGAAAAGCTGTGGGAATAGATCCAATCAGATAGGCCAAGAGCGCGGAGAACAAGATTTCCATTTTTACGTCACGACTTCTTTCTGGAAAACCAGGGGACAAATGCGTTTGTTTCTTTCATGTACTCCCTGAATGCCGGGTACTGCTTGTATTTCCTTTCCAGATAGGGCACTCCAGAAACGAATCTCAACAATATGGTTATTGTTATCGGGCTTATGATTGCCCATATTCCCCCTTCAATTGAAAGGGCAATGACGAATATACCCCACCACTGAACGGCCTCGCCGAAATAATTGGGGTGGCGAGAATATCTCCACAAACCCTTTGTCATTATCTCTCCGGGTTTCTTAGTCTTCACGAAATCCCTTAACTGCTTATCTGCTATTGCTTCGATGGCAAAGCCGCAGGCCCAAATAAGAATTCCGAGAACGTCCAAAAATCCAAATGACCTTCCCGAATGGCTATTAATGAGCATTACTGAGTAAGAGATAATCACCATAAAAAGGCCCTGCAACATATAGATCTGCAGGAAGGATCTAATCAATACCTTCTCTCCCCACTTCTCTCTCATCTGAACGTAACGGAAATCCTCACCACGCCCCCAGTTTCTTTTAAAAATATGTGTGGTCAATCTGATTCCCCAAAACGCAATCAAGATAGTCGTGACTACCTGCCTTAAATTGAACTCTCCATACACGAAGAGCGTGAACAAAGCAACAACAACGAATCCAGCGCCCCAGCCTATATCGACAACGGAATTGTCTTTCTTTAAAGTGCCGATAGCGAAGAACAGAGACATGTAAGCAAGGACCACTAAAGAACTGAAAAGAATCACATAAGTCATCTCTTCACCTCACTTGATATTGACATCGGGAGACCAGGTGTCTCTTTCGCAAAGCACAGATACGCTTACAGCGCCGACCCCCGAGCTAATACCTACAACAGGGGAGACTTCCATAATGTACTCGGGCTTCTTTCCAAGCAGTTTCATGAGGCTTTCCTCATACGCTTTCGCGGTCTTGTGGGCATGAGCGTGAGTGATATTGTAAGATACAACGCTGCACTTTTTGTTCAGTTCTTCCACAAAACCAAGTATCTTTTTCATGTTGCCTAACTTGCTGAAGGCCTTTCCGTAGAGTTTCGAATTTCCTTCCTTGTCTACCGATACAATCGGCTTAAGATTCATTGCCTTACCGACCAGCCCCAGAACTGGACTTACCCTTCCACCTTTCACCATGTACT
>Ga0209605_1001157_pt1 | contig 30579 bp, 24 predicted proteins | sample AD_UKC035_MetaG_FD_184408 | JGI IMG/M metagenome (GOLD analysis project Ga0209605, IMG submission 184408) | Active sludge microbial communities of municipal wastewater-treating anaerobic digesters from USA - AD_UKC035_MetaG (SPAdes) (version 2) | ecosystem: Engineered > Bioreactor > Anaerobic >...
GACAATGATTGATGAAAAGGCAAATTTTACCGGCATGCGAAAACTTGCCGATGCCATCGATCAGACAGTATTTCTCAACCGTAAAAGCGGCACCCGCGAGTACATGACCGGACTGTTCTTTATGGCCGAACCAGAAACAGGCAGGTGCCAGTTGATCAATCGCGGTCATTGCATGCCGGTCATAATCGACGCAGCTGGTCAGGTTTCAGCACTGGTCAAGTCTGGCGGGCTTCCACTCGGCTATAATTCGCCTGAATTCAATCAGCCAATGGTTTTACAGCTGAACCCGGGCGAAACCTTGTGTTTACATACAGACGGATTTGCCGAGGCGGTAGGCAAAAACCACCAGGTTCTCGGTTACCAGGGTTTGCAGCAGATGCTTGAGTCCAGCTGGCACATTGAGGTTGACCGCTTTCTTCAGACTTTGCTGAAAAATCACGATGAGTGGGCAGAATCTCAATCTGATGATCAGACTGTGATTCTAATCAAGAGAAGCTTATGATGAGCGCATTTTTGCCAAAACAGAGTACGCGCACTTTCGGTTATCTGACCGCGATTTTTTCGCTGGCGGTCTTTTATCTGCTTGTATTCTGGGGGTTCTGGACGCTTGAGCGCCGTCACTGTGACTTTAAACTTCAGGAATTTTCACGGAAGGCATCAGACGTTCTCGATCAGATGCTGTTAAATGCCGATGCAGAGGAGTTCTGGGTCAGGCTTCTTAATGAAGATGCGCAGAGTTCTTCTGGATCTCAGGATTTTATCGATAAGCTCAGCGCCCACCGCAAGGCTTCTGGAGAAGCTTTAACCGGCGTAGTATGGGATGAAAAAGGCCAGGTTGTTTTGAACGACCATTTTGTTGATCTGCGCGAAGGCTCTGCTGAACTCAGAATGATGTGGCAGTGCTACAAAGACATTTATAACAAAGGAAAAGACAAAGATGCCGGTGCAGTAAGCAAGCTGCGATATCTGCTGGGGCCACATCTAGACCGGGATCGACTAACGGCAGCTTTATATTCTCGACATCTCAAACTGGTAAGGCCAGATGCCGCCGGCAATTTTCCTGATTTCTGGGTATTTACATCTGGTAGTCTGACGGCACTGGTCTTTTTTGATCGCCATACCATGCAGGATGATGTCGGCCTGCTCAGATTCTGCAAAGAATTCGATGGCCGTGGTATGCGCGTTGGCTTTCTCAATGGCAGGCAACCTGGTCAGCTAAGAAACAGACAGGCTTTGCTGGCAAGTACTATCGGCGAACTGGAACGTGAAGGCCGGTCGGCCAGCCAGCTTGGGCAGACAATGATCGCTGGCAGAAGGATGGCCGGCATGAAGACGCTGTTCGCTTTACAGCACTATCAGCCTTTGCTCAACCCGGGCAAACTTACGGTCTTTTTGATACTGATCAGCTTTTTTGCCCTGCTGATTGTGATAAAGAGCGCCGGGGGCAGTGTGAGAATGAATCGCTGTCCTGTCTGGATGCAGTTGCTGGCGATTTTGCTGGTCACTACTGGTCTGCCTCTGCTTTGCCTGGTGGTGGCCGCTTCCGATCACGTCGCTCGCAAAAGGTCGGCTCTGATTGACAATGCCTACCAGACCTGTATCGCATATGTACAGCATGTTGATCGTAGAAGCCTGATCAACCGATCATATATGATGCATCGGGTTAACCGCTGCATTTCTGCCATGAAAGGCATGCTTCCACAAAAATATGGCAGTGAAGAGCTTCTGGATGAAATTGTGCTGCAAATGTCGAATACATTAGAAGATATAAGGCTGGTTGCCAGTTCTTCTTCTGCTGTCATGGATATTACGGGCTGTTATGTCGGTGGCAGGCATAAACCTTTTGCTGGTGGCAAATACAGGCAAAAGAGCAATGCACTGTTTGAACTGAAGATATTTCAGGACATAGCCAAATACTATCTCTCGGTCATAAACGGCATTCCGATAAATTTTGACAAATTCAATGAAACAGAACTTATTGCTGAAATGGTCTATCAGAGACCATTTTATGAAATCATTCAGAATCTGTTGATGGCCAGAGACACTATTCTGGCGCTTGGATGGGGTGACAGAACCAACCCGGTTCTTCTTAAACTGTTGTCTTTGCATGACAACAATATTGTAGACTACTTTTTTATGGTGATATTCAAAGATAATGCGCTGCAACGCGATTTCCTGAATCGACAGGCAGATAATCTCGAAAGAAATCCTTTCGGGCTCAAATTCATTTATTCGAACGGCTGGGTATTTTCGCGTGACAAACAGGTGATTGCCGACAATCCCTGGTTCAGAGATATTTTCAACAAGACGCGGGGGCATCCTGCCGTTGAACCCCAGTTCACTAGCATGGATGGCGAAGACTATGTTTTTGCCGGAATTCACTCGCAAAATCTCAACAATTACTATTTATATGCATTTTATCCGCTGGCGAAGATCGACGATCAAATCGCCGAAGAACGCAGATTCATGCTGAGCGCCGGTGTAGTCGGTGTTGTTCTTCTGCTTGGGCTGGCTCTGGTATTCGCATCGAGCTTTGTCTCGCCATTGTCGGCTTTGCAGGCCGGGGCTATTGCAATAAGAAAAAGAGACTTTTCTTACCGGCTGCCGGAACTGTCTGCCGACGAATTTGGCGAAATGGCAAGGGTATTTAACAGCAGCATCACCGACTTCGAAGAGCTGATGCTGGCCGGCATAGTTCAGTCAAGACTTCTTCCGCAACAGGGAATAAGTGACAGCAGATTCGATCTTTACGGCAGAAATATACCGATGACCGAGCTGGGTGGCGATTACTTCGACTATTTTAACGTCGAAGGGGGTGGTTATGTGATAATGGCAGGCGATGTTGCCGGACATGGAGTAGGTGCTTCGCTGATCATGGCAATGGCGAAAGCTGGCGTCATGCGCTGTCAGGATTGCATCAAAGATCCTGCGGCAGTGCTGGCACGCCTGCATCAGATCGTTCATGAAACGCGTACAAAAATACAGCGCAAGATTATGACTTTTCAGTATCTTTATTATGATGCTGAATCAGGTGCCGGAGTGTATTCAAACGCAGGGGCATGTTCACCGATTCTGGTCGATCATGTCAGTCGTGAAACCGCTGAAATCACGCTGCAGGCACCTGTTCTCGGCGGGTTCAAAAAGTCCAGGTTCGCCAATCTCGATATCAAGCTGAAAGCAGGTCAGGCTCTGGTTTTTTATACCGATGGTATAATCGAGACCATGAATTCAGAAGGCCGCGAGATCGGATATGACGGATTCAAGCAGATGTTGCTCGAATCTTACGATCCTGACGCCAGAAAATATTATGACAACATTTACGGCAGATATCTGAAATGGCTTGGCGAAAACCAGCCACAGGACGACCTGACCATCATTATTCTGATCAGGCGTTAATCACAGGCTTCGGACAGATCCATCGTTGCCAGAGCCTCAGAAAATTCGTTTCCTGACAGGGGTCTGGGGTAGTTGTAAAAAAGCTGTCCGGGTCTTTCGTTATAATAAGGCCGGTTGCAGTTACCACAACCTGATGTTCTGAAGGCATCACCGTTTTCAAGGGCATCGCGCAGAGCCTTGCCTGTAAATGAAAATGCCACCAATCTGCCGTTCGTAAAACAACAGTTTTCGAATCTGATTTTTTTCTTTTCACACAAAAATCTGAAAGCCTGCATCCGGCGATAGGCTGCGAATTCGGGTGGTTTGCCGCCGTTCACCGGGGTCAGCGCGAACAATGAGATTTTGCCGCCGCCGTCGATAATTGCCTGAACCCGCTGACAAAAAGCTTCTTCGCTGTCGCCAAGGCCAAAGATCAGGTGGATTTCGATTCTGTTGCCGGCTTTGTGCAGCAGATCCAGCAGGGCCGGCCAGTCATGCAGCCAGTCTTTTCTTTTGTGCAGGGCATAGGTTTCTTTGCTGGCCGCGTCGAGACCGATGCCGACATGGTCGAGTCCCAATTCGAGCATCTCTGCGGCAAGTGCCGTCTGTGAAGGGCTCAGGGTAACACTTGTGGCAATGCCGGTTTCGACGAATCGGCGGGCAAGACGTTTGAGTTCGTCTTCTGATTCCGGGTTGTAGCCGGTCTGAAGGCAGATACGGGCAAAGGGCAGGGGAGGAGTTGCCAGCTTTTCCAGCACCTGTTCGAGTTCGAATTCGGGCCAGATGATTCGTGAAAGCTTCTGAGAACGCTCATTGCCATGAGCGCGCGAGCAGAACGAACACTGGCCGATACAACCACGGTCGAACAGCAGATACGCCGTCGTCGGTGCCACATCCTGTCGAGCTTGAATAAGGCCAAGAACAATCGCCGTACCATAAGAAACGCGTATCTTCATGCTAGTCCTCTGTACATTTGAATCATAGAGTTGATTGGTAAAGAGCTCACACCTGGTAAAATATTACACAAGGGCGCATGCGGGTTTCTCATGAGCGAAAACTTCGAGCCAGGCACTTTTGACGCAGAGCCATAGCTATTCAACAATACTTGCATCTGGTGAGAGTTGTAGCGAATGAGATTCCGCCGAGAGCCCGCATAAGCGGAATCCCTCAGATTGAATTCTTGAACTCATGCGTGACATCGGACTAGAGGTTGAGGGCGCAGCAGTTATAGTAGTCGCTGACTTTAATATCATGATGTTTGAGAATCTCTACAAGGTCATGGTGTGGTTGAACAATTTTTCTGATGCCGTGCAGCCAGGCGAGAATATCGACGTCACGGCGATAAGTGCCGGCCGGGCGCATACACCCAAGCAGTAATTCTGATTTCAGTCTGTTTCTGGCGTAATTGAAGATTTCACAGACTCTTTTTATTTCTGGGGGCTGAGCATCGGCAAGCTCAGTGCCAGGTGTCGGCCTGAATATAATAAAAACCGTCTGTTTGGCAGGCTGGGTGGCGAGAAAATCGAGAGTGTTCTCTTCGCCTGATTCTTTGCCTTTATTTATACCAATACAGATATGCGGCACTGTATCAAAGTGCTTTGCATAGCTGATAAACAGCTGACGATAATCTTCCGCGCGATATGGCAGTTTGAAGACGTTTTTGATGACGGCGTCGCTGCCGGGCAGATCAAATGAGACCACCGGCGTACGCTTTTTCAGTGACAGCAGTGGTTCAACCGGTTGGTAACCCGGGTGCAGATTTATCTGTAGATGCTCTGGTAAAGAAAGGATGGTGTTAATGTGTTGGCTGATCGGCACAGAACCATCCTTTGAGCTGCCCCCACTGATGAGAATTGCATCGTATTCTATCAGCGCATCTGTTTGTAACTTTGACAATATCTGCATACCCTTGAGATAATGACCGTTGCAGTGCGCGCAATTCTGTTCGCAGTTGCGATCTGTTAAAGAAATGCTAAGTGTTCGGGTCGGGATGATTTTATCCAGATAACATGACTGTTTGTCGGCTAAGCCCGTGATATCTGGTGCCAGATCGCGAGTCTGAGGTGAAAGCGCCGATAGCAGTTCGTCATGAAGATCTGACATGAAAAATCAGATTTCGTCGTCGGCTGAAACGCGAATGACCTCGGAAAGAGTCGTGATGCCGCGCAGAACCTTGGCCAGGCCATCCTGGCGCAAAGTGCGCATGCCCTGTTTCATCGCTTCATTCTTAATTACACTGGTCGCCGACTTTTCGACGATCAGTTCTTTGATGCGCTCATTCGGTACCAGCAGTTCAGTAATAGTTGTGCGGCCACGATAGCCGGTCTGGTTGCATTTGACACAACCTTTACCCTGATAGACCCTGGTTTTGCCGGCCTGATACAACAGTTTCGATCTCTTGATCACTGCCGGTGGCGGCAGATACTCTTCTTTGCAGTCTTCGCAGATGGTTCTGACCAGTCGTTGAGCCATGATGCCGATGATCGAACTGGCGACCAGGAACGGTTCGACGCTCATATCGATGAGGCGGGTCATTGCCCCGGCAGAATCGTTGGTATGCAGCGTCGAGAAAACCAGATGGCCGGTAAGCGCGGCTCTGATTGCAATCTCGGCGGTGTCGTAGTCGCGGATTTCGCCGACCATGATGACATCGGGGTCCTGGCGAAGAATCGAGCGAAGACCGCCGGCAAAGGTGAAACCGGCCTTGGGGTTGATCTGCCCCTGATTGATGTTCGAAAGCTGGTATTCTACCGGGTCTTCAATCGTAACTATGTTGATGGAAGGATCTTTAATGCATTGCAGGGCGGCATAGAGCGTCGAGGTTTTACCGCTGCCTGTGGGGCCGGTTACCAGAATGATGCCGTTGGGCTTTTTGATCAGAGCACTGAAATTGGTCAGCGTATCATCAGGAAAGCCGAGATCTTCAAGCCCGAAAAGAACTGTGCTCTTGTCGAGAATACGCATGACGACCTTCTCACCACGCAGAGTCGGGTAGGTCGAGACGCGCAGATCGATCTCGCGGTTTTGCAGCTGCAGCTTTATACGGCCATCCTGCGGTATGCGCTTTTCTGCAATATCAAGCTCAGCCATGACCTTGCAGCGCGAAATACAGGCCGCTTCGAAGGTCTTGGGCAGTGACATGACTTCCTGCAGCATCCCGTCAATTCTGAATCTGGTGCGCAGAACGTTTTCGTCGGGCTCGATATGAATATCCGAAGCCTTTTCTTTGATCGCACGCGTTATTATGAGGTTGACCAGCTGAATTATGCTCTGTTTGTCAGTGACGTTGATTGAAGCGAGGTCGATGACCTGGTCGCCCGAGCGCTTTTCACCATGCCCCTGAATGCGTTTGGCGAATTCTTCGATGCTCGAGTTGGGCGATGCACTGCCAGAAGTTGTGTGCCCGCCATCTGCAGCGCCTGGAATATGAGTTGTCGCGTCGTCACGATAGAATTCGTCGAGCGCTGTTTGGATTTCTGATCTGGTAGACACCAGCGGCTTTATTTTGCATGCTGTTGTGTATTCGAGGTTGTCGAGCACGAAACTGTCGAGCGGGTCGAGCATGGCTACCGTCACTGCACCCTTAACCCGCAATATCGCAATGCAATGATACTTGCGTGCGATGTTCTCGGGTATGGCTTTGACCACTTTGGGGTCGATGACGTAGTTGCGCAGATTGGCATAACTGAAATTCAGCTTGGTCACCAGAAAATCGAGCAACTGCTGTTCGTTGAGATAGTTGAGATTGATCAGTGTGTATCCAAGAGTGTCGCTGGTGCGCTTTTGCTCAGCCAGCGCTGTGTTCAGCTGTTCCTGGGTGACCAGGCCATCGGCGACGAGAGATTGCCCGAGAAGCTTCTTTTCAATACGTGCCATAGTTTATTCCACCAGGCCAAGGTTCTGCTCGAACTGGCGTTGTGCGCTCATGACAAAGTCGACAATAATTTTTTCGTGCTCGGCCGATACGTTGTTGAACGATACGATGCATTCATGCACTGCTTTTTTGCTCGACATGAAGTGTTCGCTGTCCATCTGGGCGGCTTTGAGCCTTACCAGGCGGCCCTGAATGCCCTGAATGAAATTGCTGCCGATCTGGAAGGCAAGAATAATGTATTTGCCCTGTTCAACATCTTCTGAGGTTTCGACGACGCAGCCGCCGGCTGAAAGGTTGATGATGACGCCGCGCATTTCAAAGTCACTGCCGCTGATCGTTCCATCGATCAGTTCGCCAGACAGCAATACTTTGAATTTACAGGGAACGCGGGTCTCGGTACGGATCGCTGAGCGCTTGTTGGCGCCTTCGACATGAAAGTCAAACGGAACCAGAGCGTTCTGAAAAACGTCTGAGAGAGTGCGCAGTTCTTTGGCTGAGCTGCTGGTCTGGTCAACGATAACGGTTTTGCTCAATGCTGTGCTGGCAATATTCTGAATCTGCAGTGATATCTCGTCGGTAATCTGCGAAATTGTATTGACCTTCTGATACATGATGTCAGAAGTCTCGCTCTGGCGCTCTGCCGAAAGGCTGATGTCCTTGATGATTTCGTTAAGCTGATTGGTGGTCTGTACCATGCTGCCCAGGCTTGATTCAACATTGTTAACGACCTGCATGCCCTGGTTAACCTGTATCGTGTTATTCTGCATCATTTCAGCAGCGTTCTCGGTTTTCTGCAGAATGTCATTGATAAGATTGTTAATTTTCTTTGATGATTCGGCAGAACCGCGTGCCAGCTTACGAACTTCTTCTGCAACGACGGCGAAACCACGACCCTGCTCACCGGCGCGTGCCGCTTCGATCGCGGCGTTGAGAGCCAGCAGGTTGGTTTTTTCGGCTATATTGGCGATTTCGGTCAAAATTGTGCCAATCTGCTTCGAACGGTCGTTCAGGTCGCTGACCAGAGAAGCCGAACCATCGGTGAGTTCTTTGATCTTCAGCATTTTCTGAACCGCTTCTTTAACCGACGTCTGGGTGCTGGATGCTATTTCTGAAACGCTCTGGCTGTCTTCTTTTGCGATGATCAGTTTGGAACTGATATCTTTGGAAAGGCTGAAGCTGTTTTCGAGCGAAGAAATGGTTTCGCGCAGATTGGTGGCGTTATCGCCGGCTTTATGATTGATTGCGCCAACCCCCTCGACGATTTCTTTGATGACCTGAGAACTCGTCTGTGAGGTTCGATCAAGATCGGTCGAGGCTTCTTCGAGCTTGAGAGAAATCAACAATACGCGCTTGAGAACCGAGAGCACCATCTTGAACATCTGGTCGAAGATGTCGAGCTCTCCACTCAGCCCTGTGCGGGTCGATACAAAAGCTTCTGCTTTAAGACCAACCTTGGTAATCAGATCATTAGAAATGAAAGAAATGATACCGCGCAAAATCTCGCGCCCAAACAGACCGATGACTACTCCGGCGGCGATGCCAAGGCCTGCTGAGGCGATAATAAAAGTCGTCTTTACTGCAGACCCAAGCTTGCCGACGAAAATGCCGAGGCCGGCACAGCCAAGGCCAACTGCAATGCCGATGAGAAATGAAAATAGCCACAGATTTCTCTGCGAACTGGCATTTTTGTTGATTATCAGTGTGTGAAGAGCCATATTCGGGGCAAACCCTGATCAAGAAGTCTGGACATCGTTTTGCCCAAGCGTTTTGGGCCTTGTGGCAGCTGATGTCTCAGATTTAGATAATTTATTCTCTTTACAGATTCTGTCAAGAATTCCGTTAACAAATTCGTAACTGCGTTCGGCGGAGTATTTCTTAGCCAGTTCGATAGCTTCGTTAATCGAGGCATTTGCCGGTATTTCTTCAAAATAAAATAGTTCGCAGATCGCGATACGCAGGATGCAGCGATCAATCGCTGACATACGTTCCAGAGACCAGTTTTGCGCTGTCTTTTCGATTATCTGGTCGATTGTTTTGTGATTGTCAGTCACTTTTGTAACGATGTCTCTGGCGAATTCTTCTACCGGCAGACATTTTTTGCGCCTGTCGCCCGCCTTTTTATAAAATTCGCTGAGTTCGCCTGTTGACTGCTGGTGCCCGGTGGCTCCATTGAAATATTTTTCTATTATTGTTCTGATCTGCTCGGGGAGATCTTCAGGCGATGCGTGCGGAAAAGCAGAAAGGCTGTCGGAGAAGTCGGGGATAAACTCCTCGACTTCTCCTGACAGGATCTGCTTTATCTTGGTATTCTTGAGAAAGTCCCGGGCGAGAGCCTCGAAAACTGGTTGATAGAGCGCGCTGCTCAGAATCTGTTCAAGCGCCTCATCATTTGCCGATTTTACCATGTCGGCCTGATAAAGTGCTTTTAACGCCATTTCTCTTGCTCGTCGCCGCGGAGAATTCATCAAGTGTGTCCTTATGCTTCAGATGCTTTTGCTTTTACGGGTTTGTGGTTCTGTGCTTTGAGATTCTTTTCACGGTCCTCGGCGTGTTTGAGAGCGCCGTGGGCCGCTGCCAGACGGGCTACCGGCACGCGGAACGGAGAACAACTGACATAGTCGAAACCAAGTTTGTGACAGAACATTACTGATTCAGGTTCGCCGCCGTGTTCGCCGCAGATGCCGATTTTGAGATCGGGTCTGGTGGTGCGGCCACGTTCTACGCCCCATTTCATCAGCGCGCCGACGCCTTCCTGGTCGATGCTCTGGAAAGGATCGTGCTTGAGGATCTTTTTGTCGTAATAATCCTGCAGGAACTTGCCAGCGTCATCGCGGCTGTAGCCGAATGTCATCTGGGTCAGGTCGTTGGTGCCGAAGCTGAAGAATTCGGCTTCAGTGGCGATCTGGTCAGCGACGATCGCTGCGCGCGGGATTTCGATCATGGTGCCAATGAGATATTTGAGTTTGCCGGCAACGCCGTGTTTTTTAACAGCGGCTTCAGCAACCTGTTTAACAATGGCTTTCTGATTTTTAAGTTCTTCGATAGTGCCGATCAGCGGAATCATTACTTCCGGATACACGGTGACGCCTTCTTTGGTCAGCTTGCATGCTGCTTCAAAGATTGCTTCTGCCTGCATTTCGGTGATTTCGGGGTAGGTGATGCCGAGGCGGCATCCACGGTGGCCGAGCATCGGGTTGAATTCATGCAGCGAGTCAACTTTGGCTTTAACTGCTGCTGCGCTGATTCCAAGCTGTTTAGCCATTTCTTTCTGTGCTTTTTCTTCGTGCGGTACGAATTCGTGCAGCGGCGGATCAAGAGTTCTGATGGTAACCGGATAACCTTCCATCGCTTTGAGAATGCCATAGAAGTCATCGGTCTGGAACTTGAGCAGCTTCTTGAGAGCTTTGCGGCGGCCGGCTTCGTCTTCGGCCAGAATCATTTCGCGCATGTAGTCGATGCGGTCGCCTTCGAAGAACATGTGTTCAGTGCGGCACAGACCGATACCCTGAGCGCCGAATTTGCGGGCTACAGTCGAATCTTTGGGAGAATCGGCATTGGTGCGAACGTCAATCTGTCTTACTTTGTCAGCCCATTTCATGATGGTGCCGAAATCGCCAGAAAGGCTGGGTTCAATGGTTTTAACCTGGCCGAGCATAACTTCACCGGATGAACCGTCAAGGCTGATCCATTCGTGTTCTTTAACGACGGTGTCTTTGATGGTCATCTGGCGTTTTTTATAGTCGATCTGTACTTCGCCGGCACCGGCTACGCAACATTTACCCCAGCCACGTGCGACAACGGCTGCGTGCGAAGTCATGCCGCCGCGGGCAGTAAGAATACCTGCAGCTGCGTCCATTCCACCGATATCTTCGGGGCTGGTTTCGATGCGCACCAGGATGACCTTTTCGCCTTTGGCTTTCATATGTTCAGCATCTTCGGCATTGAACACGACTTTACCACTGCTGGCGCCCGGAGAGGCCGGCAGACCTTTGGTGAGAACTTTTTTGGTTGCTTTGGGGTCGAAAATCGGGTGCAGAAGCTGATCGAGATCGCTGGGCTTAATTCTCAGCAGCGCCTGAGTTTCGGTGATCAATTTTTCTTTGACCATGTCTACAGCGATTTTGACTGCAGCTGCAGCGGTTCGCTTGCCGTTTCTGGTCTGGAGCATCCAGAGTTTGCCTTTCTGGATGGTGAATTCGATGTCCTGCATATCTTTGTAGTGGTGCTCGAGCTTCTGATAAACATCGACCAGCTGCTTGTAGACTTCAGGCATCGATTCTTCGAGTGAAGGATGTTCGCTCTTGCGTTCTTTTTCGCTGATGTTGTTGTCTTTGGCCCACTCTTTTGAGCCCTTGATGGTGACCTGCTGAGGGGTTCTGATCCCGGCAACGACGTCTTCGCCCTGAGCGTTGATCAGATATTCACCGTAGAAAGCATTTTCGCCGGTAGCGGGATTGCGGGTGAAGGCAACACCAGTAGCGCAGTCGTCGCCCATGTTGCCATAGACCATGGCCTGAACGTTAACGGCTGTGCCCCAGTCGCCAGGAACGCCTTCCTTTTTGCGATAAATAATGGCACGTTCGCCCATCCATGAACCGAAAACGGCGTTGATAGCGCCCCAGAGCTGTTCCATCGGATCAGTCGGGAAGTCTTTTTTGGTTCTTTCTTTGATCAGCTTTTTGTAGCGCTGAGTCAGTTCCTTGAGGATCTCCGTGGTCATTTCGGTGTCTTTGGTGATCTTCTTTTCTTTTTTCAGCTTGGCCATGACGGTTTCGAACGGATCTTCTTCGTCTTTTGATTCGGGTTTCATACCCATGACGACGTCGCCGTACATGTGAACGAAGCGGCGATAGGAATCCCAGCCGAAGCGGTCGTTGCCAGTCTGTTTGATGATGCCCTGAACGGTTTCATCGTTGAGGCCGAGGTTGAGAACGGTATCCATCATGCCGGGCATGGAAACGCGGGCGCCTGAGCGCACAGATACCAGCAGAGGATTGTTCTTGTCGCCAAATTTGGCGCCCATAGTTGCTTCGATATGCTTAAGACCTGCATCTACCTGCTTTTTGAGTTCTTCAGGATATTTGCGGTTATTTTCATAATAAACTGTGCACATTTCTGTGGTGATTGTGAAACCTGCAGGCACTGGCAGCCCTATGCTGTTCATTTCAGCAAGATTTGCGCCTTTGCCGCCGAGAAGGTTTTTCATGTCGGCCCGGCCATCGGCCTTGCCAGCCCCGAAAGTGTAAACGTATTTGGTCATCGGTGCCTCCTGAGAGAATCGTTAAAATATGTGGTCTGACCACAATTGATACCGAAGCAGAATAGCACATGCAGTGAGCGGATGCAAGGTACTTGAAAGGTTTGCGTAGAATTCAGCCGAGCAGCCTTGCGATTTCTGCCATAACTACCTGAGGATCGAAAGGTTTGAAAATGAACCCGTCCGCTCCTGATTCCATGCCTCTTTTGCGATCCTGATTCAAGGCCAGAGCTGTCAGCATGATTACCGGAATGTCGCGAGTCTGCGGCGAAGCCTTCAGCTCCTGACATATCTCGTAACCGTCTTTCTCCGGCATCGCTATATCGAGTATGATAAGGTCTGGCTTGATGTCTGAAGCCATTCTGAATGCATCGAGGGGCTTTGTGCAACTGTGACTTGTATAACCATAAAGCCCGAAAATAGTGGTCAGAAGAAGCACAATCGCTTCTTCGTCGTCGATGATCAGAATGTTTTTGGTGTCTTTGTCCATAGATAACTCAGATATTAAGATAAGATGCAACAAAAGACAAGCGATAAAGCGTGAAATTTTGCTGAACGGCGATTTGACCTTATTGCAGCATAAATGTTATATAAGAGGCGGGACATGTTATGAAAAAAATCGGCTCGTTGCTGATAGTGTTTTTAACCGCCGCTGCCGGTTTCTGGCTCGGCGGTGTTCTAACACGCCCACCGGCCAGGATTGTCGATTCAAGTCGCATGGAAGCATGCCTCGAGATATACAGCCTTTATCGCGAGCATGGCGACCAGCAGAAGCTGGCAGCCGATCTCGAGGCGCTCTCGCTGAGTCCGCGAGATTTTCAGGAAATTATCGACCGTTTCATCTACTATCGTACCCGCAAATCATCGATGGATCAGGCTATGCAGCTGCTGAAAGCCTTTAAAATGGGTTATGACATCGATGCTGCATCGGTTTATGAGATTTCTGGACTGGCTTCCGAGCCATTCCGTCTTGACGCCGAAATTCTGGCCGTCTTTGAAAGCCGGCCGGAGCTTATCAAGAAAGCATTCGAGGGAAAAAACAATGAACAATCTTCCAGCTGACCAGCGACCTGTCGGGCGCGAAGGATCCCCCTCTACAGACCATACAAAAAAACTCTCATCCGGCGATGGTGTAACCCCGGTGTCGACTGACCCCGAAAAATCAGCTGATAGCAATGATGCTGGCATGCCGAAGAATGGGAGCGTCTCTATTCCCGGCCGCATGCTTGAAGCCCTGCGCTCATTCTGGAAAGGACTGGAGCTGAGAAGGGTCTTCTTCAAAGCGCTGACAATGATTTATGCGCTGGTGATCTTCGGCTATGCTTATAACACCATGTCAGCCCATCGCCAGGTCTTGTCTTATATGGGCCTTATGCTGCTGATGGTAGTAATCTACGCTGAAATTCTGGTTATCCGCGATCATCTGTGGGTAATTGAAGGCAGCATGCGTGAATCGAGGCGCTGGCGAGATATTTTTTTCAATCAGACATCTCTGCGCCGCCAGAGGATCAGGAAATTTCTCAGTACTCTTTTCGCCATGTGCATTTTTTCCTATATGCACTTCAATGCCGCGCCTGGACACAGATCGATTTTGTCGTTCATGGGCATAATGCTTCTGATGACTGTTCTTTATTACGAAATTCTGACGATAAGAGACGAAATCTTTGTTATCGGGCAATCTCTGCAACCTCAGTCTGATGAAGAAACTGAAAAACGCCGACAGCATTATGACAAATTTATTGAGCAGACAAAGGTTAACCCCGAAAACCCGGAACAGCCCGCAAAAGATGAAACTCCAACCCAGAGCTGAATTAATAAGACTGATTTGTGTTGTCGCTCTGGTGTTTTTGGCAAAAACCCTCCTGGCGGCCAGTCCGACTCCTTCCTTTGCCGGCCCCTGCTATTTTCGCCTGCCAGGCTTTAGAAGTTTCGTTATGCAAAATGATTTTTCAGAAGTTCCTGATGGTACTCTGGCTGTAGTCAGACCTGATGTGCAAAATCCGCTGGCGACTGAAACAAAGTTGCTGGTCGGCAGTTACACGGTAATCATGCTGCCGGGAGCTTCTCTGAAAGTTTTGGCAAAAGGCTTTGTTCCGCTTGCAGGTCGTTTCGTTTTTGCTGGAGAGGGTGATGAACCTCTGTTGTTTCGCACCAGAGCATTCGAACTGTATTATCGGGGTGGCAACCTTTTTCTTGAGATTACGCCTGATCAGGGGACCTTCATCGCTTTGCGAAACAAGGGTGACGTCTTTGTTAAAGGCCTGAATCGCGACATTTACGACCTCGAACCGGGGCAGGAAGTTCATTTTCCATTATTTGGCGCAGCAAAGCTCAAAAAGAGATTGAGTGGCTTCTGGAGCGATCCGCCGACCGGCTTTTCGTCTGCCCGGCGCCGACCCGATTCAACTTCTCTTTCTGACGCAGACGCCGTTGACTCAGAAGACCCTGATAATGCCGATCAAGATGAAGCCGTAGATGAAACCACGGATGAAGTAGCGGCTAAAGAAACATCTGAAGAAACAGCCAAAGATACAGAGAAACTCACTGAGCCAGAAGCAGCTGACATTAACAAAGACGATAGCAAAACCGCAACTGCCGAGGATTCAGGCGAAGACGCAGATAAAGATTCACCAGACCTTTCCGGTCAATGAATTGTTTAACTCTCTTAACGCGCGTCTCTTAAATGACGATAGATAATAAGCATGATATCGGAATCTCTGCCGAGGTAAAAAATGCTGATTTTCTGGTCGTTGACCGCCATCGTCATGGTGGTCCTTTTAAAGGAGGTCGCGCGTGGTTAAACGAGTGATGCTGTTCATCATGGTGATAATGTTCTGGATGTTCACACTGACCGGTTGTGTCTAAAAAAGAACCGGGGCAGTTCTGATTGAACTGCCCCGGTCTCAAATTCCTTTTCAGTAGCCTTTGCCGCCGGCTTTTTCACCTTTGACAATTCCTACCGAGGCACTTGCACCTATGCGGGTGGCGCCAAGCTGAATCATGTTGATCGCGGTTTCAGTGTCTCTGATCCCTCCGCTGGCCTTTACGCCCATATTGGGCCCTACTGTCTGGCGCATCAGGCAGATGTCTTCGAGCGTAGCTCCGCCAGTGCTGAAACCGGTCGAAGTTTTTACAAAATCAGCGCCGGCAAGTTTTGAAAGCTCGCAGGCTTTGACCTTTTCTTCGTCATTCAGCAGTGATGTTTCCAGAATGACTTTAACTGTATTGCCGCAGGCTGCCTCGACAACCCTGGCGATATCCTGCTTGACCAGCTCATAGTCTTTCGACTTGAGAGCGCCGACGTTGATTACCATGTCGATCTCACCGGCACCGTTCGCAATGGCGTCGCGGGTCTCTGTGGCTTTTACAAATGAAGAGGTCGCGCCCAGGGGAAAACCGATAACGGTGCAGACCTTGACCGGGCTGCCTTCAAGCAGTTTGGCGGCAAGCCCTACATAAGTGGGGTTGACGCAGACAGAGGCAAACGAGTATTCACGTGCTTCTTCGCATAATTTTACGATTTCGTCACGGGTCGCGTTCGGTTTGAGCAGGGTGTGGTCTATATAGCGGGCGATATCGCGTGATGGCATCGGAGCGTCAAGACCCTTTTCGATTCTCTCGGCTCCGGCCTTGATGACGTTTTTGACCTTTTCGGAACAGAATGAAACGCAACTTCCGGGCGATTTAGTGCAGTCGATAGTGCAGGCATCTGCGCCCGAAGACGAAAGACCAGGCATTGGTTTGATCGGCGCCAGATCGACAAATTTGCTGGGGGCTGCAGGCTCCGGTTGTTTCAATAATGAAGGAGTGCAGGTTGTGCAGGTCGCGCAATCTCCGGCAGTACAGCCAGAACACTTATGGTCGGGTGTAACTTTGACGCTGCCGCAACGCTGAAACACCACGCCCATGTCTTCGAGTTCACGGCGGAGCTTGTCTATTTTTCTGGCAACGCCGGCCGGGAAATATCGGGAAGCGTCGAGTATCGATTCGTCGCATACGCTGATCTTTAGCCCGTCTCCAAGAGCATGACATAATACTCTGGTGATATAAGTATCAGCGATCAGGTTTGCCGCTTTAGAAAGGCTGTTGATCGAAAGAGACGGCACCAGAAGCTGAGAAATGCCGTCAAGAGCTTTATGACTTGGCACGTTGCCTGAATGAACAAGGCTGAAGCCCTTGCCAATGCTGTCTTTGCCAAAATTGTCGTAAAGGTATGAAGAAACGATGAGTTTGCTGCCGTTGGGAACGAGAGCGCTGATCTGCCCTAGAACCTGGTCGACAACCTTAAAATTGGCTGTTAATAAAACCGCCGTCTGTCCAGCTTTTGCCGGTTTGCCCGGTTCGCTGCTGCGCTGCGGTGGAGGAGTGTAAGCAGAACCCCGGTTTGCCGAATCTGCCTTGAGCTTCAACATTACCTCTTTTGCAATCTGTTCTACAATCGATTCCATTATGACAGCCCCCTGTTATGCTGATTCAAACGTTGATTTGTCGAATATTTTTTTGTCGTCAACCGTTATGTGATCGACGACCCCTACAATGGCAGCGTCTGCCGGCGCTTCGTCCAGGCCCATCATGTCGTTTACCGAGCTGCCTTCTTTCATGATCATGACAACTTCACCGATGTCAACTCCGATAAAGTCGATACACAGCACCTCGCTGCCTTTGGCCTGCATTTTCATGTTGAGCGGCTGCACCAGCAGCAGAGGTCGGGCAGCAAATGCCTCGTTCTTTACCGTTGCAACTACCTGTTTTACTACTTTTCCAATAACCATCAGCTTATTCCAGATTATCGATAATGCCTATTATCGAGGCATCTGAAGGTGGTCTCTGCTTGATGAAGGGAAACGCAGCTTCGCCTCCACCGCAGAGAAAGACAGTCTCGCCATTGCCGGCGCCGATCGAGTCACAGGCGATGAATGGATCACCTTTAGCTTTGCCGGTAGCATCTATACGGGTGACTAGCAGCAGCTTGAGGCCCGCCAGTTGCGGGTCTTTCATGGTGCAGACTGCTCGACCGAGTACTCTTCCCAGATACATTGTCTACCTGCTTTTCGCCTTTTGTATTCCCAGAAAATTTAACAGATTCTCAAGCAGCATGCAACATTATTTGCGGAGTTTACGTTTGTCGGATTGTCTGCAGAGAAAATGCCCCGCGAATGCGGGGCATGGATTGAAGAGAATATAAATGGCTTATTCAGGCGTAAACGTCGATACGACTGCCCAGCGTTTTCACTGCCGGCTTTGGCTTTCGTGCAATGCTGTCGGCTCTGGCCTGTTCGGGAGTCGGTCTGGCAGGTTCCTCACGGGGGCGTTCGGTTGTCCGGGGTTCCTGCTCGCGTGAATACTCGACAGGGCGCGGTTGATACCCGGAAACTCTATCTGTAGCCATATTTTGCCGCCTTTCGCTGGCAGCCGCACGATGGCGGAGCCAGAATTTTATTCTAATCTAAAGATATTTGTTTCTGACATAAAGCGCAAGACTGTCTTCAATCATTGATTATGACTGAATTTTCCTTGCCGTGTTTGCGAAGTGCCGCAATAGACCTGCTGTTGAAGAATCGTGTTCGCTAAGATCGGTTTCTTTGCCGTTCAGCAGGCTTTCTTCTTCGCTCAGTATTTTTTGTGCCAGAACCTTGCCGAGCTCGACACCCCACTGGTCGAAGCTGTTGATACGCCAGATTATTCCCTGAACAAATATCTTCATTTCATACAATGCCGTCAAAAAGCCGAGATTGTAAGGTGTCAGTTTCTTCAGCAGCAGCGAAGAGGTCGGTCTGTTGCCGGTGAAAACCTTGTGCGGCAGCAGCATCTTTTGCTGCTCAGCAGAAGCTCCGCTTTTCTCGAGATCTTCTCTGACCTCATGCATGGTTTTGCCTTTCATCAGAGCTTCGGTCTGGGCAAAGAAATTGGCCATGAGTTTGCGGTGGTGGTCGCCAATCGGGTTGTGGCTCTCGACGAAGCCGATGAAATCAGCTGGAATCAACTTCCTGCCCTGGTGTATCAGCTGATAAAATGCATGCTGTCCGTTTGTCCCTGGCTCGCCCCAGATGATCGGGCCAGTCTGATAATCAACGGTGTTTCCGTCACGATCGACGTATTTGCCGTTGCTTTCCATGTCGCCCTGCTGAAAGTAAGCGGCAAAACGATGCAGATACTGGTCGTAAGGCAGTATTGCCATGCTTTCGGCGCCAAAAAAATTGTTGTACCAGATACCCAGAAGTGCCATCAGCACCGGAAGGTTTTTTTCGTAAGGCGTGTTGAGGAAGTGCTGATCGAGAGCGTGGGCGCCTGCAAGCAGTTCTTCAAAACGTTCGAAGCCGATTACCAGCGCTATCGGCAGGCCGATGGCCGACCACGAAGAATAGCGTCCGCCGACCCAGTCCCAGAATTCGAACATGTTTTCGCTGTCGATGCCAAACGCTTCGACTGCCTTCTTATTGGTTGAAAGTGCGACAAAATGAGATGCTACTGCTTTCTCGTCGCCAAGTTTTTTTAACAGCCATTCGCGCGCTGTATGCGCATTGGTCATGGTTTCCTGAGTTGTGAAGGTTTTTGAGGCAACTATGAACAAGGTTTCTTCGGGTGGCAGATCTCTGGTCTTCTCGACGAAATCGGTGCCGTCGACGTTTGAGACGAATCTTGGCCGTGGCCCGTCGGCGTAGTGTTTGAGAGCTTCTGTAATCATGACCGGGCCAAGGTCAGAGCCGCCAATACCGATATTAACTACATATCTGATCTTTTTGCCGGTGAACCCCTTCCATTCACCTGATCGTACGCGGTCGCAAAACCTTTTCATCTTTGCCAGAACCGAGTTAACTTCTGGCATGACATCTTTGCCGTCAACCATAACCGGAGTGTTGGAGCGGTTGCGCAATGCAATGTGCAATACAGCACGGTTTTCGGTCCAGTTGATCTTTTTGCCGGCATACATGGCTTCGGCAGCCTCTTTAACTCCGGCTGCCTGTGCCAGTTGGACCAGCAGGCATATGGTTTCTTCGGTTATTCGATGTTTTGAATAGTCGAACAACAGATCGCCGCATTGCAGGCTGAACTTGTCGAAGCGCTTTGCATCCATTGCAAACAGATCGCGCATGTGCAGGTTTTTAATCTTGTCGTAATGAGCGGCGAGCTCCTGCCATTCTCTGCACTGGGTCAGGGTTTTGCCCTTTTCAATTTCATGGTCGAGTTTTGCCGTAAACATGTTCATTGCGATACTCTCCTGATGATTGCTATTTTGAAGTTATACTCTGTTACCCAGTAAAACATCAACCATGTTTTTGGATTTGATCTTCAGCCTGCGGCACAGCAGCGCGGCATCACTATTGCCCTCTTTTTACCGGCGTTTTGTCGATATGTGCAAATGCGTGAAATTGTGATACAATTATCTCCCAGCAGTGAGTCAGTGAATCGCATGATTCAAAGGAGTTTATGAAGTATGCAAAAAATGGTAGCAGCAGCGGTGCAGTTTTCAGTTGAACCGATGGCCGTAGAGCGCAACATGGATAGAGCTTACGAGCTCATTTCTGAATGCCATAAAGCTTCAGGTGCAAATCTGATTGTGCTGCCCGAGAGTTTTACCACCGGTTTTACCCCAAAAGGCAAGGCCGAAGATCTCTGGGAAGTCGTCGATAACATTCCCGGCAGATTGACCGATCGTGCTGTAGCCTGGGCAAAAGAATTCAACTGCTACATCTGCTTTCCTACCTATGAACGGGGCTCCGAAAAACACATCGTTTACAACAGCGCCGCTCTGATCGGCCCTGAAGGCGTTATCGGGGTCTATCGCAAAACTCATCCGTTTCCGACCGAACGTATCGAAGGCGGCGGCTGGACAACTCCCGGCTCTGATGCCTGTTGTCTCGAAACTCCGATTGGCAAAATCGGCATTGTCATCTGCTATGACGGTGATTTTCCAGAACTTGCCAGAGTTACTGCACTCAAGGGAGCCGAGGTAATTTGCCGGCCGTCAGCGTTTATGCGCACTTTTGACCACTGGGAACTCACCAACCGCGCACGAGCTTATGACAACCATGTATACTGGGTCGCCACCAACAGCGTTGGCCCGGATGCGAGTGGAGCCTGGTTCTTTGGCTCTTCGATGATAGTTCATCCGACCGGAGTCAAGCTTTCGCAGGCGCGTTCATGTGATGAATATGTCTGGGCCAATCTCGACCCCGATCCCATCAGAACTGTAGTCCCGAATAACTCCACTCCGCAGATTTTCGATCACCTTGAAGACCGCAACGTCGCGTCCTATGAAGGCATTCTTGCTCTGGGCCGCTCGTCGTTCGAACCTGCCCGCCGTATTCCCTATACCCGCTGGAGATAATCATGCCAGGCCCATTAGACGGAATTAAAGTTGTCGATATGACCCGCGTGCTGGCGGGGCCCTTTTGCACCATGACTCTGGCCGATCTCGGCGCTGAAGTGATCAAGATCGAGCGCCCGGACGGCGGCGATGACTCGCGAGCTTTTGGCCCGCACCAGCATGGCGAAAGTGCTTATTTCATGAGCATTAATCGTGGCAAAAAAAGCCTGACTCTCGATCTCAAGTCGGAAAAAGGTCGTGAAATCCTGATCAAACTGGTAAAACAGGCTGACGTGCTGGTCGAAAATTTCAAGCCTGGGGTTATGAAAAAGCTGGGAATCGACTATGAGGCTCTCAGCCAGATCAATCCGCGCCTGATATACTGTGCCTCATCAGGATTCGGACATACCGGCCCATACAGCAGCCGGCCCGCTTACGACCTGATCATTCAGGGAATGGGCGGCCTGATGAGTATCACCGGCCCCGATGCCAGTCAGCCTACTAAGGTCGGCAGCTCGATAGCCGACATTTTTGCCGGCGTATTCTCAGTGATTGGAATTTTAAGTGCTCTATATGCCCGCGAAAAAACCGGCCGCGGCCAGATGGTCGATATTGCCATGCTCGACTGCATGGTTTCGATTCTCGAAAATGCCGTGGCGCGCTATACTGTATCCGGAGTAGATCCGGTGCCGATAGGCAACCGACATCCTTCTATCGCGCCTTTTTCTTCGGTTAAAACTGCTGATGGCTTCATCAACATTGCCTGCGGCAACGACAGCCTCTGGAAAAAGCTGTGCGAAATCATCGAACGGCCAGATCTGGCGGCAGATTCGCGTTACGAAACCAACCACAGCCGTTGCGAGCATATGCCTGACCTGTTGCCGGCTCTGAATGAGTCGATGTGTAAAAAGCCTTCAACATACTGGCTGGAAAAGCTGGAAGCTGGTCATGTGCCCGCCGGGCCGATAAATTCGATCAGCCACGTTCTTTCCGATCCTCAGGTTCTCGCTCGCAATATGCTTGTAGAACTGATGCATCCAGTTGCCGGGAAGGTCAAGATTCCGGGTTCGCCGGTCAAGCTTTCCGCGACTCCAGCCGAAGTCAGGTCGCCGGCGCCGGTTCTTGGCCAGCATAACGAGGAGATTCTGCATATGCTGGGCTATACTCTGGACCAGATCGAAGATATGAGGAGTTCCAGAGTTATCTGAATCGATCACCTGTAGAAGCAAGTTTGTCTACCGGCGGTGAAACAGAGGCTTTCAGCCGTTTTATTATGGGAGTTGACGTCGATGAAATCATGGATGAGGGACTACACCAGCGGTTCTGTGATTTTTCAGGAGGGTGAGCCTGGAAATGTGGCGTTCATTCTTACTGAAGGCAGCGTAGAAATTGCTGTTGGCAGCGGTGACAAAAAAAGGTCGTTACGGTTTTCAAACCAGTGTCGGTTTTTGGTGAAATGGCTCTGGTTCTGAAAGACCAGAAACGCACTGCTACCGCCATAGCCCGCTCTGATTCAAAGGTCGCGGTTATTTCCAAACAGGACTTCGATGAGTTCCTCGAAAAATCGCCGAAACTGATCGGTGTGGCGCTTACTGCACTGGTCCACAGATTGCGCACTACCACAGAAAGACTTGCGAAAACACCTGACCTTTTTATGGGCATTGCGCATCTGATCGATCTGTTGGCGCAGTATACGGTTGCTGGGGTAAAATACAATTCGGCCCTCTCGATGATCAGATACGACAGTCTGGTGAAAACTGTCAGTCAGGCCTTTCTGGTCGAGACCTCAGAAGTCACCGGGATCATTGAGATGATGGAAACGATGGGACTTCTTGAGCAGCAGTTTCTTGAGGATACATTGTATCTTAACATCAAAGGAAAAGACGATTTTATACGGCGCTGCACCAAAATTCGTGACACTCTTGGCCGCGCCAATCTCCTGAGTGACTGATAAATGGAATGGGCAGCCTCTTTTTGCCTGCCTTTGCCGAGCAGAATCGCGCATTCGGCGAAATCTGTTGCCAATTTGGCTTGAATCTGATACAATACACACACAGGTTATGAATGCTGTTCAATCAGCCGAACCTACGGGGCGTAGCGCAGTTGGTAGCGTACTTGAATGGGGTTCAAGTGGTCGCTGGTTCGAGTCCAGTCGCCCCGACCGAAAACCGCCATCAGTCTTTGACTGGTGGCGGTTTTTGGCATAAGCTTAAAACTTGCTGGACAAATTGGCAGGATGAGCCTATTATGACAACACAAAATGATTGCAGGGAAAAGGAGTCATGATATGAAACACGCATCAGTAAAAATGGACACCGCATGTATTCATGCGAGTCAGGAACCCGACAAGCTTTTTGGTGGCGTCAGTGTTCCGATTTTTCAGTCATCGACCTTCGCTTTTGAAGACGCCGATCAGGGCGCAGCAAGGTTTTCCGGCAAGGATAATGGCTATAAATACACGAGAATCGGTAACCCGACAACTGCCGCGCTTGAGTGTTGTATCGCTGAACTCGAAGGCGGTGCCGCCGGTCTGGCAACAGCAACCGGCATGGCGGCGATCTCAACCGTATTCATGACCTTCCTTGGTGCCGGTCAGCATGCAGTTTCGACCGGTTCAGTATATGGGCCTACCCGAACTCTGCTCGAAAACGAGCTCAAAAGATTCGGGGTAGAATCGACATTTGTCGACACAGCCGATCTCGACAGCGTTAGAAAGGCCGTTAAAAGCAATACAAAGCTGATTTATATCGAGACTCCAGCCAATCCGACTCTCGCAATAACTGATATTGCTGCCGTCGCTGAAATAGCGAAAAAAGCGGGAGTGTTACTGGTTGTCGACAATACTTTCTGCAGCCCGGTTCTGCAGAAGCCTCTGGCACTGGGCGCCGATATCGTTCTGCACAGCATGACCAAGTTTATCAACGGTCACAGCGACGTCGTCGCCGGCATGCTGGTGGCAAAGGACACTGGTTTGCGCAAGAAAATGCATCAGGTTCTCTGCCAGATGGGCGGAACTATCGATCCGCACCAGGCCTGGCTGGTTCTGCGCGGCGTAAAGACTCTTGCCATGCGCGTAAAGGTGGCTCAGGCCAATGCCATGAAACTTGCCGAAGAGCTCGAAAAGCACCCCAAAATCGAATGGGTTAAATACCCCGGTCTCAAATCTCACCCTCAGTATGAACTGGCTAAAAAACAGATGGCCGGCCCTGGTGCCATGATTTCGTTTGAACTCAAGGGTGGGGTGAAGGCCGGCAAAACTGTTATGGATTCAGTTGGCCTGAGCACTCTCGCAGTTTCACTGGGTGGCATCGAAAGCCTGATTCAGCACCCGGCCAGCATGACCCATGCCAGCATGGGTCCGCAAGCCCGTGCCGAAGCCGGGATCTCAGACGGTCTGGTGCGATTTTCGGTCGGTTGCGAAGATGTCGATGATATCAAAGCTGATCTCTGGCAGGCTCTCGACAAGATCTGATTTCTAATCTGGTTTTAAAAAACTCCGCCAGCAGGCTGCCGGCGGAGTTTTTTTATGTCAGCTTTTACGCAGTGGCGCCATAGCTGTCTTTGTCTCGCAAAAAAAAGCCGCCGGAGTTGCCCCCGGCGGTTTTCTGACTTGCGATCAGGTTGCGTTAACCAGTTTGAGCATCGGCATGAAAACCGCGAGAACGATACCGCCGATGACGACCCCCATGAACACGATAACGATCGGTTCGATGACCGAGGTCAAGCCCTTAACGGCGTTGTCTACTTCGGTGTCGTAAAAGTCGGCGATCTTGGAAAGCATTTTGTCGAGTTCACCGGTTTCTTCACCAACCGCGATCATCTGCACGACCATCGGCGGGAAAACCCCTGAGTTTTTGAGCGGGTCAGCGATTGATTCACCTTCGCGGATCGAAACGCGGGTTTTATCAACGGCCTCGGCGATAACGACGTTACCGGCAGTCTGCGAGGTAACTTCGAGCGCCTGCAGAATCGGAACACCGGATGCGATAAGCGTGCCGAGCGTTCGGGTGAATTTGGCGACCGCAACTTTGCGCATCATCAGGCCGATGGCGGGCATGCGCAGGATGTTGGTATCGAAGATGCGAGCACCGGTTTTGGTCTGGAAGAAGTTGTAGATAAGGATAGGAACCGCGACGATAGCCGGGATGATGATGAACCACCAGGCGATCATGAAGTCTGAAGTGCCGAGCAGAATCTGGGTCGCCATGGGCAGTTCGACATTCATGCCCATGAAGATTTCTTTGAACTGAGGCAGAACGAAGAGAACCAGTGCGAGAACGACGAGACCGGCGATGGCGAATACGACGACCGGGTAGGTCAACGCGCCCTTAACCTTTGACTTGAGGTTCTCTGAGCTTTCGAGATAGTCGGCCAGACGCTCGAGAATCTGGTCGAGAATACCGCCGACTTCGCCGGCCTTAACCAGAGAGCAGAAAAGGTCACTGAAGACGCGGGGGTGCTTTTCGAGAGACTTCGAGAAGGTCGCGCCGCCTTCGACGTCTGATCTGATCTGGCTGATAATCTTTTTGAAGGTCGGATTTTCGGCCTGAGCCTGTAGAATTGTGAGACAACGGACGAGCGGAACGCCCGAGCCAATCATGGTAGCAAACTGACGGGCAAAGATACAGACTTCCTGCGAACTGACGCCGCGCTGCAGAAAACTCAGCGAAATACCGCCAGAGCCTTTTTTTTCGGTGATATTGGTGACGAAATAGCCCTTTTCGCGCAACTTGGCGATGCAGACTTCTTTGCTTTCGCCTTCCATTTCGGCTGAAACTATTTTTCCATCCCAGTTTCTGGCCTTATAAGCGAAGGTCGCCATGAAAACTCCTCCTTCAATTTGCTAGCATACGAACAGGAACGCCCTTCGATGATTCGGGCTAAAATATGATTATTTCAAGTATAGTATAAAACGAATCGGTAATTTTCGGCAAATATTTAATTAAGAATCGCAAAAACTCTTTAACTGGACAGATATTTTTGTCTGAGTTAGCATACTTGCATGAAAACTCTCGTATTCGCAGAAAAACCATCGGTGGGCAAAGATATCGCCCGCATTCTCGGGGCTGGTAGACGCGGAGAAGGCTTTCTCGAAGGCCAGGATTACATCGTTACCTGGGGGTTCGGTCACCTGGTATCACTTGGTCACCCTGAAGTTCAGAATCCGGCTTGGCAGAAATGGAACCTCGAAACACTGCCGATGCTGCCGGCAGAATGGAAACTCTCGGTTCTGCAATCCTCTCGGCAGCAGTATGAGATTGTTGCCAGACTGTTCAACCGCGACGATGTCGGCCAGATCATTAACGGTGCTGACGCCGGCCGTGAGGGCGAACTGATTTTTCGCCTGGTTTACCAGCATAGTGGCTGTAAAAAGCCAATTCGGCGACTGTGGATATCGAGCATGACTGACGAGGCTATCAAACATGGTTTCGAAGACCTGAGGCCAGGAGAAAAATACGAACCACTGGCGCAGGCCGCCGTCTGTCGCAGCCGTGCCGACTGGCTGGTGGGCATGAATTTTACCCGGGCCTACACCAAGCGCATGAATAGCATGTTTACGCTTGGCCGTGTGCAGACACCGACTCTGGCCATGGTGGTAAATCGGCATCTTGAGATCCAGAATTTCGTGCCGAAGGATTACTGGGAAGTCAACGCGGTTTTTTCCGATTTCAGTGCGCTGTGGTTCGATCCCGACGCAGATGAATACCCGAGCCGTATCGATCAGGCCGAAAAGGCGAGAGAACTCGCCGACCGGCTGAAGGGCGAGCAGGCTGTCGTGCACAGCGTAAAAAAGTCGAAAAAGAAGCAGTCGCCGCCGTCGCTTTATGACCTGACGACTTTGCAGCGCGAAGCTAACTCAAAATATTCGATGACAGCCGCTGATACTCTGGCAGCGCTGCAGACTCTTTACGAAAAACGCAAGGTAGTCACCTACCCAAGAACCGACAGTCGCTACCTTTCGGATGACATTTTTCCAACAATAGAAAAGCGTCTGGCGTCTCTGCCCGGGCAATATGATGAATATCTCGGCTGGCTGCGGCAGAACCGCCCAACCAAAGACAAAAGAATTTTCAATGATGCCAAAGTATCTGACCATCACGCCATAATACCCACTGAGAAGAAAGTTCCCGACACAGCCGGGTGGCCAGCTGAAGAACGCAACGTCTACGATCTGGTCGTCCGCCGTTTTCTCGCAGTTTTTTATCCTGATCACGAGTATCTGTCAACGACAGTTGTGATGCGTTCCGGTAAAGACAATTTCAAGGCCTCCGGCAGGGTGATCACCGAAGAAGGCTGGCGCGCGCTCTATCCGAAACGTCAGCATACTGCCGAAAAGGCAGTTGACAAATCTGCTGAAAAAGATTCCGAGATGGGAGCCGGTACTGAAGACGATGAGAATGAACAGTCGCTGCCTGATCTCAAGAAAGGCGATACCCGTAAGATTGAAGACGCAGTGCTGCTGACCAGAAAGACGCGGCCACCGGCAGCTTATACCGAAGCAACGCTTCTGCAGGCGATGGAAACCGCCGGCAAGCTGGTCGAGAGCGAAGAACTGCGTGAAGCCATGAAAGACAGCGGGCTCGGGACTCCGGCTACCCGAGCTGAAATCATTGAAAAGCTGATTCGAGTTGAATACATGCTACGCGAAAAGAAGAAGCTGGTACCGACACCAAAAGGCATCAAGCTGGTAGAAGTTGCAGCCGCTGAGATCAAAAGCCCTGAATTGACCGGCAGCTGGGAAAAACGACTTGCCGACATGGCGAAAGGCAAAGATGATCCGGAAGCTTTTATGGGCGATATTGCAGCTTTTGTCAGCGCTATTGTTACGCAGATAAAGAGTGCTCGCAATCTTGCTTCATACCCGTCAGCAGTAAAACATGCGGCAGGCACCAATACGCGCACAGTCGCAGAATCGTCAGATAGCGCGACGACTCAGCGTTCTGCCCGCCCTGCGCCAGCAGTGCCAGCAGCAGTTCGGAAAACGTTCGGCGAATGCCCTGCCTGTGGCAAGGGGCAGATAATCGAAGGCAGCCGTGGTTTTGGCTGTAATCGTTTCAAAGAAGGCTGTAATTACGTGGTCTGGAAAGAGTTTTATGGCAAGAAGCTGACTCAGTCTGCTATCGATCTTCTCATTCAGGGCAGAACAACGCGTCTGATCAAGGGTTTTACACTTGAAGACGGGCGTGTGGTTTCCGGTCGCCTGGCAATGAAGGAAGACCGCAGCGGCATCGAACTGCTGGCGGTTAAAGAATAGCGGGCAGATATTGCTTTACAGCCGCCCGAAATCAGATAGGTTTTGCGCATGGATATAGCCTACAGACTGTTAATGTATCTACTCATGGCCAATGTCGGCTACATGATGTTTTCACTCTTCCAGAAAGGTTTCAAGCACTATTCTGGCTACATTTCGCAGCTGTTTTTCCTGCTTTGCCTGATGATTGTCATGATTGCCCGTGATGTCAGCGGAGGAGTGGCGATAAGTGTCTCTTTGAGCGGTATCGTGATTCTTGTTCTGCTGCCCATGTATCTGCAGAGACAGATCGACATATTGATGGCCGAGAACCGTTTTGCCGAGATCGAGCCTTATGCCCGCTGGAAGGCCCATATTGCCTGGACCGACATGAATTACCATCTGCATGAACTGGCGGTACTGGCAGAAAAATTCGGCGAAAACATCGCGCAGCTCGAGCTCGAGATGCGTTCAATGCTTCATCGGGGTGAGCCGTTTGACGGTGTCACCAGGGTGTTTCTCGGACTGATACATTTTAACAACCGTAATTTCAGCGGATTGATCGATGATCTGAGATTGGCAGACAAAGATCTGTCACAGCAGTCTTTCGAAGAACTGCTTTATCTGGTAAGGGCTTATCTTGAAACGACACGCTACGAAGAAGCGGCAGCGGCTCAGCTGGCGCTCGAAAAAGCGATGCATACCGGCGATGATTCTTCTCTGGAAAAGAGGGCGAATCTGGTGATCAGCCGAATGATTTTTTTTGCTTTTCTTGGTTGGAACGATGAATTCGATGAACTGCTCAAGTCTGGAGAGGAAGGAATAGAGCGCCTCCCAGAAAGCCTCAAAGATTTCTGGTGGGGCGTTTGCCGCTTTAACTCAGGAGATTACGAGGCCGGCGAGAAAAAAATGGCCTCAATTATCAGTGTTACAGCCGCCGAAGAAGCTGAAAGCAGCGAGGCCTGGCTGCCATTCATGCGCAAACGCTATTTTTCTTTGATTGAAAATCGTGATTTTTTTGACCGCAAGCTTCTCGCTCATCTCAAAGAGCTGCATACCCGTTATAGTGATGCAGTCAAAACTGCAATCAATGAAGATGTTAAACAACAGCAGGAGTTGGAAGAAACTCCGGCGAATGCTACCAGCGTGCTTTCATGGCTGATAATGATAGTATCGGTCATTCTGATCGTTACCCGCAATGTAGAAGACATCGTGACTCTTATCGATCTGGGCGCCAACAGCTCTTTTCTTGTTAAAGATGGCGAGTATTTCCGGTTGTTTTCGTATCAGTTCATTCATATTGGCTGGATACATCTGCTGATGAACCTGGTGGCGCTGAAATTTTTCGGGCCGCCAATAGAACGCATTGTTGGCTGGCCGCTTTATCTTGCGTCGTTTTTCTTTTGTGGGATTGCTGGCGGTCTGGCTGCTGTGTATACTGGCCAACCTCTTTCTGCAGGGGCTTCGGCAGCAGTTCTTGGCCTTTTGTCACTCGCCATCGTTTTTGAATTTTTCAGAGTAAAAGGCGCAGAGAGTCTGGCCAGACGCAACAATTTTTCTACTCTTCTCTTTATTCTGGTCATAAATCTCATAATTGGCGCAGTTGAAAAGGGCGTAGACAACAGTGCTCACCTTGGCGGTCTTTTGGGCGGAGCAATTCTAGCTGTATTTTTATTGCCGATTCTCAAACTACCTTTCTATAAGAGGGTTGCTGGATATGCTGCCGCCGTTGTCATGCTCTTCGTAGCCGGCTTCAGTATCTGGCAGATGGCAGCTGTTGCTGAAAGAGGTTCCTATCCGCGCACCATTAACAAGTTTGCAGAAATCAGCAATGCTTCTGCAACTTTCTCGTTGCAACTTCCTGCCAGCTGGCAGATCGATCCGCTTGAAAATAAACCTCTTGCGCTCGAAGCGGTTGGCCCGTTTCGTGAGAGAGTGTCTGTGCTGGTGGGCTTGAACAGCGAGCCAGTCGAAGCTGTGCTGAAAGAGTTTGTCGGTGAGAGAACGCGCGAAATTGAAAGCACCGAGGAGATTCTGCTTAAATCGCGCCGTGGTCCTGAAGATCTTAAACAGGTCAGGCCCGGCACTTACCGGATACGGTGGTTGATCACTTCTGGCGGAGGACCTCTTTCAGTAGTCGATTATCTGGTATTCGAAAATGACATTCTGCTGTTGATCCGTTTCTTTATTGGAACAGAGACTGACAGCGCATATGAAAGTCTTACTGAAAAAGCCGTGGCAAGTTTCAGGCTTCTGCCAGAACGATAATAATCTGTAAAAAACCTGTTTTATAACAATCTTTACTTTGCCTCTTGAAATTGTGAAGTTAAAGTATTATACATTCCTCTAGCATCTATATCTCTACAGGGGGCTACATTTTTCATGAGGACAAAATTGATCGCAGTTGTAATAATGGCTATTCTTGCTCTGCCTGCCGGCGCTTTTGCAAAGTCTGGTGACTGGTGGAAACCGAGCAGCTGGTTTTCCAAAAAAAGCCGCTCGACAACCATTACCGGAGTCGTTGATTCTGTGGC
>Ga0209605_1001160_pt1 | contig 30531 bp, 24 predicted proteins | sample AD_UKC035_MetaG_FD_184408 | JGI IMG/M metagenome (GOLD analysis project Ga0209605, IMG submission 184408) | Active sludge microbial communities of municipal wastewater-treating anaerobic digesters from USA - AD_UKC035_MetaG (SPAdes) (version 2) | ecosystem: Engineered > Bioreactor > Anaerobic >...
AGGAAAGCGGTGCCAGGCTCGTCGAGATAAACCTGGAACCAACGGAGATGTCGTCCCTTTACGACGACACCTGTTACGGGCCCGCGGGAGAGGTGCTGGTGAAACTTTTTCCGGGCTGAAAAAAAGGCAGCCGGGGGCCGCTCCCGCCCGCCCCCGGTTGTTTTCACGGTTCGTTACGGGCTCTCCATGTAATCATAAGGCGACTGGCTCTGCGCGTTTTGCTGAAGACGAGGGTCGTCGTTTTCCCCGTCGACAGTTCGGTGAAGGTCATGGTTCCGGAAGCGGGCACCATTTTCCAGTCGCCTCATCTTTCACTATGGTCAGTACCATAAAGATTTCGAAAGGCCCGTCGTCGGTGGAGGCGTCCATTTCGATTGTCCACTGGTTCTTTTCGGGCCAGCGGCGGCGGCCGTCTTGTATTTCTGGTCCAGCTCGGAACAAGGGTTCTCAACCGTTTAGAAATCGCAGAAAAAAAGATCCCCTCACTGGTCAATGGAATCAACACGGCCGTGAGAAGGAAAAAGGGGAAAAGGACCCCTTTCCGGGGATAATACGAAAACGACAGAAAGGTCCTACCGTTTTGGGGTTACCAGTGGATAAAGAAATGTTCCACGGGCCATGAGAGGATTTTTTTCTTGAATGATTTTGAAAAACTGCTATTTTCCCCTTCTGTCTCCACGGAACCGGTTTCGTGGGGTCCTGGTGGGAGGTTTTCTTGAAATGGCGGACGAACCGAACAAGGTGATCTATTCCATGCTCGGCGTGGGAAAGGTGTACGGCACCCGCACGGTGCTCAAAGACATCTCCCTTTCCTATTTCTATGGAGCGAAAATCGGCGTTATCGGTCTCAACGGGTCCGGGAAAAGCACCCTTCTTCGCATCATGGCCGGGCTGGAAAGGGAGTTCATCGGAAAGACCATTCTTTCCCCGGGATACACCATCGGGTTTCTCGAGCAGGAACCCCGTCTGGACGATGAGAAAACGGTTCGCCAGGTCGTCGAGGAGGGGGTGCGGGATATTGTCGACACCGTCGACGCATACAACGCCGTTTCGGAGAAACTGTCCGAACCGCTTTCAGACGATGAAATGGAACGTCTCATTGCCCTCCAGGGGGACCTCCAGGAAAAAATGGACGCCCAGGACGCCTGGGATCTCGATGCCCGGCTGGAAATGGCCATGGACGCCCTGCGATGCCCACCGGGAGACATGCCGGTCCGGGTCATTTCGGGAGGCGAAAGGCGGCGGGTGGCCCTTTGCCGGCTTCTCCTGAAGAAACCGGATATTCTTCTTCTCGACGAGCCGACCAATCATCTCGATGCCGAAACGGTGGCCTGGCTCGAGCATCACCTCCGGAATTACCCGGGGACGATCATTGCCGTCACCCACGACCGGTACTTTCTCGACAACGTGGCCGGCTGGATCCTGGAACTGGACAGGGGTCACGGAATTCCCTGGAAGGGCAATTATTCGTCCTGGCTGGAACAGAAGCAGAGGCGCCTCACGGAGGAGGGAAAAAAGGAATCCCAGCGCCGGAAAACCCTGGAAAGGGAGTTGGAGTGGATCCGCATGTCCCCCAAGGGGAGGCAGGTGAAATCGAAGGCCCGGGTCGCCTCGTACGAGGAGCTCTTGAACGAGGAACAGGAACAGAGGGAGCGGGAACAGGAAATTTTTATCGCCCCGGGCCCCCGTCTGGGAAAACTCGTCATCGCCTCCGACGGCGTCACCAAGGGATACGGGGACCGACTTCTCATGGACGGGCTGGCTTTTTCCGTTCCTCCGGGAGCCATCGTGGGGATCGTGGGCCCCAACGGCGCGGGGAAAACCACCCTGTTCCGCATGATCACCGGCCTTGAAATCCCTGACAGCGGAACCGTCATACAGGGCGAAACGGTGCGACTGGCCTGGGTGGATCAGAGCCGGGACGTTCTGGATCCGGGAAAAACGGTCTGGGAGGAAATCTCCGGCGGAAACGAGTTTCTTTCCCTCGGCGGCAGGCAGGTCAACTCCAGGGCTTACCTGGCCCGATTCCAGTTCACCGGAACGGACCAGCAAAAAAGGGTAACCGAGCTTTCGGGGGGTGAGCGAAACCGCGTTCATCTGGCCCGCATGCTGAAGGAAGGGGCCAACGTTCTTCTTTTGGACGAACCGACCAACGATCTCGACGTCAACACCCTCCGTGCCCTGGAAGACGCCCTGCTGACTTTTGCCGGGTCCGTTCTCGTCATCAGCCACGACCGTTGGTTTCTCGACCGGATTACCACCCACATTCTGGGTTTCGAAGGAGAAAGCCGGGTGGTCTGGTTCGAGGGCAGTTACAGCGAATACGAGGCTGACCGCCGGGCCCGGCTGGGCGCGAAGGCGGAACAGCCCCATCGGATTAAATATCGGCTCTTAACGAGGCCCTGAACGCACAGGGGAAAGACCCCCGGAGAGTTATGAAGCATCACAAAACGATTTTTTTGAACGGCCGCTACGTTGACTGGAATGAGGCGACGGTGCATCTCCTGTCCCACAGCGTCAGCCGCGGGTCTGCCATCTTTGAAGTGTTGAGTTTCTACGAAGGTCTTCAAGGGCCCTCGATTTTCCGCCTTGACGCGCATGTGGCGCGGCTCGTGAAGACCGCCGGTCTCCTGGAAATGCGCCTTCCCCTCGGGGAAAAGGAGATTGCCCGGGCGATCTGCGAGACCATCAGGAGAAACAGCCTCTCGTCGGGATACATCAAGGTCGTCGGCTACTACGGGGGGATCGCTTACGAGATCCTCCCGCCGGAGGAGGACCTGGATCTCGCGGTTTTTGTCATCCCGGCGTCGGTGGACCCCCTCCATCAGCAGGGGGGATCGCAAAAGGGTTTTTCCATGGGTCTCTCCTCATGGCGGAAACTCGATCCCGGGACGGTTCCCGTGGAGGCGAAGGTGGCCGCCAATTATCTGAACGGCATGCTGGCCCGCCAGGAAGCGAAAAAGAAGGGGTTCGATTACACGGTTCTTCTTGACCGGGACGGTTACCTGGCGGAGGGCGGAACGGAATCGGTTTTCCTGGTGAAAAAAGGGCGACTTATGACGCCATCCCTTGGGGGCATTCTCGACAGCATCACCCGCAAATCCGTTCTCGAAGTTGCCGGAGCACTGGGCCTGAATCCCGTGGAGGAGAAACTTCCACCGGAAGCCCTCGAAGAGGCCGATGAAATCTTCCTTTCGGGAACCCTGGGGAAAGTCGTTCCCATCGAACGAACGGGAAACCGGAGCCTGGCCCCCGTACCCGGGCCAATCACCCTTCGAATCAATCAATTCATGGAAGAAATTCTCGCCGGAAAAGAGAAAAACTTTCATCACTGGCTCTTTCCGGTCCGATAAAGGGGAACGGTGGCCTCGCGGGGCGTTTCGTCAAGACCCCCCGTTAACCTTTCGTATCCCCTGCAAGTTTAAATAATATATTGATATATTTAAATAAATATGTGCACAAGATTCGTGCAAAACGGTCAAAAGGGGCCGTTTCTCATATCTTACAGGACCCATGAACAGATTTTTCCACAGGGTTTCCCACAGAGTTGTGGATGGGGTCTCATAAGAAGTTGTTTCCGCCGGAAATAAGGGGGGAGGGGAGGCTTGCGCCTCCCCTTTTGTGACAGATGCTGACTGCCGGCCAGTGCCTACGCAAGGAGGGGGAACATAGCCACACTGGCGGATCGCGTATGGAATCGGGGGGGGATCCCATGCACGATGGTACTGGTCGCATCTTTGAACTTTAATAATGCATGAAACATGCCAGAGATGAAGAAAATAATTTTTCAGGCAGGACATGGGAAAGGGGCGATCTCCTCCGAGACCTTCGGACCTGATGAAAAAAAACGAAGGAAATAATTGTCGACTTTCTGAGATGTACCCCTTTCTGCGGGAGCGGCGATGCAAGGCCGGGCTTGGGTGAATCGTTTACGACAATTTTGTCGCTCCGTTTCTTTTTTGATGTTGACCGCTTCTCCTCGCCTTGACAGAAAATCTTTTTTTCGCTTATCCTCAATAAAACGTTGCGAAGGTATTTCATGAAGAAAAGCCCGGTTACCTTTCGATACCGGCCGTTCTCGGATCTGCGGGAACGTCTCGAAGAAGGGGGCTTTCCCGTAGGGGATTCCTCCGTTCCGGTGATGGAAAAAGACGGGGCGGGGGACGCGGAGGACGATGAGGCCCTGTTCCTGAAAGCCACCGAGGGGGTGAAACCCCTGAAAGGTGGCGGTCCGGTGGGACCCTGTCCGGAAAAGAGGGTGTATCCCGTTTCCGGGGGGGGCGGCCTGGGGGAGATAACGCTTCTGAAGGCTCTCGTACGAAAAGGCGAAGGTTTTGTTCTGTCTTCTACACCGGAATACATGGAGGGAACGGGACACGGCGTTCCCGACCATCTGGCCCGGCGGCTTCACCGGGGGGAGTTTTCAGTCCGCCGTCACATCGATCTTCACGGTTTGAACGCCCCGGAGGCGCAAACCGCGCTGGCCCGTTTTCTCCAGGAGACTCTCGAAAGAGGGGAGCGCTCCCTTCTCGTCATACATGGAAGGGGGCTCTCCAGTGCCGGCGAACCGGTGCTGAAGGAAACGGTCCGCCGTTTCCTGACCCGGAGCCCCTGGAACAAATGGATCGCCGCTTTCTCGACGGCCCGCCCCTGCGACGGGGGGGCGGGGGCGACCTATGTCCTTCTCCGAAACCGGCCGGTCAAAAAGAGAACGGCGAGGCGGGCGAAAATTGACAAAAACTCTCCGGTGTGTTAGGCCCTATGGCCGCTTTCAATTGAAACCGGGCGAACCGCTTACATTCAGATCCGGGAAACCATGCTTATGAGAAAGGCCACAGGACCGTGACGGAAAAGACGGGTCGGCGGAAATCAAGGAAACGAAAAGAGCCGCTGTCATGGGAACAGTAACCGCATGGTTGCGGCTTTCCCGTCTTCCCTTCCACTCCGTGGGCGTTCTCCCTTTCATTCTCGGAACGATTCTCGCCTGGAAGGTCACCGGCGAAATCCGTTGTTCCGTCTTTGTTCTCGGCGTCGCCGGGGTTCTCCTCGTCATGCTTTCCACCTATCAGAGCGGCGAATATTTTGACCGCCGGGAAGACAGCCTCTCGAAAAGACTTCACAGCAACCCGTTCGCCGGCGGTTCCGGGGCCATACAGGAAGGACTCATTTCGCCCGCTGCCGCCCTTCGAACGAGCCTGGCCGCCCTTTTCCTCGCCGCGGTGACCGGCGTTATTCTCCAGTTCGGCTTGAAAACCGGCCCCTGGACCCTTCTGCTTGGCGGAATCGGTCTTTTCTGCGGTTTCTTCTATTCCACCCGACCCGTGAGGTTCGTGGCCCGGGGCATGGGGGAGATTCTCATCGGGTTCTGCTACGGCTGGCTTCCCATTGCGGCCGCCTTCTACATCCAGGCAGGTTTTATTCACTCCCTGGTCCACTGGATGGCCGTACCGGTGGGACTGACCATCTTCAACGTCATCCTGCTCAACGAGTTTCCCGACTACCAGCCGGACCGGGAAACGGGAAAAAAAACGCTTCTCGTCCGGGCAGGCCTCAAGAGAGGAGCCGAGATTTACGCCGGGGCCGCCGTTCTCGCCGTTCTGTTCTTTTTCCTTTCCCTTACCCAGGCGCATGTCGGAGCCAACGGCCTTTATCTCTTCGGGGTGATCGCCGTCCTTTCCCTGTACCTTGCCTTCCAGGTGTACCGGGGAAAGCATGAAAACCCCGGACTTTTGAAACTTTTCTGCGGGTTGACCATCGTCGTCAATCTCGGCACCACCTTATCCTACATCATCGCTCTTCTGTAATCCGGAAAGAAGAGAGGGGAGCGAACGGAACTTTAGAATGAAAGCACTGACGAAACAGACGGAAAGGGCGCGAAGAAAGACCGTCCGCCCGGTCTTCTGGCCGCCTTCCCTGCTTTTCCGTCAACTGGGGGGCGCCCTTCTCATGGGCTACCTGAACGGATGGAAGAAATTTCCTCACTGGCTCGTCCGCCACAGCCTGGAATCCATCCCCGTTTCCAACGGCGCCTGGGGGATGGGCTGTATCGGCTATCCCGGTCACCCCGCCTGGGAAGTGACCTCGGCCTGCAATCTGCGCTGTATCCACTGCCATGCCACGAGCGGGAAACCTTCCCCGGATGATCTCGATACCGATGAAGCCAGGCGGCTCATCGACGGCCTCGCCGAAATCAAGGAATTCAGGACCATCGTTTTCACCGGGGGCGAGCCCCTGGTGCGTCCCGACATTTTCGAGCTCCTGAAGCATTCGAAGGACGTCGGGTTTTCGAACATTCTCGCCACGAACGGGACGCTCATCGACGAGGAGACGGCGTGGAAACTGAAAGAACACGGGGTTGTCTGCAACGCCATCAGCCTGGACTCGGCAGACCCGGACGTCCACAATTTCATCCGGAACAACCCCAGGGCCTTCGACCTGGCCCTCCGGGGGATCGAGGCGACCAAAAAGGCGGGAATTCTCCTCCAGTTGAACACCACGGCCATGGAAACGAACCTCCCCGGTCTTGACGGCCTCATCGACTTCGTCGACCGCTGCGGGGCCGCCATTATGCTCATGTACCAGCTTGTCGCCGTGGGCCGGGGAGGGAAGATCGAGAAGGCCACGCTGAAAAAGCAGGCCAACTACCTGCTCAGCCGCCTCATCGCCGAAAAGCAGAAAGATGTCACCACCATCGTGGAACCCGTCGCGGGACCGCAGTACTGGCCCTACCTCCTTGAAAAAAACGGCGCCAGGGGAAAAGGGTGGCTCAAGCTGGCGGAACAGGTTTTTCACGGGTGCGCCGCTGGAAGAGGTTTCGTTTACATCAAGGCCAACGGCGACATCTGGCCCTGCCCCTTCGTGGAAGTGAAAGCGGGAACGGTTCGGGAGAAGCCCTTCCGGGAGATCTACCGGGAATCCCCGGTCTTCGTGGAATTGAGAAACCGCGAAACCCTGCTCAAGGGGAAATGCGCCGCGTGCAGCTACAAAAAAATATGTGGCGGCTGCCGGGGGCGGGCCCACGCCTATTCGGGGGATTATCTCGCCGAGGACCCGCGATGCTATATCCGGTGAAGCGAGAGATCATTTCCTCTTCATGACGAGAAAATAGAGCGCGCCCTCGTGTTTCATGTGCCCCGCCATGGTCTCGGCGTAAGGCCCGTTCCCGCAGAAAAGATCTACCCTTCCCGGTCCCTTGATGGCCCCCCCGGTGTCCTGGTTGAGGACGAACCGGGTGAAAGGGACCCACGACAGGATATTCCCCTCATCGTCCATCACGGGTTTCTCCGTGTGAATGAAAGCCAGGGCACCCCGAGGGAAGTGTTTCCCGTCCGTGGCGATGGACCGGTTCGCCGTCACCGGGACGTTCAGGCTCCCGATGGCTCCCCGGGAGGTCCGGAAAAAAACATAGCTCTCGTTGTAGTTGAGAAGGTCCTCCATGTCCTCTGGGTGCTCCTCCAGGTGACGGCGAATGCTCGGTAAAGACACCTCATCCCGTGAGAGGGCTTCAAGGTCGATGAGGCGTTTTCCGAGGCTCCTGTAAGGCCGGCCGTTGGTGTGGGCGTAAGTCACGTGAACGGGGGAGCCGCCGGGAAGCTCGATGACGCCCGAGCCCTGGATGTGCAGAAAGAAAAGGGCGATGGGATCGGAAACCCAGAGAATTTCCAGGTCCCGGCCGGCCAGGGCCTTCCCCGAGTCGATTTCCGCGCGGGAGTAGTAGGGAACGACCTCACCGTTTTCGAGGCGTCCGATCAGCCGCATTCCCCGGTATTTGTCGTCGAACTTTTCCAGGTTGATGACGAGGTGATCCTCCGGCTTTCCGTAAAGGGGGTACCTGAAAACGTCGGTGGGAAACAGGCAGCCTTTCAGAACCGGTTCGTAGTATCCCGTGAAAAGGACGGAGCCTTTGCTGTCCCGGCCGACGGACCGGTAAATGTGAAAGGACTCGGTGACCCGGTCCTGCAGCTCGCCGGCCGTCGGCGCGCTTCTCACGATCCGGAGGAATTCGTGGAGGGATTCCCGGAGTTCCCCGACGGTGAATCGGTCACTGCCGAAGGCGAGGACCCTGTCCGCGGGGAGGACGTCGTAGTATTGGAGGCTTCGGCCCACCGCGAGTTCCAGATTTTTGAAGTTGAGGTCGTCGGAAAAAGCGGGTACGTCCTTTTTATCAACAGGGACGAGGGCTGTCGGGGGCGGCGCAAGGGGTTCTTCCTTCACGGGGGCGCAGGCGGCCAGGATGACGATCGAGATAAACAAGAAAATGAGGCGGGTCTTTCCCTTCATGAGAAACGCTCATGCCCTTCGGCGGGGGGACGCCGATCTATTAAAGCTCGAGGATCATGGCCACTTCGTCGCAGAAATCGGGATACTTGGGACACTTGAAGCAGTCGGACCAGATCTTCTCCGGCAGGATAGAGCGATCCTTTTCCAGAAAGTCGAGGCTTCGGAAGAAATCCCGCTGGTAGGTCAGGGTGAAGACGCGGTAGATTTCCAGGGTTATGGCCTCGGATATGCACGCTTCCACGAGGCTCCTCCCGATTCCCTTTCTTCGGTGGTTTTCGCTGACGAAAAGGGAGCGGATCTCCGCCAGGTTTTCCCAGAAAATGTGCATGGCGCAGATCCCGATGATGGGTCCCCCTTCTCCGTCGAGGTAGACGTAAAAATCCCTGAGGGAGCTGTAAAGATCCATGAGGGAGCGTGGGAGGATCTCCCCTTTTCCCGCCGAGGCGTTGATCATCCGATGTATCGTTCTGACGTCGCTGACTCTCGCTTTTTTAAGCATTTCCCTTCCCGCTTTATGAAGGCTTGTCCTTTCCCGACTTCAACATTTCCCGGGCGTGTTCCCGGGCCTTGTCGCTCACGGTGACCCCCCCGAGCATGCGGGCCATCTCCTGGAGCCGTTCTTCTTCCGTGAGCTGCCTCATCATCGTTTTCGTCCGCCCTCCCGACACGGCCTTTTCCACGAGAAAGTGATTTTCCCCGAACCCGGCGATCTGGGGAAGGTGGGTGATGCACAGGACCTGGTGGTGAGAAGCCGCTTCCCGGAGCTTCTTTCCGACAAGTTCGGCGGCAGCGCCACCGATGCCCGAGTCTATCTCGTCGAATATCATGGTCCTCACGTCGCTCTTTTCCGCCAGGACCCTCCTGATGGCCAGGGTGATGCGGGAAAGCTCGCCCCCCGAGGCGATGCGGTTCAGGGGTTTCAGTTCCTCTCCCGTGTTGGGGGAAAGGAAAAACTCGATCTCGTCGGCACCCGATGGGCTCAGGGTCGCCGGATCGGTGCTTTCCCGGTAGCCCTTGTGAAAAAAGACGCGGAAAGAGGTGTTTTCCATGCGGAGGCCGCCGAGCTCCTTTTCAACCTGGTTTTCGAGAACGGCCGCCGCGCTCTTTCTCCCTTCCGAAAGATGTTTCGCCTTTTCGAGAAGAAGCGGTTGAAGGGAAATTATTTCGGCCCGGCTTTTATCGAGATCCGACTCGGTGGCGGACAACGCCCGAAGCTCCTCTTTGAGGAGACCTCTTTTTTCCAGGACCGATTCCAGGGTTCCGCCGTATTTTCGTTTCATCCGGTTCAGATATTCGAGACGCTCCTCGATTTTTTCAATCCTGTCGGGATCGATAAGAATTTCTTTCCCGTAGTCCCGGAGACGGATAGCAGCATCCTGAAGGGTGTAGTAAGCCCCCTCCACTTGTTCAAGCATTACTTTAATGTTACTATCTATCCTATAGATATCTTTAATATTTGATATGGCAAAAGAAAGCCTCTCCAAAACGGCGCCCTCGTCGGAATAAAGACTCCCGAAGGATGCCTCAGCCCGCTCCTTGAGAGCTCTCCCGTGAGCGAGAACGGTTCTCTCCGCCTGAAGCGCCTCATCTTCTCCCTTCTGGATCTTGCCATCATCGATTTCCTTAAGCTGAAAAAGGAGAAACGATTCCGTTCGAAGCCTTTCCTCCCTTTTTTTTTCCAGGGATTGGATCCGTTCCTCCACATCCCGGTAACGGTTGTAGAGACGCCTGTAGCCCTCTACCGGGTCCTCCAGGTTTCCGAACCGGTCGAGGATCGCCCGATGGTGTTCCGGGTTCAGGATGCTCTGGTGCTCGTGCTGGCTGCAGATGTTCACCAGGGACTCGCCGAGCAGGGAAAGGGCCGACAGCGTCGCCAGGGACCCGTTCACATAGGCCCGGTTCTTTCCCGTCCTGGAGATGATGCGCCTTATGACGATCTCGTCCTGGCGTTCAAAACCCAGGGATTCGAGTTTTTCCTGAAGTCCGGGGCGGCTGCCGATGTCAAATAAAGCCTCCACCACGGCGGCGTCTTCCGATGAGCGGATCCAGTCCGTTGTCGCCCGGTCCCCCTGAAGAAGGCCGACGGCTTCCATGATGATGGACTTTCCCGCGCCGGTCTCCCCGGAGATGACGGTGAGCCCGTCGGCAAAGGAAACCCTCAGGTCGTCTATGATGGCAAGGTTCCGGATGTTGAGCTCTTTCAGCATGTCCGTTCAGGGCAGCCCCCCCCAGCCGAGCTTGTTGCGGACAATCTCCAGGTAGTTGTGGTAGGGCGAGTCGACAAGATGGATGAGGGTATTCGACCTCCGAACCTCGAAGGCCTCTCCGGATCGGATGACCCTGGAAATCTGCCCGTCCAGGGTCAGGGTGGCGCATTCCTCCTTGGTCCACAGAATGACCCGGATCGTGGCGTCCGGTGGAAGCATGACGGGCCGGTTCGTCAGGGTGTGGGGACAGATGGGGTTGACGATGATGGACTGAAGCTCCGGGAAAACGATCGGGCCGCCCGCCGACAGGGAATAAGCGGTGGAGCCCGTGGGCGTGGCGATGATGAGGCCGTCCGCCTTGAAGGTGTTGAGATAACAGTCGTCCACGAAGGTTTCCAGGTGAATCATCCGGGACAGGTTTCCCCGGTTGATGACGACATCGTTCAGAACGGTCTCGAAAGGGACGTCCTTTTCTTCGCCCGGCAACGTGACGTCCAGCATCATCCGTTTCGATGTCCTGAACCGGCCTTCGAGGATAAGTTCCATAGTGGGGAGCATTTCGTTCAGGTTCACCACCGTCATGAAGCCGAATCCGCCGAGATTGATCCCGACGACGGGCACTTCGTGACCGGCCGTCGTTCGGGCGGCGGAAAGGAGTGTCCCGTCTCCCCCGAAAACCACCATGAGGTCCACCGCGGCGGGAAGGAGGGTCCTCTCCGTTCCGGGGCCTTTCCCCGTTTTTGCGGCGATTTCCCTTTCCAGCAGGACTTCGACGTTTCTTTCTTCCAGCCACTCAAGGAGTTCGAGGGTGCATCGGACGGCGTCCTTCTTGTCCGTGTTGGCGATAATGCCGATTTTTTCCAATGTCTTGGCCATTGTTTGAAAAGATTCCTGAAAGGGGTGTTGCGGTTTAAACGGGTCTTGAAAAAGCTCAAGCGCCCATTGACCACTTGCTTTCTATGACTATCACAAAAACGGATTTCCTGTCCATGCGAAAGGGACCGGCCAAGATGAAATCGCCTTGACAGCCCTCCCGAAACTGCGTAAGGTTCGTCTCAATCCAGATCGGGAACAGGGGTATTCATGGGTCTTCTGAAGGGAACTCTTTCTTTTGTCATATACCGGGTCGACGGGGACCTCCCCGTCGGATTCAGGGACTTCGCCGACAGGCAGTTGAAGCGCTTCGCCTTTCAGGAACTTATGCCGACCGGTGAAAAGTCGCTCGGCTGGACAAGCCTGGAAAACCCTCTGGACACGGCCTTTTCCTACCTTTCCTATGCCGTGGCGGATTATTTCACCTTTCTGCTCCGGGTCGACCGCCGGCTCGTCCCACCGGCTCTGCTCAGGATCCGGACCCTTGAACGGGAAAAAAAGGTCCTCGAGGAAAGCAGGCGGAAGAAACTTTACAAAAACGAGCGGGAGGACATTCGCGATGCCGTTTTTCTTTCCTGCCTTTCACAGACTCCTCCCACACCGTCTTTTTCCGAAATCTGCTGGAACCTTTCGGAGGGGAGGCTTCTTTTCGGCGGATCGGGGAAGAAAACCCTGGAAGACTTCGAGGACCTTTTCAGGAGGACCTTTGAAATGAAACTCAGGCCCTGGTTCCCCTGGGACCCCCAGGACCGAGACGGGGCGACGGTGGATAAAATGCGGGCCCTTCCCGGGGAGACGGCGGCCCCGTCCGCCAGGGAAGGGGACAGGAACTTCGCCTTCCTGGGCAAGGAATTTCTTTCCTGGCTCTGGTACAAGAGCGAGGAGCGGGGCGGCACGATCCTTCTGCCGGGCATGGGAGACATGGGGCTCATCTTTGTACGGAAAATGGTTCTCTCGTCCGGGGAAGGCGAGTATGCCGAAACGGTGACCTGTCAGGGGATGCACGCGGACCTGCGGGAAGGGAAGGCGGCTCTCCGGGAAGGGAAGAAGATCCGGGAGGCCCGTATTCGGGTTGACCTGGGTTCTGAGCAGTGGGAATTCACCCTCAAGGCGGAAACGTTCCGTTACCAGACCCTCAGGCTTCCCGTGACAGTTGATTTTTCCGACGAGGAAGAAAGCCGGGAAGGCCGTCTCCTGGAGCGAATCCAGCTTGTGGAAACCCTTCTGGGAACCGTGGAAAAGCTTTTTGACCACTTCCTGTCGCTTCGCCTGTCTCCCCGTTGGGAGACGGAAGAACTGAAAGGTCACAAAAAGTGGCTTGCTGAATAGGGGGGTGACCGACGGTGAAACGCCCGGCCCTGTCTCTTCACGACCAGGTGGATGCCTACCTGGACTTCATGGCCGTCGAAAAGGGGGTGTCCCGGAACACCCTCGAGGCTTACGGCCGTGATCTCAGCCGGTTCATCGCCTGTCTCGAGGAAACGGGAGCCGCAAGCGATTTTCTTCATGTCAACTCGGACCATGTCATCGCCCACATCGGGCATCTCCGTTCCCATGGTTTGAACAGCCGGTCCGTCAACCGGGCCATTGCCGCCATTCGGGGGTTGTTCCGATATCTTTTGAGAGAAGAACTCATCGACGAAAACCCCATTTCGGACATCGTTTCTGGAAAGGAGTGGGTTCACCTTCCCCACACGCTTTCCCGGGAGGAGATGGACCGTCTTCTCGAGCAGCCCGATGTGACGACACCCCTGGGACTTCGGAACCGGGCCATGATGGAATTCATGTATGCCACGGGGGTCCGGGTGACGGAGCTCATATCGACGACCCTGGGTCAGCTCAACTGGCAGGTGGGTTTTGTTCTCATCCGCGGGAAAGGCGACAAGGAGCGGATCGTTCCCGTAGGGCGTTCAGCCCAGGACTGCATCCGGCAGTACCTGGGGGAGGTGCGGCCGAAGCTTCTGAAAGGCTCGCGGACGGACGTCCTTTTCCTGAACCGTTCGGGAAGGGGGCTCACCCGCCAGGGGTTCTGGAAGATTGTCCGGGCCTGCGCCCGCCTTGCCGGACTGCAGAAGCGCATACACCCCCACGTGTTCCGCCACTCTTTCGCCACCCACCTTCTCGAGGGGGGGGCGGACCTTCGGTCAGTCCAGATCATGCTCGGCCATGCCGATATCTCGACGACCCAGGTTTACACCCATGTGACCCGGGAGCGCCTGCGGGAGACACACCGGAAATACCATCCCCGGGGATAGGACGCCACGGCGGGAGAAGGCCCGTGAAACCGGACGAAAGCCTTGACAGCATTTGTTCGAGAGGCTATAGCTAAAATGATTTTTCGTGCCTGGGTGGCGGAACTGGTAGACGCAAGGGACTTAAAATCCCTCGGTCCTCGAGGCTGTGCGGGTTCGATTCCCGCCCCAGGCACCATGGAATCCGGGAATCCGGGGTCGGACCAAGTCAACTATTTGAAATAGTTTCCTAAATAATCTTATTTTTTGCGATTATCGGCCTTAAAAGGCCCTTTTTGATGTCAAAAAAGCTTGTTTAAAAACGCTCCTTGATAGTTGAACATGCCCAGAGCGAACAGACACTTCCTACCGGACAATGTGTGGCACATAACGCACCGCTGCCATAAAAGCTCTTTTCTCCTTAAGTTTTCAATTGACCGCAGTACCTGGGTCCGTTGGCTTTTCGAGGCGAAAAAACGGTATGGCCTCGAGGTCTTGAATTACGCGATAACCTCAAATCACATTCACCTCATGGTATACGGGGGGAAAGACAGAGAGGTTATTCCAAAATCTGTTCAACTTGTCGCCGGTAGAACGGCCCAGGCATATAACCGGCGGAAAAAACGGAACGGTGCTTTTTGGGAGGATCGTTATCATGCCACAGCCATCGATACGGAAGAACACTTGATTCGATGCCTCCTTTACATAGATCTGAATATGGTTCGTGCCGGAGTCGTCAATCATCCTGGAAAGTGGAGGCATTGCGGTTATCACGAATTAATGAACCCTCCAAAACGATATCGAATCATCGCCAGGGAAAGACTCAATGAACTGGTAGCTGTGAATGAAAATTTTAATAATGTCTACGAAGAGTGGATTCAGAAGGCCATTGCCGCAGGTTCCGTAAAACAGGCCTTCTGGTCAAATAGCGTTGCCGTGGGCAGCCGGGATTATGTGAGCCGAGTGAAAGTAAATCTTGGACTTCAAGGATCAGGGCGAGATGTTCGTTCTTTGAAGACGGAGAATTTGTATATTCTTAAAGACCCTGATGAATCTTACAACAGTGTTTTCCGGCCCGAAAATGCCCTTTTAAGGCATAAAAACAGCCTATTTTGGGAAGTATATCCCGATTAATCAACATGTTATCTTGGTCCGACCCCGTGAAAAGGATTTTGTTTGTAGGGCTGGCGATACTGCTGTCGGTGCATGTCGCGGCGGCGGACGAAAGCGGCGTTCACGTCGAAACCCTTTCGAGAACCGGTTCCAGCTGGGACGGAAACCTTCTGCCTGATTACCCGGAAGGAAACCCTGAAATAACCATCCTGAGGATCACCATCCCCCCCGGTGCGATTTTACCGCTCCACAGGCATCCTGTTATTAACGCGGGTGTTTTGTTGCGAGGGGAACTGACGGTCGTCACCGAAAGCGGCAGGACACTGCACCTGAAAGCCTGTGAGGCCATTGTCGAGGTTGTGAACACCTGGCACTACGGGAAAAACGACGGCAATGAAACGGCGGAAATAATTGTTTTCTATGCCGGTGTGAGGGGCGAACCCATCACCGTCAAGCATGAAACAGGCGGCATGGCGTTGCCGGACCGGTGAACCCGTTGCAGCGGACGGACCTCAAGAAAACGCTCTGGGCCGTCTCTGTTTTTTTGGCGGGGATGACTCTTTTTCTGTATCATCCCGTCGTTAACCACGATTTTATCAACTTGGACGACTGGCAGTATGTATTGAACAACCGGGAGGTCACCGCCGGGTTGACCCTTCGCGGCCTGGGCTGGACGTTCACCTCTTTTCACGCAAGCAACTGGCATCCCCTGACCTGGCTTTCCCACATGATCGATGTCGAGATCTACGGTCTCGATCCCGGGGGCCACCACGGGACAAACCTCTTTTTCCACATCCTGAACACGGTCCTCCTCTTTCTCATCCTGACCCGGATGACCGGCGCCCCGGGCAAAAGCGGCATCGTGGCCGCACTCTTCGCTTTTCATCCCCTGCACGTGGAATCGGTGGCCTGGGTGGCGGAACGAAAAGACGTCCTCAGCACCTTTTTTCTTTTCCTCATGCTGGGGGCCTACGCCCTTTACGTGGAGAGACCGGGCCGCTGGAAATGCGGAATCGCCTTGGTGTTCTTCGCTCTCGGACTCATGGCCAAGCCCATGCTCGTCAGCGCACCCTTCCTTCTGCTCCTTCTCGATGTGTGGCCCTTGCGGCGCCGGCCTGTTCCCGACAGGCCACCTTCAAAAACGGAAAAAATCCCCTTTTTCGCTCTTGCCGTCCTGTCTTCCGGGATAACGCTCTACGCCCAGGCTTCCGGGGGAGCCATGAGAAGCCTCGAGGCCATCCCCCTGGCGGATCGGGCCGCCAATGCCCTGGTTTCCGCCGTTACATACATGGGCAAGATGTTCTGGCCAGCCGGCTTGTCCGTCTTTTACCCCTACCCGGCGGCCATTCCTTTCTGGAAGGTTCTGGGAGCGGCGGCCCTCCTGGTTCTCATCACCGTGTTCGTTTTCCGGGAAAAGGCCCGCCGGCCCTGGTTCTTCACCGGGTGGCTCTGGTACCTCATTTCCCTTTTCCCTGTCATCGGTATCGTCCAGGTGGGCCCCCAGAGCATGGCCGACCGGTACACCTATATCCCTCTCATCGGTCTTTTCATCGCCCTGACCTGGGCTGTCGATGAGACCCTTTCCCGTCGGCGATTTCCCGTTTTCGCTTCGGCTTCCCTTGTCCTGATACTCCTGGCGGGACTTTCCTCGACGACATGGTTTCAACTGTCTCACTGGAAGAATAGCCGAAGCCTCTTCACGCACGCCCTCGAGGTGACAGAGAACAACGCTCTCGCCCACAACAACCTCGCCGTAGCCCTGGCCGACGACGGTGAACGGGAAGCGGCTGTCAACCACTTCCAGGAGGCCATCCGGGTCAATCCCCGTCACTTCAGCGCCCATTTCAACCTGGCCAACCACCTGGTGGCCCTGGGGCGCGGGGACCAGGCTGTGTTCCACTACCGCGAGGCCATCCGCTTCAATCCCGGCTACACCGCCGCCCACAACAACCTGGGCGTTGTTCTTCTTCGCCAGGGCAATCTCGAGGGGGCGGAGGCGCATCTGCTTGAGGCGCTGAAGCACGGTCCCGTGAAGGAGGGGATGCTGTTCAACATGGCCATGATCTTCGTCAGCCGGGGGGAAAATGAAAAGGCCGCCCAGTTGCTTCGGGAGGCCCTCGAGGTCAACGCCGGTTATGCCGAAGCGCACAATCTCCTCGGTGTTGTCTACATGAAGGAGGGGAGAAAAGGTGAAGCGGCCGAAAGTTTCCGGCGAGCCCTGTCCTGCGACCCCGGGCTCGAGGCCGCCCGGCTGAATCTCAAGGCAATTGAACGAGACTGAAAAAGAAAAGGGCAGGGTTTGTGAAAAACCCTGCCCTTTTTCCTCAAAGGTTTGTTTCGATTCTTTTAATCAAACAGCTTGGCAATGGGAGCGGGGGCTGTCTGAACCTGCGCATAACCGTACTTGTGGTCGACCAGGTCGAAGGATGTGGGGAAACGGCGATCCGGTGCGGAGTCGAACATCCAGTGTTTCTCCATGATGCCCATTTCCGCGGCGCCTTTTTCCAGAAGCTCCCGGTCATCGGGATGGGCGATGCTGATGATCTTCTTCGCTTTTTCAGCATCGGTGCAGCCCATGAGGTTGACGATGCCGTATTCCGTGCACACCCAGGTGACCAGCTGGTCGGGAACGGTGATGACGCTTCCCATAGGCAGCTTGGGGAAGAAGCGGGACCGGCCCGCGGCATCCCGAGACGTCGCGGCGATGATCGCCCGGCCGCCCCTGGCCATGGAAGCGCCGATGGTGAACTGGAACTGGCCGCCCGTGCTGGAGATGACCTTCCCGCCGACGTTACCGGCACAGTCCTGGCCACGGAGGTCCATGGCGGCAAAGTTGTTCACCGTCACCATGTTGTCCAGCTGTGAGAGGGTCTGGATATTGTTCGTGTAGCCGATGTCGAACCCGGCGAAATAGGGGTTCCGGTGCATCCACTCGTAGTACCTCGGCGTGTCGACGGGCATGATGTAGGCCCAGCCGCACCGACCCGGGTCGATGGTCTTCCGCGAGTTGTCTACGACGCCCCGTTCCGTCAGGGTGAAAGCGTATTCGCCGATCATTTCGCTGTGCACGCCCAGGTGCCTCAGGTTGGACCCCGCCAGGGCGATGACCACGGCCGTGGGAAGGCCGCCGATGCCGACCTGGATGCAGTCGCCGTCCCGCATGATCTCGAGGCAGTGATTGGCGATGGCCATTTCCACATCTTTGGGCTTGATGTCTTTTTCAGGAATGTACATCCACTGGTATTTCGGGTCGTTCACATCGACTTCGATGAAGTAATCGACCTCGTCGATGGGAAGCATCATGCTCCGTCCGGCTTCGCACCAGGCGTAGTCGGAACGGATCTCGCAGACTACCTTCTTGCTGGACTTGGCGACCTGCAGGAAGTTGTTGACGCCGTAACTGGCGTTGACGTAACCGCCCTCGGGTACCGCGATGGCCTGAACGCTCCAGTCCATGGCCCTCTTGGATTTATCCTTCCGGTAGAAGCGGGCGTATTCGGCGTCCATGCCGATGGCCCATCCCCAGTGCTTCCAGTCGAACGCCTTGTATCCCTTTTTCAGGATGCCGCGAAGGGTCGGCAGAAGGAAGGCCTCGTGGTTCACATGGTATTTCCCCTCGGGGTCGGCGGCAAAAAAGAAATTGTGACCGAGCATGATGGCCTGGTTCCAGATCTCGATGTTATGCAGGCCGCCGGGGCCGTCGTGAAAACGCGCCGCCAGGGCTTCCATGCTGGGAAGCGAGTCAGCGCCGGGACCGCCGCGGTTGATCCAGTCGCCGGGCTTTACCATGTCGGCCCACTGTTTCGCCGTGATCGTCTTGTCCCTGAGCTTCTGCTGGGTGGGTGGGGTCATCCTGATTTTCAACGGTTCCTTGATTTTCTCTTGCGCCATTTCTTACCCTCCTAAATCAATACCTGATATTAGCCCGAATCTGACTGGCAGACTCCAACTCGAATGATGCCATTCACTTTCTACAACTTTTCCGGATAGATCTTAAAATCACTGTATTATTCGTTACCCACCCCCTTTTCTTACCGTTTTTTGACTCGTGAAGCTTGGAAACTCTTTCACTTCGTATAATAGGCATTTGCGTTGATGTCAAGCATTTAGTTCGCCGTGGCGGTGTCTTTTTTGACTCGCACGAGAGGGTTTTTTACCGTGAGCTTGACGTGTTGCTTTATAAGGCTTCCCGCGTTGCCGTCACGAATGGCGGAAGTTGAATGGAAAATCGTACCTGAGACACAGGTTGACGAAAGTTTCCAGGGACCCGTAATCGGCCACGATGTTTGCGACCTTGTCGGCGTCGAGTTTTGTGAAATCCCCATATTCCCCGTCAAGATACCGCCGCATCTGGGGTAGGATAGGGACGTCACCCACCCGCGGTTTGTCGGTGAAGCACAAAAGCCCGAAAGACCCGTCTCCGTTCCACAGTTTTTCCGCCAGGAGAGGGTCGTTTTTTTTCGCGACAAGAAAGGACGCTGAGAGAATGGTGCCATCCCTGTATTCGAGGATGAGGTCGCCCTGGGTCATCGTTTCCCATATCCCCTCGTTGTCGCCCCTTCGTTCCCGCACCCCTCGGATGTAGCATACCCCGTCGGGGCAGAGTCCTTTCAAATCCTCGGCGAACCGTCCAGGGGGTATGAACGTGAGGAGCGTTTCCATATCGCACACGGCCGACCGGGCAAGGGAAGGTTTGCCTAAAGATTCCTGGCCCGTGGGAATGATGAACACGTTATTCATGAAGATGGCCCCCGATGAAATTCGCCGCACTTGCCACGGGCGTCACTCTGCAGGCACCGGCCCGGATCAGGGGGTTCCTTTTTCAAACGCCCGGATCGCCTCGGCGATGTCCGCGCTCAATTTGGCCAGAGCGCGGCTGTGCGCCGCGACGAGGGCTTCATAATCTTCTCCGCTCACCGGTTCTGAAAGGGTCGTGCGCCCTCGATGGGAGAGTTCCTTTTTCAAGGCCTTGACCTCCCAGAGCGCGTCGAGTGTGGCCTTTTCCCCCAGCTCCGAATCGAAATGCAGAATTTCGATGAGGGTTCTATAGGACGCGTCAGCCGCCGTGAATTTGGGAAACATGGTGACCCGGGTCGTCCCGAGCATGGAAATGAGGTTCTCCACAACGACCTGCTGAATGTTGTCCTTGAGTGACGACGCCCAGCGATCAAATTCGTCGATGAACACCCTGTTAGGACCTGTCCGAAGAACGATCTGGGGTCTGTCGACCATGGCGGGCACCACAACGGGACCGACCGACACGGCGTAGTCCGCCTCGGTCGTCAAAGCCGGAACAGATACCGGAGTCAGTGTATAAAAATGAGATGGTGACGATGACGCACACCCCGTAATAAAAGTAAAAAAAGTGAGGAAAACCAGGCCATACATGAATTTTCTCATCGTCGATTCTCCTGTGCCTTGCCCCTTATGAGGGCTTCGGGGTTTCTCTCGAGATACTCGGTGAGGCGGCTGACACCTTGGGCCGCCCTGGCGATTTCCTGTAGCGCTTCCCGTAGTTGCTGCTGTGCCGCCGCGTCTTTGCCGATAAGGGTGGCATCGATGTTTTCAAGACTCTGCTTCAGTTTCGCCAGTGTTGCTTTCCCGTCGGGCAGTATTTCCTCGTCTATGCGCTTGAGAAGTTTGTCAACGGTGACGAGTGTTTTTTTCAGATCCGCAGCCAGACCGTCCAGGGGCATTTTTTCCAGCTTGGCCAGCAGGTTGTGGATCTTCGTCTCCATATCCTGGAGGCCGCTGGGCACGACAGGCAGTTCTGTGGGAACCTTCCTCCAGTCGATTTCCACGTCGGGCGCGTCGGGAAAAATGTCCAGGGAGACAAACCGCTGCCCGGTTAAGAGATTCCCGCTCTTCAACTGGGCCCGGAGCCCCAGGTTGACGGCGCGCTCCATGAACGCACGGCGATCCGTAACGCTCGGGACCACGGCATCCTGACCCGGTAATGGTTTGGCATACGCCATGAACCTTTCGGGATACAGCACGATGTCCACGCGGGGCCGGATCAGGTTTGTCCGGTCGTCTTGGTCGAACCCCACATCGGTGACCTCGCCCGTTGTCAACCCCAGGTACGTGACCGGCGCGCCGGCGCTGAGCCCTCTCAAGGTTTCGTTGAAATAGAGGACGTAAGGACTTGCAATCGTTTCGGGGTTCGCCAGCGCCTCGGCGCGGCTGCCGAAGAGGATAAAGACGCTGTTCTCCCCGGCGGGTTTCGGGTTTTTTTCCGAAGGGGGGTGTTCGAAGGCGATCCCGCCGATCAGCATGGAGAGAAACGACTCGGTGCGTACCGAAAAACCTTCCGTCCCGGCGGACACATCAATACCGCTGGCTTGCCAGAAGCGGGTGCGAACGGTGACATACCTGTCGTAAGGGGCCCGTACGAAAACCTGGATTCTCACGGATTCGCCATCTTCCGAGAGATCATAGCCGATGACCTGTCCCACGTTCAAGCTCCGATAATAAAGCGGGGAGCCGCTACCGACCGACCCGAGGCTTTCCGTTCGAAGGATGAAGCGGCGTCCCGGTTCATCGAAAGTAATTGCCGGCGGCTCTTCCAGGCCGGTAAAGGCCCGCCGTTCCACCTTCGATTCGCCGGGCTCGAGACCGATGTAGTTTCCCGAAAGAAGTGTACTTATGCCGGTTATTCCACTCAAGGTGGCACGGGGTTGTTCGATCCAGAAGCACGCGTCCTCGACGAGGAGTCCCGCCGCGCTCCTGTCGATTTTCGCCGTTACGACAACCTGGCGAAAATCCTCGGAAAGCTTTACTTCCGTTACCTGGCCGACATTCACCTCCTTGTATTTGATGAAGGTTTTCCCCGCTTCAATGCCTTCGGCTTTTTTAAAGACGATCGTAATTGTCGGCCCCTCCATGAGAATACGCTGGACCGCGATTCCGATGGCGACGATCGCGGCAATGAGCGGAATGATCCACACCACGGAAACCTTCAGTTTCTTCCTCGGAACGGCGGTGGTCTCGGGGACATCCTCGAGATCGATGTTTTCAGTCATTTGGACCTCTTTGTGCGTTCGTGCAATCCCAGATCAGACGGGGGTCGAAGTTTTCGGAGGCGATCATGGTCAGGACGACCACGGCCGCGAAAAACAGGATACCGGCCCCGGGCTGAATCGACATGAGCGGCCGCATTTGAATCAGGGCAACGGTGAACGTGACGACGAACACATCGACCATGGACCACCGCCCCACAAACGTGACCAGCCGGTAAAGCCGGAGCCTCTCGTTCTGTCCTCTCTCGGAACGGCGCTGGACCGTTACGAGCAGATAGGCCAGCGCCATAATTTTGGCGAGGGGGATCACCACGCTGGCGATCAATATGATGATCGCCAGATGCCACGACCCGGTTTTGTAAAACATGACGACGCCGCTCATAATGGTATCCTTTTCCGAATAAACCAGCGTGTTTGTGACCATCACAGGCAGCAGGTTCGCGGGAATATAGCAGATCAGGGCCGCGATGATGAGCGCCCAGGTCCGCTGTATCGCGGTGTGGTGCCGGAAGTTGAGCGCCCCGCCGCAACGGGGGCATCGTCCGGGTTCGTGAATGTCCGCAGGTCTTGACAAAAGACCGCAGACCTCGCAGGAGACAAGCCCAGCCTCGATCGCCGTCAGGAAGCGAGCACAGGGGGATTTCCTTTTCGCGGGAACCGTTGATGTCCTGAACGGTGACGAAGAGGGGGCGGCGCCGCCGGCCCACGCTACCCGCTGCCACACCTCGCGGGGGTCGAAGCTGACGGTCATGGCCGCTACGAGTATTACCAGGGCGCCAGCCGCAAACATACCGATCCCGGGAATCACCGTCGCGAGGTCGGCAATTTTGATCAGCGCCACCAGGATACCAAGCATCATCACCTCGACCATGGCCCAGGACTGGTGCCACTCGGACCAGCGCAGCAATGTTCCCACCCACTGCGGCGCCGGGGGCCGCCGCACGGCAATGAGGACGGTGGACATGATCCCGATATGGACGGCGGGAGCGATGACCGTGCAGAACACAACGAGAATGGCCGTAATTGCCTGTCCCGTGAACCACATCTCCCTGGCGCCCCCCAGAATGGTCGTACTTGCCTGGCGCCCGGACACGGAAAGCACCATCAGGGGTGACAGGTTGGCCACGATGAGAACGATGCACGCGGCAATCGCCAGGGCCAGCGTTCTGTTCAGAGAATCGGGCCTGTTGAGGGCAATGGTGTGGCCGCAGCGGCGACACCGGGCCGCGGCGCCGGGGGGAGGGGGGGCAAGACGCTGCAACAGGTCACAATCGCCGCAGGCGATGACCTCCTGAGAAGAAGAGACCATATAACCTCTCGGAAACACGGTGATGGAGCGCCCCGTCGTTCCCTTCACGACGAGGCGGGTTCTCCAGTTCATTGGAGAAAGCTGAACGGGGTGGAACGGCTTCTATCCGCCGGGTTCCTGTCCCGCGCCCCTGACGCCGTCGAGGAACGACACGATCCTTTTCGACCAGAACTTGAAGGCGTCGCCGGCGGCGCCCCACTTGGAGAACCGCGATTCGAAGGCGGCCTTCTGCCGGTCCACGGCGAGGGCCAGTATTTCCCCGGTCACGCTGTCGAGAGCCATGAGTTCCATGCCCGTTTCACCGCTCCCGGTCCAGCCGCCCGTTGTGCCTTTCTTCACGAGACTGACGCCCAGTCCGACGGGAATAATTGTTGTAATGGCGCTCCTTCCCGGGTTGCTCGGTTCGATTTTCGTGATGGCGATGCGGATTCGGGCTACCCCGGGACCAGCCTCCGCCACGATGGGGTACCTGTCCCTGAAAGCCGCCACGATTTCCTGGTTGAACCCGTCGGCCAGTTCCTTCATCTCCTGGGGGTCGATGCCCTTGTAGTCCGCCTGGTCGGCGAGGAAGAAAATGACACTGTCCACCATGAACTTGTCATATGTTTTCGGAGCCTGTCCCTCCTTCACCCAGCGCAGAGCGACCCCGCCCTCCGGCCCGGGAACGAGCCGCTCATAAACCGAGGGATCGCCCAAAAATCCTGAAAACCGGTTATCCTTCTCCGCCGTGAGGGATGCCGCACAGCCAAGGAGAAAGAAAGATGACAGGATTACGGAAAACAAGCGCTTCATGACGTTACCCCCCGTTTCTCAATGATGTTTTTTCAAAAGCCCTTGAGCACCCTCGGCCGCCTTTGCATTTAATCCTGTTTTTTTAGAAATTTGAAAGAGTTTTCAACGGACTGCCCGAAGTATAGAGAGGCTGTCGGACTGTGTCAAGAAAGATTATGAGAAAGATTACGAGGGCCAAACCGAGCAAGGTACGCTCCTGAAACCGGCACGAAGCTGTTTCATCACATTCTTTGCCGGGATGGTCACCATTGGGTTGAAACGGCTTTCCAACGCCGGTAGTCTGCGGCCCCGACAGGGATTCCCCATGCCCGGTCGGGACGTAAGCGGGTGAGGAAAATTACCACAAAAAAAATACCATGACAGACACAGGAGGGACAGGCATGAAGGTACGAAAAATCATCATCGGGTTTTTAACGCTGCTCATTCTTTTTGGTTGGACGGCTATCCCCCTGGCGGAGGAGGCGGCCGGCAAGGTGAACCTCAACACGGCCACGATGGAACAGCTGGTCACCCTCGATGGGATCGGCTCCGGCCTGGCCGAGCGGATCATAGCGTACAGGGGAGAAAACGGCGGGTTTTCGAAAACGGAAGACCTCCTGAAGGTCCAGGGGATAGGGCCCAAGGTCTTCGAAGCGAACAGGGACAGGCTCGCGGTCAATTGAAAGGGCCTCCTGGAGGCTGAGACAGGAAAAAACGGTTGCCCGATCCCGCTTACGTTTTCCTGATTCTCTCGTCAAGCTCCTCGTAGTGAAAAAGAGATGAAAAATCATCGAAAGCGGCCAGGGCTCTCGACTGGGTCCGGATTCCCCGTTCCTCTAAAATGGCCACGGGGTTGAGCCCGCCGATCACGACGGCACCGAACCGCCCCTCACTCACGGGAATCTCCAGCAGGGGCTGGCCGGGCCAGCCGATGGCCATGAACCCGCCGAGCCCGATTTTTTCAAGTTCCCCGGCGATTTCCTCGACCCTTCCGCGGCTTCCCGCCGGGAGCTCCCGAAACCCCGCCCCGATGAGGCCGTTTCCTGTCGTGGTCGCGCCGCTGTAATCGGTCATGCCGCTCTTGATGAAAATTTCCAGGGGGTCCAGGGTCGTCCCTTCGTAGTGAATGAGCTCGACGAATCTCAGGGCCTTTTTATTTCTGATTTCGAGAAGGCCGCCGAAGCGGGAATTGGACGGGATTCCGGAGGACAGAAGGACGCCGTTCAGCGTGACGGAACACACCGTACCGATCCCGACGAATCCGTCGGGGATCCTGAGGCTGTCGAACTTTCGTCCCGGAGGGTAGAGATTCATGAGCTTTCCCATGGCATACCCGGCGGAAAAGACGCGCTGAATAAGCGGGACGGCCCTGGGCAGGTCCTCGAGATCAATAAGGCTGACATTCATCACCACATTTCCCGTGCGGGTTTCCAGGTCAAATTTCATGCCGTAGGTTTTTTCCTCGATCTTGGCGGCGATGAGGCCGACCTTGTCATAGGCCCGTCCCTCGGTGAGTTCCTTTTTACCCTTTTCCGTGATGACCCGTCCCCGCCTGCCCAGGTTTTCCGTCAGTCCTTCCCGGTCCGCCCGGAGAAGATAAAAGCGGACCGTCCGTTCGCTCATGTCGTGGCCCCGGGCATGAAGCTGTTCCGCGATGGACGCACTGCTCAAGGGCCCGTCGGACACCTCGAGTATCCTCAAAATGGCCAGGCGGTTTTTTTCAGTTTTTTCCACGGGTCCTCCTCCAGGGGGGTTTTAACTTTCGATTATCCGCTTGTGGCAATATTGCCGGATCAGGTTTCAAGGCACCCGGCCTATGGAAGGGGTGGCTGAAACGGGTTTTCTTTTCATATTGGGCTTTTGAAATCACGAACCGTGCCTCTCTGAAAATTATCCGGCAAAAATGACACATTCATCCCGGCTTTTTTTGCCGGAACACCGGACGACCTATACGCTTAATTTTCTGATTTTTCAAGATCATTTTTTGTTGACAAAAAATGAAATCTGTGGAAAAAGCGGTAACGTTTTGCCAGATTCGAAGGACGAAGGAAAATAGAACAAGGACGAATCAAGAATCAAGGGAGGTTTTTTCATGTCACTGACAGAGCGCATCTTAGAGCGGGTCAAGCGGATGGATCCCGATCAGCCTGAATTTCATCAGGCCGTTCAGGAGGTCATGGAATCCCTGGAGCCCACGGCGAAGAAACATCCGGAGTTCGTGAAGGCCAAGATCTACGAGCGGATCGTGGAGCCCGAGAGGGCCATCCTGTTCCGGGTTCCCTGGGTGGACGACCAGGGCGAGGTACAGGTTAACAGGGGGTTCCGGGTTCAGTTCAACAACGCTATCGGCCCCTTCAAGGGCGGCATCCGCTTTCACCCGTCCGTGAATCTGGGCATCATCAAGTTTCTCGGTTTCGAGCAGATCTTCAAGAATTCCCTCACCACGCTGCCCATGGGCGGCGGCAAGGGAGGCTCCGACTTCGATCCCAAGGGCAAGTCGGACGGGGAAGTCATGCGCTTCGTCCAGTCCTTCATGCGGGAACTCTTCCGCCACATCGGCGCGGAGTGCGACGTCCCGGCCGGGGACATCGGTGTCGGGGCCCGGGAGATCGGTTACATGTACGGGTATTACAAGAAGATCAGAAACGAGCACACGGGCGTCTTCACCGGAAAGAGCCTCGAGTACGGCGGAAGCCTCATCCGCCCCGAGGCGACGGGATACGGAACCACGTATTTCGCGGCGGAAATGCTGGCCACCCGTGGCCTGGATTTCAAGGGAAAGGTGGTCGCCATCAGCGGCGCCGGCAATGTGGCCCAGTACGCCGTGGAAAAGGTGAATCAGCTGGGCGGCAAGGTCATCACCCTGTGCGACTCCGAGTCCACCATTGTCGATGACGCGGGAATCAACGAGGAAAAATCCAAATACGTGATGGAGCTGAAAAACGTCCGCAGGGGCCGCATGAAGGAATACGCGGAGGAATACGATTGTGCGTGCTTCCTGGGCCAGAGCGTTTGGGACACCATCCGGGACCAGGGCATCAAAGTGGACATCGCGCTTCCCTGCGCCACCCAGAACGAGATCGACGCGAGCCATGCCGCCGCCCTCGTTAAGAACGGCTGCATCTGCGTGGCCGAGGGGGCCAACATGCCGTCCACGCCCGAGGCCGTGGAGATCTTTCAGCAGAACAACCTGCTCTACGGTCCCGGCAAGGCCGCCAATGCCGGCGGCGTCGCCACCTCGGGTCTCGAAATGAGCCAGAACAGCTTGAGGCTTTCCTGGACCCGGGAAGAGGTGGACAGCCGCCTCATCATCATCATGAAAAGCATCCACAAGGCTTGCACCGAAGCCGCCGAGGCTTACGGCCGCCAGGGGGATTACGTCGCGGGAGCCAATATCGCCGGATTTACCAAGGTCGCCAAGGCCATGCTGGCATACGGCGTCGTCTAAAGATCCGATCGCTTTCAGAGGCCGGCCGGTCCCCATCTCCCGGGCCGGACGGCCTTTTTTATTTATGATTCCCGGTTTTTTGGAAGACTCAGGCAGACGACTTTCTGGGAAACCACGTCGGAAATAAGCCTCAAATTCCTGTCCCCGACGTCAAAGACCTTGAGGGTGTCTTCATGATTTCGGTCACCCGGGGAGAGGTTACCGAGGAGATTCGGAGAATCGTCCCACCATGACCGGTTGAACCGCACCGCCTGTCTTTCTGGATAGATGGCCAGATAAAATATTTCCGCTTCCACCAGGTCCTGGAAAAAGTGGGTCCCGAAGGAAAGATCGGGAATGAGACTCCCCTCCTGATAGGCGATTTCTCCCAGAACGGCGATGTTGTTGATCTCGGAGAAACGAACGGGAACACCCATGGTGGGGGTCGTCGTTCCCCACCGTCCCGGCCCAAGCAGCATGGTGGCCGGGTTGTTTCGTTCCCGGATCTGCCTGTTCAGCCTGCCCACCGCCCGGGCAATGTCGTACCGCTGCGACCGGGAGAGACCGGCGTAACGTTGCGGGTCCACGTAGATGATCCGGTCGATCTTCCTGGAAACACTTCCGCCCATGAAATTCCCTTCCATGCGAAGAAGAATGTCTTCGTCATCCGCTTCTTCGGGCAGGTCCATGCGAACCTGGATGTCCCGGCTCTGAAAGGGACGGCACTGGAGAAGATTGATCTGGGGGCGTCCCTGTTGGTCGAAATTCACGGTGAATTCGATATCCACCGGGTAGCGATAAACCGATTCTATCCGTTTCAGCATCCGGCCCATGAGGGCGGGGAAATCGGTTTTTGTCATCAGGTCGTCAAAGGTCAACACCCAGATGTCCTCATCCGACTTTCCCAGGTCACGGAGCCTCGACTCCGCTTCACGGTCCCTCACGGCAAAAAGCGGCCAGTCAAAGCCCATGTCTTTCCGGGTCAGATCACGGAGAGAAACGCTTTTCATGCGGTTTTCCTCCAGGTCCAAGGTGTCCACGTAGTGCTGGGAAAAGCGGCGCGTGTCCTCCAGCCCGGCATGCGCCTTCAGGAGAGGCGAATCGAGGGCGACGATTCTCGGATAATCGTTTTCGACCCGCATCACCGCCCGGGTCCCCATGCCGAGGACAAGCCGGAGCATTCCCGCCCGGGCGTCCAGGCCGGGTTTCCAGACAAAGGGGTTGTAAGACAGGCCCACACCCGCCAGAACTGGAAAGAAAAAGTGATTCCGGTAGGTTCCCGAGACACGCTGAACCAGGAGCGCCATCTGTTCGTCCTGCTCGTCAAGACCCCTCTGCCGGCGGTAATTCAAGGCGTCCTCGTTCATGGTGCTGGCGAAAATCCGCCGGACACAGTCTTCGAAATAGGCATAGCGCTCCCCCGGTGAGCCCTGGTTGACACAGAAGTAGCTCTCGTATTTACCGGCGAAGGCGTTTCCGAAGGCGTCCTCCAGGAGGCTGCTCGAACGGACGATGATGGGCGACTGGCCGAAGTACTCAAGCATGAGCTGGAACTGCTCCCTGACCTCGTCGGGGAAGGCGCCCTGAAGCATTTTGCCGCGAAGTTCCTCGGCCGCCGTGAAATATCCTTCCCGGGTCCGCTGTTTCATGAGGAGTTTCCACCACCCATTCTGGACGATGTACGAATAAAAAACATCGGAGCCGACGTAGTAGGAATCATGAAGTTCGAGATGACGCCCCCAGTCGAAGTCCGGGTCCCGGGCCAGTATGTTTCTCGCCAGGAGCATTCCCACCGATTTCCCGCCGATGAAACCGGTCCCGATGAGATGTTCCTTGATGTTCAGAAGGTCTTCCAGGGAAAAATAGGCCATGACGAGGCCGAGCATCCTTTTTTCCCGCCCCAGGAGAATCCGGCTCAACTGATCCACCATGGCCCGCCGCTCGTCGGCCGTCTCCGGGCGGGACAGCATGTCCTTGGCCTGGAGGAAAATGCGGTCCCAGAAATCCAGCTTGCGTTCCGCTACGGTCTCGCGCCTGGCGGCCAGCATGGAGAAGAGCGTCGTCGCCTCGATGCTGTTGATGATGGGCGTCAGGGCGTCCCCTTCCTGGAGGTGAGGGAGAAACATGGTTGGGGAGTACCGCTGCCAGACCTTCAGCGGGTGCACGTAAAGACGACCGTCGTTGTTGTGTATGTCGAGGAGAACCTGGGTCGTTTCCCGGATCCGGGCAATGGTCTTGAAGGAATGGCGCCCCCGCAGCAGGGCGAAATAGGCGACCGTGTTGAGCTCGAAAAGATAGGGGCAGGTGATGGCGAAAAAATTTCCGATCATGAGGTCGGTGGCCCAGGCCATGAGGAGATCGGACAGGCTGTCAAAGACATAGAAGACATCCCGGCCTTCCCGGGTGATGATATTGTGAACCTGGCTCGAGAAGGACTCGAAGCCCGCGTCAGCTTCCAGGCGATAGACGGCGATCCCGTCATCGGGTGCCAGAAGGGCCTCGTGATGGGCGAACCGCATGTAGACGACCCGCCGTTTGTCGGCGAGGGCTCTTCGGACGTAGGGGACGACGAAGCGCCGGTAATCCTCTACGCTGTCCGCCTGCCAGACGACGTTGTCTCCCATGCGAAGAAAATCGATGATTTCGTCGAGGCTCGGAATTCCCGTGCTCACTTTCGCGAATAGGGGCATCACATCATCACCTCAAAAAATGGCCGTTTTCGTCTCCAGGGCAGGCAACTCCCGGGCTATAAATAATCTTCAAAGGTTAAGTTTACAAGTTCCGTGCCGCGTCCCCGCGGGGGACCGAAAGACCTGGAAATACCGTTAAAAGGCTGCGAAGGTTCATCTTTCCTGGAGCGCACCGGTGGAGAAGCCGCCCGGACAGAACATATTTGTATGTTTTGTCCCGGCAAAACGACGCGCATGTAAGAGACCGGAACAGATTCATTAACAAGAATCGCCGCATGGGGATTCCTCTGCCATTTACAGGATTGACTTTTCCATCGAAAAAGGCCTTATCCTTGTATCATCATGATAAGGTAAATTGAAAAAGCGGGCGAAAATTTTTTCAGCGGTCGGTTAAGCCAACCCTTGAAAATCTTCTCCCTTTGGCTACATTTGATGTGAGGCCATTGGCAACCTGCAGGAAACCTTGAAAATGGTTCATGTATCTGGTACGTTGAAGGCCCTGAAACAGGGTTTTCCGGACAAGGTGGGGACGAGGGTTCATGAACGTGAAGGTCTTCTTGAAAAGTTACCGGCGGGAACTCCGTTTCCTTCTCCTTTTCGTGCTGTTTTTT
>Ga0209605_1001161_pt1 | contig 30527 bp, 3 predicted proteins | sample AD_UKC035_MetaG_FD_184408 | JGI IMG/M metagenome (GOLD analysis project Ga0209605, IMG submission 184408) | Active sludge microbial communities of municipal wastewater-treating anaerobic digesters from USA - AD_UKC035_MetaG (SPAdes) (version 2) | ecosystem: Engineered > Bioreactor > Anaerobic >...
TGCATCAACGCCGACGGCACGTTCCTGTTCCAGGTGCTCACGGGCCCCGACGCCGGCGAGTACGAGGGGACGGCGCAGGTGGTGGAGCGGGCCGGGGTGTACGTGTTCATGAACCCGCGGGGCACGCCGTGGACCCTGTTCTTGGTGTACGACGGCCTCCATCATCGGGCGGTGGGGTTCTACCAGCAGCCGGGGTTCGACGACCGGTCGCACCTGTCCGACCGCAACACCGCGGACAACCCCGACACCTGCTTCTGACGGAAATGCACCCGGCCGGCCCGACGGGTCCGGCCACAATCGGTCGAACGTCGAATACTTCGAAACTCCCGGGGCTCCCCCGATCCCCGGGAGATTTTTTTGCGCCCATCTCCCAAACCTATCCGCCCATTCACCTATTCACCCATTAACCCATTCACCGCTCCAAATATCTAATGACAACTGAAAATTGATCAATGACCAATGAAAAATGATGTTTGAACTCCGCCTCGCCCTATTCACCCATTGACCCATTCACCCATTGACCCATTCACCCTTTCCTATCAATCGCACCCCCGGCAGTTTGTTTCGGACACCCGGCGACCCCATCCGTTATTAATTATTGAACGGCCGGGATGAAAATTTCATGACTTCGACATTTGTGCTTGCGCGTCCGGCGGCGGTTGGGTAGAATCCCGGCAATTTACCTCGGATTGGGAGTGTGAGCCTTCGGGCGGGCAGGGCCGGATGGGTACCGGCCGGCCGGGGAGGGTACGGGTGTTCGGGAGGGCCGGCGCGAGCCGGAGCCGCCGCGTCGCGCGGATGCCGCTGAATCCGCGCCGCAGCGGCGACGACAAGAGACAACACTTGACGGGCTCGGCCGAGAGGCTCCTGCTCCTCGCGGGCCTGGGGCTCACCCTGCTGGCGTCCGCCGCCATGGCGCAGGGCGGCGGCGGACGGCTGCACCGGTTCGAGGTGCCCGTCACCGCGTTCCGCCTGCAGGTGGAGCCGGTGGCGCAGGTGGTGCCGCCCGGCGTGCCCGCGCGCGTCCGCACCTGGATCGAGCTGGCCGATCCGGCCGCCGGCTACGCCGGCGCCGTCCGGGAGTATCTGGCGTCCCGCTACGAGGTGCGCGCCGAGCTGTACGCGCCGGCCGCCGCGCCGGGCTATCCGCGGGCGCTGGCGTGTCCCGTGGGCGGCGAGTTCCTCCTGGACGGCCTCACCGCGCCCGGCCGCTATCACCTGCGCGACATCCGGCTGGCCGACCCGGCCACGGGGCGCGACTTCCTCTTCGCCGTGCCCGACACCGCCGCCGTGGACGTGGGCGGCGACCTGTTCATCGCCTGGGTCACCGCCGAGCCCATGACGATGGCCGAGATGCTCGCCGCCGGCATCGTCTTCGACGAGAGCTCATACCAGAACTACCAGTTCGTCGTGGGGTTCGAGCTCGAGGGGCAGGTGGTGGAGTACGCGTTCCCCGTGATCCACGCGTCGCCGGCCGTTCCCGTGACGCCCGCCGAGTTCGGCGGGCTGCTGGACGTGGGGCAGGGGGACTGCGCCATCGGCGCGGTGGACCTGGACATCTCGGGGGTGGCGGTGCCGGGCCTGCCGCCGGCCGACGTGCGCCTCCCCGGTCTCATCCTCATCCCCGGCTCAGTGGGATTCCTGAACGGACACTTCAGCGTCCAGCTGGTCCTCTGCAACGCCCTGCCGCCGGCGAGCGGCTACCGCCTGGCGGACCTGACGGCGGAGGCGGCGCTCCCCGCGAGCGCGGACTGGCAGCCGGGCGACCCCCTGAGCCTGGCCCCGGTGGCCGACGGCTCCAACACCGCGGTCCAGGACGTACTCGGCGACACCGGCCCGGTGATCGCCCCCGGCGCCGCCGGCGCGGCGGATTGGATCGTGGTGGGCCACGAAGTCGGCTACCATGAGTTCGACCTCCGCATCGCCGGCCGGCTGGAGCCGCAGTCGGGCGAACCGAGCTGGCCCATCGAGGGACGGGCGCGGGGCGGGGTGGCGGTGCGCGACAATCCGCGGTTCTCGCTGAGCTTCATCCACCCCGACCGGGTGGAGCGCGGCGCCGCGTACTTCGTCCAGGCCCATGTGACCAACGTGTCGAACGTGCCCGCCAACGGCTTCCGCCTAAGCTTGGCGCCCGACTCAATGACCGGCGTCGAATGGCTGGGCGCCGATTACCCGGCGGACGACACCTGCCCGGCCGATCCGGCCGTCTACTGCCGCCCGGTTCTGGAGCCGGGCGAGACGGTGGTGCTGAGCTACCACCTTCGGGCGCTGCGCTCAGGCAAGGTCACCGCAACCTACGGCGCCGGCGATTCAGCCGGCCTCGAGGTGGGCGCCCGACTGGTGTTCGGCGTGGACGCCGTCGGTCAGCCCATGAACCCCGACCGCTTGGTGCTGCCGCCCGTGGCCGCGCGGCTCGGAGAACCTCTCTACGGCCGATCGCTGGCGTTTCTGGGCTTGTGCCACACGCTGAGCCGAGCCCAACCCTTGCTGTTGCCCTCCGCATTCCGAACCGTTATGGGATCATCGGTGGAGTGGTTCGCGCGGGCTGTCACCGAAGCGGGACTCGCCACCGCTGCTGGCCGGGATCCGGTGTCTGTTGCCGCAACACTCATTGAGGACTTGGCGGAGATCGCATGGAGTGACAGTGGATTCCATCACACTTTGGAATCAAGCCCTCGTGGTGCCGAGCTGAAAGCAGCACTCGCCGCTATCCTGGATCCAGCCGGCCAAACGGCAAGCATGGCAGCCGCACTCGCGCTCCACGCCGGATATAGCGGTGATTTCGCGCTTCTGCGGACTGCACTTTTGCCAGAGTCCGAGTGGGGGAGAGCCGTACGCTTCATCAACGGACCGGAATTCCTTTGCCTGATCCCTCTGGATGGGGATTCGGTCACCCTGACCGGCGGCGGGGCGGTCGAGTTGGAGATCATCCGTCCAGCGTCACCGGAGGCATGCCAGAGATTCAGGTACTCTTTCCAACTCGCACCGGGGCAACAGGTGGTGATTCCATCGACGTTGTTGAAAGGGACTTCTATCGCCGTTGAGATCCGACAAGGAAGCAACAATGTGGCCGCTGTCCCGCCACTGGACCAGCACCTGCTGCCCCTGGCACCCTTCGTTGTGGAGCGTGTACTGAAACTGACTCCGGATCTTTTCCATGGCGCCGACGAGTTCGGACGCGGGTTGCTGGTCTTGTTCAACCGGCCGGTCGGGTTGCGGGCCGGTGAGGCGGCGGCACACTTCGAATGCATCGGCAACGAGGTACTGCTGGCAGCGCCGATCGGTTCGGGCCGCACCGTCGGATTGGCCGTGAATCGGCCGGTGGGCAAGTTTGTGACGACGGATCTGGTCATCGGTCAAATGAAGAGCCTTGACGGTGCGATCGTCGATGCATCACGGCCAGTGTGGATTCTTGACCCGGACTCACCATACGAAGTCGGCGGCCGCGTCGAGGGACGCGTACGCTACCCCGATGGCCGGGGAGTTGTCAGACCGTCGGTGGAGTTGTGGGCCGTGACCCGGTCTGGTCTTGGGATCCGGGATGTCTGCCTCAGCCGCTTCGACGGAAACGACGACGGCACGTTTCAACTGGATTTCGTTCACACCAATCCGGCAGGCTTGTTTCTGATTGCCGGAGATCCGACAACGGGCTTCCGCCGACGGGTGCCGCTGGTCTTTCAGGCGGATGGTCAGGTGCTCCATCCCCAGATCATCCTGTATGGATCAGGAGCGGTGGTGGGCCAGGTGGTGGACGAACTCGGGATTCCCATCGACAGCATCCTCGGTGTTCGGATCCACTGCGGCGGCGACGGGCGATGCCTGCCGGCGATACTCGACGGCGAGGGCCGGTTCCATGCCGACGGCGTGACCGTGGGCTCGTTCCGGGCTGAAGCGTGGCTCAGGGACGGACGGCGGATCGAAGGCACCGGATTCATCAACGGCCCCGACGATACGGCGGTGGTGCTGCTGGTGGCGGGCGGGGCCGGCGTCACCGGCCATGTCATGGAAGAAGGTCCCGACGGCGCACGGGGCGTACCCCATGCCCGACTGACGCTGAGCGTGCCCGACGCCACCTGGAGTACCGAGGGTTGGACCGACAGCACCGGAGCATTCATGTTCACTACTGTGCCATGGGGTTCTTTCCGTATCCGCTGCGTCCATCCGAACGGCGGGGCGGTAGCCACTGCTGAAGGCGCGGTTGCGCCGGGCGGCACGACCGAGGTGCAGGTTCTATTTACCGGTGGAGGCACACTCGAAGGCCATGTGGTAACCCCCGGTTTCGGAGGCGCCTGGAACGCCGTTCCATTCGCGCCGGTCCACCTGGAGAAGGCCGATGATTGGGAAAGGGTTCAGCTCGATCTCGAAACCGATGGCGACGGGCGATTTCGGGTGCAGCCAATCCCGTTTGGTCACTACCGAGTGACTGCTGTTCGGCCCGGATATTGGGACAGTGTCACGGAGCATGTCTGGGTCACAGCCGGCGTCCATCAGGTCCAACTGGTCATGGACGTCCTGGCCCCTGTGCAGGGTCGCGTCATCCGGGCCGATGGAGCCGCAGCGGCAGGGGCTGCCGTTCGATTGAGCGGCATCACGGAGATTGCCGATGAAGATGGACGATTTCTGATCTGGCTGAGTCAGGGTACCAACCGGTATCAGGCTGCGTGTGATGGCGAGGTGGAATCGGGAGCAGTGGATGTCCCGGCTGATGGTGCCTCGCTGGTGATCCGCTTGCGCGGCCGGCGGACGGTAGCCGGCCAGGTGCGGGACTCCTCTGGCCAGGGAGTCCGCGTGCCCTTGATCCTGGACGGATTGGACCGCGGAAACAATGGAGAGATGGTCTATCGCACCGATCGGTTGCGGAGCATGTCGGCCGCCGACGGAACCTACGTCTTTGAAGAAGTCTGGGACGGCCCCTTCACGGTCCGGTTCAGTGGCAATGCCTTTTACCCGCCTGCGGAAATGCGCGGTCTGGCCAACGGAACCAATCTGGACGGAGTAGATGTGGTGTTGGGCGTAACCGGCGGCGTCGGTAACCTGACCGGTACCCTTTACGCGCGAGACGGCGTGACACCCGTTCGGCCGGGCGTTCCCCTGACCCTGACCGGTCAAGGCGGGCGGTGCTGGGATTGCCGAACCGACGCAGGCGGCCGGTTCGCCATTTCCGGACCCCTGCCGGCTGGCACCTTCGTGCTCGAGGCAGAGGATTTCTACACCGGGGACCGGGCCTGGATGGAACTCTATTTCGCTGCCGACGGCGACATGGATGTCACCTTGAGCATGTTAGGGAGGAACGGACTCCGGGTGCACCTGTTCCATGCCACCGGAGAGCGGCTCGAGGACGCACAGCTGACAGTCAGTCGGCAGGGACAACCCGTTTGGAGCGCCCGGGCCGAGAGCATCTGGGACACCGATTATGCCGGGGCGCCGGGCGATCCAGGGCACTTCCAATTCAACGATGTCTGGGAAGGTTCCTACACGGTGTCCGCTGTTGTACTGGACGGGGATACTGTCCGGACGGCGACAGGCGGCATCGAGGTTTTAGGTGACGGTGGCATGTTCACCCTCAATCTGGTGATGACTCCGGTGGTAACTCTGCGCGGCGTCGTTCGTGACGGCGCATTGCCTGACGGGTCACTCGTGCCAGGGGCGGAACTCACCCTGCGCAGCACGGCTGGACATATCGTGGCATCAACTGTGACCAATTCCGAAATGGCTAGCCTGGGGGCCTTCATCCTGCCGGCGGTGGCCGTCGGCCAATATATCCTTCGGGCGGAGGATTTTGCCACCGGACGCCGGGCGATACTCGAAGTGGATATCCCATCCACCGAGTGCGATCCGCCACCGGTTGAATTGGTGCTCAATCCTTTGGGATCGGTGGAAGGAGTGGTGGTGGAAGGCGATCCGACTGGAGTCGTCTGCACCGATTCATCATCACTGAGCGCCCGTCGGGTCACGATTGGCATTCATCCGCATACCGGATCGCCTTATGCCGAGCGGGACATCGAGGCAACCACCGGTCCCGATGGACGGTTTGACGTTCCGGGGATTCCCGACGGGCGGGTGGATGTGCGAGTGGCCGATCTTTCCGGGGTGGCTGGTTATGCCGAAGCCGAGCTTGAGCCGGGCGGGACGGCCTGCCTGGTGGTGCCCCTGGCGCCGACGGCGACTCTGACCGGGACAATCCAATCCGCCGATGGCGGCGGAGCCGCCTACGCTCGGATCGAGCTGATCCCCCTGGCTGGAGGAAGAAGTTATCGTCAGACTTCCACTGCTGTCGGGACCTTCCGATTGACATCTATTCTGTTCGGCGATTACACCCTGGCAGCCTGGACCGGATCGGGAGTTAATCGTGTTTCTCAGCAGATCAACGTGCCTGCCGACAATGATGTGGTGCTCGTGCTTCGCGGGGTGGGTGCGCTGGGGGGCGCGGTCTGGAATCATGCCGGCACCCGTCCGGTGAGCGGAGCGGTGCTGCGGCTCGAAACCGAAGTGCCCGAATTCCAGCCGGATATCGCTTGCGACGACGAGGGGGCCTTCTATTTCCCCGAAGTGCCGGCCGGACATTTCCGTCTGGTAGCCGAGGATCGTCACCACGGCTTGGAGGGTATCGCCGAAAGCGACCTGGCAGATGGGGAGCGGATTGAAGGTCTGGTAGTGGTTCTGGAGCCGGCATTTTACCTCCGGGGCACGTTGCGAACGGAAGACGGTTCCGCGGCCGCCCACATGACAGTACGCTGGGTGGGGCAGCGAGCCGACGGACGCGAGGTGGAACGTCTGGGCGCCACCGCTGACAGCGGGAATTTCGTCTTCGAAGAACTGCCAATTCTGCCCGGCCGGTTGGAGGTGGCCGATCCGGTCGGCGGCCGGCTACGACTGGCCGTGCCGGTGACCGATGTGGACGAGGGAGCATGGGTTGACCTGGGCATCCTGACTCTGGACCGGACCCCGCCGTCCGTCGACGCGGTCGCCTATTGGTCTGGTGGCACCACCTGGCCGGAAACCGCCGTGCCGCTGGACGCCCATCTGATCCTCACCTTCAGCGAGGCCCTGGACGCTGCGTGGGTGATTGGCCATCCCGGTTGGCTTCGGTTGGAGGACTTTGATGGCGTTGCCTGGCAACCGGTCGGACTGACGGTGCTGCCGTCGGTCGACGGCGGCATATACGAGGGAATTCCGGCGGTCCTGGTTGACTCCCGTGATTATCGGCTGGTGATCGACGCTGCCGTTCCCGATGCCAATGGCAATCCCATGTGCGCGGTTGTGGAACTTGTTTTCCGGACCGTGGACCTGACGCCGCCGGCGGTGTCGGTGGTGACCCCGCCCGCAGGTGCCGTCCAGGTGGATCCGACTGCACCGGTTCAAATCACCTTCAGCGAACCCATTGTCCCGAATAGCGGCACGGTCGACTGGAACCGCGACGGCGTGCCAGCGGCGGCCGGCCTGGCCTGGTCGCCCGACAACCGCGTCCTGACCATCCTGCCGGACGGCGGCTTGCAGTCGGATGCACGCTATGGGGCCGTTCTCGATGGCTGGCGCGACGCGGCCGGCAATGCCATGCCGGCGCCGTTTGGGTGGACCTTCGACTCGCTGGATACCCAGCCGCCGGTGGTCACCGCCGGCTGGTCCGGCCAAATGTTCCCGGTTCCCCGACCCGATCTGGCGGTGACGTTTGCCGACGCCCTGCGCGGCGTTGACCCGGCCTCGGTTCATTTGACCCTGACCGATGCAGGCGGAGTCGGCCGGGCATTGGAGATCTTCCAGCTCAGTGCGTCTGGCGCCGCCTGTCGGCCCATCGACGAGCTGCCCGATGGTAGCTGGACCCTTAACGTCCACGTGGCCGACATCGTCGGCAACTTTGCCAATTGGTCCGGTGACTTCACCGTGCGCCGGTCGGCCGTCACCTGGCTGGAGCACCAGCCGGCCGCGGCACTGGTGGTGGACGTCATCCCGGTCGGGCTGAGCGTCCGGTTTCAGTCGGCCCATCCGGTGGCTGCCGGGACACTGACCGCCGCGGGAGCGCTCTGTCCTGACACCATCCTGGTCGACGAGGGCAGTGGCGTCTGGCGTCTCGAGGGTTCGCTTGCGCCCGCGGGCGACGGACCGGTCGAGGTCGTCGCCACGATGACCGACATCTACAATTGGACCTCGCCCGCGTACGGCTTTAACTTCGTCTGGGACGGCCAGCCGCCTGACCTGACCCTGCAGTTGCCCGGTCCCGGCGATATCTGCAATCCGATGCCGCCGCTGGCGTTTACCTGCGGCGACAACGGCACCGGCGTCGATGTGGCCGGCATCCGGGTGACCATCGATGCAGTTGAGCGGACGGCCGAATTTGAGTTGACTCCGTCCGGAGGCGTCTGGAATCCGCCCGCCGGTGCCGATCCGCTGGCCGGCGGCGGCCACACGGTCCATGTGACGGTGCCCGATTCCGCCGGCCACACCGCGGAAGCCCTGAGTGGATTCGCCCTGGACGGCACTCAGCCGATCATTACCGTGACCAGTCCGGCTACGGGGGCGGGTGTCGTGGCCGACACGGTCGTCTTCGATATCACCGTAACGGACAACTGCGACTTGGATGCGGACAGTCTCGTGGTCACCGTCAACGGGTTCACTCGGACTGAATTCGTACTCGTTGACGGCCAAATCCACATCGAAGTTCCGTGGGATCACGACATGCTGGCCGTCGGCGACAACGTCTGGAATTTGGCAGTGGCCGATTCCCTCGGCAATTTCGCCCACTTCAACGGGACATTCCAGGTGATCCGAACCGTCGCTCTGCCGCATACGGTCATAGACGGCAATGACTACATTTTCCGCGTCCGGACAGACGGCGGACTGGAGTGGGATCCGCTGATCCAGCCGATGACCGACGTCCGAGTTCCGGAAGTAACGGTCTGGGTGGACGGGATGTCCCACGTCATGCCGGCACAGCCGGAGGGAATGCTGGCCGTGAACGGTCATGAAATCCGCCTGACCGGGGATCTGGGTTCAGACGATCTGAATTGGGAAAAACGAATATTCGTTCCGCCGGACGGTTATTTCGCGCGCGTGGTGGAGTGGTTGGACAATACGGCTCCGACTCCGGTGTCGGTTGCAATCGAGATGACGTTCCGGCTGCCGGAGGCGCTTAACTGGGAGGTGGTCGCCACATCCAACGGGGACGCCGTCGTCGAACCCGGGGGCGCGGATCGCTGGTTGATGCTGGACGATGATACGGACACGGACGACGCCATGGAACCCAATATGCCCACACTGGGCGTCGTGTTCTCCGAAGCGGAGACAGCGCGGGCGCCGTCGGCGGTCGAAATTACTGCCGGCCAGTTGGTCTTGCGGTGGATCGATCTGGTGATTCCAGCAGGCGCACCCGGCATGCCCGGCCGGCTGGGCCTGGCCGTGGGCGTGACCGCGCAGCCGACGCGATCCGATGCGGTGGAGACGCTGGAACGCCTGGCCGCCTGTCCGGCCGAGTTTTTAGCCGGGGTGCCGGACGACCGATGGCGCGATGTGCTCAATCTGAATTGGGCTGGCGGGGCGGATCCGTCGTTGTCCGAACTGCCGCCATTGGTGGGCGGAGTCTCCGGCCGGCTGCTGGATGCTACACCAGACGCACACCCCTTGGCCGGGCAATCCCTGCTGTTGCGCGGCGAAGCGGTGCCATATCGCCGTTGCCGAGTCGCCGATACAAATTGGCAGGGCATTTTCCAATATGTTCCGATGTCGCAACCGTGTCCCTTGCCCTTGGGGTTGACGGATATTATCTTCGGATCGCCGGAGTGTAGCTGGTTGACGATAAGCCAGGTGCTACTCACCGCAGACGAGCCGGTGGCCGCCGACCAAACGCTGATCGTGCCCGATAGCGGCGCGGTGGCCGTGACGGTGAGCCTGAGCACCGGCGACCCGCTGCCTGATGGCACCCTCCGACTGGAACGGGTCGGTGATGGTTGTGTCCGGTACGGGCGGGTCTCCCGGGGCGACGGGTTGATACCCGGTGTCATGCCCGGTGATTACCTGCTGACGGTGGCCTCGCTGTTTGGTGATGCCACCCAAGCGGTCACGGTGACGGCGGTTCAGACGGCTGCCGTCACCATGGTTCTGGAGCAGGATTACCTGACCGGCCGCGTGGTGGACCATCTGGGCATCGGCCAGGCGGGGGTGTCCGTTCTCATATTCAGGCGGAACAGTTATAGTGAGACCGTTAATTCCGGCACCACGGATGCCGACGGGCGGTTTGTGTACCTGGATCCGCTCCGTGAAATCGATCTGGAAATCCTGGCCAGGCATCCGGACGGCCGATGGCTGTACGAGACGCTGATTCGAGTGCCGGCAGACGAAAGCCTGGACATGTACGCGTTGGTGCTGGATCGAGGTGGCGCCGATCTTGTTGTTCGGACAGAAACCCATGCAGGTGTTCCGATCGCGGACTCCGAGATTCAGGTCCGTTCGACGCAATTTTCGGCGTTTTTAACCTGGCCGGGCAGGACCGGGGATGCCGGCGAGGCGGTTTTCCCGGGTCTGCCGGCAGGCATGGACCTGCAGTATTCGGCCCTGGTCGACGGACGAAGCACCCCGGCAGTACCGCTGGTGCTCGAATCCGGTGAGCTTCGGCTGGTCGTGATCTCCAGCGCATTCGGCCAATACACCATCACGGGCACCGTGAGAGCCGCTGATGGAATCACCCGGCTGTCGGGGCAGAGCGTGGAACTCCAGCGGGAAGAGTCGGCGGGGATATATGTGCGCACTCAAATAATCAATGCCGATGCCGATGGTGCCTTCCAGTTCAGCAATGCGTTCCTGCCAACGGGTCGGGCGCGGGTCCTTTCACGCTGGCCCCACAGCCAGGGAGAGGGAGAGGATTGGACCGATCTGGACGCTGCGGCGGGTCAGACAGACGTATCGCTCGACACGCGGATCAGCGTGATACGCGGCGACGCCCGCGACGCGGGCGGTACTCCCGTTAGCGGGCTGGTTGGATTGCGGGTCCGGCCGCATGACCCGGATCTCAGCGAGCCAACTGCCAACCAGTTCTCAGGCAACTGGTCCATCCGGGGAGCGAAACCCGGGGTGACTTACGATGTGATTGCCTGGGATGCGGGCGGAAACGCTTACGGGACCACCGTCGCGCTCCCGGCTCAACAACTGGTGCTCACTGATATCCATCTCCTGCCGGTGAACTTGTACGCTGTCTCCGGCAACGCGTTCTCGGCCGGCGCCAGAGCCGCTTTGATCCAATGGTCAGTGGAACTTTGGGCGGAGTCGGTATCGGGCGAGTTCTATCCTCTGGGGAGTGCCTGCACGGTTGAGGAAGGGTACTTTGATTTCGGTTCCAACTATCTGCCCACCGGCCGGGCGCTCCTGGTGGTGCCATGGCCGGAATCACAAGGTGACGGGCAGGACGAAATTCTGGTGGATGTTGCGGCAGCCGGTGGCGCCGCCATCCTGCTGGAAACCGGGGTGACCGCCGTTTCCGGGGATGTTGTGGATGGAGCTGGAATGCCGATCGAAAGCATTCCACTTTGGGTGAATGTGTACGCCCATCGGCCGGATGGCTCGAACCTCTTCTACTATTCAAACCCGAATCAGGTTCTTGTGGAGTTCGGTCGGTTTACGGTGCTGGGCATGAGGCCAGGGGAAGGGTACCAACTTGAGGCGCTGGATGAAACCGTTGGTTATCACAGTACGGATATCAACTTCCCTGCCGGCGAATTGATACTGGACAACGTGCAGATCCCCCCGCGTTCTGAATATATGGTCACTGGACGCCTGTGGTCAGCTGCATTTCTGAGACCGCTGCCTGAGAACGCGTTCGTGCGGTGGGAACGCCAGCTGGCCGGAGGCGAGTATGTCAGTTACGGCTGGTCGGTATGTGAAGACACCGGCCAGTTCTCTGGATTCGGCTATTTCCCGACCGGCCGGGCGCGCCTGATTCTGGATCGACCGCCGAGCCAGGGAGACGGCAGCGACACCTGGGAGATCACCCTGACAGGGCCGGAAACCGATTTGGGCGATATGATGACCGGATGGTCGGTGGTCAGTGGAGCCGTAATGGATGGTGCCGGTGAGCCGGTGTTGGCGGTGACCGACCTGGATCTCGTCCCGGCCGACCCGGACCTGCCGCCGGTTCTGCTCGATGTGGCGGAACTGTCCGCGGGTGTCTGGCAGGCGTTGGGTGTGGCTCCGGAGACCGCCTATGACGTGTACGCCTGGGACCGGGAGCGCCGATTCTACTGCGCGACGCTGGTTCTGCCCGATGGCGTGCCGACCGTTGATAATGTGACGCTTGCGCCGTGCAGCCCAACGTGCGCCGAATTGCACCTTCGACTGCAGGATATCGATGGACACCCGCTGGCGGGAGTCTACGCCGAGATCGGTGACGCCAACGAGTTGGAACCCTGGGCGGTGAGCGGTCAATCGGATGCCGGTGGTCTGGTCCGCCTGAGTGCGTTGCCTCCAGGTGCTTACTGGATTTGGATCTACACAGGTAATCCTGAGGCGCCGGAGTATTTGCAGGTGTTGGACGGCGGGTATGAGTACATACGTCTGGGTGATGTGCTGGTGGAGCAGGTGGTGACAGTCGGCGAATCGGAGGACGGTAATCTTTGCCAACCATGATGGCGTGTTCTCCAGCGGGGTATCTGACTATAGAGGGGATCGGGGATCTGGAATGATGACCAAACGAAGGCAGTATCGGATAGCTACATGCCGCGGAAAAGGTGCCTTGGGACGCGCGTTGTGGGTGTGGATTGGCTGCTGTTGGATGTGGGCCTATGCTGCCGGCGTGATTCGGGAGCAGTTTCTGGCGCCGGTTCCTCCCGGCTTGCAAACCGGATTGGCCTTGTTCAATCCGTCGGTGCGAACCCGTTCGGTCAGTCTGACTCTGCTGGATGCGCAGGGACGTCCCCGGACAGAGCCTGGTCTGGCTAATCCGGTGGAATTGGAACTGACACCCGGCGTTCAGTACCCCCGATACCTTCACGATCTCTTTGGCTCGGGATGGAATGGCGCCGTATCCTCAGTCAGGTTGGAATCCACCGGCGATGTCTTTGCCTTTTATCAAAGCCACGATTCATCTTTGAGCCGGTGCGATGGCATTAATCTGCTCCGTCAGCCAGCCAGCGAGTTCTTTGTGCCGGTTCTGGGGCAAGCGGACGAAAGCCATTGGGTGGGGTTGGTGAATCCGAGCCAGGCTGAAAACACGATCACTTTGTCATGGGAAGGAGGGGAAAAGGAACCCTCTCTGCCGTATAGTCTTGTCTTGCCCGCGCATGGATGCGCCCTCCTGAGACTGGCCGACATCTTCCCCGGAATCGCAGGCGGATATCTTCGCCTGTCGGGCAGTTTTCCGTTCACCGGATCTCTGTCCGTTGACGGCGCGGATCGGCTGGTGGTTGCGGGGTTGATGGATCCGCTGAAAGCCGCGCAGCGATTGATGGTGCCCCACTATGCGTGTGGGGATGGCTACGGGACCTCCCTGTACCTGATCAATCCCGGCAGCCGGCCTGTCAGCATGGCGATAACCGCCCAGCCGGATGGTCGAAGTGCGGCTGAACGGCTTCATGCGACCGTGATCTTGGATCCGCTTACGTGCCGGCAGATCGATGTCGGACAGGAATGGAAATTGCCCCCGGATCAACTGGCCTCGGGTTACCTGGTGCTTGGCAGCGATGATCTGGAGGGGAACATCTATGCCGCGGCGGTGATCCGGCACAGCGGCGGGTCGGCTTCCGTGATGCCGGCGCTGACCGGACCATCCCGGTCGGCGTTTTTCAGCCATGTGGCGGCGGGTTTGGGTTGGGTGACCGGCGTGACTCTGGTGAATGCTTTTGCCGATCCGACGCATGTCCTGATGGCGCTGTATTCCGAGGAAGGACGGCAAGTGGCCGCGACAGAGGTTGATCTGGCGCCGTTCAGCCGAGCGGCCCACCTGGTTACAGAATTTTTTGATGTCGAGCAACATCTGGGCGGATTCATTCGGGCTGAGTCCGACGGACCGTTATTCACCTTCATGATGTTCGGTCGCGAACGTGGCGATCTCTACAGCGCCGTGCCGCCGCTGCCGGAAGGACAGGACTGGCCGGCCGATGGCGACGACTGTTCCCTGGGACCGTTCATCGACGCGGTGGATCCACGGGCCGGTCCGCCGGGTACCCTGTTGACCGTCTATGGACGGGGGTTCGATCCCGGACACCCCGAACGGCACTGGATCGGACTTGGCGAAACGCCTCTGGAATTTGTGTCGGTCTCGGCGGGGCTCATCGTGGCTCGCGTGCCGGACAGTGCTCGTACCGGATCGGTGATTGTCCGGATGGGTGAATGCGAAGCGGTGGGCCCGGTGTTCACCGTGACGGAGGCGATCCGCGTGACCATCCAGTCGCCGGTCGACGGCGCGGTCCTGGTCGAATCACCGGTGACGGTTGCCGGGGTGATCGCCGGACCGGTGGTCACGGTGACCGTGAACGGAATCGACGCAGTGCTCGATGGCACGGCATTCCAGGCCGTGGTCCCGCTCGTGCCCGGGGCCAACACCCTGGTCGCCCGGGCGGAGTCGGGAGATGGCGGCAGCGCCGAGGATTCGGTGATTGTGCAATTCCATCCGCCGCTGGAGGTGAAGATCGACGCGCCTGAAAACGGCGCCGTGCTGTTTGAACCATCCGTGGACGTGGCGGGAACCGTTTCCCCGTGGGCGGAGTGGGTCACGGTCAATGGCATTACCGCCGTGATGGACAACGGCGTGTTCCGATGTCCTGCAGTGGCATTGGTGGATGGAGTGAACACCATTACCGCCGTTGCCGGCTGTCTCTGGGCGACGGTTGTGGACACCGTCACGGTGCAGGTGGATGTGTCATTCGGGGTGACGATCACCGCGCCGCCGCCGAATGAATGGATCACCGAACTGCCCGTGGTGGTGACGGGGACGTGCACCCCGTCGGTGGAAAGGGTCAGCGTCAACGGTCGCCCGGCGACACTCAAGGACAACCGGTTCACCGCAGCCATCGCACTGCCGGAAGGCTACGACCGGACCATCACCGCAGTTGGTGAGCGCGGCGCTGCTGCCATCCAGGCTGCGGTGACTGTTCCGGTGGACTTGGCCGAGCCGCGGCTGTCACTGCAACTGCCGTCGACAGCGGTTCGGGGCGGCGTATTCACCGCCTGGGTCACGGTGACCGACGCCGTGGACGTGGCCGAGGTGGCGCTCGAGGTGGACGGGCTGCCGGCTCAGGCGGATCTGCCGAACCAGCCTTCGATGATCGAACCAGGTTTCTTTGTCCGCTGGTCGGTCCCGGTGGTGGTTCCAGAGGACGCACCGGCGGAGTTGACGTTTCGGTTGCGGGCGATCGATCCGGCCGGTCATACGGCGGTAGTTACTGGATCGGTCCCGGTGGTGGACCCGATGGCCACCGGCGCCTGGCTCCTGGGTGAAGTCTACAGCGGCGACACCGGATTGCCGCTGGATGCTGTCCGGGTCAGCCGGCTGGACAAGTCGTCCGCTGCCGTGACCGATGCCCGGGGAGGCTGGGCGTTGCCGGTCGAGCCGGGTCCGGTGACCGTGAGACTGGACGCTGATGGCGCTATACCGGTCTTCCGCACCGCCGATTCGGCTGATGGCATCGGCACTGTGGTTCTCGACGCTCGGCTCGCCCCGCGTGCCGTCGCAGTTGCGGTGAACGCATCCGGCGGCGAGGTGCCCGCAGATGCTGGGAGTGCCCGTTTGGTCGTGCCCGCCGGCACCTTGGCAGGTTCCACCGATGTGTCCGTCACCGCTGTTGGTAACCAGTGCCTGACCCAGTTGCTGAGCCCCGGCTGGGCGCCTTGGGGCGCCCTGGACGTGCACCCATGGGACCTGATCTTCCAACCGACCGCCCGGCTTGAGACGATGTGGAAGCTACCTGAAGCCGGACGGGATTGGATGCTGCTGCGGTGCGATCCGTCCAACGGCCTCTGGCAGCGACTGGAACCGCTAAACCTGGTCGCGGGCCCCGACGGCGTGGCCGTTGATATCGACCGGGGCGGCCAGTACCTTTTGGTGGTGGCCGATCCGCCGCCCACAGTGCCGTCCCCCGGGCCGGCTGTCGGCGATTGGTTGGATCCACTGGCTGAAGAACTGGGCGAGCGACTGGCCGAGGGCGGTGGCGATGTCCATCCTGAGGCGGTCCCCGCCGGGACCGGCCTGGTGGCCATGGCCGAGTTGCAGGTACAGGGAGACGTGCCCTTGCCGTCGGGGACGGCCGTGGTCGCCGCATTCAGTCAGGAGTACGCACAGACCTCCGGCGCCACCGTGCAGGGCCGACGCTACGTCCAGGACGTGGTCTTATACCGGCCGGCCGACGGCGCAGTCGTCGGAGAACTCCGGGCGGCATTCCCAATCTGTCCAATCGAGGAGTTCCCGCCGGCCCTGCTGGTCGAGGGCCGGATCGATGTCGATGTCATGAATCGGCGTGAGTCGACCGCTGGAGTAGTCCTGGACGGTCCGGCCAGCGAACTCATCGACGAGCGCGGCAACCGAATCATCTTCACCACGGAACTCCCGGACGGCACCTGGATCGATTTCCATCCACTCGACTCGTCGGATGTGCCGCCAACCGGCGACGAAGCGCTGGAGCCACTGGCCGCCTTTCACCTGGCCGCCAGCGCGCCACTCCCACCGGAGACGCGGGTGGAACTGGATGCTCCTGCCGCCGCGGGAGATCTCCTGTCGCTTTACCGGCTGCTCCGCCGCGGCCCGGCGATCCACTACACCTATGCCTGTCCGGCCGAGCGGCAGGGTGGCCGGGTGATCATCCTGCCGACGCTCCCCGGGGGCACTCCTGCGCCCGGACTGACCGACGGGGGGGACTATGTCCTCTGCCGGCTGGAACGACCGCCGGTGTTCGCTGTCGGATTCATCACCCGCGCAGACGGCTTGCCGCTGCCGGGGATGCCTGATCCGGTATTAGTCACCTCGTCTGCAACGCCGGTAGTGGCCGCACCGGACGCTGCCGGCAGCTATTTCCTGCAGACCTTCGCCGATCCGGGCGAGATGGTGGACGTGACGGCTTTTGACGATGTTGTCGGAGCTCATACTGAGACCGTGTTGACCGGGCCGGCACCCTGGGGCGCCGTTCGGCTGGACCTGGTGCTGGAGCCCTGCCGGCCTGCGGTGGTGGGCACAATCCCTTACAATGGCCAGGCCGACGTGCCGGTCGCCGCTGAGATCAGGATTACATTTGATGATGTCATCAATTCAGCGAGCGTATCTGCCCTCGATTTTTTGATCGACGGGGTGCCCCTGACAGGCGTGGTCAGCCTGCGCGACGACGGCCGGACCGTCGTGGCCACTTCGGCTATACCCTTCGCATCCGGCGTCGCTCAAACTGTCATCGTCGGACCGGAGGTGGCCAACCGCTGGGGCCGGACCATGGCTGCGGCTCACGCGTTCGCCTTCACCACCGCCGCCACCGGCGGCGGCAGTGGTGGCGCCGTGAACGTCGTGACCATCACCGCCGATCCGGCTGCGGGCACGCTGACCGTATCCGCGCCGGGCTGCCCCATCCCGCCGGGCGGCCGGCTCACGGTGATCAACCAGACCACCGGCGAGGTGCGCATATTCATCGGCTGCGCAGGCGGTGATCTGTCCGTGACCATTACCGGCTCACCCTACGATGAGGTGCGGGTGATAATCGAGACCGCCGATGGCGCCCAGACCGTCATCCGCAATCCGGTCATCACCGATACCGCCGGTTTCCACTACGTCGGCCCCGAAGGCGGCACGGTGGCCGGTCCGGGGGGACTGATCCTCGAGATTCCCACTGCCGCCCTTCCGTACCGCGTGCGGCTCAAGATCAGGTTGGAAGCGCCGACCCAACCCCACTGGCCGATTCAGGGGGATCTGAGCTATATCGGGGCGGTGGTTTTAGAGAGCGACTTCTCAGGCGAGACGGCGCGGGAAATCGACGTCTCGTTTCCGGTCTCCGGATTGGCCGACGGCGATCGCTGCCTCCTGGCTCGGGGGACCACGGCCACGGGTGTGGCCATGCACCAGGTATTGGGTACGGCCACGATCCGCGACGGCCGATTGGTTCACGACTGCCCGCCGTTCTCGGGTTTGTGCGTTCTGCAGGGATCGATTGGATATTATCGCTACGATCCCGTCCAGATGGCTGTCGTTGTCGGGCACGTGCTTGCGGAAATCCCGAACACTCTCGGTGAACTCGAGGAGAAGCCCGTCGTGGGCGCCACGGTTGTTTTCGGGCCTTCTTGCGACCACTATGGATACACGACCAGCACCCATGAGGATGGATCGTTTGCCCTGATCGGCTGGCTCGCTGAGCCCTTTCCCCGTGTGATCGCGGTCGATCCGGAGACCGGCTGGTCCGGTCAGGCGCCGGCAACCCGGATCTTGCCCGGAGCGTTCGATTGGCTTGGAGCATATCTCCCGGCCAACGGGTATTCGTGCCGAGTCTATCTCAGCAGCGAAGCCGGCGGTGAGCAGGTGCCGCCGGTGGTGGAGTCGTTGGCCCTCAAGGCGGCGAACAAGTCTGCGGACGGAGAGTTCGTGCTGGATACCGAATGGACCGACACGGTCAACCGATTGCATATGATCCAGCAGGGTTTGTATCTGCAGGTCACCCTGACGGTCAACGAACCGTTGGCCGAGATCAGCGTTCAGATCGATGACCGGCAGATTCAGGTTGATGGCAATCCGGCCGGAGGTTTTTCATCCGAATTTCTATTGATGAGCATCTTGGGCCCTCATCGGATCCGGATCGTGGTCAAGGACCTGAGCGGGAACTCCACCGCCCGGGACGAGCATGTCCTGGTGGTGGCGTCTGAGGCGACCGGCAATACCCAACCGATTCCGGGCGCGGATCCTCAACTCATCCTGGTGGTGCCCTCGCCGGAGTACCGGTTCACGTCCTGCCATGCCATGTTCGAATTGCTGTTTTCCGAGCCGGTGACCCTGGAGGCGTGTGCGCCGCCGTCCTGGAGGCGGATCCGGATCGAGGAACAGGGCGATGCGCAGGCCTCCATTCCGCTCGATCGGATCTGGCTGGATAGTTACCCTGTGGGCGATCAAACATATCATGCCGGTGTCCGTCTGATTCCCGGGGAACCGCTGAAGCCGGATGCCGAATACTGCCTGATCATCGAGGGCGGCTCATTTCTCGTCGACACGGAGGGCCGCCAGGCCCGGCTGCTTGAAAAATACACCGCCGACGGCGTCTGTCGCATCCCCTTCCGCACGTTCAAACCGCAAGTGGTGGATGAGGGGCAGGCCGGGCCGCCGTATTCCACGTTGATTCAGAAGCTGGGGCCGCTGGTCTTCGTTGTGGCCGATACGGGCAGCGAGAATCCCTGGCAGCGTTCCGAACTGCAGATCTACGACTACTCCATCGCCAGTCGGGGCGCCCTGCGGGTGCGCCAGCCGGTTCCGCTCCACGTTCTGGACCTCCAGGTCCAGCCGCTGGACGACAAGGGGGATCATCTCGGCGTCTGCCTCATCACCACGCCGGGCGGACTGGCGTTCAGCTCCGGCCTCCTGTTCTATGCGGCGGCAACCCGGGATTTGCTGCGCGGCCATCCCGACGCCCTGAAGCTCATGGGCGCCGCCACGCTGACCCGGCCGCAGACGGCATTGTCTCCGGCGCGGATGCGCTGGCTGGGTGATGACGTCTATATCGCGGTCGTCAATGCCGGGGTGTTCACATTTTCTCTGAACCGGCTGATCGATGCCACCCGGGAAGCGGCCGGGCGCGGCCTGCCGCCGTTGGCCGAGTGCCTGTTGCCCGAGCGCGGCCTCAACGAGTCGATGTCGGAAAACTTGCCGACACCCGGTTTGTGCATGGATCTGGATGTCTTCGACTGGCCGCCGGGCGACGGGAACACCAGCGGCCGTTCCCAGCGGATCGTCGCGGTGGCCGACAGTCACAACCGGGACACCCGGCGCTCCATGTTGACCTTTCTGGAAGACGATGGCCGGCGGGATCTGGAGACGGCGCCGGGCTGCCTGGCGTGGGTGAAGCTGCTGGCGGAGGTGCCCGGTGTTCCCGTGGCGCGGCATGTGCGGGTCTTCGCGCCGTCTGCGTACGTGGACGCCCAGGGTGACGCGCGGCGCACTCCGCTGGTGGTGTCGCTGAACCTGTCCAGCCATGGGCAGCTGACGCTGAACGTGTTCGGGCTGAACATCGAGTCGCAAGCCCTGAACCTCATCCATCTCCGTACGGAACCGGTCCCCGAGGGCGGACTGGTGGATCTGGCGGTGGGGCGGGCGGGCGTGTATCTGCTTGCCGCCGGAGGCATGTACCGGGTGCAACTGTCGGATTTTCGGGACGGACAACCGGTTCTCTCCCGTCGCATCGCGGTGGACGGGCTGATTCCGGGTCGGGCGGTTGTCGACGGCGGACTGATCTACACGGCGCCCGGCTGCGGCCGGCAGGGGGGCGTGGCGCTGGTGGCCATGGATCTGGTCCCCGAGTTGGTGGGGATGGAGTGGTTTGCGGATGCTCACGCTCCGGTGTACACGTTGACGGTGCCGGTGGTCAAACGGCCGGACGTCGACGACAGCCAGATCATTCTGCACCAGGTGCCGGCGGACATCCGGTTCTATTACCAGGTGAATCCGCCCCAGTTTACCGGGCAGACCGAAAGCGTCGTGATGTCGGCGCAGGAGGCCGCCTTTGAGTTCCACCAGGTCGACTCCGCCGTGCCGGATCTGCGCTGCGTGTTGATCCCGGCCGGGACCGCCTACCAGCCGCGCAGTATCGACCGGTACTGCGGCTTGCCGCCCGAGAAGTTGCCAGCCGATTTCAGCGGTTGGGTCCGCCTGGATGGCGTCAGCATCATGGGGCAGGGCTCCGATCAGGTACTGGAGTCCCCTCCGGTCAAGGTCGGTTTCGAGGAATTGATTCGATTGAAGACCCATTTTCTGGCCTACTCCATCGAAGCCATGCCCCGGGAGTTGTTCGAGGAAACCGGCGGCATCGAGCTGCGGGAGCAGGTTCCGCCGGTATGTTTCATTCCGAATTTTCCCATCCGGGTGCTGGCGGCCCGGCTGTACCGGTCGGTGGACGCCGCCGAGATCGAGATCTATCAGCGGCCCATCGGAACGGTCTACAACGCGGACGCGCTGACCAAATTGCAGTCGGTGAGCATCTTCCCGCCGGGGCAGATGCCGGATGCCAGCGTGTTCGCCGATCCGGGGGACTACCGCTTCGAGCTTGAGGTCGAGGCCCTGAACCTCATGGCCGGCGGTGAGCCCGTCACGGACACCTTCAGCGGTGTCCTGCGGGTGGGCTATCACTCGGCCCGGTCCCTGAGCGTGGGCAAGACCTTCGTCCAGGGTGTCGATCTGTCGGAAGGTTTCCTGATGCACGGCCGGCAGGATCTGTTCCTTGAGGACAAGGGTCTGGATCTGTCACTCCAGCGCACCTGGGCCAGCGGCGCCTTCAATCCGAAGGGGACCGCCGGCCCGGGTTGGGAGATGTCCAGCCGGATCGCCCTGGTCCGGGAGGACTCCGAGAACTACATCATCTGCGGGGGGGACGCCTCCGGGATCCGCTTCCGGCGGATCAACGGCCGGCTGGTGCCCCAGCGGGGATTCCATTGTCAGTTGACGGCCAATCCGGACGGCAGCTTTGACTTCTACACCAAGACCAGGGTGCGGTACCATTTCCGGGATCCCTTCTCGCCGCTGGAGAGCGGCTATCTGGCGGGCACCACCAACATCCGCTTCATTGAGGATCTGGACGGGAACCGGCTCACCTGGATCTACGACGCCGTGGAGCCCGGCCTGGTGCGGCGGATCGAGCACAGCTCCGGCAACCGGATCGAGTTCGCCTACGACGAGGAAGACGTGTTCCTGGGCCATCGCCTGCGGGAGGCCCGCCTGGTGAACCGGGACGCACAGATCGGAGTGACGGCGGCCTACGCCTACGACGCGCCCTGCCGGCGCCTGGTGGAGGTCCGACTGACGGGCTCCGGGGGGGAGGCCGAGCCGATCGTGACCGAGTACCGGTACGGCGACGACGCGGACGCCCGGCAGCGGCACCAACTGCTGGAGATTCTCGGCCCCAATCCGGACAACCGCACCCAGATTGAATATCTACCGGACGCGCTCTTCCACTCCGACGGCCAGCGGGTGGCCCGCCTCCGCCTCGGCGTGGACGGGGCGGTGGCGTACGCCTACGCCTACGAGTTGTGGGGTGACGACAGTCTCCGGCGCAGCCGGCGCACCACCGTGCAGGATCCGGAAGGTAACCAGACTGAATACGCGTTCAACGACTTCGGCGTGCCGGAGCGGATCCGCCGGGAGGTGTCGCTGGATCCGGCCGACGGGGGAGCCTCGGTGCCCATGACCAGCGTCACCCGCATGACCTGGCGGACCGGCGCGCGCGAACTGCTGAAGGAATCCGAGGAGCTGCCCGACGGACGGACGGTGCGCCACGAGTACGACGCCGGCGGCAACGAGATCCGGGTCACCGAGCATCCGGCCGGCGCCGGCGCCGAGCCGATCGTGCGGGAATTCCTCTACGACGAGGCGTTCAACCGGAAGATCCTGGAAATCACCCCCGCCGGCGCCATCCACCGATGGCTCCTGGACGAGCGCGGCCGGGTGACCGCGGTGCGCGAGGACGTGCCGGCCGAGGCGGCCCAGGGGCTGGGGAAGGGGCTCCCCGTGGGGCTCCGGTCGTTCAGCCGGCTGGCCCACAAGTTCCGGAGCGGCGACGACTGCCTGGACCTGCAGACCCGGTTCCACTGGGACGCCACCGGCAACCTGGTGGAAACCGTGGATCCCCGCGGCGGCGCCACCCGCTTCGAAAACCACGACCGGCACGGACGCCCTTCCCGGACGGTGGATCCGACGGGCCGGGTGACCCGGCGCGAGTGGAACGACTGGGGCGAGTGCGCGTACGAGCGCGGCCCCCAGGGCCGGGAAGCGCACCGGAGCTTCGACGCGTACCACCGGCCGGTGGCCGTGCGCGTGACCGACGGCCTGGGCGGGGCGTCGACACCCGACTATCTGGAAACGACCAGCTACTATCCCGGCGGCCAGGTTCGGACGCGGGTGGTGGAGGAAATCGGCAATTCGTTTGCCCGTCTGGACGAGCAGGTGGAGTTGGACAGCCTGGACCGCGTCCGGAGCCGCCAGGTGACCTTCCCCCACCCGGTCGACGTCAGCCCGGTCGTCCTGCGGGAGACCAGCGACTATGACCGCACCGGCAACCTGGTCGCCCGGGTCGAGACCGTCACGCCCGATGACGGCCGGCCGTTGCACCACGCCTTCTTCTACGACGAGCGGGGACTGGAACGGGAGCACCAGGTCAACGGGCGGATCGTCCGCCGGCAGGGCTGGGATCTCGCCGGCCAGAAGACCTGGGAACGCGACGCCGCCGGACGGCTGCGGCGCTTCCTCTACGACGGCCACGGCCGGCTGGCCTGGGAGATCGCCGGGCCGGTGGGCCCGGACGACGGGGCGCCGGCCGAGCCGGTGGCGCGTCCGCCGGAGGCGGACGGCCGCTGGGCCCGCTTCTGGCACTACGACGCCGAGGGGCGGGTGGTGGCCGAGTCGGACTTTGCGGGGGGAGTGACGGCCTACGCCTACGACGCGCTGGGCCGGCGGATCGCCGTCACCAACGCCCTGGGGCAGGTCGTGGAATCCGACTACGATCCGGCGGGGAATCCCGTCGAGGAGCGGGACCTGACCCGCGGCCGCTGGACGCGCTTCCGCTACGACGCGGCCGGGCGGCCCCTGCAGAAGACGATCGGCACCGCCGGCGACGCCCTGGGCGACGCCGACGGGCGGGACAGCTATGCCTGGACCTACGCCTACGCCGACGGCGCCGGTCAGTGGAGCGAGGAGACCAACGTCCAGACCGGCGTGCGCACCCGCACGCTCCACGACGCCCACGGCCGCCTCCATCGCCGCGAGGTGGATCCCGACGGCTTGCTCCTGGTGACCGAGGTCCGCTACGACGCCTTCGGCCACCGGCGGGAGGAGACCGACCCGCTGGGACGGCGGACCCGGTTCTGGCATGCGCCCACGGGGTGGCTGGTCCGGACGGAGGATCCGGAAGGGTTCCGGATCGACCAGGCGTTCTTCAGGGACGGCGCCGTGCGCCGGCGCGCGGCCCAGGTGGACCGGGACGGGGATCGGGTGCTGCTCACGGAGTTCCAGTACGATCCGGTGGGCCGACCGGTGACCGAGCGGTTGCGCCGGGAGGCCGACGGCCAGCCCGCCTGGACTGAAGAGCACCGGTACGAGTACAGTCCCTTCGCCACCGGCGGTGACGGCGTCTCCTGGTGGACCGACACCGACGCCATGGGCCGGGTCACCCGCCACGAGCAGGATGCCACCGGCCGGGAATTCCGGACGGTGTTCCCGGAAAACGGCGGCCTGCCGCGCGAGGAACGGTTCGGTTTCGACGGCGGCGGCCGGAAGGTGCTGGAGATGAACCGCCGCGGCGTGGTCAGCCGCTATGGCTATGACGCGCTGGGCCGGCTGACCGAGTTCCGCGAGGCCGTGGAGCAGCGGCCGGCGGGCGGCAAGGCCGGGGCGGCGCAGCCGGCGGGCGGCGAGCGGCCGGTCAGGATCGATTACCTGGACCACCTGCTCCAGCGCCTCGAGTGGGATGCCCTGGATCGGCCCACCCGGATCGTGCTGGATCCGCTGGGCCGCGAGATCGCGGCCAGCCGCAGCGCGGTGGATGCGGCTCTCTACGACGCGGCGACCGGCTACGGCGGTATCATCGACGCGATGACGCTGTGGCGGCGCTGGTACGATTCCGACAACCGGCTGGTGGTGGAGAGCGACGCCACCGACGCCGCCATCCGGCAGGCGTACGACGCGGCTGGCCGGCTGATCGAGAAGACCACCGGGTTGCGGCTGGCAGACCCCGGATCCGGCGCGACGTCCGAAACCGAGGCCACGGCGCGGTGGCGGTACGACTTCGACGCGGCCGGCAACCTGGTCCGGGAATACAGCCCGCGGCTGGACGCCAAGTACGGGGACGGGGTGCACGCGGCCTGGACCTACTATTACAATGGCCGCAATGAACAGACCAGCGCCGCCGACGCCGATGTCCTTAAGACCACCACCGAGTATGACGGCTTGGGCCGGCGGACCGCGGTCGTGTCGCCCATGGGGCACCGGACGCTGTACGGCTGGGACGAGCTGTCCCGGCTCACCGGGGTGGTGCAGGGGGCCGAGGCCGGCGCCGCGGTGACGGCGGCGACCCGGTACGTGTACGACCTGGCCGGACCGGTGCGGTTCCAGATCGACGCGGCCGGCCGCGTGGTGGAGCGGGTCTACGATCCGTGGGACCGGATGACCGAATACCGTCAGTGGGACCGGGCCGCGGGCGAGATTCCTGGCCTCGAGGCGGGCCGGCCGACGGTGCCGTTCGCCGGGGCGGCCTGGCTCTCCGCCTACGACGCGGTGGGCAACCTGGCGGCGGCGGCCGATCCGGCCGGGCGGGAGCGGACCCTGGCCTACGATTGGCGCAACCGGGTGACCGAGGAGTCATGGACCTGGCCCGGCGCGGACGTGGCGGGCCTGCCCGACGTGCCTCTCGCGGTGCGGTACGCCTACGACGACAACGACAACCTGGTGCGGGTGGCGGAGACGGCGTGGGTCCGTCCGGAGCTGGCGGACGTGGGTGCGGGGGAGGATCTGAGCGCCGAGGGTCCGTGGCGCCGCGTGGCGTACACCACCCGCTACGTCCACGACACCCTGGACCGGGTCCAGGAACAGACCGACGGCCGCTGGGGCACCCGGACGGCGTTCTGGTACGACCGGGCCGGGTCGCGGACCGGCGTGGGCTACCCCGGCGAGTGGTCCGCCCCGCCCCCGGGTCAGTTGCCGGCGGCGCCGCCGTCGGCCGCCTACCGCTACGACGCCGCTTACCGGCTGGTGGGCGTCACGCGCCACACCGCCGACAAGCGGGCGGCCGCGGAAGCCGCCGCGGCGACATCCGTCCCGGATGGTGCAGTGGGAACCGCTGATGCCGGCGGTGACGGCGCGTCGTCCGATGACGACACCGGCGGCGATCCTGACGGAGACCCGGAACCAGGGGCGGATCTCCAGAACGATCGGCCGGGCGTGAGCCGACACGAGGCGGTTCCGACCGCGCCCCAGCCGCTGCTTCCCGCCGGACATCGGGACCCGGACGGTCCGCCGCGTCGCCTCGTGGAACCGCCGGCTTCGGGCCTGTCAAGTTCTGGACAAAACCTGACAGCAGCTTTGTGTCCTTCGTGGCTTCGTGGTGACAAATCCTCCACCGAGATCGCCGCTTACACCTACTTCCCCGACGGTCTGGTGGAGTCCGTCACCTTCGCCAACGGCGTCGTCACCCGCTACACCTACCGGGACAACGGCTGGGTGGAGTCCATCGTCACCCGCACCGACGCCGGCGACCTGGTGAGCCGCTACGAGTACGATTACGATTCCGACGGCAACCGCATCGCCATGCGGGAGTGGAACGCCACGCCGGCCCGGCGCGCGGCCGACCCCATGTGGGGGGCGGCGGCGCGCGAAACCCGCTACGACTATGACAACCTCGGCCGGTTGGTCGCGGTGACCTACCCGGCGGCCGGGCCCGACGCCCAGGCCCGGCGGGTGGCGTACACCTACGACGGGGCGGGGAACCGGCTGAGAGAGCTCGAACAGACGCTGGACGGAGGTGGCAATCCGCTCCGGGCGATCAAGGACCGGGCGTATCACTACACCGATCAGAACCAGTTGGCGTTTGTTCTGGACCACCTGACGCCCGGCCGGAGCGTCCGCTACGAATACAACGCCGCCGGCGACACCACGGCCAGGATCATCGGCGAGCTGGCACCCGACGGCACGGTGGTGGACGAGCGCCTGCGGCTGGCGTTCGCCTGGGACGCCGCCGGGCGCCTGCGGCAGGTTCGGCGGATCGTTGCGGCCGCCGGCGGCGAGCCGGCCCGCGACGAGCTGATGGGGGAGTTCTGCTACGACTACGCCGGCCGCCGGGTGCGCAAGGACGGCCGGTTCGTGTGCCTCGGCGACGGGGCCGGCGACCCCGTCCCTTCTGATAACCGGCTATATGTCTACGACGGGGGGGCGGTGCTGGCCGAGTACGCGCCCGACCCGGAGCCCGACCCGGCGAAGGCCGCCTCCGGTCATCTCAATGTCTCTGACACCCGAATTCCGCCCGAGGCCACCGGGGGCCGGCTCGGGGACGCTCGGAGTCTGCAGACCGCTGCAGGCGGCGGCCCCGAAGGCTTTTTCAAGGCGCGCCAGTACCTCTACGGCACAACGCTCCTCGCCGCCGAATCTTCCGATCCGAGCCCCGAGCCCCCAGCCCCGAGCCTCGTCTTCTACCATCTCGACCCCCTCGGCTCCACGGTCAACCTGACCGCCGGTGACAATGTCGCCAATGATGGCAAAGGGCATCTCGCTTCGAGTACTGCCGCATCATCGGGCAACATTGCCACCGCGAGCACTACCGGCGTCTTGGCCGATCCGTTACCCGGCGCCGTCACCGCCGCCTACCTCTACGACGCCTGGGGCAACCACCGCGAGCTGGATCTGAACAGGCCGGACGGTCCTATCTTCGATGGCGACGCCGGCTACGATCCCGCCACCGGTCTGTGGGACTGGACCCAGTATCTAACCGACATCCAATCGGCCTTCGACCCGAGCCTCGAGCCTCTAGCCTCGAGCCTCGCCTGGAATCGTTTCACCTACACCGGCCACGAGTTCGATCCAGAAACCGGGCTCTACTACTTCAAGGCCCGCTTCAACGACCCCGAGCTCGGCCGCTTCGCCTCGGCAGACCCCTACCTCGGCGACACGCTGACCCCGCCCAGCCTCCATCGCTACCTCTACGCCCACGCCAATCCGCTGACGTTTGTTGACCTGACGGGCTATCTGGCCTATCGCTATTTCGGCCGGGAGGCCGGCAACGGCCAGGAACGGTCCTATGTCGTGGCTGAAATTGAGACGGAGGATGTCTACCGCCATCCGATCCATTCAATTCTGAGTGGGTATCGGTTCGAGGACAACGCTCAGCAGAATGCCTTCCTCAGCGAGTTGGGGCGGCTGAATCCCGGTATCGTTTCCATCGATGCTCAGGGACGCGCCGGATGGGACCTGGAGGTGCTGGGACGGGCCGGGCAGGTGGTGCGCCTCCCGGTGAGCGCCGATTACCGGTTGACCGACGCGGCCACGGCGGAGATCGTCGCGGAAAGCGGCGGGGCGACCAACATGGACGAGTGGCGGCGGCACCGACTCGCCGGGGAGATGAAGTCGCGGGTTTCTGAGAAAGCCGTCATGCAGCTGACCGGCGGTACAACAGCCGGGGGAGTGGCCACAGTGCTTGCCGCTCCGTTGGGCGGCAGCGTTCTGGCCAGCGGTCTAATCGGCGGAGTGGTCAACGCCGCCGCCACCCAGGGCGGTCAGATCGTTGTCGGGATGGCATACGGCGACACGCTCTCGAATGCGGTCGATACCAACTTTGACTTAGACTCTATTCTCATTTCCGGCGTCGTTGGAACGGTCGGCGGGGCGATCGCTCACATTCGTTCCGGCCTTGGCGCCTCGTCAATCATGACGCTCTTTAGGAACGGCGTTCCCTCCGCCCCGCAAGCTGCAAGCAGCGCATCGGGAAAACCACCATTTCCTAAACCCATGGCTGAACCAAGGTATTCTTGGCCTGGCCATGCGAATGCTTCATCGGCCGAAGAGCAACTCGCCAGGAATATTCACGATTTGCCGGATGAAGCAGTCATCCGATGGGGTGATCCGATTGGCTCGCACGGCAGTGATGTCATCTCTGTAAATGTACGAACCGGCGAGGTGACGTTATGGGACTCTAAGTACAGAGGGATAGCCAGAACTGTTCAGCAATCTCAGACTTTTTCTGATCCAGCGAGGCTCCACAATGCTGTAAATGAAGCTGTTGAAACCCTGAGAATTAACACATCTCTTCCAGAGAATATCAAACAACAAGCCTTGCGGAATCTTCAGCGAGGTTCATTTCATACTCGAACTGCCGGTATGGGGAATGCTAAAAATTCTACATTGAGATAAAATAGGAGAGATTATGAAAAAATACGATCAGGATACTGAAACAATAATCCTTAAAGGTGCGTCTGGATATCAATTTGACATAGAAAGCTCATTCTTAGAGGCTGAACAAGCAAACGGCCTTGGAAGCAGTGCGCTTGTATTTCTGAACACAGCTATAAGATGCTTACTAGTAAACTATGAGGGGCCGTCTCTTGAGCTACTTAATAAAGCAAGGGAATGGCTATTGACAGCGATTGAGCAGTGCGAAAAACCAAATCATTATTTTCCATATGCGACCGAAGCTGGACGATATTCAGCTCTTTCTATATTGTCATGGCTGCTGGAGAATAAACATGACATCGAATCCTTATCCAATTCGGTACACAACAGGGATCTGTATCTGACCACAATAACTCAATGGGACAAGGTAGGGATCTCTATGATATTACCAGATTATTTCGATGCCGGGTTCTATTCGAGGGCAATAGAAATCTTTGAGAAAACACATGGTTTTCATTTACCGAAACAGATAGATCGCATAAAAACTGAAGGGCCGTTGATTTATATCATGTGCCGTCATCAATTGGAAATCGATGATCGAAGCGAAGAGCTTACAGCTGGTGTACAAGCATTCTTAAACAGGAATATGAACCAGTGGCTGGTCAATGGTCATTTTGATGTGGCAGCCAGATGGATGAAAATCGTCTACTGGAAACAAGGCAATGCCGGAATGAGTTCCCGAGATGCCCTGATGAAATGTCTGTCTCATATTTGAGCCATTACATAGACCGTTGATGGCATTCTATCTTTATAGTTAAGATGCGACTCCAGCGGAGTACACGCCGACGGTAACGGCCACGACATTCTTTCTGCCTCGTCCGATTCCGGCCAAGCTTGGAGTGCATCCTAAAACCTCGCCCCCGACAGCTTTTCAAGGCGCGGCAGTACCTATACGGCACAACGCTCCTCGCCGCCGAAACCTTCGACCCCAGGTCCCAGCCCCCAGGTCCCAGGTCCCGTTTCTACCATCTCGACCCCCTCGGCTCCACGGTCAACCTGACCGCCGGCGAGGATATCCCCGGTGGTCCCGCCGCCGGCACCGTCACCGCCGCCTATCTCTACGACGCCTGGGGCAATTACCGGGAATTGGATATCACCGACCCGGCCCTCCCCGGCGATCCCCTCTTCGACGCCACCCCCGACCTCGACCCCGACGGCCTATACGCCTGGGAATCCTACCTGGCCAACATCCAGTTAGCTTATGATCCGACGAGCCTCGAGCCTCTAGCCTCGAGCCTCGCCGCCTGGAACCGCCTCACCTACACCGGCCACGAGTTCGACCCCGAGACGGGGCTCTACTACTTCAAGGCTCGCTTCTACGACCCCGAGCTCGGCCGCTTCGCCTCGGCAGACCCCTACCTCGGCGACACGCTGACCCCGCCCAGCCTCCACCGCTACCTCTACGCCTACGCCAGCCCGCTGCGCTACGTGGACCTCACCGGCTATTACAGCGTGAGTG
>Ga0209605_1001165_pt1 | contig 30471 bp, 18 predicted proteins | sample AD_UKC035_MetaG_FD_184408 | JGI IMG/M metagenome (GOLD analysis project Ga0209605, IMG submission 184408) | Active sludge microbial communities of municipal wastewater-treating anaerobic digesters from USA - AD_UKC035_MetaG (SPAdes) (version 2) | ecosystem: Engineered > Bioreactor > Anaerobic >...
TATTGTTGATTTTTCGTTGGGCTTATTCTTGGTGGGAACAGAAAAATAAGCCCGCCGCCGGGCTGGTAATCTTGGGACAAACCTCTTTGATGCTTTATTTTTTGCATCATTTGGTCGGCTTAAGCTTATTGTCGCAACATTGGCAGTGGCGTTTTGGCAATTGGTCTTATTGGTGGTTTAATCTGTTGTTCATTATTCTGTTGGTCGGAGCGGGCCGGGTTTGGTTGGCTTTTAAGTATTTTTTAAAAAAATATTATCAAAAACAATGGTTAATTTGGAACAAATAAAAACTTTTTGCCGGCAATATCATATTGTGCCCGCCAAAAGCCGCGGCCAAAATTTTTTGCTTGACCGCAATATTATCCAGAAGATAGTGGCGGCCGCTAATTTGTCGCCGGCGGACACGGTTTTGGAGGTTGGGCCGGGCTTGGGCGGATTAACTGATTTTTTGGCCAAGCGAGCCGGCCAAGTGATTGCTGTGGAGCTGGATAAGAAAATCATTCTTTTTTTGCAGGCCAAACTGGCTGATTGGGCCAATGTCCGTCTGATTGAGGCCGATATTTTAAAACTTAATTTAAGCCAGTGGGGATTGAGTAATTTTGGCTATAAAGTCGTGGCTAATTTGCCTTACAATATCACTGCCAAATTTCTTCGTAATTTTTTGGCTAATTCGCCCAAACCCCAAGAGATGATTTTAATGGTCCAAAAAGAGGTGGCCCAGCGATTGACCGCTTCACCCGGTCAGTTGAGTGTTTTGGGACTAGCCGCCCAGTTTTATGGTCAGCCGGAAATTTTGTTTGCGGTTGGCAAAAATTGTTTTTGGCCCAAGCCGGCAGTGGATTCGGCGGTGATTAAAATAACAATCAATAGAGAGTTGCCCCAGATTGAAGAGAAATTGTTTTTTCGGACGGTTAAAATTGGCTTCAGCGCCAAGCGCAAACAGCTGCATAATAATTTGGCGGCTGGTTTTGATTTGTCCGATCAAGCGGTCAAAAAATTATTGTCCGACTTGGGGTTAGATGAAAAAATCCGCGCCCAGGACTTATCGTTGGATGATTGGCTAAAATTGGCAGGGAAATTAGCGGGGAAGTTTAAAATTTAAAATATGTTAATTGCTAAATCCGCCCAGGGCGGATTGCTATATCATTAAATATCAGCGTATTTCGAGTTCCGAGTTACGGATTATGGATTACGAGTTACGATTTTCGTTACCCATTACTGGTTACCGGTTATTTCCTAACTTTCCAACTTTATAGACTTTATAGGCTCTCGACTTTTTAGACTTATTTATGGTCTAACATAATAGTCTTGATTTATTTTTTGTGTTATAATAAATAAAAGATTTATCCACACCGTTCTTATGGAAGGCGGACAATTTGATAACAATCAGTTTAATCAGTTGATTAATAACAATCAGCCATCAACCGGTGGAGATGGTTTTAACAACTTTAGCCAAAATAGCAATGGCCACAACCGAACCAAAAGGGAAAAAGCAACTTCTTTAGCAATTTTATTGGTAGCGGTAGTGGTTGTTTTTTTTGCTTATTTTCAGTTGGCCAGTAATTTGAATCAGCCATTTTTAAAGTTTTTTGACACGGCCGGTAGCGTTGATAGTGATGAGACTTGTCCTGATGGCAATTGCCAGCCGGATGATACCCAGTCTTTATTGGTTGATACTGATGGCGATGGCCTGTCGGATTATGAGGAATTGTCTATTTATAAAACCAGTCCGTATTTGGAAGACAGCGATAGCGACGGGATGAGCGACAAATATGAAGCGGAAATGGGGTATGACCCAAATTGTGCCGGCACAGAACCTTGTTTTGCCTCCGACGTTTCCGGTGACGACCAAGCTGGCGAAGCGCCGATTTTTTCCGGCACCATGCCCAGTCCCGAAATGACCGAGCTTAATGTGGCAACAATTAGAGAGGTTTTTATCACCTCCGGTATGCCTCGGGAAGAAGTGGACCAATTGACCGATGAAGAGATTTTGCTTTTATATAACCGATTAGCGACACAAACGCCAGTTGAGCAAACCACGGAATCAGGTTCGGCTGAGCAGGTTGATTTGGACATTGATATTAATTCAATGGCGGATTTGCAGAATTTGACCGGCGCTCAGATTCGGGCGTTGTTAATTAACCAAGGTATGCCGGAAAGCGATTTGGCGACTATCAGCGATGAAGATTTAAAAACTATGTTTTTGGATAAATTAAAAGAGCAGGCCAATAATTAATTTTGATTAGTAAAGATAAATTTTCAAATGAATAGGTTTTCCATAAAAACAATAATTAAATTAGGGTCACTGAGCCTTATTTTTGTTGCGTTATTTTTTTCTTTATCAAGAAGTACGAATGCTAGTATTGGCGGACAAGTTTCATCTGGTATTAGTGGTGGGGGAATCGACATGTCTGGCAAAGCTACTTCCTTACAGGCTGCTGCAGAAACTTGTAGTAAGTTTATGTCGGGGATGCCATTAGCGGAGGAACCATCGCTATCTTTAGCGCTCTGTATTGACGAAATTCTTTCAACTAGTGTTAAAGCTAGCCAAGCTGAAATATTCAGTTTTGCCGAAAATTTTCTGCGCAAGCAAGCCATGGAAGAGATTTGGGATAAAGCGAAGGAAGTAGCCAAGCAGGCAATTGCCGGTCTTTTTAAAACCGGTTGGCGGCAGTTTTCTCAGCAGTTGGCTTATGATACGGCCACTTGGATCGCTTCCGGTGGCAAGGGTCAACAGCCGTTATTTGTCACTGAAGGTTGGGACAACTATCTTAAGCAGACGGCTGACGAGGCCATTGGCGCTTTTATTGATGAAGTTTACAGTAGTGACGAAAAATGGGGGTGGGGGGTGGATTTGTGCGAGCCGGATTTTTCGGTCAAGCTTTTGATAAAAACCGGCGTGGATCCGCGGGCGCCCCGGAAGCCGCGTTGCACTTTTTCCGAGATGACTAAAAATTGGCGCTCCGCCTTGGAAAATCCTGATTTTGCCTATGAATATGTGACAGCGTTGCGGCCCGGGGAAAATGATTTGTCGTCGTTTTTGATTATTAACGCCGGTTTGGGTCAAAAAGTTAACGAAGAAATCAAAAAAGCCGAAAACAAATTACTTAGTAATCAGGGCTGGAAGGATTTGGAGACTCTGTCCGGCTGGGTTTTAACTCCGGGGACGTCGATTCGAATGGCTCAGGATGAGTCTTATAGAAGAGCAGTTGACGCGGGCATAACGCCGGAATATACGGGCACGATTTGGGATGTGGTTCAGACTTTTTTGGATACCTTGACTGCTAAATTGCTTAATAATTTAAAGAAAGGTTATTTTTCGGATGGCAGCTCATCGTCCGGCAGTGGTTTTAATTTGAATAATTTAGCCGGCTTGACTGGTTTGTCCAGTTTGTTCAATCCCGAAGCTCAGCCCAGTAGCGAGGGCCGGCAAGGCGCCGAGGGTCGATTTGCCAACTTGGTTAATTTTCAGTATGCTGTTGGCAACAATTACAGTATTTTGCTCCAATTGGCGCAATGTGGCGACAGTCAGCGGACCAATCCCGGTCCGACCGATTGCGTTATTGACGAACAGCTGTCCCAAGCTATCAAGGAAAAGACTTTGGTCAAGGATTTGCCCGAATCAATCAAAAATCGTCAATTTGCTCCCAAAGTGACTGACACAAAAAGTATTCAGACGGTTTTTTCTTTACGAAATATCATTATTTTACGGAAATATCGGATTGTGCCGGTTGGCTGGGAAATAGCGGCCAAATATATTAGTCAGTATTCCAATAATACTTACACCCTGGGTGATTTAATGGATGCTTTTGACGGCAGTGGCGCTGAAGGTGAGTTGAAAGGCTTGGCTGGCTTAGTTGATCCTCATTGGGTCTTAAAAGCGCCGGAAGTGTTTTGCCGCCGAGTCGGCTATGGTCCGGAAAAGGCCACAGCCGATATTAATAGTGCCGATATTAATCGTGACAGCGGTTATTGCGCTGACGAACAGCAATGCTTAAGGGAGGAAGCCGAAACCGGCAAGTGCTTGGCTTATGGTTATTGTACTGATGAAAGAATGATTTGGAATTTTGGCACTCAGACCTGCAACGCCCGGTATAATTCTTGCCAATCTTTCCAAGACCGGCAAGGCGGGACAGCGTCTTATTTGGCCAACTCCTTGGATTATAGCCACTGCAATATTGATAGCGTTGGTTGTCGGTGGTATAGCGCTTTGTTTAATCCGGTTAGTCGCGATTGGCAACATGGGGCGGAAGAATTGGTTTGGTCGCCGGTTACTGTTGATACGCCCGTGACTGTGTTGGATAACTCGGCTTGGCGAGTGCCCCAATGGATGAGCACCAGCACTAATAATCGGATTATTTTGGGTTCCCCCTGTACCCAAGAGGGTGGCTGTTCTTTTGTCGGCGCCAGCTGTAATATTCCGGTTGACGGTTATAAGTGTCGGGCGACAGTTTCCGGCGGCTGCGTTGAAGGCGATAATGTTTTGGCTGGTAGTAATGCTGATTTTGCCAATTGTACCAGTTGGGATGCCGCCAACTGGGATGAGGGTTATCAAAGTGTCAACAATGGCCATTCTTGCGCTCTGGGCGCAGGCAATCCCAATAACGCCCTGAAATCTTTTTCTTTAAATAATACGACAGAAATAATTTCCAGTTTGACCGAAATAAAGGTGGAAGCGGAAGAAAAATATACCTTTTCTTTCCATGCCCAAGGTAGTGGCAGTGGCTCAGTCACGGCGCTGGTCTATTATCGGGATGTCTATAATAAAGAATTTTCTCGCGGGCTTAATTTGAAATTGAGTGATTTAGGGACTGGCTGGCAGACTTACACTGTGGATAATATTGAAATTGGCAATACAGATAAAGTAGAAATCAAAATTATTACCAATCCCGGCACAAGTGGGACAGTTTATTTTGATAATTTTAGTTTACAAAAAATTAAAGGCAATTGTCTGACTACTGAGGCGGTTTGGCTGACTAGCGGTAAGTTACAGCCCAACAACAGCCAAGAGATTTATTTTGACCGCGATGTCCAAGCTTGCGCCAGTCAGGATGCCGGCTGCAGCCAGTTTATTCGGCTGAAAGAGGGGGAGGGCAGCAACTTGATTTTTAACAGCGGTTTTGAGATTGATCAGGAATCTGACGGATGGCCTGATGCTTGGGGTGATGACGGCTCTTTAAGTACGGGCGTTTGTCAGGCTATGGAATTAAGTGAGCAAATTGTTCATAGTGGTAAATATTCTCTTAAGTTGGAGGCGGGACCATACTCCAGTTCTAATCCAACTTATTGCGTCGTTAAGAATATTATACCGGTTGAACTTCGGCCTAAAGACGTTGGCCGCTATATTTTGTCGGGTTGGATTTATTCCGACAACCCGGCTGAGGGCAAGTTTAAACTGCAAGTCTATGTTAATCAATCCGCTATTTCGACTGATGTTTATGGTAAAGATAATCCGGGTCAATGGAAGCGAGTTTATGTCCCGATTGATTTAAAAACCGGAGAAGAAATATCGGTTATTCGATTGGTCATTGAACAAGGCAATAATTATTCCGGTTCCAGCGCCGCTTACTTTGATGATATTAAATTGGAAAAGGTGCTTTATAACACAGCTTATCCGACCGAATATACGCCATTTGATCCATCGGGTCAGCCGGCCAATCAGTTGGCCTATCTTAAAAAAGCGCCGGATTATTATAATTGTTATGATAGTAATCTTAGCGCCGCCGGCATTCAATGGCCGGTTAATCAGGAAGGTTTGGATTATATTTTTGCCAATCGTCAAGCCGAGTGCGTTGATTATTCCGGGCCCTGTCTTAAGAGTGAGGTGGGCTGTGAATTGTACACGCCGACAAACGGCGATCCAGGCGTGCCAGGAGTGGCCAGTTCGGCCGATATTTGTCCGGCCGAGTGTTTGGGTTATCAAAGTTATTTGCAGGAAGAGACCGACTTCACTAGCGGGCGTTATGTCCAATTCATTGCTAATGAGCGGCCCAAATATTGCTCGGCCAAATATGCCGGCTGTGACGAATTTACCAATTTGGACGAAGCGGCCAAAGGCGGCGAAGGGCGGGAGTATTACAGCCAGTTGCGCGCCTGTCAAAAACCGGCGCCGGCCGGTCCTAATGACGCCGGGACTTATTATACTTGGGAGGGCGATGATACCACTGGCTATCAGCTCAAAGTTTATCAGTTCAAAAAGAGTCAATCGGGCAGCTTGTCGTCAGAGGCGCCTTGCACCAATTTGATTTATTCGGCTGAAGCTAATGGAGCTAATCGTTGCGCCGATCCAGCCGTTAATGACGCCGCCTTAGTTGACTTGCTTGGCTCTACCGGCTACAGCAATCTCAATATTTATCTCAATTATTTACGCAATAATGATCCGACTAGTAGCACTGTTCTAAATCAGCCGATTGTAGATGAGCTTCATAAATTTGGCTTATGTGTGAGACAAGAAGCCTCAGGTTATTATTATTTTGACCCGACTAATCCGAGTAACAATATCGCCATTATGGCCAATCCGGATTGCCGCGAATTTTATAATCAGGCTGGCGAATCAGATTGGCGGTTAATGTCCAAAACCGTGTCCATTTCTGATGATTGTCATCCTTATCGTCGCACTATGACTCAGCCGGATGAGGTAACTGCCGAGGCGGATTGCAGAAATAGGGGTGGTTATTGGAATGATTATAGCGAGTGTATTTATATGGCAATTCCCAATCAGGGTCAGCCGTGTCCGAGCCAATTCGTCGGTTGTCGTCAATATTCGGGTAATCGAGGCAATAATATCAGGAATGTGCTGTTCAACGATTTTGAAAATGGTGTCGATAATTGGCAAAATGGCACCTTAAGCCCTGCCGCCAATAATCCGGGCGGCTCGTCATTGAAGAATAACAGCAACCAATTGTCCCGTCAGGTATATATTGGCAAGGGTAAAACTTATCTTTTGAGCTTTTGGGCCAAGGGCGATCAGGTTTTTAAGCTGGGAGATATTAAATTTTCTGGTACTTCAAATCCTGATTATTATTTTGCCACGACTGATGAAGTGAGTATTGGCCCAGATTGGCAACGCTATGAGTTGGGGCCGGTGGTTGTTGACTGGGGAGAGGGTGATGGCTATTTTGAGCAGGCACTCCAAATTAACATTCCCAACGGCGAGACGATTTATCTCGATAATGTGTTGCTCAAGGAAATCAAAGAGAATTTTTATCTGATTGAAAATTCTTGGTTTACGCCCTTTGCTTGCGATAATATATTACAAAAGCCTTATGGTACTGGCACTTCGGCTGCTGATGCGACCAGGGAAGACAAGGGTGAAATGTTGGGTTGTAGCGTTTATACTGATCGGGCCGGTCAAACTTGGCATTTGAAATCATTTGACAAATTATGCCGATTGGGCGCGGTTGGCTGTGAGGCGCTTATTGATACTTATAACACCGATGATTGGCGCGGAAAAACCTATCATCCGGATGATAAATCAGCCGTGATCGTACCGGCGGATAGAATTGTTTATTTGGTTAATGACAGCAAGTATAATTGTTTGGCCGATAACAAGGGTTGTACCGCTTATGGTTTGCCCCAAATCACTGCTTTTGACGAAGTGGTGGGTTATGAAACCGTCTATTTAAAAAACGACCCCAATCGCTATGACCGCGACTTGTGTTGGCACAATGAATTGTGGTGTGAGGAATATTTAAATCCGAACATGCGCAGCACTTCTTATTTCAAAAATCCGGGCAATAAAATTTGTGAATACAAAGAAGCCAGCAATATCTGGGTGGTGCAAGGAACCAATCGGGAATGCGACGGAGTGTCTATTTTGCAGACCATCGGAGCGACTCAGCCGCGGGGTTGGCATAATCCTTATCAGGCTTATTATGAGCATTTCCAGACGGTGATCAATTATGGAGGAACAACAGATTTTGAGAGCTATGCCGATGGAGAGGTCAGAGGGTCGTTGGAAATTGATGAAGATTATCAGGGTTGGGTCGGCGCTTGTCCCGCCGCTCAGAGCGGTTGTAGCGAGTTTATTGACCCGGTGGCGGCGATTTATAAAAATGAAATCATCAATCCCGACTTGACTCGGCGGGAAGACACCAATAATGATGGCAAGGTTGATAAAAAAGACACGCCTGATGGCTGGGGGGTTTATCAGTGCCAAAAGGACGGACAACTGGTTCCCTGTACTTACCACCAAACCTTGACTTTAAAAACTAACACTTTATACACGATTTCTTCGCCCAATAATGTTTTCTCGGGCCTTCAGCTTACTCTACTTAGTTCCAATAACAGCGCCTATAATGATTCAATTATTCTTTCTCCGGACGCCAGCTTGAATAAGCAGACACTTGCTAAAGACGGAGGCGATGGGAATACTACATACGGTTATAACGATTTAGTTGATGTTGCTAAGTTGCATTATCCAGCAGAAGACAAGTATGGCAGCGCCAGATTTTTCTTGCCGTCAAAGGATCGGCCCACCTTTAATGTTCTTTTGTCGGTTAATGTTGTTGATAACGACGGAGGGAAATTGGTCCGGTTGACTGAAACGGGAGTTTATTACGCCCTAACCCAGGCAGTCGACCGCTCCAGTTGTAATGGCTTGGTTGACTACAATAACGGATGCGTCCTGTTTAATGACCGCAGTAGTATTAATTATGGCGCTCTTGGCTCGTTTGCTTGGCTTTCTGGGCCCAGTAGTTCTGGTTGGGCGCAATTTGAACAAGACGGCGGACGCAATGTTGACCATTTGACCATTGATGCTGACCAGACTTATTGGAATCAGCGCAAGGCTCAGGCGCCTCAAACGCCGGTTTTCAGCGATAAAACAAGAATTAAAGATAGTGATACGATTCTGAAAGTTAAGCCCGATCGAGAATGCGCCTCCTGGTTGTATTGCAATAGCTATAGCAAAAGCGGCGTCGGTGACAGCTCTGGGATGGGTTTTGACTCCACCAAAGATCAATGCTTGGGCTTTGGTTTGTGCGATGAAATAAACGAAAAAGGCGAGTGTGTCAATATGGTTGTGGACAATTCTTCGCTTGAACCATTGATGTATGAATCGCAACATAGCTATAAGACCGGCTACTCGGTAGTAGGCAAGGATTTTGGCGAAGGAAAGAAAATTGACGGTTATTATCCGTTCTTCCGGATGATTCAAGAAGGCGGAGCGGCTAGTATCGGCAATGGCGATTTTGGCAGTGTTTATGGCGCTAAAGGCAATCCTTTGGGTTGGAGCTTGGTGGCCAGTATTGATGGCAAGGGCTGGGAAGATTATAAATTCAAAGTGGAAACTGATCGTCGGTATCGTTTGGAGGGCGCCAGTTATTTACGGCTCAATTCTGTCTATTCGGCCGAATCAGAAACAGTTGATGTCGACCCGAATACGAAATATATTTTAGCCGGTTGGATTAACACGCTTGATTTGCGGCCGAATAAAACTGTGATTGGGGATAAGACTACTATAGGCGCCAAAGCGCAAATTATGGTTAGAGAATACGATAAGGAGGGAAGGATTATTACTAATGATACGGAATGTAATAGCAGTCCGCAGTGCCGATTTTTATCAACTAATTCAGCCAGTCTTAATTATGGCTGGCAAGTGTGGGACTTTTTGACCATTGACGCCAGCTTGCCCTGGCAGAAGGTTTTTCGGTTTTTCTCAACCTCAAACAATACTTACACCCTGTCGGTGCGTTTAATCAATTGGTTGGACGAAGATAATAATAATGAGTGCGATGACTTGGATCAGAACAATACTTGTGATATTGCCGGGTCGTCATTGTTTGACAATATCGACATTAAGCCGGCTTTACGGGCGTCAAATGACGAAGTGATTACTCGCGAATGCCGGCTGTATCCGCGGAGCGATTCTTTGTCCTGTAAATATACTTTGGACGGTCGGGTGTATAATGGTTGGAATGGCTATTGTTTGACCAGAGACATTGGCAATCCTCAAAATTGTCTCCAGTGGTGGCCGGTTGATTTGTTGGCCGGAGAAACTCTGGATGAAATTTCCAGCGGTTATCAGGATCGGACTCCGCTTTATTATTGTATTAAGAGCGAGGAAATCCAAAAAGATCTTTCTTTCAGAATTGGAGAGAAAGATGACGGTGACTTCTTAAGCAATATTTTTAGTCAGTTGGGTAATATTCTTTTCGGTCAATTTAACTTATCCTCTCTTGTAGGCGGGTCGGGAAGTAAAATAGAATATCAGCAGTTGGAGGTTAGTGAGGCTGATAGTATTTTCTTTCGTGAACCTAATGTAGCGGAATTTTGTCCTACTTGTGTTAGTCTGGGAATGGATAGTACGGCTCTGGCAGGTTATTTTATTACCGGCACAATGCGACCAAATGCGGCTTTTGTTGGTGGCGGTGGAGTCTCATTTAATATTGCTGGTGGAACACCTGGAGTGATCTTTTTTATGCCTTCGACTCAGCCTGGTTTGTTAGCTACTGCTTTACAAAATCTTATTGAAAAGCTTACCGCGGTTATAAATAGTTTTGATAGCTTGGCAGGTGACCCACAAATTGGAGGAGGGGCCGGCGGGCTGGTGAATGATCTTATAAGTAGTATTAGCAGTAATAGCCATCAGGACAGTCGTTGGGGCGGCTGGGGCTATATTATTCCCACCTTTATGGCGGAGGGGATGCCTTTGAGCATTGGTTTGCCGGTTGGTTGGCCAGTGGCCTCTAATATGGTGACTGGAACTTTGACGCAAATTCCGTTGGGGTCGTTATTAGAAGTATCTGGGGAATTTTTTGCTGGTTTTAATGCCCACGGGATGAGAGTAATCACTGACCAAGATTCCAGTCTGGCCAAAAAATTTACCGACCCCAATCCGGATATAGCCGGGGATATTATAGGGGTCGCTTATATAACTGGCGGCGGCAGTTTAGATTTATTTAGTTATCAACAGTTAAAAACCAAAATGACTGTGCGGCATTGCACTGAAGTGGTTCAGGTAGTGACACCCTCAGGCAAAAATAAAGCCTGGAATTCCAGGGTGGTTCCCGGCTCGTCGTTTACTTTAGAGAACAACAATCCAGACACAATCGGAGATAGTTGCAGCGGAATATTAAGTACATTAATAGACTTTTTTAATGTTGATCTTGAAGGTATAATTAACCAAGAGCAAAATGAAGAGAGTCAAATTGACATTAATGTTAGTGCGGAGATGGCAGAAGTAGGCGCTAATGTTTGGGAGGATAAAATCAGTTATGGCGCTGATTATCAGCCGTTTGGGTCAATTGTGGCGCCGGCCGATTCCATTGATAATCCGCTTTTCTGGGATAGCCGTCAACAAGTCGGTAAAGACTCCACCAATGATGGCAAGCAGCCGCTTTATTATGAAGCGCCGCGGACGGTTAATTATTCTCCTCCCTATCAGGCAAGGTTTGGTTTGGCTCATGACAAAGAGGATATTAAACAATTATTTGCCCAAAGCTATGGTCACTGGGAATGGGAGTGGACGGGCGGAGATAGCAACTCCGGTCAGGGTGCTTATAAAAAAATATTCGGCAAGGAGTGGACAGTACCGCCTACTAGGTGTCAAAATAATGTCCGGATTGCCGGTTCCAATGCTTATTGTTATATTGAGCCATATATCAATAATGTTGACTTTAGCACCGGTGATAAGACGGCTGAGAATGTTTGGCTCAATCGAAGCGGCGCTGTTAAGCTGAGTTTTAATATTTATGTTGACCAGGACCAACTGCCGCTTAATTCTTACGCGGTTGATTGGGGTGATGAAACAGTTTCGGACGTTTCCGGCGTGGCAGTGCGCGACCGAGTTAGCGAAGACTATCCTTTTGAATTGTATCATTATTATAATTACGGTGATTTGGTGGAAAAAGACAAAAATTCGAATTTTATTTTTTGCGGTAATGGTGACAAGGATTATGTGACCGCCGGCTACTCGGCATTTGATATTAATAATAATGGCCTAGTCGATAATCTGGTGCCGTCCGGCTATTGTATTGTCAAAGTTAATATTTCGGTTCGTGATAATTGGCGGATTTATAAGCGCACCAGCGATCCCAATCGGCCCGAAGATAAAACCATTCAAAACACTTATGGCTGGGTGGTGGTTAAGCGGTAAGGGTGGTCAATTGGCGATAGACCGGCCGGGACCAGAGACGGAGTAAAAAAAATAATTAGTCAATGAAATTATTTTCTCTCAAAAATAAAAAGCTGATTGTAACGGCACTCGTGGTCGTAGTGTTAGGGTTGGTTATCGGCCAGGCGGCCTGGGGGGCTGATGGTGGGACTGGAAACCAAGCCCCAAGCAAGTTAACCGAGGTATTGGCTAATATATTTTTTTATATATCCGCCGCTTTAGGTTGGCTTTTAACGTTTGTTCTCGGCGTATTATTAAAGGTTGCCAAATATAATGATTTTTTGAATCAGGCGGCAGTCACCCAGGGCTGGATTATTGTCCGCGATATTTGTAATAATTTTTTTATTGTGGTTTTGTTGGTGATTGCTGTGGGCACGGCTTTGGGGGTGCCAAATTATCATTACAAAAATTTGTTACCCAAACTATTAGTAATGGCCGTATTGATTAATTTTTCCAAGATGTTTGCCGGTATAATGATTGATTTTGCCCAAGTGGTGATGCTGAGCTTTGCCAATCCTTTGGCTGAAGCAGACGGCCAGGCGATTATTTTGGCAGCGATGAATTTACCGGCCGCTTATAATGCTGGAGATATTGCTATCAGTATGACTGGGAAGGAATACAATATTTTTAATGTTCTTGTGGCAATGTTGTTTGCTTTGATTGTTTCGGTGGTGGCGCTGGTAGTGATAGTGGTCATTATGATTGTGCTCGTGTATCGGATTGTAATGTTGTGGTTTTTGGTGATTTTGTCACCGGCCGCGTTTTTTTTGAGCACTTTTCCCAAAGGCCAGCAATACTCTGGCCAGTGGTGGTCAATGATGGCTAAATATTTGGTGGTTGGGCCGGTAATGGTGTTTTTCTTGTATTTATCTTTATTTACTATGGCTAACATAGTTGACAAAAGAGACAGCATTGCGGCGATGAGTGATGAAACTGAAGTACCAGGTCTTCAAGCAATCCCTGGTCAGCCGGAGACATCAGTTAATGGAGAAAAACGCGAATTAAGTTTTTCTGATTTAGGTTCAGAACAGGGAGTTTTTAATTTTGCTATTATTATCGGTTTATTAGTCGGTTCTTTGGTCATGGGCCAGCAAGCCGGTGTCGCCGGCAGTAAATGGGCAGGCAAGGGCATTGGGGCCTTGCAGAAAATGGGCAAGGGGGCGGCCATGTTGCCAGCTCGTAAGGCCTGGAATGTCACTAAGGGCGCCGGCCAATTGGCTGCTGGAGTTGGCAAAGGCATAGATTATGCTTCGGGAGGAAAGTTTAGCGAGGTTGGCAGAGGGATAAAGAAAATGGGAGGTGGCGCTGCCACGGGAGCAGTGATTGGAACGGCATTAGGGGGTCCTGTTTTTGGTACGGCTGTTGGTACGGTAGTCGGTGGATTAGCCGGTCCAGGTGTGTCATGGGGTATAAATAAATTATCCGGTTTTTTAAAATCAAATCGAAAAAGAGCGCTGGATTCTTTGGAGGGCAAGTATACGGATAGAGATGGCACGGAATATAGAATGAAGGAAATTGACGGCAAAAAATATCGTCTTGATGAAAATGGTAGATTTATGGATTCAAAAGATAAGGACTATGAATATCATGAAGTGGATGGTAAATATTATCGCAAAAATAAGAGTGGTGAATTTGTTGATGATGGGGGCAAGGTAGTGGAGATGTCAAAGGCGGAAATTGAAGAGAAAAATATCGGAGCCAATATTAATGAGTCGAAAGAACCTAGAGGGAAATTGATGAGAGATTATTTGGCCGGTTATTATTCTTCACCGGTTGGCAAAGCCAGTGCTGCCAAAGATATGGCGGAGTCAGAAAGGATTGAAAAAATATCTAAAGATTTTATGTCTTATGGCAAAGGGATGTTGGCCAGCTTGTTGAAAAATGAGAAAAATAAAGACAAGCAAAAGGCCATTGCCATCGCCATGGCAATGAAAGACGCTTTTGAAGACAGGGATCAAGTGAAAAAAGCCAAGGAGTCATTAGAAGGTAATAGTGTGTTATTGAAGAAATTCAACGATGCAGTAGATAAGAAATTTGCCCACTTAAATTATGATTTGGATACTGTGGCCGGCCGAGCAAAGTTTGCCAAGCGTAAAATAGACGGCACATTTGATGTGTTAAATGCCGATGCCTATAAAGATGATAATGTGATTAAGGCCTTGCAGGAAGCGCTTACTCCGGAGGAATTTATGAATCATATGAAAAAAATTGGCAAAATGTCATCCAAGCATGCCGCCAGATTGGAATCGGGTTTTGCGGCGGCAATTAAGAAAGAAGAAAGAGTTGTTGATGCTAAGGGGATGCTTACTCCGATTCGTCAGTCAATGATTAATTTGACTAATAATTTAGCAAAAGCTTTCAATGAGGAAGATATTAAGAAACGCCGCGATGATGTCAGAAGGGGCATAGAAAACAAATTTAGAAGGATGTCCGCTAACGATTTGATAAAATTGGATATGGATGTTTTTGATAAAGACAAAAATAGAACGGTTTTGGGAGATCAATCGGATAGGTTCACTACTATAGTTGAGGCATCCGCTGCCAGTATTGGAAGTAGAACTATGGCTAATTTGGAAAAGAACCAGGAAGCGAGTGAAGAATTGATAGCAACACTCCATCGGGTTCGCACTGGCACGGCAACTGGCGAAGGCGCTGGAATTTAAAATCAATCAATGATTTTTCGATAATTCAATAAAATATTTGGCATTAAAAAATCGGATGGCGGATAATTTTATTCAAAAAATAAACAAACTTCCCCTTGATGTTCAAGATATTCTTTTGGTTGAATATGGTCGGAAAATAGAAGAGGAGATTATTAATAATCATCAAATTAATGATGATGAGCTTATAATCGAGGAATTGGTCAATCAGCTTTTTTTACATGAACTTAAGCCAGCAAGGTTAGCAATAGAGTTAGAAAAGCGATTTCAATTAAATTCAGAAGCGGCGAAAAAAGTGGCATTAGATATTTTGGGCCGGCGATTATTGGCGGCAGATGATTATTTTAAGGGGGAGATTGCTAAAGAGATTAAAAGATTGGGTGGTCGGTCAGAAGACTATCTTAATGATGTCCGTAAAATTAAAGAAGAAATCAAAAGGGAAAAATCAGGCCAAGAAGCAGATGAACCCGATGTAGTTGTTCCGTCAGTTAAAGATGAGTATCTGTTTAATTTTGAATTCAAGGAGTTGCCTCCTGAACAGGAAAAATCAAGCAGTATTCAGGTATTTCGCCAAGGATTGATTTATTTTTTGGACCAAGTGTCTTCGGAGCTGGCGGAATTATTGGATGATTATAACAAACGGTTGATATTATTAATTGACGATGATATGAAGTTTAAGACCAATTTGGAACAGGCGCTTTATGAAAACAAAGATATATTAACTGATAAAAATATTTCTGTTTCCGGTCAGAGTTTTGAGCCAACAATCGGCAATTGGCTTAAGGATTTTATTAGCGTAAACGGCAGCGGTATTTTTACTAATGTTGTTTTATCGCAATATTTGGCTAATTCTCCCAATACTAGAAATTTGTCAGTTGAAGAAAAGAGGATTTTATCCAAATTATTAATTTTATATCGCAATCTGAAATTTTTCCCGCAGACTTTGGAAAATCTGCCGCCGGAAAAATGGGGCATTATTCCGATTGAGACAGTTAGCAGTCAGTCGTCCGGCCTAGGCCGCCAAGCGGCAGCGCCGGCCGGACAGGAAAATAATTGGGACTTGGCGCCACTGACTGAGTTGGAGCGCAAAGCGCTGGCGGAAGAAAAAGAAAAACGCTAAATTTGTTATTAAATTTAATTTAAAGGGACAATAGATGGATTATAATAGTCTAAAAAAATTTAATCAGTTGCCGCCGGCGCTGAAAGCCAGATTTTCTACGCCGGAGACAATAGCGACAATTGATGAATTGGAACAAAAATATCGCCTAAAATTGGCGATGGTTTTTATTGCTTTGGTGGTTAATGATTTGGACTCAAGCGATTTGGAAAATTATTTATTGGGCGCTTTAGGGGTTGCGCCGGAAGCGGCCAAAGATATCAGCCGGGTTTTGTTGTCTTTATTGGCCAACACGGCTAAGTCGCAATTGGCAACGGAAATGGCACCTAAGCCGGCTTTTGATTTGCCGGCGACTGGACCAGCGCTGACAGACAATCAAAAGTCCCCCAGCTTGACTTTTTCCACCGCTGATGAAGCGGAGGTCAATTATTATCGGCCACTAGTTAATGATTATAAACAAGACAGTTATGAAGCGTTAGCCCAAGCGCTGGTGGCAGAAAGCGGTTATCGAATTGGTGATGCGGTATTGGCCAAGCGATTGGAAAATATTGTTACGGCTCGGCTTAAGCAGGTGCGCGATGATATTGAAACTTTGGAAGTTTTACAGCGCAATACTAAGGTGGGGGGCATGGGCCTGGCTGAAGAACAAGCCCAAGTATTATTGAGATTAATCAAGAATCAGTTGACCAATAATCAACTAAGGCCGACAGCGGCGTCGAAATTGGATTTTACCGCGTCTAAGCCGTTGGCGCCAAGTGGTCCCAGATTGAGTCTGAAAGAAAAGGCCCAAAAAGAGCAGGCGGCAGCGATTGATTTTGATTTGAGCAAATTGAAATCATTTGATCAGCCCGTTGCTTCGCCTGAGTCGGTTGGCCAGGTTGATCAGACAGTTGCCCCCACGACCGATAAACCAAATTCACCACTACCAACCAAAAGAGAATTATTGCCGGAAATCAGGGAAGAAGACGGCTTGCCGGTATTAAAGTTGCCCGGTGATGATGATTTGATGGTTAAGTCGCAACAAATTGCTTTTGGCGCTAAGCCACCGATTGTTCCGGTTCGGCCGCCGCTAGCGGCAACGCAGCAAGCGCCCTTATCGCCGGAACCGCCGATGTTTGAACCAGTGCCCCGGCCAGCCGGGCAAATTAAAGTATCAGCGCCGCCGCTCTTAAAGAAGACGGCCGATCGCAAACCGTCGTTAGATGGTGTGAAAATCGCCCCTAAATTAGTCGGGCCAATTGAAGAGCTTTCCGGCATGACCCTGATTGATTTTCGTCGCTTGGGCGCTGATCCACGAGGCATGACCAATGAAATAAAAGAAAAAATCAACTTGCTGGCCGAGGATTCTTATGGTAAAAAATTGGCGGGAGTGGAGGCTTGGCATCAAAGCGAGGTTAATAAATTTTATCGTTTGTTGGGTCAGGCCAGTATGCTGGAGGGCAAAAGTATTGAGACGATTATCAGCGAGCGGCTTGCCGCCGGCAAGCCGACCTTGTCACTAGAAGAATTCAACGCCGTGATGGAATTAAACAAGGAGCTCAGGTATTAAATAATAAAATTGCGAAACCGTTACATTGTTAAATTGTTAACTTTTTGGATGATTGATGATAAGATAACAATATGACAATATAAAAATTTAACATCGGAATCAATGGATCAAATTATCGTTCCCCAATTTTTGGATGTAGAAGACAAGATTATCGGCCCGATCACTGTCCGTCAATTTATTGAGCTGATGGTGGCCGGTTTATTAATTTTTATTTTTTATAAAATTTTCGATTTCTCTTTATTCGCTGTTTCCGGTTTGCTCACTTTGGGCATAGCTTTGGTAGTGGCTTTTATTAAGATTAACGGTCAGCCGTTTCATTTTTTCTTGCTTAATTTTTTTGCGACCCTCAAAAGTCCCAAATTGAAAGTTTGGCGTAAACAATATTCTGACAGTGAATTAATCAGAATCAGAGATGATAATGAAATTAAAAAAAGACTACCCAAGACGATTATTCGTCAGCCGGTCACTTCCTCGCGGTTGTCCGAGCTCTCCCTGATTGTGGATACGGGCGGCGTCTATCGCGGTGAACAGGAGACTAATAATATTTTTTAATTTTTATGGCCGATCGACAAGCGACAAAAAAAACCCCTTCAACTCAGAAATATTTGAATATTGCCGAAATCCGGGATGATTGCGTGGTGATGAAAGATGGCACCTTGCGGGCGGTGATTATTGTTTCCAGTATTAATTTTGCCTTAAAATCGGAAGATGAGCAAAATGCCATTTTTGCCGCTTATATTTCTTTTTTAAATTCCTTGGAAGCTCCTTTGCAGATCGTCATTCAGTCGCGCCAACTTGATTTGGACGACTATCTGGAAAAAATAAAAGCCTCGGAACGGACACAGACCAATGAATTATTAAGACTGCAAACGGCCGAATATTTGCAGTATGTCTCCGAGTTGGTGGAATTGGGCGATATTATGGCTAAGCGTTTTTATGTGGTGGTGTCGTTTGACCCGGTCTCCAATAAAAAGCGCAGTTTTTGGCGGCGAACCGGTGACGCTTTATCGCCGACAAAAATTATCAACTTAAAACAAAAAGAATTCGCCAAGCGACACAAGGATTTGTTTATCCGGATTGATAGAGTGTTGTCCGGTTTGGCTAGCATGGGCCTGCGGGCCTCGGTTTTGGATACCCAGTCCTTAATTGAACTTTATTATAATACCTATAATCCGGAAGTGTCTAAAAATGAAAAAATGGTTGATATTAATAAATTGAATTTAGAGGAATAAATATAATTTCATGTTTGAACCAAAAGATTTAAATCAAAAATCAGCCGCCTCAGCCGTGCCTGATAATCAGCCGAAATTGACCGGGGAACAGATTAAAGAGCTCAAGGTCAAGGAATTGGAACAATCAAAAAAAAGCATTGAAGAAGAAAGAATTTATCGGCGAGGCGTAGTGTCGGTACGGGACCTGATTGCGCCGGTCGCCTTGGAAGTGTTCAATTCTTATATTAAATTGGGCGGTTTGTTTGCCCGGACAATTTTTGTTATTGAATATCCGCGCTATATCAACGTGGGCTGGTTTGCGCCGATTGTCAATATGGACATCACTGCTGATATTGGGCTGTATTTTTATCCGATTCCTTCATCGGTCATTTTGAAGCAGTTGAAAAAGAAAGTCGGCAATACGCAAGCTCAATTAATGTCTGACGCGGAAAAGGGGGCGCCTCGTGATCCGCTTAGGGAGACGGCGTTGCGGGATATGGAAAAATTGCGTGATGACCTGACTCAGGGGGTGGAGCATTTTTTTCAAGTTTCTGTTTATATCACTTTTTATGCCAAGCGCTTGGAAGAATTGGATCGTATCTCGGAGAGATTGGAGAATATTTTGGGTTCGACCCTGGTTTTTTCCAGGCGGGTATTTTATCAAGCCGAACAGGGATTTAATTCCACTCTTCCCTTGCTGTCTGATGAACTGGAGGTGTTGCTTAATGTCAACAGTTCGCCGGCTGCCAGCTCATTTCCTTTTGTTTCTTCCGATTTGACTTCTGATGACGGTATTCTTTACGGTATTAATCGTCACAACAACAGCTTGATTTTATTTGATCGTTTTTCTCTCCAAAATGCCAATACGGTGGTGTTTGCCACTTCCGGCGCCGGTAAATCTTATGCTATTAAGCTGGAAGTATTAAGACATTTAATGTTCGGGACGGAAATTATAATCATTGATCCGGAGCGAGAATACAAACATTTGTGCGACGCGGTGGGGGGGACCTATATTGATATTTCTCTTAATTCAGAGAGCAAAATCAATCCCTTTGACTTACCTCGATCCATCGGCGACGACTCCAAGCCGGCCGATATTATTAGAAGCGCCGTTATTACCGTCAAGGGGCTGGTGCGGTTGATGATTGGCGATATCACTCCCGAGGAGGACTCCTTGGTTGATCGGGCATTACTGGAGACTTATGCCAAGAAAGATATTACTCCTGATGTTGATTTGTCCCGAACAGAGCCGCCGGTTTTGGAGGATTTGCAGGAAATTTTAGAGGGAATGGAGGGAGCGGAGGGGATTGCTTTACGGTTGAAAAAGTATACGGCTGGCACCTTTTCCGGCTTGCTCAACAATCAGACCAATGTAGAAATGAGAAATCAATTGGTAGTATTCAGCGTTCGCGACTTGGAAGATGAATTGAAGCCTATTTCCATTTATACTATTATTAATTATATTTGGAATGTGGTTAGAAGCGAGTTAAAAAAGAGAATTTTGGTGGTTGATGAGGCCTGGTGGCTGATGCAACGCGAAGATAGCGCTAAATTTATTTTTGCTTTAGTTAAACGTTGCCGGAAATATTATTTGGGAGTGACCACGATTACTCAAGATGTTAATGATTTCTTGACTTCCGCTTATGGTCAAGCCATTGTTAATAATTCGTCATTGCAATTATTAATGAAGCAAACACCATCGGCGATTGATTTGGTTCAGAAAACTTTTATGTTGACGGAAGGTGAGAAATATTTGCTTTTGGAATGCGGCGTAGGTGAGGGTATATTTTTTGCTGGCGCCAAACATGCCGCCATCAAAGTGGTTGCTTCTTATTCTGAAGATCAACTAATCACTTCCGACCCTCGGCAATTGTTGGAAATTGAACAATCCAAAAAAGAATTTGAGGAAGCCTTGGCCGGCGGCCAGACCGGTTGGTAATTCTATAAATAATATATGGCTCTATGAATACTAGAAAAAAAATTATAATCGCCTTTATTTTGATCGGCTTGGTTGTTTTGTTGGCAGTTGGATTAATCTGGTGGCTACTTCGGCCTGAGCCGGCAGGTTTGCCGGAAACGCCGTTAGCTGATGTTAATCAGCCCCGGCAGGAAATTTTGGATCAAATCGCCCAATTGCCAATGCCGAGCACGGAGAGACTGGAAGCGGAACAACAATACCCGCTGGATTTGAAACAGCAAGCTTTTCTTTTTGCCGAACGTTATGGTAGCTATTCCAACCAGGGCGGCTATAAAAATTTGGCTGACTTAAAAAGTTTGATGACCAGTAAAATGATTAATCAGGTGGATGATTTTACGACAGAAACTCGTCTGAGCAGTGGTGATTATGAAGGTTATGATACACGCGCTTTGGCCAGTGAGTTTTTGGAATTTTCCGAAACACGGGCCAAGGTTTCGGTGAGCACTCAAAGATTCCATTATCAGGGTGATTCGGCTAATCCGGAAATTTTTTATCAGGATTTGACTCTGTATTTGGTTAAAGCAGGAAATGATTGGAAAATCGATGAAGCCTATTGGGAGAAATAGTTTGTCGATTTGGTGGCAAACAGTTGTTGACTGGTTGTTTCCTAAACAGTGTTTGGGATGCAGTCTGGAGGGTGATTGGCTGTGTCCGGCTTGTCGGTTAAGACTGAAGACGAAAAATATTTGTCAGTGTCCGCTGTGTCGTCGTCGTAATTTGACGGGTGCGGTATGTGAGAATTGTCGGACCAAATCAACCTTGGCTGGTTTGTGGGTGGTAGCGGATTATGATAATAAGCTGGTCCAAAAAATAATTCAAGCTATAAAATATCGGTTTATAGTTGATTTAGCCGGTGAATTTGATAGTTTGATTGCTGACTATTTTTTGCGTTTTCCGGCTTGGTCTGAGGATTTTGTGTTGGTGCCGATACCTTTGGCCAGAAAAAGGTTTTTGGCTCGCGGTTTTAACCAGGCGGAACTTATTTGTCTATCGGTACAAAGGAATTTTAAAAATCAAATTGAGTATTTGCTCAAGCGGGATATTTTTTTATCGCCGCAGGTGGAATTGGATAGTCGGCGGCGGCAAGAAAATATTTCCGGTAATTTCTCTTTGGCCGGCCAGGTGGATAACCATATGTTGGATCGGCGGTTAGTATTGGTGGATGATGTATATACTACCGGCGCCACCATGCAAGAATGCGCCAAAGTGTTGCACGGGGCTGGTTTTAAGGAGATTTGGGGCTTGGTTATAGCCAGAAATTAAGGGTTTACAAATTAATCCAAAGGTGTTAAAATAGGAAAGCGATTTTTATATAAGTTGTTTTTTAAAATTATTGTAGAATTATAATCGGAGAAGGAAAATAATCAGGGAGAGGTGGCAGAGTGGTCGAATGCGTCAGTCTTGAAAACTGAAGTCCCTTTATGGGGACCGTGGGTTCGAATCCCACCCTCTCCGAACGAATGAAATGAATGAGGATAGAGGGATAAGGAGTGATTTAGGGCCTGAAAGATACTTTTATAAATTCTATGGAGAGATGGCTGATCCGCCCACGGCGGACCCGCCTTGGGCGGGGTGGCAATATAGAAAAACGATTTTTGATAAGTTTTTATTGAAAGATACTTTATAAATTCTATGGAGAGATGGCTGAGCGGGTTGGATGCGATTCTATGAGCATTCAACGGGCGATAAAAAATCGCCCCGGCAGACGCTTAGCACGACTTTTTGTTCGAGGCTTTGCCGAGAAAAATGGAGAGATGGCTGAGCGGCTGAAAGCGGCAGGTTGCTAACCTGTTATACGTCTTTTTGGGCGTATCGAGGGTTCGAATCCCTCTCTCTCCGAACGAATGAAATAAGTGAGGAGAGAGAGGGATTCGAACCTGTCTGCCGGCAGGCAGGCGGGTGGTGAAAGCAAGGAGTCCGAGGGAACGAGGACGACGAAGCGAAACCCTAAGCCAATCCGACCCACGGGAGGATAGGCGACCACCTTAGACAGAGTAAATCGCCAAGTTTCCGTTGGCGATTTACGCGAGATAGCCTCTCTCCGAACGCAGTGAGGAGAGAGATTCGAACATCAAACGATATTCAATTTTAAAGAATAATATTAAAAAATATGCCACAGGAAAATAACCAAAAATTATCAGAGGTAATTTTTTCTTGGCGAGTGCCGGAGTATTTCCGCTACAACCGGGGAATTTGGTGGTATATTATTTCAATCTTGGTACTGGCCGGAGTAATAACTTGGTCGATTATTGATAAGAATTATTTATTGGCAGTTATTGGTTTATTGTTCTATTTGGTGGTGGTGATTTATAATTTGCGCGAGCCGGAGTTGATTGATTTTATTATTACTCCTGATGGCCTTAAATTTGGCCGTAATTTTTATTCTTACGAGGTGTTTGAGAATTTTTTTATCATTTATGAAGACCAGGGCATAAAAAATATTTACTTTGATTTTAAGAACCCTTTTCGGGGTCGGCTGGTAATCTCTTTGGACGATCAGGAAGTTATTGCCATTAGAGAGTTTTTGTTACAGTTTTTGGAGGAGGATTTGGAGAGAAAAAGCGAGCCGTTGTCCCAACAGCTCGGACGTTGGTTGAAGTTTTAATAAAATTTTTGTGGCTATAGCTCAGCTGGATAGAGCGTCGGCTTGCGGAGCCGAAGGTCGCAGGTTCAAATCCTGCTAGCCACGCCTTTGACGGTTTTGGGATAAAGAAAAAAATAGACTCTCTTATGCTTACCTTAAACTCACCGGTTTCTGAATTGGAACGAGTCGGCAGGGTCTTGAGTGGAAAATTAAAAAAAATAGGAATTGAGACCATTGAGGATCTCATTTTTTATTATCCTTTTCGTTATGAGGATTACAGCCGACTGGGGCTTATCGCTGAATTACGAGCCGGCGAGGTAGTGACTATTCGAGGCCGAGTCAATTTAATAAAGAATAGTCGCAGTCCGCGGAAGCGCAAGAATATTACTGAGGCGATAGTTGAAGACGATTCCGGCCAAATTAAGGCCGTCTGGTTCAATCAGCCTTGGATTGCTCGGAACATCAGGGCTGGTGATGAGATTTATTTATCTGGCAAGGTGGCCGGCGATTTGTTTAATATCTATTTCAATTCGCCCAATTACGAAAGGGTTTCCACTTTCGCCGCCAATACCGCTCGGTTGGTGCCGGTTTATTCGCTTACCGAAGGCGTGACCAATAAACAATTGCGCTTTCTCATTAAAGCAGTAATTAATTTGACCGATCAGATCGTTGATTATTTGCCTGAGCCGCTCAAATCAGCTGAAAAATTAGCTGATTTGAATTGGGCTGTTAAAACCATTCATTTTCCGGCGGATAAAGACTCTTTAAGCAAGGCGAAACGAAGATTGTCATTTGATGAATTGTTTTTTCCTCAATTGTGGGCCCAACTAATCAGGCGGAAATTGAAAAACAAACAAGCGCCAATTATTAGATTTCAACAGAAAAAAACTCAACAATTCATTGCTAATCTAAGCTTTACCCTGACTGAAGACCAGAAGAAGGCAGCCTGGCAGATTATTACTGATATTGGCAAGCCAGAACCAATGAATCGGTTGCTTAATGGTGATGTTGGTTCGGGCAAAACAGTGGTGGCGGCTTTGGCGGCTTTTAATGTGGTGTTAAATGGTTATCAAGTGGTGTTTATGGCGCCAACAGAAATTTTGGCTCGTCAACATTTTTTAACTCTGCGTCGTTGGTCGGGTTTTAATAAATCAAAATTGGCTTTAATTACCAGGAGCCAACACTTAATCGGTGATAACAATTTAACCAAGAAAAATTTTTGGTCGGAAATTAAAAATGGTCGGGCGGAGATTATTATCGGTACCCACGCTTTGATTCAGCCGGAAGCGGATTTTTCCCGAGTAGGATTGGTCGTAGTTGATGAACAACATCGCTTTGGAGTGCAACAACGACAGGTCCTAAAAGAAAAATCCACCAGTGGACCGCATTTTTTATCACTCTCCGCTACACCTATTCCTCGGACTTTAGCGTTGGCGGCTTATGGTGATTTGGATATTTCTGTTATCCGTCAACTGCCCAAAGAGCGGAAAAAGGTTATTACTAAAATTGTGCCTCCCGATAAACGACAATTGGCTTATGAATTTATCAGAAAGCAGATTGATGGCGGTCGTCAGGTTTTTGTGGTTTGTCCCTTGATTGATTTGTCCGACAGATTGGGGGTTCGGTCGGTTAATAGTGAATTTGAAAAATTGGATAAAGAAATTTTTCCCGATTTATCCATTGGCTTGATTCATGGTCGGTTAAAATCGTCGGAAAAAGATAGGGCGATGGCTGATTTTTCGGCTGGTCGAATCAAGCTGTTGGTGTCTACTGCGGTAGTGGAAGTGGGGGTGGATGTCCCTAATGCTAGTGTGATGATGATTGAGGGAGCAGAGCGTTTTGGTTTGGCGCAATTACATCAGTTTCGCGGTCGAGTTGGACGCAGTCAGTATCAGTCTTATTGTTTTATATTTTCTGATAGCGCCAGTCAAGAATCACTGGCGCGACTTAATATGTTGACTAATTGTTACGATGGCTTTTCCTTAGCCCAAAAAGATTTAGCTTTGAGGGGAGCGGGAAAAATTTATGGATTGGAACAGTCCGGTTTTTCCGGTTTTAAAATCGCTGATTTTAGCGACCCGGTTTTAATCAGTCAGGCCAGGTCAGCAGCGCAGAAGTTTTTGAATGATTATAAATTAAAAGATTTTCCGGCGCTTAATTGGCGGTTGGCGAATTATGGTTTTGTCGATCATTTGGAGTGATTTTTTGATGTGGTTTTATTTGACTAATTAATATTAATTTAGTACAATAATAATACGTTAATGATGAGTTTAATTATTCAAGAAGGGGGGCGATAAAATTTAGACAATAAACTCATCATAAATTGGCAAGAGTGTCAAAAAAGGGGAGAATACGGATGCCTAGGAAGGAAGAGCAATTTATTTGTGTGGACTGTGGAGAGCCTATTGACCTTGAGCGAGTCAAGGCGCTCACCAGTCTGAATCTGGTGGTGGAGACGTGTTCCGTCTGCCAAAAGAAGAGAGAAACAGAAGCTGCCCAGTGGGCTTTTGTTGCCCACAGTCCTAAATGGCGGCCTATTCGCCTCGTTAGAAAAAAACCGATTTATTACTGAGGCCAGCAGTCTGAAAGGGTTTGATTTTTACAATCGGACCCTTTTTTAAATTTTTTAGATCAGACTCTTGACAAAAATTTGGAATTAATTTATATTAATTATGATTGCGCTGATTGCAACGCAAGAGAGGAGGCTACCATGCCGATGATATTTCCATTGGGGGATGGTCGCCTTAGTCAGATTGAGACGATTCTCAAACACTGTAAAGGAGGCCACATTACCGAACAAGAGGCGGAAAAAGCGATTTATGTAATTGTTAGAGGCGAATCGATTCGACCGCCGGTTTCGGTAATAAAACCGCCACTAGTGGGGGATGAGTTTGGGACAATCTGTCCCAATTAGCAACTGCCCGTTTCTCCAGCGAGGGAAACGGGCTTTTTTATCTTCTGTTTTTTTAGAGACGGGACCTGCCCCGTCTCTACTAATTTATAAACTGGTAATTTAAAAATATTTCTCCTCCCTCTTACGAAGGGGGATAATAATTAATTCCTCCCCCTTACGAAGGGGGAGGTTAGGAGGGGGTTAGTAGGGGGCTTAAGAATGTATTAATTAATATTTATTTTTTGAAAATTATTTTTAACCCGTCAGTTAAAGTATCAATTTCTATGAGATTTTTTTTATTTTTAGCGCCGCTTTGGAGCGGGACAATAATTTTTTTAAAATTTAGTTTTTGCGCTTCTTGGATCATTTGGCTGATATTAGTGACCGGCCGCAATTCGCCGGACAGTCCCACTTCGCCGATAGCCACCGCATCATTGGCAAGCGGACTATCCAGAAATGAAGAGGCAATCGCCAGGCAAATCGCCAAGTCAGTGGCGGTATTTTTGGTTTTAAAACCGCCAGCCAGATTAAGATAAATGTCTTGATTGACCAGATTGAGTTTGGTTTTTTTGCCAATCACCGCAGTGAGCATCTGCAGACGGTTCAAGTCAATGCCGGCGGCTTTGCGCTGAGGATAGCCGAATGTAGTTTTGCTGGTTAGCGCTTGGACTTCCACCACAAACGGCCGGCTGCCTTCAAAGACCATGGCGGTCATCACACCCGGATGTTTTGTTTTGCCATAATCGCCCAGAAATATTTGGCTGGGATTGGCAATTTCTTTAAGGCCGCTATCGGCCATTTCAAATACGCCGACTTCGCCGATGGAGCCAAAGCGGTTTTTGACGCTTCTTAATATTTTGAAATGGTTTTTATTGTCATTTTCCAAGTAAAGAACCGTGTCTACCAGATGTTCCAAGGTTTTGGGGCCGGCGACATAGCCCTCTTTGGTCACATGGCCGATGATAATAATCGGGATGTTGGCGGTTTTGGCCAGTTCCAACAGTTTGACAGTGACCGCAGTGATTTGATTGGCGCTGCCGAAAGATAAGCCCGTTTCCAGAGTGTTGGCGGTCTGGATAGAATCGACGATTAAGAGCGGCGGCTTGATTGCTTTGGCAGTGGCAATGATTTTTTCAATATTGTTCTGGCCCAAAAATTGGAAATTGGCCAGGTTGATATTGAGGCGCTGGGCGCGGAGCTTGACTTGTTGGCCCGATTCCTCGCCCGAGGCATAAAGAGTATTGGGAATTTGGCCGGCGATTTGCAGGGCGAGAGTGGATTTGCCGATACCCGGGTCGCCACCAAAGAGAATCAGCGAGCCGGCGACAATGCCACCGCCTAAGACACGGTCGAATTCTGCTAGGCCGGTCGTTAGGCGTGCTTGTCCCTGATTGGGCAACTGGTCCAATTTTATCGGTTGGTCGGGCGGGAGATTGTTTTTATCCTTATTGGAGTTGGCGATTTCTTGATTGATGGTGCCCCACTTGCCGCATTCTAAACAGCGCCCCTGCCATTTGGAGTATTGGGCGCCGCATGCGGAGCAGGAGTAGATTAGATTATTTTTAGACATATTTAATTTGAAATTGTTGGTTTGCCCTTGAATATTATTGTCCATTCTCCCTCATTAGCTCTATTTCTAATGACGGTCACTGGGTATTGATATAGAGTCCCGTCGTTTCCAGTGTAAGTAAATGTACCATCATTAAAATAAGTGACATCATAATTACGACCTAATATTGGTTTTTCTTCCACCGTTTCTGTGGTATAACCAGTTAAATTACTTAAAATTGTTGATTCAGCAAAATTATCAATTAATTCGTTACTTGAGTTACTACCGGGACCATAAAATACAAACGTATTTGCATCAGTGTAATCGCCATAAACTATTGTACTACCATAAGAATCTTGAGCAATATTACCAATTCTGGCAACTCCAGATATGGCAGTTGGATTTATATCTGACCTTTCATTAAATGTTACTATACCTCTTTCTTCTAACATTTGTTGAATTGTTTCACCATCACTATTGCTTATAGATAACTGGCTTACAGCATCACCCAGTATATCACCTGTATTTGCCGAAGCGCCCATTATTACCCATAGCCAAGTAAATTTTGGATATTTTTCTATTATTTCTAAGAGGTTTTCATTTGTTGTATCTCTTGCAACGCCTTCAAGGAAATCTTCATTATCTCCTCTAGTGTTGGTTGCTATATCTCTGATTTTATATTCAATATCTTTAATTGCCATGCTTTGGCCTATATTGGGAGTTTTTATTACTACTAAATTCGGATTAACCAAATATAAAATCGTATAAGACAAAAATACTAAGACCAGACCAATCAGCGCGGAAAATATTTTTTCTTTAGCATTACTAATAACCGCGCTATTGCCTCGCGAGGTCAGCCATTTTAAGCCGCCATACATAATCATTACGGTTGCCAATATGCCAATAGCGCCGATAATGAAGTTGTACCAAGTTTTAATGTACTCGCTAAGCAGGTTGTTTGTTATTTTAATTTTAGCTCCTTCAATAAATTGTCCGCCGATGGGCACATTGGGGGTGAATGTGGCCGGTTTGGCTGGTTCGGTTTTGGCAGGAGCGTTGCCGGCAAGTGGTTTGCGGTTACTGTACATTTCTTTTGAGCAACTATTACAACTATCACCGGGACAAATAGTTTCCACTTTTTTTGTTACGGGTATTGTTGCTCCGGCCGAATACGGATTAGTATCATCAACTGCTTGTCGTACTTGTGTTTCACAGATACAACGAATTGCCATTGCCTGATTTGCAATAAAAAATACACCAATTGCAACCAGGGTTATTTTCAAAATATTTTTCATAATTTTTTGCTTAATTCCGCGTCAATAATCTGTTGGAAATCCTCTAGCTGGCTAATGCCTAATAATTCTTGAGAATTGATATAAAAATGGGGGGTGCCCGGAATATCCAAGCTCTCAGCCTCGGCAATATTCTCATTTATCAATTGGGCGGTTTGCGAGTCGGCCAAACAGGTGTTAAAATTATCCAGATTGAGCCCGGCTTGATTGGCCAAGGCCAATAAATTTTTTTGGCTTAAGTCATTCTGATTGGCAAATAATAATTCTTGGTACTCACTAAATTTATTTTGCTCTTGGGCGCAGCGCAAAGCCAAGTGCGCCCCTTTGGCGTTCGGGTAGACATCAGCCAAAGGCAAGTCTTTCCAAACTATTTTCACTTTATCGGGATATAGTTTTAATAATTCTTTTATTAATGGATTCATTCGGGCGCTTGACGGGCAGGCCAAACTGGAATATTCGTAAATTGTTATTGGCGCTTCTTTGGAGCCCAGTATCGGGTCGGTGTCTCTGATTTGCGGTTCAACAATCGGATTATCAGCCAGAAAACTGACCATATTTTTAGAAACAATGTCAGCGCTTTGGTTGGTTAGTGCGGGCTGGTTGTTATTGGTTTGGTTACTATTTGCCAGTGTGGCAATATTAATTATTGCCAGAATTAAAAAAATAAAACCAATGGCCGATAGCGCCAGCACAATTAGTTGAAATGGATTGATTTTATTTAGGTTCAAGGATTTAGAGATTTATTTTATAAACTTGATTGTTGTTGGCGTCAGTGAACAGCAAATAATTGTAATTATCATTAAAAATAATTTGGCTGATGGTGTGTTCGCCTTCAGGAATGGCGATTAATTTTTTTGCTCCGGTGGTTAAATCCAGCTCATAAATTTGGTCAGGAATAGTATTGGCAATGCCCGGCTCCAGCCCGGCGCCGTAGGGCAAGCTGGTAGGCACGGCGCAGTATATTTTACTGGTCGAGACAAATGAGCATTTATCGGCCCAAGTTTCCAGATTTAAACTTCGGCGATTTTCGCCGATAGTGGTTGGACTGGCGTCTGATATCCATAATTGGGGTTTATAATCATTTTGGCTGTTATAAACACTATAGACCATTTGATTGCCGGTGGGCGACCAGAGACCGCGAAAATCCCGGCCGTTAACAATCATTAATTTGTAGTTTTCGTCGTTTTGACCGATAAAATAAACTTCTGAGCGGTCGCCGTCTTTGCCTTTGGTAACGGTGGCGATCATTTGATTGGTGGGCGACCAATTGACCGCGACTTGATTTTCAATGCCGCCGATATGTTCTAGGGTTTTAATATTGGAGCCGTCGTCATTAGCAATAGCGAGAAAACGGTTTTCTATATCCAAACCGATGCTTTTAAAGGCTAGTTGATTGGTGGCTTGAGAGAAAGAAAACTCTTCCCAATGTTTGGGCAGAGTGATTTGTTTATTGGTGGAAAAATCATACAAAATATTGGAGCCGTCTGGATATTCCAAGACAGCTTTTTTGCCGGTGTTAGACC
>Ga0209605_1001166_pt1 | contig 30456 bp, 21 predicted proteins | sample AD_UKC035_MetaG_FD_184408 | JGI IMG/M metagenome (GOLD analysis project Ga0209605, IMG submission 184408) | Active sludge microbial communities of municipal wastewater-treating anaerobic digesters from USA - AD_UKC035_MetaG (SPAdes) (version 2) | ecosystem: Engineered > Bioreactor > Anaerobic >...
GACTTGCATGGTTTGGGCTTTGGATGATGAACAGACCCGCGGGCAGTTGTATTCGATTGGCGGCCCCGAATATTTGACCTTTAACCAGGTCTTAACCACTGTGATGGAAGCTATCTCTGTGCGGCGCATCCCGGTGCATGTCTCGCCGCCTTACCTGCGCGGCCTGACCGTGACGCTCGAGGGCATGTTCCCTGGCCTGCCAATCTCAGTCTATTGGCTGGATTACCTGGCGGTCAACCGCACCTGTCCGCTGGATACCATCCCGCGCACCTTCAACCTGATGCCGGCCCGCTTCAACCAACACCTGGATCACCTGCGCGGCCAAAACTGGCGGCGTGCTTTGTGGCGAGGGTTGGGCCGGAAGCGAAGATGAGGCAGCGCTGGTGATCAGATGCACCGCCAACGCCACCTCATCTTTGTATTTACGGAGAGATCTTAAGCCTTAGTGACCGGAAACTGGATTTCGGTGACGGTGTTGGGGTCGTTCTGAGAGCCGTTTTGGTTCGGGTTCAGGTATATCTCCCGGCAGGGCCCGGTGATGGTGAAGCCGTTGACCTCAATCCACTTGATCAGCGCTTTGTATGCCTCTCCAATGGTGGTGAAGGGGCCGTGGTGGACGGTGCTGGCGGCTGTTTCGATGGCGGGCAGTACGTAAGACTTCACGCGCCCACCGGCCTGGATGGGTGCTTCCAGCGGCTCACACACCTCGGCATCCACTTCGGGTTCGTCGGCGTGATAGATGGCGAAGCAGGGGCCGTTGGGGCGCACGTGCTTGCTGGCTAAGAAGCCTCCCAATTCGGTCCATAGATGGCCCTGCTGAGGATAGCTGGGGATGGTGTCGCGTACAGAAGCGACAGCAAAGGGTTCCACTTTCTTGATCACGATATCATAGTCAATCATAGCGTTCTCCTGTTCAATTTGTTTGAGACGGGCCTCGACCCGTTCAAGCCGCTCTCGTTCTTCTTGGACGCGCTGCTGGATCTCGGCCTGTTTGAGGCGTAACATGCCGCGCAGCTCGGCTGCGGGCAGGTCTTTCTCCAGGGCCTGGGCGATCTGCTCGAGCGAGAGCCCCAGGTCTTTGAGCGCCAGGATGCGGTTAAGGCGCGGCAGTTGGTCGAAGCTGTAATAACGGTAACCGGTGTAGTGGTCAATCTGGGCTGGCTTGAGCAGCCCAATCTCGTCATAGTAACGCAAAGTCTTGACCGTCACCTGGCTGATCTTTGAGAAGTCTCCGATCTTGATCATCATCATTACTCCACGCGTAGTTTGTTACTTCTGAAGGCCTTCGACCCGTAGTATACAGCCTCCAGTTAGGGGAGAGTCAAGGGGCAAAAAGAAATTGCTACCCAGTTCAGTTGCATTTTTTCTTACTCTATTCTATACTTTTCCCATACTTTGTGGAGATAGCATGCGGACGTACGACATAACATTGACCGTCTCACCCGATATGCCCGTATGGCCTGGCGATACACCGCCTCGCTTGACGCGTACCGGCAGCATTGCCCAGGGTGGAAGTTCCAATACATCAGAAGTTTGCATGAGCGTGCATACGGGTACGCATGTGGATGCCCCGGATCACTTTCTGGATGATGGACGCACGATCGAGAAGCTCCCCCTGGATACGATGGTGGGCCGGGCATACGTGCTGCATCTGCCGGATGTGGAAGTTATTACGGCTGCGGTGCTCAGCCAGGCCGAGATTCCGCCTCGCACGCGCCGCCTGCTATTCAAGACCCGTAATTCAGATTACTGGGCACGTGGCGAAAAGAAATTCCAGACCGATTTTGTGGCCCTCAGCGTTGACGCGGCCGAACTGTTGGTAGACCGCAATGTCAAATTGATCGGTGTAGATTACCTCTCGGTGGCCCCGTATACCAAGGGTACGGCTGTGCACCAGATCTTGCTCAAAGCGGGGGTTGTGGTTGTAGAAGGATTGGATCTCTCGCGTGTTTCACAAGGCCGTTACACCTTGCACTGCTTACCGCTCAAGCTGGCGGGTTCCGATGGTGCCCCAGCCAGGGCGATGTTGGTGGGTGTGTGAGTGATCTTGACTGGTGAAAAAGAGAGAAGCGGCGCTTAAGCGCCGCTTCCTTTTTTAATGCCGTGGTGGCGTTTACGGATCTCAAAGACGCGTAAGGCCGCCTCTATCTTGACCCGCATATCCATCTTGCTCTGTCCGATGCGCCGGTCTTCAAAATAAATGGGGATCTCTTTAATGCGCAAGCCCAGTTTTTCGGACACATAACACATTTCAACCTGGAAGATATAGCCGTTAGACCGGATGCGCTCCAGGCCGATCTTTTGCAAGGCCTCGGCCCGCCAGCACTTGAATCCGGCTGTGGCGTCCTTGGTTTTGGTGCCCAGGCTCAGGCGCACCCAAACCGAATTGGCCCACCAGCTTAAGAACCAACGCCACCAACTCCATCGTTCATCCAGCTTGCCACCGGGCACATAACGCGAGCCGACGACAACGTCGTAGTCTTGTAGGTGAGTCAGCATCTGGGGGATATATTCAGGTGAGTGAGAAAAGTCGGCGTCCATTTGGATAATGGCTTGGGCGCCGTTTTGGATGGCCCAGGTGAAGCCCTGGATATAAGCGGTGCCCAGCCCCTGCTTGCCAGGGCGGTGGATGGCGTGAAAGCGCCCGGGATGTTGGGCTGCCAATTGGTCGGCAACCTGCCCGGTGCCGTCTGGCGAATTATCGTCTACAGCCAAGATCTCCAGTTCATCGATGCCGAGGGCAAACAAGGCGGCACTGATCTGCGGCAGGTTATCTGCTTCATTGTAGGTTGGGATTACGACAGTGGTTTTGAGCATGAAGAAATTATACCTTTTTCTGCTATCCGGTGTAAAAGTTTGTGTTTGGGTAGAGAATCTGCAACCGAGAATGGGATTTTCATTCTCCGGTCGAGAACACAAACACCTTTTCTGCCGTCACATCCATCTCGCCTGATTTGGCCAGCACCAATCCGTTACCGGCATCGTACCAGCCGCTGTCGGCGGCATCGAATTCTGTTTGGGTGGCGCAGGCGGGCAAGTCGACGCCGTTTAGGCTGACACTGACCACCTGGCCCGCCGGCAGGATGAGCTGTACTACGTTGGCGCGGCTGGAAATGTCCCCGGCATAATTTCCACTGGCGGCGGCAATGGTGACCGTGACCTGGCCGCGCTGCCACTGCTGTGAGAGCAGGGTGCTGCGCACGGCGCCGACCTGGTAGGCTGTGGTGGCACCATCATCTTCGTAGAGCGTGAAGGACGATGGCTGAGGATCCGGAAATACGCGTAAGATCAGCTCGTCGTGCTGGCTGCCATCCAGGCGCATGCCCAGCACATTCATGGTTTGGTCATCCACGTACATCAGCGGTAGAATGGCCCCCGCGCGGGCAAAGAGCGGCAGGCGGAACAGGCCGTCTTGCACGGCTGGCGCCTCGCTCAACCATTGGCTGCCTTCCAGGCGTTGGTTGGTGTAATAGTCATACCAGCCTCCGGCGGGCAGGTATACCTGGCGGGTGGTGGCGTCCATCTCGCTCATCGTGGCGACCAGCAAGTCGCGACCGAGCAGTTTTTCATCTGCAATCTGCCGCACGGTGGGGTCGTCTTGATAGTAGAAAAGCAGGGGCGGCATGACCGGTTCGGCGTACAGGTAAGCGCGGTGGGCCAGTGAATACAGGTAAGGCGTTAACGCGTAACGCAGGCGAATATTGGCCAGGTTGCTTTCCACATCTCCCACCCGGTCTGGGGCAGTCTCTTTGCAGTTGCACAGGTTCTCGGTGTGTGGGCGGATGGGAACATCCAAAAGTGCCCCGTTGGCGAACCAGGTGGTATAGATCTGGTCGATATTTTCTCCGGCTGTGGCGCGGTGGAAACCGCCGATATCTGCGCTGTAATAATCCATCCCCGAGAGAGCCATGTGCATTTGCACATTCAGATGGGCCGCCAGGCTGGGCAGGTTTGAGCCGATATCTCCTGACCACATCACGGTGCCGAAGCGTTGGATGCCTGAAGTGCCTGAGCGCGAGAGCATGAAGGGGCGTTGGGTTTCCTGGTTGCTTTGGTAGCCCCTGGCGATGCTCTCGCTCCAGTAGAAGTTGTATAGGTTGTGAACCGCCTCTTGGGTGTGTGGGCTGGCGGCATACCAGCCGGTATCCTGGTACATTTCGGGCTCGCCCAGGTCGGTCCAATGGCCCGTGATGCCCATATCGACCAGGGGCTGGCGCCGGAGGTCGTGCCAGTAAGCGCCGGCCTCTGGGTTGCTCCAATCGAGCATGCCGCCAAACCCCCACCATGCAAAGAGAGTCACCGGGGGGCAGCCTTCACAGCGCTGCACCAGGTAGCCCTCTGTTTCCAGGCTGGCATAATCGGGGGTGCGTTTGCCGATGTACGACTCTTCGATCAAGATCAGGCCCAACCCTTGCTGATCTCGCAGGTCTGCGATCTTCCCGGCTGGGTCTGGAAAGGTGGCTGTATCCCAACTGACATAGCCCATATGAGTGGTCTCATCCTCGGCAATGCCGCCGAACCACTGCAAATCCATCACAAATCCATCCAGGGGAAAGTGGTTCTGGCGCAGCGTGCGCAGTTTATCTTCCAGTTCCCCCCAATTGTCGTAACCGTATTCAGAGACCCACAGGCCAAAAGCCTTCTTGGGCGGCACCAGGCTATGCCCCACCAGTTCCATATAGTCCTGGTACAGGTCGGGCAGGTCGGGGCCGCTCAAGACGTACCAGCGCATGGCCTCGCCGCCCAGGCGCACCTTCCAGGGGCTGGCAGTCAGGTCCCAACGCTGGGCATAGGCCGAGTCGAGAAAGACGGCATAGTTGGCAGTGTCCTCGCCCAAGGCATACAGGATAGGAAACTGTGCGTTGCCGGTGCCGCCGCCCAAGAAGCCGGTCATGGCATTGCCATATTCGTTGCCCGGCTCGCGGCGTTCGCCCATCCAGTCCACTTCTTCTGCGCCCGGGTCGCGGAAGTCGGCCCCCAGGCCGTAAGCATTTTGCACGCCAGTGGCTGTCAGGGTGAGCTGCATGGTTTCTTTCGTCAGGTCAAGCGGGCAGAAAGTGGTCAACAGAAGTTCTGGCTGGCGGGTTGTGTCGCTAATGCTGACGCACAGGCTGCTGGCGTCTACTGCCACTTTTAGGGCCGAGGTTTCCATTACGCCGGCTTCATCGGTTACCAGAGAGCTTGGCCCGATGTAATCGGTCTTGAACACCATCGGCGAGGTGTACAGCAGGCGGGCAGGTTCTGGCGCGGGGGCCCTGGCAGAAGCCTCAAAGTGCACCAGGTCGTCATCTAAAAATTCGACGATCAGGTAAGCTTCACCGGCCTGGTACTGATAGCGCGGCAGATCCGATAAGGGAAGTTGGCTTTGGGGGGTGGTTGGCTGGTTGGTTGGGGCGGTGGCTGTGGGGGAGGCTTGGCTGTTTCGCTCTTGGCGCAGGGTGACCAATCCGATCACCAGGATCACGATGGACAGCGCGACCATCACCAAGGGCACCAGGTACTGCCGGAGGGTATGTTTGTTCATGGGCTTCTCTTTCGGGAAGCTGTCGGCGGCTTCTTAGCTTAAGGATAGCACAGATTGTGCAATCGATGAAGATGATGCTTAGCGTTGTTTTGGGTTGTTTCGATCGAAGCTTGTATATTCTCCCGTTAGGCTGTCTGCCCGATCTGGCAGCTTAGCGCTGTTGTTCGTTATCTCGGTATGTGCAGCCTGCCCGGTTTTGTTAATGATGGGCAGGTAAGTGGTATACCAGATTTGTTCTTCGGATACTGTGATCACGGCCTGGACCGTATCGGATGTGTATGCATTGGATGCCATCAGCGTGACCGTGTAAGTGCCGGCGAGCGCATAGGCATAATATGGATCTGCTTGCGTCGATGTTCCTGCCCCATCTCCAAAATCCCAGGCATAGGTGTCGGCATTCAGGCTGGAATTGATGAAATGGATTTGTTCGCCTCTCAGTACCTGGGTGGCGCTGGGCGTAAAGCCTGCCACCGCCGCGGCATAGATCACAACTGTTCGAGTGTGCATATCAGTGCTGTAAGCGTTTGCTGCTTCTAGGGTCACAGTGTAAGTGCCAGCATGCGTGTAAATGTAGATCGGGTTTGTTTCGGTGCTGGTGCCGATTCCGTCCCCGAAATCCCAACCGTAAGAATCGGCATGCTGGCTGGTATTGGCAAAGGAGAGCGGGGTACCCGCTTCGGCCAGCGTGGCGCTGGGTGTGAAGCCTGCCACCGCGGGTTCGTATACTGTGATGGTTTGGGTGTACACATCACTGCTGTGGGCGTTTGCCGCTTCTAGGGTCACGATGAAACTACCTGGGCTGGCGTATGTATAAGTAGGGTCAACATCTGTGCTGGTGCCGGTGCCATCGCCAAAATCCCAGGCATACGTATCGGCATTCTGGCTGGTGTTGGTAAAGGTGACCGGATTGTTGACCTCTACGATGGTGGCGCTGGGCGTGAATCCAGCCACCGCCGGTGCATAGATCACGATCGTTTGGGTGTACGTATCGCTAGAGACGGCGTTCGCGGATAACAAGCTCGCCACGTAACTGCCTGGATTGGTATAGGCATAGGTTGGGTTGGTTTCTGTACTGGTGCCGGCCCCGTCGCCAAAATCCCAGGTATATGTGTCGGCATTCTGGCTGGTGTTGGTGAAAGAAATCATATCGCCTGCCGCGGCCAGGGTGGTACTGGGCATGAAGCCGGCAATGGCTGCCTGATACACTGTGATCGTGTGGGTGAACACCTCACTGCTGCACCCGTTGGTGGCGCTAAGGGAGACAATCATAGCACCGTTTTGCGCATAGGCATGGGTTGGGGCAGCGAGCGTACTGGTTACGCCATCACCAAAATCCCACACGAGGCTGTCGGCGTAGGTGCTGGTGCTGGTGAAGAATACTGTCTCGCCCACCAGCACATTCTCGGCGCTTTGCTCAAAGCCCGCCCCGGGCAGCGGCGTGATTGGGATGGGGAGGGTGAAGGATGACAATCCGCAGCAGTTTGTGGCGCTCAGTTCTACGCTGTATGTCTGAGGCGTGGTCACTGTGTACGTATGCACGGTGTCGGTCAGGGTGCTGGTGATGCCATCTCCAAAGTCCCACAAGAACGCCGTGGCGTCGGTGCTGGTATTGGTAAAGGTCAGCGGGCTGCTTGAGCAGGCCAGCACCGGCGCGACAGTGAATCCGGCTATTGGGATAGGCGGCACCCCCATCCAGGATGCCGCTACGGCCATCACCGTCTTGGCCCCGTCGGGGAGCAGGTTTTCAAAGGGCCAGGCCAGAAACAGTAGTTTGCTGGTTCCCGAATCATAGGTTAACGAGTTGGGCGTTGGCCCGGGTATGGATTCAAAGGCGGTTGTAGCGGGAGATAGGGGTAGCACCAGGTCTGCATTGGGTGTTGCGCTTGTGAACGGGAGTAACCCGATACCATTGCCAACTGGGTTGCCTGCAACGCCCTGGATGCTGTTTGTAAAGCCAGTATTGTCGGTGAAATCTTTGATACGCAAATAGGATGCGCTGAAAGCAGTCGGTCCCACATCGTACAGGTAATCCTGGCTCGAGAGAAACAGGTTGCCCCCGCCGTCCAGGTAATCTGCCAGTGCCATCTCTTGGCGCGGGGTGATGGTGGCGTAGTAAGGCACCCCGGTGAACCAGATCACCATCTCGTGCGCGGCCAGGGTACCGGGGTCGGGAGATCCTGACAGCGTTGTATCCCATAGATCATAATAGAGCTTGTTGTTTTGCAGTGCTATCAAGTAGGTGTTTTCGACGTTTGGCATGCCGCGGTCATCGTCTACCAGCAAGATGCATTCGGGTGTGTGCGTCATCACGATTGCCACGTATGTAAATCCTGGGATGGCTGCCGTGAGCTGGGTTGGAGAGCCCACACCGCGCGGCGTGCCGGCCGGCACGCTTACGCGCATCCCAATCCGCCAGGACTGTCCGGTGGGGATGAAAGCAGATGGAGCCACAATTTCAACCCCTGTGCTCAGATCGAAGTAACCGACAGGCCACGCGCTGTTGCCCGCCAGGGTTACAATGCTGCTGCTGCCGCGGTTTGTCACCATCACGGTGTAAGTCTCATCCGTCCCTGCCAGGGCCCATCCCTGCGGTTCGGTGATGGTGATGCTCAAGGGTGGGCTTGAGCCAGCCAGGCAGTTAACGCGTAAGTCCACAATAATGAATTGAGATTGGGATAATATTACTTGCATGGCAATGCACGAATCGCTTGGGCAGGGATTGGCCATGTAAGAGCCGCTGTCGGGGTTGCTGGTGACGGCGAATACCTGGCCGGTTACCAAGTTGGCTCCAAATGGATCACCGTTGTCGCCGTAGTTGTTGGCGTATTCCAGATCTTGCAGGCCGTCGGCCTGTTCCAGGGCTACCAGCGGGTGAAAGATGGCACACCCGGCGCAACTGAAAGGACTGGTAAGGGTGCCGGTGCATTCATACGTGTTCATCTCCCAATTGTTCCACTTCTCCTCGTCGATATGCCAGACCAACAGGCCTGAACCGGGTAGGTAGGCGTCGTAACTGCCGCTGACAGTCTTATCGCGATACTCGACCAGGAAGTATTCCTCGGCTCCCAGTGATGGCGATTCCAGGCGCACCACCTGGCCCGAACCGGGCCCGCCCAGGTTTTCTACCGGTTGGAAGGGATAACCGGATGGCGCATAATAGTTGTTGTAGATCGTTGTGGGGGTCTCAAAACCCATCACCGAGCGTGACCAGGCATCGGGCCAGGCCGGGCTCTCGCCCATCCACAAAGGGCCCGCCCAGGCGCCGTCGCCCATCAAGCTCCAAAACCCCACCCCATTTGATGAGTAATCATAATCATACAAGTCGGGCAGCCCAAACAGCATGTGGCCAAGCTCATGGCAGTACATGCCGATCGTCTGGTCGCCGGGCGTGTTCACATATTCGGTGTCAAACGAAAAACCATTCACCCACACGTTGTCCACCAGGATAGGGCCGGGCCCCTTGTCGCCGGTCATATTCCAGGCGCTGGACCAGATATCGTTGGGGCTGCCGGTCCACTCGCCCCCTGGCCCGGGGTGCACAAACGTGATGCCGTCCACAAAGCCGTCCCCGTCATTGTCGTACTGCGAGAAATCTACCCCGGCCTGGTCGAGCTTGGGGACGATATCTGCCACGATCCCTTGCAAGTTATTTGGGTAGTTGCCAAACCCATTATCTGACTGGACGTAGTAGGTATACGGGTTGGATGCCTGGATCCAACCCAACACGCTGGGTTTGTCTTGTGCGATGGGGAGGATCGTAAAATTGCCGTATGAAATCTCGTCGTAATAATCGGCTACCGAAGGGGTTGCGCCAAAGACCAATTGGTCAAAGGAAGATGCGCTTACTTGCCCGGCATAATCAGAGAAGTCGACCAGCACCACCAGCAGGTTAAAGTTCCCGCTGGGTGGACTAGAAAGCGTAGCTGCCCGGTCAATGCCTTTTGCCAGGTTGGCTTGCGTATCGGGCAGCGATATGCTCTCTGTCTTCGCCCGCTCTAGTAAATTAGGGTGGGGGGGTGCCGTATATAAGCTATCCGGCACAGACGGCGATTGGGCAAGGCCGCTTGCAGGCAAATAAGCTGGGTTGAACGGGTTGAGCACCAGGCAGGCACATAGCACCAAAGCGATTCTTGAGTACATACACGCCTCCATTCTTGGATATTAATGGCACTTTGTCCTGCCGAATGCTTTCGCCCCCACCGGCACGCATTTTGATCAATGTGTATTTATAGGGTATGAGAAAACGCGATCTCGATATAGTGTCATTTGTCATATACTGGAATATGACATTTGTTGGGCGGGTTTTGCCGGTGCTGCCAACAACATTTCTGTACGCCCAATATTGGTCTAATGGTTGACAACCGAAGCTGAAGGCGGTATAAGCAGGGCTGGACCAGCGATGAAAATATTGGCCGTTAGCGACGTGGTGGTAGACCGCATCTACAGCCCTCAGATCCGCACCCTGTATAGGGATGTGGACCTGGTGGTGGGATGCGGAGATTTGCCTTACTATTACCTGGAATACATTGTCAGTGCGTTGAATGTGCCCGTGTATTATGTGCGCGGCAACCATTCACATGTGGTTGAGTACAACGAGAGTGGCCCCTGTACAGACCCGCCCGGTGCTGTCGATTTGCACTGCCAGGCCGTTAACCATGGCGGGCTGCTGCTGGCGGGGGTAGAGGGCAGCCTGCGTTACCGAGAAGGGCCATTCCAATATTCGCAGAATGAGATGTGGTGGAATGTCTTCCGGCTGCTGCCATCGCTGCTGCACAACCGCCTGTTGTACGGTCGTTACCTGGATGTGTTCGTCACCCATGCGCCCCCCTGGAGTATTCACGATCAAGAAGATTTACCCCACCAGGGGATCAAGGCCTTCTTGTGGTTTCTAAGGGTATTCCGCCCGGCTTATCATCTGCATGGCCACATTCACATTTACCACCCCGGCACCATAACCCATACCTGGTACCATCGCAGCCAGGTGATCAACGTTTTTTCTCAGCGAGAGCTGGATATCCGGCTGCCTGGGCAGCCGCGGACTGATGGATCATGATTACCGATAAAATTGCCAGTGAAGATTTTGATTATGCCCTGCTGAAGGCTTTTTGGCGGCGGGTCATCTCTTGGATGACCGGCCAGAGCAATGAGCTGCTGCCGTTTCATGAGGTGCGCCAGCGGCTGCCGATGCGCGGGCAGCATTATGTTGGATTGAAACAGGTCGAGATTGATAAGATCATTGGCAGCACGGGGCGCTACCAGGATTTTGACCGGGCTTTCTTGCCCCTTCAATCGCGCACCAAGGATCGTTGGGTCAGTATTGATAAGGCCCATTACGAAAAAGTGCGCCTGCCTCCGGTTGACCTGTACCAAATTGGGGATGTGTATTTTGTCAGAGATGGCAACCACCGGGTTTCGGTGGCACGCGAGCGCGGCCAGATGTACGTGGACGCTTATGTGATCGAGATTGACATCCCGGTTCCGCTGACGGCCGACCTGAAAGTGGATGATCTCCAACTCAAGCAGGAGTATGCGGCTTTCTTAGAGCAAACCGGTTTGCATGACCAACGCCCACAAGCCAGCTTTGAGACCAAAACCCCTGGTCAATATACTTTGTTGTTAGAGCACATTGATTTTCACCGTTGGGAGCTGAACAAGCAGCGCGGGTCTGATGTTTCGTTGGATGAGGCATCTGTTTCTTGGTACGACCATGTTTACCTGCCTCTGATTGAGGCAGTGCGGGCCCAGAAGGTGCTGCGCTCTTTCCCCTCTGCCAGCGAAGTGGACCTCTACTTGTGGGTAGTTAAATACCAGTGGTATTTGCGCGAGGCCTATGCCGATGATGCCCCCGGAGAAGACGTCTCGCCCCAAGAAGCCAAGAAAGAGGCCGCCCGCCAGTTGGCCGAAGAATCGCCGCAGCCGGTGGTGCGCAAATTGGCCAATGTACTAAAACGGGCTGACTGGGTGGAAGCCCTGGCGCTCAAGCTGGAGCAAACCGCTTTTCTAGAGCAAACAGGCCTGTTGGCGCTGCGTCCCGATGCCCGGGTGGCAACAACTGTGCCGGGGCAGTACACCAAGCTGATCGAGCATATCGCCGTTCACCGCTGGTACTTGGGTGAGCAGCGTCAATCTGAGGCGCCCTACAGCGATGCCGTGGCTTCGTGGTATGACCAGGTTTACATGCCCCTGGTCAACCTGTTGCGCGAGCAGGGTACATTGCAGAAATTTCCCGAACGTACAGAGACGGACCTGTACCTGTGGGTGATCGAACACCAGGCCTGGCTGAAAGCAGTCTATGGAGAAGATGTCAGCCTGGAAGATGCCGCCCTGAAACTGACACGTCAAGAAGACCCTGGTGCGTGAGCCTTAGAAGCAGTCTCTACTTTTTCGATAACTCAGCGACATAACAGCAGGGGGCGCTGTGCCTGCCGCAGCACCTCATCTACGGCACTCCCCAGCACCGCTTGTAAGAGCGGGCTGCGGCCGTAGCTGCCCATCAAGAGCAGGTCGGCATCGAATTCGTCGGCGGCGCGCAAGATCTCTTCAGCAACACATCCTTCAACAAGCGTGTACGTGGCTTCAACACCATGTCTTTCCATATATTGGCGCGCTGCCGACAGGGTATCGGGTGCAACGCGCCCGCTTTCAACCACGCTGATGATCTGAAGTGGAATGTGCCATCGCCCTCCCAGGTAGGCGGCTATGAACAAGGCTTCTTGGGCTTTGGGGCTGCCATCGTAGGCCAGCAAGGCCCGCTGCAGGTCTCTGGCGTGTTTTGGCGCTGCCAGGATGGGCGTTGGGCAGCGCTGTACCAGGGTGCGGAAACCTGGCTCGAGCAGTGCCTTTGCCCCCGATTCGGGTGGATAGGTCAGGTTGACCACCACCAGGTCTTTGCTGCGGGCGTACTCGCTGATCTTGCGGGCCACGTCTCCGGTATCAATCTCCAGCCGGTTTTCGCCTTCCAGGCCGGCCTCCTGGCAGCGGCGGGCAAACGCTTCTTGAATGGCCTGGGCTTCGGGGCTGTGAGCCTGTGCTTCATCGGACGCAATGTAGAGACCCTGCAGGCGAGCCGGCTCGCGCCGCGCCACCACAAGGGCCTGCTCTAAGGCCACCCAGCCATCTTCTTGACCGTTGAGGGGCACCAGGACCTCGCCAAAAAGGTGATCTGGCTGCCAGCCAGGGCTTTCTTTGTCCTGCAATTCAAGATGAGATGAACTTTCTTCCAGCGAACCGGGCGAGACCTTGCCTAACATCCTGGCTCCCAGGCGCGCCGCCACCCGGCCCGGGCGAGGGCTGCGCTTGGCTGCCAGGTCGCTGGCAGCTTGCTCGGGCGTGACCTGGCGGCTTAGTTCTTCTTCCAGCGCGGCGCGGTGTTCGGCCAGCCAAAGGTATAGATCGGCTTCGGTGCGGCCCGGAAAATCTCGCAGCAGGCCGCGTTCGCGGATGATCTCAACCACGGGCGTATAGACTGTATCGTACCAGTGAGCCGCCGCCTCAGAATATGCGATCTCGCGCTGTTGTTCCAGGCCCATGTAATAACGGTGTACGTCGATATGGGTTTCTAGCTCGGCGTATTTGCCAGGCACGGTTGTGCGGATGTCAGCCTGCGGGCGTTGTGTATCCAGGAGGGTGTGGTCCAAGAAGTCTACATATTCGGCCTTGAGGATGATGTCGTCGGGCCGGTCTTGGGGGGCGATGGGCACGCGGCTGTTGACCTCGGTGACATAAGCCTGGATGTGGCTGGCGCCAAGCTGGCGCGCCACTGAGACGCGGTGGTTGCCATCGCTGACAAAATAGACCTGGCCGATTTGATACACCTCAATGGGCGGGGGGCCTTCCAATGAATAAGAGGTCAGCTTAACCCTAGCCCACCGGTCTGCATCCACGTTGGCGCGCGGCAAGAAATCTCGCGTGAAATCCTCGTAGCGGTTCACGCTGCCCACGATGCTGTCGAGCGGGATCTCTTGGATCACCCTGCGTGCCCCCACCTGCGCTTTAAGCTTCTGGCGAACTTCCTCGAACGAGAGCAGCTCAGAGGATGTGCCTGTCAGGCGGGCCATCAGCTCGCGCAGCGAAGCCTTCTGGCGGGCATCCCAGTAATCTTGAATGGCGCTAGCCAGGTTGATGGTGTTTTCGGCGGTCATAGCGGGTGCCAGTATTTTCTTCTGTAATGGTGTCGATAATGCGTACGAAGTCTAGGTCCATCTGGTTATTCTCCAGCCGGTTACGCCGGATGGCATGGTGATGCGGCATTGGGGCGGGTAGACCCCATTCGCCCGTGGGCGGCAGAGGGCGCACCCCATGATCCTGGTCGGCGGCAATGCGGATGGCTTTGCGGTTGTTGTGGAAGGTGTTGCCTTCTACCACCCAGTTGTGGCTGGTGTCGTTATCGGGCACGCCCTTGGCAAAAGCCGGGACTTGCTTGCTCCACAACAGCAGGCCATGGCCATTGTTTTGGAAAAGGTTGTTGCGCACCTCGAAATGGCAGCCATTCTCGGTGGCTATGCCAGCCAGGCGGTTGTTGATGATCTGGTTATTCTCTAATACGCCATTGGAAGAAAACCCCAACCAGAAACCATAGTTGCTGGCATTGGCATAGTTCCCGCGGAACACGTTGCCTGAGCAGAAGGTGGCCTCAAAGGCAATGTTGGGGCTGTAAGATCCGTCGTTTTCTTCGAACAGGTTGTCATTACATCCCACCGGCTCAAATTCAGAGGTCATGCCGCCCACGAAGAATCCATCGCCGCCCATGCGGGCATTGTTGCGCCGGAAGGTGTTGCGGCAAGAATTGTATACCATCAAGAAACCGGCCGCATCTGCCCCCAGGTGCCCGGTTCTCTCGCCGTGCGGTTGGTAACGGCAGCAGTAATCGGCCGTATTGGCTTCAAACAGGCTGTCGCAGGTGTCATACAGGTGAAAGCCCCAGCCGCTGCAGTAACTGGCATTGTTGCTGCGCACAGCCAGGTGTTGGCAGTGGTAGGTGTGCAAGCCGTTCATTTGATGCTGCAGGTCGTTGTCCAGCACCTGGCTGTGGCTGACATTCTTGAGAAAGATGCCGCCTCCGTAGCTTTTTTCTGCTGGCAGCCACACGTTTAAGAAAATGGTGTTTGCAGGCGTCTCGGCAGTGGCGGTGATCCGGCAGTTGCTGATCGTCAGGTTCTGGCTATCTTGGGCATGAATGCCGAATTCGTATTCTTGCAGGCGCAGGTTCTTGATCGTCACGTTGCTGCGCCCAGAGATCCGGATGCCGCGGCCAAACCGTTCTTTGCCCACCAGCAGCGCGCCATTGCCGTCCAGGGTGATGCCGTCCTCTAGAATCGTCAGGCCGTTTGGTACGTAGTAAATGCCCGACTCGAGCTTGGTGTCCTCAGTGATGTAAAGGTCATCAGTAGGGGTGATCATATGCTTATTTTACCCGCAGTTGTGAGAATAGGAAGAATATGGGATAGAGGAAAATGCTAAATACGTGTATACTCAAAACAAGATGGCTTTCAAGAAGCTCAACCTTGGATTCTTGCGCTTCCCTGGCGGCGAGGAATATGATCCTGCTGCCGTGATTCGCGAGTACAGTGTGAATGTCAGCAGTGTGGTTGATCTTGAGAAACTTGAACAAGTATCGGTCAATGTGATCGGCAAAGCCATTGGCACGAAGCGCGGCCGTCTGTTCCTTGTCGAACATATCACCACCGCCAACAGCAGTCATTTTATGCTTAAGCCTATCCGGCCGGGTGAAACCGTCTTGCCTGCTGCCATTGGCAAGGCCAACCAGGGCGAGAACAGCAAACCGGCCTCCGTTGCGGTCAAGGAATACCGGCTGGAGGCCAGTAGTCCCCTGGTAGCGTATTTTCTACAGGCTCGCCAGCCGCTTGAACAGCGCGAGATCGAATCGGCACAGCGTTTTCGCGAGTTGACTGCCGAGGAACGCCGCTGGCTGGCGGCCTTGGAGATGGATGTGTACGTGCCGGTATTCTCCAAATCCGGCTGGATTGGGCTGTTGACCCTGGGGGGGAAGCTTGCCAGCAATGGGTTTGCCGAGCAAGACCTGGTCTTGTTGGGCACCCTGGCCGACCTGGCAGCCGTGGCGCTGGAAAATGCACGCCTGGTCAACGGCCTGGCGCAGGCCAATCGAGGCCTGAAACAAGCCCAGCAGGACATTGAACAGGCCAATGTGCGCTTGCGCGAGATGGACGAACTGAAGTCTTCTTTTCTCAGTGTTATCACGCATGAGATGCGCACGCCGCTTGCCAACATGGCTTTTTCCATGCAGATCATGCAGATGTACGGCGACACAAACTTCCTGCCCGAGCAGCGTGAACAGTTAGATCAAATTGGCGCTAACCTGGCCACTGCGCGCCGTATGATCGACAACCTGGTTACCTTTGCCTCTTTCTTGAATAAACAGGTCAGGCTGAGCCTCGAGCCGGTGGATTTCAAGCTTTTGGTGCTCGAGGCGCTGGTGCCGCTCAAGCCAGCTGCAGATGACAAAAAGCTGGATTTGCAGATCTCCAGCGTTGGCGATATGCCTGCCGTTCATGCCGATGTGAGCCTGGTCAAAGATGCCATCCAACACCTGGTACACAATGCCATCAAATATACAAATGAGGGCGGTAGTGTATGGGTAAGTTCTTGGGCCACAACGGATGCGGTCTGTTTTGATGTAAAAGATAACGGTGTGGGCGTGCCCCCCGAGAAGTTAAAGGCATTGTGGGATAGCTTCAGCCAGGCCACGGATCCTCTGCGGCGCGGCCTTGAAGGCCTTGGATTGGGCCTGTCATTGGTACGCTTCATAGTGGCCGCCCATAACGGTAAGGTGTGGGTTGAAAGCGAGCCTGGCAAAGGAAGCACATTTGGCTTTCAAATCCCGATCAAGGGACCGCCGGTGGCCATGCAGTAATTGATCGCCTGGCGGCATGACGTTGCCCTGGTTTGAGATTCGCCCGCCCGCGAAACTTAAAAGTTTCAAATTGCGTATAATAATTTAGAACTGGATGTATACTAATATCGTATCATCCTGTTACGAGGGGGATGGAGCGCTGGTGGTCAATGCCGCCACAAGCATTCCATCCCTTATCTTTTTGGGCTAAGGAGGCATGTATGAGCAGTGAGAAAAGGGGAAACCTGGCAGTTGGATTGCTTTTGGTTTTGGTGGGGGTTTGGTTCCTGGTGATTCAATTTGTCCCAGGCATAGCTGAGCGCTTGAAATTTGATATTTCTTGGCCACTGATTGTGGTGGGTGTTGGCCTGTTCTTGCTGGTGCTGGGCCTGTTGGTGGGGGCGCCTGGCATGGCTATTCCGGCCTGCATCGTGGGAGGCATCGGCGGGATATTGTATTGGCAGAATGCCACCGGCAACTGGGGCAGTTGGACGTATGCCTGGGCCCTGATTCCGGGCTTTGTGGGGGTTGGCATTGTTTTGGCCGGCTTGCTGGGCGAAGGGCGCGATCAGATCAAATCGGGTTTGGGCCTGCTGGGCACCAGCCTGGTGCTGTTTGTGCTTTTCTTTATGTTCTTCGGCGGCTATGGCCTGGAGAAGTACTGGCCTGTGGCAATTATTGTGCTGGGTCTGTGGCTCCTGGTGCGTTCATTGTTCGGGAAGAAATAAGGAGATCTATCGATGCTTAAGTGGCTGTCTTCTCAAGTATTTTGGGGCCTCATGCTCATCCTGGCAGGGGTATTGTTCTTGTTGCAAAACCTGAATGTTTTTCAGGGAGGCGAGCTGTTTTGGGGCATCGCCATGGCGGTTGTGGGCGTGCTTTTCTTGGGCGTTTTCTTTGGCAATCGCTCGCAGTGGTGGGCTCTGATCCCAGGCGTGATTTTGACCGCCCTGGCGCTGCTCCTTGTCCTGACGGTCTTGGTGCCTGGCTTTAATGACAACCTGGCCGGGGTGATCGTCTTGGGCGGCATTGGCCTGGCCTTCTTCCTGGTGTACCTGGCCAGTCGGGCTCAGTGGTGGGCTATCATCCCTGGTGGCGTGCTGGTCACCCTGGCTGTGGTAGCCGGGCTGGAGGACAAGGTTGCCGGCCTGGATACCGGCGGCATCTTCTTCATTGGCCTGGGCCTGACCTTTGCCCTGGTAGCCATTCTGCCCAACCCGGTTGGCAAGATGCGCTGGGCCTGGATTCCTGCGGCAGCCTTGCTGTTGATTGGCATCCTAACCATGGCGGCCAGTGAGAAGATCTTGAATTACATCTGGCCGGTGGCGGTGCTGTTAGGAGGCATTTACCTGGTTTGGATGGCGCTGCGCCCAAAGTCCAGCGAGTGAATCTGAACGGAGGCAATGATGACTGAACAACAGCCGAAGCAGGTGCAGCCGCGCCCTGAGCGGCCAAGCCTGTTTTGGCCGCTTATTTTGGTGACGCTGGGCATCGTTTTCTTACTACGCAACCTGGGTCATCTGGAAGGCGACGCCTGGGATACGGTGATCAAACTATGGCCGTTGATCCTGGTGGCAATCGGCCTGGATGGCATCTGGCAGCGTCACGGCTTGGCAGGCCCCGTCCTGATGATGGGGTTGGGAGCGGCTTTTTTGTTGAACAATTTCAACTTATTGGCCGTGGATGCCTGGGAATTGCTGGTGAAGCTGTGGCCGGTTTTGATCGTAGCCGTGGGCCTTGACCTGGTCTTTGGACGCCGCAACGCCTGGGGGACCCTGCTGTCTGTCTTGATCACCCTGGCGTTGTTGGTCGGCACCTTGTGGTATCTCGGTTCGAACGCCAGCTTGGGACGCGTGACCCCGCAAACGGTGCGCACAGCTTTGGAGCATGCCGCCTCGGCCGTGCTTGAGATCGATCCGCCGGTGGGCACCCTGCGCCTGTCGGCCACGGACGAGGCTGACTTGCTGATCGACGGCACCGTGCAGACCTGGGGTGGCGATGCGGCACTGGCGGAATACATTGTTGGAGAGGATGGGGTGGGCGTACTGCGGATGAGCAGCCAGGGAGACAATTTCCTGGCTCCCAGTGGTGGCCAACGTTGGCATTGGGATTTGAAAGTTACCCAGGCCATTCCCCTTGATATTCGAATCCACCTGGCCAGCGGAGAGATGAATCTTGATCTGAGCAACCTCGATCTCGGTGGTTTGCGCGCCGAGGTGGCGGTGGGCCGCCTGGCGGTCATCTTGCCGGCGGAAGGCACTTTTACGGCTTACCTGAATGGCAGTGTGGGTCAAATGGCGATTGTCGCCCCGCAAGGCCTTGCCCTGCGCATCCGCTCAGAGAGTGGCTTGGGCAACTTGCGCCTGCCAGATGACTACCGCCCGAAAGGCGAATTCTATCTCTCGCCGGCTTACGTAGCAGGCGAACCTTGTGCAGAGTTGGTAGTCAACCAGGCGGTTGGAACGGTGACGATCCTGGTTCCTTGAACTGGTTGATGAAAAAATCGGCACTGGCGATCCCCTTCGCCGGTGCCGATTTTTTATGCTTTGCGGTCAGCGCTTTATTCCCCAAAGCGGATAACCATCTTTCCGTCTGCGGTGTAAGAAGTGTGGGCAGAAAAGGGCGGGTCTTCTTTGCGTATAGCCATTATTTTGGGTAGGAAAACAGGCAAATCTTCCAGCACGGGTAGGTGAGGAATTTCATCGCGTTTCACCCAGGTCAGTTCACCCTCGCTGGAAGGGCGCGCTTCTCCTGTTGGGCATTCGCCATGAAAGATGTAAATGCCCACACCGGGGTTTTGGGCCGTATCGATCGTCACCACGCCGCACAGGCGCAGCTCTTCCGCTTGCAGCCCGGTCTCTTCGTTCAGCTCGCGCCGGGCGGCGCTGAGCGCATCTTCGCCCGGTTCGATATGCCCGCCAATGCCGTTGTACTTATTGGCCCACAACCGTTTATGCGGTGCGCCTTTTATTAACAGCACCCTCTCGCCGCGCGTCAAAAAGATCAACGTGCGCGGAACGAGCATGTACCGCTCGCGGTTAACACCCTGGTCAGAGACAGGCATATCAATGACAGGCAGTTGAGACATGCTGCATCTCAACTGCCTGAGTCAAGCGATTAAATTCCCAGTGCTTTGCGCACTTCGGGGAGCTGGCCGGCGCTGCCAAGTTTTTCGTTCTTGCCGACGATGAACTTGGCATACTCTGCCATGAAGACCTTGCCTGGCGGGCGCAGGTCAAAGTTATCCGGTTGGTCGCGGAAGAACTCCCGGTGCACGCGCGTCCATACCAGGCGCCCATCGGTGTCGATGTTGACCTTGGTCACGCCCAACTGCGCGGCGCGCTTGAACTGGTCGGCATCGACGCCCTTTGCACCCATCAGTTTGCCGCCGGCGGCATTGATGCGAGCGACCTCATCCTGGGGTACCGAGCTGCTGCCATGCATGACAAGCGGAAAACCCGGCTTCAGTTTCTGGATGGCTTCCAACACGTCAAAGCGTAAGCCTTGGGTGCCCGAAAACTTGTACGCGCCGTGGCTGGTGCCAATTGCGCAGGCCAGCGAGTCGACGCCAGTGCGTTCAATGAATTCCTTGGCCTGATCGGGGTCGGTGAGCTTGGCATTGGCTTCGCTGACTGCCACGTGCTCTTCCACGCCGCCCAACTGGCCCAGCTCGGCTTCTACCACCAGCCCTTTTGCGTGGGCGGCTTCGACCACGCGCTTGGTAATGGCGATGTTTTCTTCAAAAGACTCGTGGCTGGCATCGATCATCACCGAGCTGTAAAAACCACTGTTGATGCAGTCGTAGCAGGTCGCCTCGTCACCGTGGTCCAGGTGAACAGCAAAGATAGATTCGGGGAAGACCTCATCGGCAGAGCGGATGAGCCCTTCAAGCATCTTCTTGTGGGTGTATGAACGCGCACCCTTGCTGATCTGGATGATGAATGGCGCCTGGCCGTCCAGGCAACCGCGGAATAGACCCATGGTCTGTTCTAGGTTGTTGATGTTGTAAGCGCCAATTGCATACTTGCCGTAAGCGTGCTCAAAAAGCTTTTTGGTTGTAACGATCATGGTTCACCTCCAGGCAGAGATTATATCATTAACCCCCCGCCGACAGGCGAAAGGCGACCCTGATATTCCCGCTATCCCAAAAAAGCGTTTCCCATAGTACAATCACGCCATGCAAAGTGCCATCCGCAGTCGAAATTTGCCCAGCGCCGACCGTATCAGTGTATTGACGGCGATGATCATGCTTTCTTACGCGCTGACGCGTTTTATTGAGCTTCCAGAGCGCCAACTGGCGCTCCAGCTTCCCGGCTTGTACCTGCCCATTACCCTCAATATCGAGACGATTGTAGCCGTGCTGGTGGCAGGTTTGACGGCTGCCGGCTCTGATTGGCTTCTGCGTGATCACCCGGCGATGAGTGGGCGGCATTCCTATCACCACTGGCTGCTGCCTGCCCTGACTGCCCTGGTGATCGGGATCCCGCTCAACCAACTGCCAGCTGGCTTGGGCTGGTGGCTGGGCCTGGCGGCTGGCAGTGTGGTGCTGGCGTTGGTGTTGATTGCCGAATACATTGCCGTGGATGCAGAAGACCTGCGCCAGCCGTTGGCCGCCGCAGCTTTGACGGCGGTCTCGTTTGCGGTGTACCTGGTGCTGGCTGTAGCGCTGAGCGCCTCAGGCGCGCGCCTGTACGCGGTCTTTTTGGCGGTGGCGGCGGCCGGTTGGTTGGTGAGCTTGCGCACCTTGCATTTGCGCTTGCACGGTGAATGGCTGTTGTACGAAGCGGCCATCATTGCCTTGCTCGTCAGCCAGGGGGCTTCTGCTTTGCATTATTGGCCGCTCTCACCTGTTAGCTTTGGGCTGGCGCTCTTGGGGCCGACTTATGCCCTGACCACCCTGATCGGATCTTTAGTAGAAGAACGCCCCCTGCGCCAGGCCATCTGGGAACCTCTGCTGGCCTGGTTGGTTTCATGGGTGGCGGCGGCATGGCTGGGTTAATCATCCCTGCCGATCTTTGGGGCCTGGTGCAGGCGCATGCCGGGCGCTGCCTGCCCGAAGAGGCTTGCGGCTTGTTGGCCGGCCTGGATGGCTGTGTGCAGATGTGCTATGAAATCACGAATACCTTGCACAGCGCCACCCGTTTCCGGATGGATGCTCAAGAGCAGGTGCGTGCTTTTATGGATTTTGAGCAGCGCGGCCTGGAGCTCTTGGCGATCTACCATTCTCATCCCGCCGGGCCGCTGGAGCCCTCGTCCACCGACCTGGTTGAGTTTGCTTATCCTGGCGTGTTGTATCTCATTCTGACCCTTTCGGCAGGTGAGTGGCAGGGCAGGGTATTTGTGATCGATAAAACCCTGGTTTCTGAGGTCCCGCTTCAACGGATCTCTGCTTGAGTAACCTTTAACTCGTTTGCGTGTTGTTAGATTTGCCAAACTAAGAAGTGGAGGAGTAAATCGTTATGCAAGCTGTATGGGTAGTGGTTAGCGTTGTGTTGGGTTACCTGATTGGTTCTATCCCCTTTGGGTGGGTAGTTGTTAAGGTGAGTACTGGTAGAGATATTCGCGAGGTTGAGAGCGGCCGTACTGGCGGCACGAATGCTTTGCGGGCGGCTGGCGTGTGGGCTGGAATTGCTACCGCTTTATTGGATATCCTCAAGGGTGCTTGTGCGGTGTGGGTTGCCCGTTGGCTGACGGCAGGCAATGCCTGGGCAGAAAGCCTGGCGCCGTTGGCCGCCATCCTGGGGCATAATTATTCACTTTATTTGATCGAACGGGGAGCAGATGGGCGCATCAAACTGCGCGGTGGAGCCGGCGCGGCACCTTGTGCGGGTGGCGCAATGGCATTATGGGCCCCCAGTGTTTTGATCCTGGTGCCGTTGGGCGCGTTGATCCTGTACTTTGTGGGCTACGCTTCGGTGGCTACGATGAGTGTGGGCCTGGTAGTTGCCACCATCTTCGCACTGCGCTATTTTGCTGGGCTGAGCGAATGGCAGAATATCTTATACGGATTACTAGCCTTTGGCGCAATGCTTTGGGCGCTGCGCCCCAACATCAAACGGCTAATTGACGGGAATGAGCGCCTGGTGGGGCTGCGCGCTCGGCGGCGCAAAAAGCAGGCCGAAGCGCATCATTCCTCGTCGGATACGACATCGTCGTAATATTCTTCGTAATCTTCTTCGTCGCCGGGGTTGCTCTTGGGTGCCTCGCCGTAGAGCTGGAAGTAGACCGCGCGCAGGTTACGACGGTGCAGTTCTTCAGCCAGTCCGCCAATTAACACGCGGCTCTTGCCACATTCTTCCACGCCCACCTCTTCCAATACATCCCAAGGATAGCGGCGGCGGGACGATTTGCGAACAGCCTTGCGCACTGCAGACAGGTAAGCCAGGTTGTCTTTGACTGCCCCGTCGATTTCACCGCGCAGCACAATATCCCCGTGCCCCGGGACCACGTTCTCTAGCCCCATCTTGCCGATCTTTTTCAGGGATAAGATGGTCTCGTCAATATCGCCATCCACCACGTAGGGCAGCGGCATAAAGGCATCCCCCGCGAACAAGACACGGTCTTCCTCGACCAGGATGCCAATATTATCGGTACACGGGCCTGGCAGCGGGAACATGGTGAGCGTTTTTTTGCCCACTCGCAAGATGAGACTGTTTTCGTCAAAGGTCAGGTGTGGCAATACGATCTTCACCCGCCGGAAAGCTGCGTTCTGGCGGCGGGTCTCTTGCAGCGACTCTTGCCCGGTGGTGCTCAGTTTGTGACGGCAAAGGGTATGCGCAATGACGGTGGCGCCGGGGAAGGCATAATTGCCCCAGCAGTGGTCGGCGTGATAATGCGTATTGATCACGTAACGCACCGGCAGGTTCAGCTCTTGCTCGATGAAATCGCGGATCTGGTTCGTTTCTTCTGGCAGGGCCAGGGTGTCAATCACAACCGCCCAATTGGGCCCCACCACAGCTCCAGCGGTCACCTGGGCATACAGGTCACTCTGAAAGTAGTAGACATTATCGGCAATTCGTTCGCGTTGCATAAATCCCTATCCTTATTAGAATGTGGTGAAGGATAGCACAAACTGCCCCTAAAAGTCAAGAAACATTAATCTTTTTTAATCCGAATGCGTCTTGATGACGGTTTTCCCCGCCTATAAATATCTGGTATAATTTTCTTGATCTGGGAGGAGTAGGTGGCAGGCGCGCTGCCAGAGAGAGATAGGCCCTTGGCTGCAAGCCGTCTCCAGCAAACCCCGCCGAATGTCGCCCAGAATAGATGCCGAAGAAAAGGCTGTGGCCGAAAACCATCCTCGCCTGAGTAGAACGGCACGGGTAAGCCCGTTACAGCGCAGCCCCTGATGATGGTCGGGGGGATGAGTGCGCCAGGCGTAGTTTGCCTGGTGAAATGAGGTGGTACCGCGGAAGGCATACCCTTTCGTCCTCATGTGGACGGAAGGGCTTTTTGTTTTAATTGATTACCTTGGAGGTGTAAGATGGCGCTGACAAAACGATATGACCCCAAAGAAGTTGAACCCCGGCTGGAAGCCCAGTGGCAGGAAGCGGGTGTCTACCAATTCTCGCTTGATGCGGCCGGCCCGGTTTACTCAATCGACACCCCACCGCCTACTGTTTCGGGTCACCTGCACTTGGGGCATGTGTATTCTTACAGCCATCCAGATTTCATGGCGCGTTTTTGGCGCATGAATGGCTGTAACGTTTTCTACCCTATGGGCTTCGACGATAACGGCCTGCCCACTGAGCGCCTGGTGGAAAAACGCCTGGGCGTGCGGGTGGCGGATATTGGGCGCAGCGCCTTCATCGCCCGCTGCTTGCAGATCAGCGACGAGGCAGAAAGTGATTACCGTGCCTTGTGGCAGCGCCTGGGCTTGTCTATCGACTGGCGCTACACCTATCGAACGATTGATGCGCCTGCTCAGCGGATTGCCCAACGGTCCTTTATTGAGCTGTATCAGCACGGCCTGGCTTATCACAGCTCGGCACCGGCCATTTGGTGCCCAGAATGCCGTACGGCCATTGCACAGGCAGAGTTGAGCGATATTGAGCGCAGCACCGAGTTTGTGACCCTGGCTTTCTATCTTGATGGCGCGCCGGGTGAAAGCGAAGCTCACAGCTTGCCGGTTGCCACCACCCGCCCTGAACTACTTCCTGCCTGTGTGGCGGTTTTCGTCCATCCAGAAGATGCCCGTTACCAGCACCTGGTGGGGCGCAAGGTGCGCGTGCCGTTGTTCGACCGCTGGGTGCCCATCCTGGCAGACCCGGGGGCTGAGCCCGGCAAGGGCACTGGGGCCGTGATGTGCTGTACCTTTGGCGATACCGCCGATGTGACCTGGTGGCGGGCGCACAACCTGCCGCTGCGGGCGGTGATAGAGCGGGATGGGCGGCTGAATGATGCTGCCGGGCCCTATGCGGGCCTGCCTTTGGGTGAGGCGCGCAAAGCAATGCGCCAGGCGCTGGAGCAAGCCGACCTGGTGTTGGGCACCCAGCGCATCCCGCAATCGGTGCGTGTGCACGAGCGCTGTGATACGCCGGTGGAGTATATTGTGGCGGAGCAGTGGTTCATCCGGGTGATGGACTACAAAGAAGCACTCCTGGCGGCTGGTGAGAAAGTGGATTGGCGCCCCGAGCACATGCGCGCCCGCTACCGTGCCTGGGTAGAGAACCTGAATTGGGATTGGTGCATCTCGCGCCAGCGCACGTATGGCGTGCCCTTCCCGGTCTGGTATTGCAAAGCTTGCGGCGAGCCGGTGCTGGCAGCACTGGAGCGGCTGCCGGTCAACCCGCTAGAGGATCAGCCGAATGTACCCTGCCCCAAGTGCGGCGAGACCAGCTTTGAGCCTGACCAAGACGTGATGGATACCTGGGCGACTTCTTCCATGTCGCCGCAGATCGTGGGGGGCTGGCTGGACGACCCGGCCTTATACGCCAGGGTGTTTCCTTTTTCCCTGCGTCCCCAGGCGCACGAGATCATCCGCACCTGGGCCTTCTATACATTGGTGAAAACCCATTTCCACTTCGATACCCTGCCCTGGGCTAACGTCTTGATTTCGGGTTGGGGCCTGGCAGGCGAGGGCATGGGCAAGATCAGCAAGAGCCGCGGGGGTGGGCCCATGCCGCCCATGGAGATGCTCGCCCGCTACTCGGCGGATGCGGTGCGTTATTGGGCAGCCAGCACCGGCCCAGGCAAAGATTCGGTCGTCAATGAAGAGAAGATCCAGATTGGCGGGAAACTGGTCACCAAGCTGTGGAATGTGGCCCGTTTTGCCGAGCAGTTCTTGGGCAGCCAGGTGCCGCTGCGCCAGGATGCCGCCGGTCAATGCTCGCCGGCTGACCGCTGGATCCTAGCAAGGCTGCAAAGACTGATCCGCCGCACTACCCTCTTGATGCGAGACTGTGATTATGCCACGGCTAAGAGTGAGATTGAAACCTTTTTCTGGACTGAGCTGGCAGACAACTACCTGGAGATGAGCAAGCAGCGCCTCTACGATCCGGCTGTGGCAACCCATGCCGGGGCTCGCTTTACCCTCTATTACGTGCTGCTTGCCGTCATCAAGTTGTTGGCGCCTTTTTTGCCATACGTCACCGAAGAGATCTACCAGGGCATGTTTGCCGAAAAAGAAGCCCAGGCGGGGCGGGCATCCCCTTCGATCCACCGCTCAACCTGGCCCACGCCTTGCCCTGAAGACGAAGACGAAGCTGCCGAAGCAGTCGGCGCGCTGCTGGTGGAAATTGCCACCGCGGTTCGGCGCTTTAAAAGTGAACGGAATTTGCCATTGGGAACCGAGTTATCGAGGGTACAATTAGCGGTTGGGGCAGGCGTAGAAGCAAGCGCTGCGGCGAGTTTGCGCCAGGCACTGCGTGACGCCGCCCCCGATCTGGTCAGCATTACCCGTGCCCTTCAGGTGGAGCTGGTAAGCGAAGCCGATCTGCCCGCTGAGACGATCCAGGCTGGCAGCCTGGTGAAGCTTATGGTGAGCATTGCGTAAAGAAACAGGATATCAATTTGAGGTCTGGTGGGCGCTTGGCTTACAGCCCTGCCAACCTGGAATCTAACCAAGTGAGGATGATTATGGCAAGTGTAGAACTAACCAAAGCATACGATTTCAAAGCCACTGAACAGCGCATTTACGAGTGGTGGGAAAAGAGCGGTTATTTTCGCCCAACCAACGACCCGCGCCAGCCAGGTTTTGACCCATCGATAAAGCCTTATGTGATTTCGATCCCGCCGCCCAATGTAACCGGTGAACTTCACCTGGGCCATGCCATGTTTGTCTCGATGGAAGATCTGATGATCCGCTATCACCGCATGAAGGGCATCCCCACGCTGTGGGTTCCGGGCACAGACCATGCCGGCATCGCCACCCAATTGCAGGTGGAGAAGGCCTTGGCCAAAGAGGGCCTGCGCCGCGAAGAGATTGGGCGCGAGGAATTCACCCGCCGCACCTGGGCTTGGAAGGAAAAATATGGCGGCATCATCACCCGCCAGATCCGTCGCCTGGGGGCCTCTTGTGATTGGGAGCGCGAGCGCTTTACCCTGGATGCGGGCCTGTCAAAGGCTGTGCGCGAGGCCTTTGTGCGCTTGTATGAGAAGGGCCTGATCTACCGCGGCCCGCGCCTGATCAACTGGTCGCCGGGCTTGAAGACGGCAGTTTCAGACCTGGAAGTGGAATACGCCGAGGAGCCGGGAAAACTATATTATTTCAAGTACATGCTCGAAGGCTCGAGTGATGAATTCATCCCTGTGGCTACCACACGCCCCGAAACCATCCTGGGCGATACTGCCGTGGCTGTCCATCCTGAAGACCCGCGTTACCTGAAGTTTGTGGGGCGCAAGGTGGTTGTACCCATGTTGGGGCGGGTCATCCCTGTGATTGCAGATGCTTACGTAGAGCGCGAGTTCGGCACAGGTGCATTGAAGATCACGCCGGGTCACGACCCCAATGACTATGAGCTTGGTCAACGGCACAAGCTGGGGATGATCTCGATGTTGGACGCCTCGGCGCATGTGAACGAGAACGGCGGCCCATACCAGGGCCTGGAGCGCTTTGCCTGCCGGGCCAGGCTGTGGGAAGATATGCGCGCCGCTGGGTTGGTGATCAAGGAAGAACCCTACACCCTCAAAGTACCTCGCAGCCAGCGCGGCGGCGAGATCATCGAGCCCATGATCTCAACCCAATGGTTTGTGCGCATCCAGCCGCTGGCCGAGGCCGCCTTAGACGCGGTGCGTTCTGGCCGCATTCGCATCGTGCCAGAGCGCTTTACCAAGGTGTATTACAACTGGTTGGAGAATATTGAAGATTGGTGCATCTCGCGCCAGTTGTGGTGGGGGCACCGCGTGCCGGTGTGGTACTGTGCCGACTGCGGCGAAATGACCGTCACGCGTCAAGATCCTACCCAATGTGCACATTGCGGCAGCGGGCATATTGAGCAAGATAGCGATGTGCTGGATACCTGGTTCTCCTCGGGGTTGTGGCCTTTCTCTACCCTTGGTTGGCCCGAAGAGACTCCTGAATATAAATATTTCTATCCCACTTCGATGATGGAGACCGGCTACGACATCTTGTTCTTCTGGGTGGCGCGCATGATCATGGATGGCCTGGAGTTCACGGGTCAGATCCCATTCGATACCGTCTACCTGCACGGCCTGATCCGCGATGAGCACGGGCGTAAGATGAGCAAGAGCTATGGCAATGTGATTGACCCGCTGCCGGTGATGGACGAGTTTGGTACCGATGCTTTGCGTTTTACCCTGCTGGTAGGTTCGACCCCCGGCAACGACATGAACCTGAGTGTCAAAAAGGTCGAGGCCAACCGCAACTTTGCCAATAAGATCTGGAACGCGGGGCGTTTTGTGATCGCAGCCCTCGACGGAGTCGACGCTGGCGGGCGCAGCAGCACGGGCGCGCCGGCGGCAGGCTGGACCCTGGCTGATTCGTGGGTCTGGGCCCGTTTGCAAGCTTTGGTCCGCGAGGTGGAGCGCCTGTTCCAGAATTACCAGTATGGCGAGGCTGGGCGCCAGATCTACGACTTCTTCTGGAGTGAATTTGCCGATTGGTACGTGGAAATCGCTAAGCGCCAGTTGGCCGAAGGTGGCGAGCGTGCGTATTACACTGCCGAGACCCTGGCACGTGCTCTGGACCTGTGCTTGCGCATGCTGCATCCCTTCTCGCCGTTCATCACCGAAGAATTGTGGGGGCATCTGCGCCGGGCGTTGAAAGAGTCGGCGCTGGCAGACCTGGCTGCAAATTGGCCGGAGGCCTTGATCGTAGCAGCCTGGCCCGCCCCGCGCCCCGAGGAAGCCTGGGAAGCCGCTCGCGTAGCCGATTTTGGTCTCATTCAAGAGAGCGTCCGGGCCATCCGCAACCTGCGGGCTGAGAAAAATGTTCCCCCCGGCAAGCCCCTGCCGGCGATCCTGGTTGGCGGTGCGCAGACGGATGTGCTGCGCCAGCAGTCGGTCACCCTGGCGGCATTGGCACAGCTAGACCCGGCCGCGCTGCAGATTGTTGAGCACCTGCCAGAGAAACCTGAAGGGCACGTGGCCTTGGTGGTTGGCGTAGTTGAGATCTACTTACCCTTGGCCGGGCTGGTGGACCTGGGTGAAGAGCGCGCCCGCTTAACCAAAGCCTTGGCAGAAGCCGAAAGCCAGGTGGCACGCCTGGAGAAGTTGTTGGACAGCGACTTTGCCAATAAAGCTCCGGCCAACGTGGTGCAAAAAGAACGTGAGAAGTTGGCTACTTTCAAGGATACTGTCATCAAGCTGCGCGGACAAATGGAACCACTAGGATGATATAATTAGTTCGGTACCCGCTTCAAAAATGGATATTAAATCCCTGCCTAAGGTGCTCTATGTAGACGACACACCCGATGCGCGGTCTTTGGTTCGCCGCGTTTTGGCACAGGATTTTATTGTCTTAGAGGCCAGTGACCCCCTCAACGGGATCGAGCTGGCGATGCAGACCGAGCCCGACCTCATCCTCCTGGATATCAACCTGCCACATCTGAGCGGGCGTGAGGTGGCGGCACGCTTGAAAAGCTTGCTGCCCAACACGCGCCTAGTAGCCTTCTCGGCCGACAATTCGCCTGGGGCGCGCGAGCGTGCCCTGGCTGCCGGTTGCGATGGCTACATGACCAAGCCCCTGGACGTGGATACCTTTGCCGATGAAGTCAAAGAGTATTTGCAGGGCAAGCGCGATGTGCTGCCCGACCAGGCCCGCCACGAGCGGGCATATGCGGCCGAGCTGGTTGAGATCCTGGAAGAGAAGGTGCGCGAGCTGACCAAAACCGCTGAGCGCAATGCCTTCTTGATCGAACAAAATAAGCGCCTGATTGCGGTGCTTGAGCGCCGCCAGCGTCTGCTGGAGGCAGCCGCCCGCGTCGGCCACGTGATCACTTCCATCTTGGACTTGGATGATCTGCTGCGCGTGACGGTCGATGTTATCTGTGAAGAATACGATTTTTACTATGCTGGCCTGTTTTTGTGTGATGAACCGGTGGAAACAGCAGACGCGAAGCTGAGCAAGTGGGCGGTTTTGCGGGCCGGGCGCGGCGAAGCCGGCCAGGCAATGTTGACCAATAATTATCGCTTGCAAATTGATGAGAATTCAATCGTTGGCACTGCGATCTTAAATCGACAGGCTCGTATCGTCTTAGATGTGGGCCAGGAAGAACACCGTTTCATCAACCCGTATTTGCCGGCGACGTGCTCTGAGATGGCTTTGCCGTTGATTGTCAAAGGCCAGGTGTTGGGGGCGCTTTCAGTGCAGTCTGACCAGGTCAATGCTTTCAGTGATGATGATATCAACACCCTCCAAACCCTGGCAAACCACGTAGCTGTGGCGGTTGACAATGCGCTCTTGCTGCGCGATTTAAAACAAGCTAACCAGGATCTGTTGCGTAACAAAACCTTCCAGGCCATTGCCCAGACCACCGGCGAAACGATACATTGGGTGGGCAACAAGGCCGCACCAATCCCCAGCAGTGTCAACCGCGTGCGTGAAGACCTGGTGCGCTTACTGGGTCTTTTCCAGGCTTTGTTGGCAGTTTCCCCCGACCAA
>Ga0209605_1001168_pt1 | contig 30435 bp, 20 predicted proteins | sample AD_UKC035_MetaG_FD_184408 | JGI IMG/M metagenome (GOLD analysis project Ga0209605, IMG submission 184408) | Active sludge microbial communities of municipal wastewater-treating anaerobic digesters from USA - AD_UKC035_MetaG (SPAdes) (version 2) | ecosystem: Engineered > Bioreactor > Anaerobic >...
CATCCCATATATACTTTGTCGTTCCGCCTGATACTACAGGTACATTTATATTATTTACTACTGTGCCATTGCACGCAAACTGCGGCAAATTGTTTATCGGTGGCACTACTACGCTTGATGTTGGCGGTGATGTGCTTATGGCTCCTACGTTAAATGTATTGGTTGTTGAACATCCATTACCATCTGTTACTGTTATGGCATACGGGCCAAAGCATACTGCTATCGGGCCTAAACCCTGGTTTAAGCTGAAGTCCCCATCGGTGTTAAAGTTTGCGCCATCGTCATATAAATATGTGCCTGCTCCGGTGCCGCCTGTGGCTGATGCCAGTATCGCTCCATCGCAGATGTTGCTCGTGCCCCAGCAGCTTACGTTCGTTACTGTGCCGCTTAGCGTTGGGCTTGGATTAACACTTACAGTTACATTTCCACTAGCTATGCACCCAAACTGGTTGGTTAATACAACTGTGTATAAACCGGCATTGCCTGTAGCAGAGTTGGCTGTTACCGTTGGTGTTTGTTGGCTGCTGGTAAATGCTATAGTTGCATTTGTTGTCCAGCTGTATGTGGTCGTCTGGCCCGCTGCTGCGTTGTTTGCGCTCAATGCTAATGGTAAGCCTTCGCACACCGTCTCCGTTGGGTTACCACCCTGGACTACTGGAGTGGGAATTGGGTTGACTGTTACAGGAACTGTTTGTGTAGCTGCACAACCAGAAGTTGGTGTAACAGTAACACTATACGTTTGTGGAGAAGTCACTGCCTGTGCAACAGGATTAGCAATATTGGTAGCGCTTAAGTAAGTTGAATTAGTGCTCCAGTCAAAAGTGTATCCACCAGGAGTAACACCACCACTAATTGTTACATTATAATCTTCTACCTCGCCATACGTGTAAGAATTACATGGATCAATACTTGTTGTATTAAATACATTTCTCACCCTCATTCTTGTAGCACCATTTAAAGCACCTGCAGGTACTGTGAATCCAATGGAGAAGGAGAGAGTTGACTGTTCACCTAATTTTTCAGATGCTTCGAATATTCCATTCTGGTTGTAATCTATCCAAACAGCAACACCCTCAGTGCCTCCGTTATTTATTGTACCAGTAACAGTATATGCGATGTTTGCCGTCAGGTTTGTATTTAATGCGCTATAATACGTGTTATAAGGAGAAGCTGATGCTCCGGTGGTGTTATTAATAGTTCCTAATGTAACATTAGTGATATAATCATTTGCACCGGTACCAGTTGTATATGCAGCCTGACAATAAGGGCTTGCAGAGTTAACCACAGCATTCAATTGAACATTATCACCTGAACAAACAGCATTAGGAGTTGCTGTAACTGTTACGTTTGGAGCAGCAATAGTTGATACACTTGCTGTACCTGTATTAGTACATCCACTGCCGGCTGTAGAAACTGTGTATGAATTTGAACCTGCTGTAGGCGCTTTAAAATAAACCGTTGCTTGATTGTCGGTAACTGTTAAAGGAATGGTAGCTGCTGCATCTGAATATAAGTTGGTAACAGGTGACCATGTATAACTACTATAAGCATTAGGGCTTGATGCTGTTAAAGCTTGAATAGCGGTAGCACATAAACCGGTGGTATTTGCCGGTGTTACTGAAACCAAGAATGAGGGGTTAGCATTAACCACAACAGCAGTTCTGTTACCAAAACCGGCAGGGCATGAAGTAGTAATACTCCAATTAAGTGCAGACCCATACATTGCTGTACTTGTTGCACCTGTAGCCGAAGTAGAACCTCCTACTATCGAGAATACACCACCCAAACTCATGTAGGAAGAAGCATAGCTGCCTGTATAAGAACTATAATAGTTGCATGAAGCAGTACCACCTGTTGTAAGCTGGTAATTTCCAGAACCCGGAACAATCAAGTTAACAGGTAGGTTAATAAAGTTCCCAACCTGACCAGCAGTAATAGTTGTACTGTAAGATTGAATAGTAGTAGTTGATAACGCATTTTGCAACGAGATAGTTAAGGAACCTGCAACACTAGGGTACACCTTAATACTATCAATACGAATACTTGCGGAGGTATTAAAGCGTGATGCTATACCTGATCCGGCAGTAACACTACCCAAAATATTCCCAAAGGATGTTTCACCGCCATTGTCGAAATGGTTTGTATACAATGTTGTCACTGGCTCAACATAATATGTTTTTGGAAGAGATGTTGGAGCAACAGTGTAACTATTTCCTGTAAACAATGGTGATCCACCAGTCGCAACATCATACCAAACAGGTGTTGTATTTGCACCTGGTGTAGCAGTTAATGTAACGTTATCACCTATACAGTTAATTTGTTGAGGAGAGTTGGTTGAAGAAATCGAACCAATATTAACTGTTACCAATACAGGTGTAGAGGTTACAGCTGAAGCACTTGGGCAGGTAAAAGTACAGCGGTAATATTTACTTGAAGTAAGTGAACCGGTACTATACGTTTCCGTATTATTTGTTCCTGCTGCTGGGCTATATGGGCCTCCAATAGATGTTGCTTCTTCCCATAAAAACACTGCACCCGGAACAGAAACACTCGTAACTAAATCAGTACTGCTTCCGGCACAAATGGTAGTATTATATCCAGGAGCAGCAACTGTATTAGCAGATGATGGTGATGGGCTTGTTCCAATAACTGCATTTCCTGTATTGGCAAAACATGAAGGGTTTGAAGGGTTACGTACCCATACTGGATAACTACCAGCAGCAAGACCTGTATATGAATTATTTGTTGACCATGTACCATCGGTACCAGTTGTACTATTTATACTGTACTCATAAGAAGGATTATATCGAATATTCAGGTCATCAATGGCATGTAATTCGTTTGAGCCGCCTGTACGCGAAGTAAATGAATGAATCCAATTGCTTTTATTAGCTGTTAAGTAAGCAGCAGGTAATTGAATATGATCAAATATTACCTCGTTATTTACGCTAACAGTTACCAAACCGTTTTGAGTAATGGTAATGGAAACAGGAGCATCTATCAAACCTTGCCATGATGAGCCGTATTTAAACGCCAGAACACCTGCATCAGTAGGACCTTGACCGGCCACCAAACTATTATACATTAAGTAGATACCCGGTGTGTTACTGGCTGTATTGGCTGTTGCATCAAAAGCCAGTTTAATACCGGTACCTGAACCTCCTTCACCAAGACCTCCTGTGGTTACAGTGCCTTGAGTGACATCACCACCATAGCTCCAGCATAATCCGTCTGCGCCTAATATATTAAATGCAAATCCACGTGGGGCGGTTGACAACTTAAAGTCAACTTGAAGATTATTAGAATTAATAGCTCCCGGATTTCTTACTAAGAAAGCTCCCGTTTGGCTGTTTGCTTGTGGCGTAATTCTACATTGTCCTGCAGTAATGGTTGTATTTCCATAAACTGCATCAAAACCAGCACCCTGAGCACCAACGTTAAAATTATTAAAGTACCAGGTGCTAAAGTTATTTTGTCCTTCGGGATAAACTTTTAACGTTCCATTATCTCCGCAATTGGCATCTGTGGCAACCTTTAAAGAAGTGTACCCAATAAAATAGTTAGGAGAAGCAACAGCATAAGAACTCGGACATAACGTATTTGATACCTTGGCAGTGAAAACATAATTGCCATTAGCAGCAGGAGTAGCAGGAGTGTAAGTATCAGAACTTAGAGTATTGGTAGTAGATTGAAGAAGTGTAGTTCCCGTTTGATCATACCAATTATAAACCCATTGCCCAGCTCCAATAGTACCATTATTGTTTAGCGTAAAGGTAATTGGTGTTCCTGGTGCACAATTAGTGGATGGAGCATAAGAATAAGTTAATACGTTAGGTACAACCGGAGTAGTTATTACATTTAAAGTAACCGATGAAGCCGATGTACATCCGTTTGCTCCTGTACCTGTTACTGTGTATATCCAGGTTGGAGATGCAACGGTTGCCGGAGGTGCTCCTGTTCCGGATGCCAAAGTTGCCGTTGGTCTTGAGCTAACGGTAGCTAAATTGTTTCTTGTTGTTAATAAAGAAACAATAGGATAACCTGATGTACCCGGATTTACTGTCCATAAATAACTTAAAGCACCAGTTGCCGATAAATCCACATTAGCTCCGCTGCACACACTAGTGCCTGTTGTTGGTGTAACTGTTAAAACAGGGGCTGGAAGTATATCAGCAAAAACAGAATTTGAAGTAGTGGTTCCAACACCAAATGCACAACCAATTTCACATTGATAATACATTGATGTATTAATTATTGCAGTGGTATAGCTGATAGCATTTGCGCCAGTACCTCCGGTTACATTTACAAACGAGCCCGGTAAACCGGTTGTTGACTCCTGCCATTGGTAAGTATATCCGGGAGTAGCAGTAAATCCGGAAAGATTAATTGTTTTAGTAACGTTACCACAAACCTGGCCCGGTACGGTTAAAGTAGCCGTTGCTGAAGCCGGGGGGCCTACGCAAAAGAATCCAAGAAAGTTTCCTGCATCGGCACCAATATCATCAGGTGTTAAACCTGAGCGAAGTTGTGAATCAAAATCATCGGTTACTGAAGCTATGTTAGTTCCATTTTGCTCAATAATGGTTATACTAGTTGGGTGAATATGCAAATCAACTGTTGCTGCAGATCCTGTTGGGTCAATAAATTGTGGATCACCTGTCTGGCTGGTAACATCTCCGCTAAACCAACCAGGTGTATAAGTTGCAACATCAGCCGTACCGTTAAAAGCAAAAACATAACCGGTACCAGTACCAAAATAATCATTGTAGTTTATGTTAAGATTTGTGGCGTTAGCTAAATAAACAGAATAGTGTTTTGCAGTACCTGAGGCATTGGAGCGATTGTTTTGAAAAATGTTATTCTTAACATCCAAAGTTGCAGCTCCCGTTTTTTGCAAACAGAATGAGTTTATTGTAGATGTTAAAACACCCGTACCTCCTATGTATATGCTGTTGTTGTAAATATTAAAGGTACCTGAATTAGGAGAAATACCACGTGCCATGATACCTGCAGTAACACTGTTTCCATTTTCATCAATACCTAAACGAATCATGTTATTCTTAACAGTTGCTGTACCGTTTCCTAAATCCATACCTGAAATGTAGGCAGCAGTACTGCTGTTATTGGCAATTGAAAAGGAATGAATAAAGTTTTTCTCTATCACATTTGTTCCGGAAGTAGGTGCTGTAAAATTAATAGCCTGAATACCGGAAGCTGTTACAGACGTTGCATTTGTTAACTTCAAACTATGTATAGTATTACCACTAATAGTTACCGGGGCTGTTGTGGAAGTACAGTTTATTCCAAGAATAGCTGAATTTGCTCCGCCACCCGTAGTTTGAGTTGCTGAAGTCAGGTTTTTAATGGTATTACCAGTAATAGAACTTGATCCTGCTGTTAAGGAAATTCCTGTAACAGTATTTCCCTGAGTTCCGTTTTTTTCAGTACTCATGTTTAAGTTAGAAATTGTGTTGCCACTAACTGTATTAGTTCCACCACTTACAAAAATACCTCTCATAGCCTGAGCACTAACACTTGATGTAGTAACAAGAGGCATATTGATGCTATTTGCTAAGGTGTTGCTTCCAACTGTGTTATTTGAAACGGTGTTTGTTCCGGCAGTAACGCTTATACCAGCAAAACCGCACACCGTAGTAGCTGATGATGAACAATTAATACCTGAAATAATATTATTAGAGATATTAGCCGAGGCTGCTCCTGTTTTTCTTATTCCCATAAAACCACCTAATGAACCTGTAGTATTATATGAAATTGCCCCATTGGTTGTGGTGGAACCTATTGTGTTAGCTGTTGTAGTTCCAATATCAACATTTCCTCCGGCAATTAAAATACCTACAAATGCAGTAGTAGATGTACTTGCGCTCGTCATGCTAATATTGGTAATAGTATTTCCCTGTACGGAACTTGCTGTTCCTGTGCCGGGCAAGTGATCAAAAGCGATAAACAACCATGAAGTGGTTCCAGTCATAGTCATAATACCTGTACCAGCAGAATTTGCTCCTCCAATATAATTTCCTGTTGTTACAAATCCACTTCCATTAACTCCAGAACCGGGAGACATCCACATGCCTTTTACTGTTTGTGTTCCTGTATATGTTCTTGTTCCGGTTTGATAAATTCTGTTGTTGGTTACAGTATAATTGTTACAACCAAACGAAACATTGATACCTGCTGATGCTGTAGCTGCAAGGAAAAAGTCAAAAACATTATTGTTGTCAATAGTATTGTTATCATTGTTAGCAGCAGAACCGGCAGTAGTTGCATTATAAGAGTAAAAGCCAACTCCTAAATTTCCACCTGATGTAATACTGTGTATATCACAAAAAGAAATGGTATTGTTATCATTTCCATTTAAACCAGTAGTTGTGCCTATAGCAATTACTCCGGGTATTGTACTTCCGGCAACAGCTGTAGATGTATTATTAGAACCGTTGGCATTAGATGCGCGCGCATCTAAATAAGTTAAAGTGTTATTTGATGCTTCGTTTCTTAATAATACAGCTTGGCCTGTTGTACTACTGTTTTCAATTAATAGGTATTTATTTATACCTACACCTCCTGGTCGTCCATCAATGGTAACAAACTTGGCACCGTTCATATCAATGGTGGCGGTGGCATTATTACTTGTTATTGTTATTGCTGAAGCGGCTGTAGCCTCAGGACGAATGGTTAATGTATTGGTTGCAGTAATACATGCATCATAAGACATAGTAATTGGATAAGTTTCACCGGCACCTGTATAAGCGCTTTCCATTTCTATTACCAATGGAGCAGAAATACCCGTAGCAGCTATAGCAGCTATAGCACCACCTGCACCAGATAATGTTGGGTATGTTCCCGTTGGACCAACAGTTATGGGTGATACAATGGTACCACAGGCATTGGTGGATGCAGTACCTGAATTTTGCCCGGCATTAATTGAAGTATTATACATCGGACCAGGAAAACAGGTACCACTATTGTAACTATAAACATAATAATCATAAGCGGTGCCTCCGGTTAATCCTGTGTTATTGAAAGTGGTTGCAGCACCTACGGAAACTACCGTACCAAGCCCAAGAGAAGCACCAACTGTATAAGTTGTTAAATCAACGGGATTAGTTGTTGATGCGCCATTAGGATAACGAACAACCAGATAACCGCTTGGAGAACCTGACGCAGCTGTAAAGGAACCATTTATTTGAGATGTTGAAACAGGCGTTAGGGTTAAAGCAGTTGGTTGATCGGATGGTGTTGAGCAGGGAGGAAGCGGGTCAAAGCGCCAGCCATTGCCATTACCAGGCCAAACGGTTGAAGTAGATGTAGAATTTTGTAATCCGTTTATTGCATTAATATAATTATTGGTTCCGCTTGTAGCATTTTCAATACCAATTGCTGCACCAAATGCAGTCGTTCCGTTAGTTGAACCATAAAGGAATTCAATACGGCCAGGCGTAGCCGAAGCAGGCCCATGAATAGATACCTGAAATCTAATAAGATTGGCAGTAGTTACGTTAAAGCCACTACCAACAGCCTGGTCCCACTGAAAGGTGTAAATTCCTGTTCCTGTTAATCCATGGCGCATGCTACCAACTCCGATACTCGGAAAATTTGCGCCCATATCTTTAAACCAAACCCCAATCGTGTTGTTGGGAACAGTACTCGTAAACATATTGCTTGCGGTTCTTCCATTACCAGCTGAAACGCTTAACTGATCTCCCATTCCAATCCAGCCATTGGTACAAAAAGTAACCTGTGTAAATGGGTTTCCCATGTAGGTGAAAGTGAATGGAAGGGTAACAAGAGCTGCCCCGTCATCCTGATTATTACTCATACTGACTGACAAGCCGGCATTGGTATTGATTACTGTAATACCTCCTCCACTTAATTGCGTATAGGTACCTCCGGTAGTTGGAGTCCAACCATAAGGAACTTGCGCATTAGCACCTACTACCGTAAGCACCATTAAAGCAATTAAAATTGCTGTAGCTTTCCACCATTGGAAAGTCTCTTTTACATAGTTTGATTTTATCATTTTGATTTAGATTGATTTGTTAAAGATTGTATTGTAAATTTCAGGAATTACTTAGTTATATCTCCTCGGTTTCGGACGGTAAATTAATTGGATTACAATTTTATATCCTATCCCTAATGTTAGGGGTAAATTTATTTGTTAATAATTTTATGTCACAAATATGATCCCAATCAAATTGATGTCTTGAGACTGGTGCTAAATTTTATGTCGTTACTGTTTATAAATTTGTACAAACATTTTCAGGTTTGAGAATTTACAACTCGCTTAAAGAATTGAGCCGCTTAAAAAATGCTGTGGTTACTATTGGCACTTTTGATGGCGTACACAAAGGGCATAAAAAAATAATTTCGAGACTTAAAGAAATTGGTGCGCAAACGGGTGGCGAAACCTGCTTGCTTACTTTTTTTCCGCACCCGCGTATGGTGCTTTTCCCCGATGATCATGGCTTGCAACTTCTAAATACTATTCAAGAAAAAACAGAACTTTTTAAAGAGTATGGAATACAGCATTTAATCATCCACCCTTTTTCAAAAGAATTTTCGCGCACAAGTTCTACGGAATTTGTCAGGGATATTTTGGTAAACACCATTGGCACAAAAAATCTGGTAATTGGTTACGATCATCACTTTGGCAGAAACCGCGAAGGCTCTTTTGTAGAACTGAGTGATTTATCCCAGGTTTATAATTTTGATGTGGAACAAATACCCGAAGAAGATGTAAATGATATTGCAGTAAGCTCAACCAAAATAAGAAATGCTTTATTAAGTGGTGATATAAAAACAGCCTCCGATTTTCTCGGCTATAACTATCCTTTAAGCGGCACAGTTGTTCACGGAAAAAAAGTAGGCAACACCATTGGTTTCCCTACAGCAAATATTTCTGTTAAAGAAAATTACAAACTCATTCCATCACACGGTGTTTATGCTGTGGATGTAAAAATTGAAGGTGATAAAAAAATTTACAAAGGCGCGCTTAACATTGGCACCCGTCCTACATTTGATAATGGTGAGCCTTCCATAGAGGTTTATATACTTGAATTTGACGGTAATATTTACTCAAAAAAAATTACAGTCTTATTTAAGGAGAGAATACGTGACGAAAAAAAATTTAATTCAGTTGATGAATTGATTGTTGCTATGCAAAACGATGTCGCTTTTGTTGCGCATCTTTAAAATTAAAAATGTAAAAATAAAAAAACCCTTACAATGAAAATTGCGCTGATAGGCTATGGCAAAATGGGAAAGCAAATTGAAGAAATTGCAAAATCCTTTGGGCATGAAATTGTATTGCGAATAACCTCTTCAAACAAATCAGATTTTATCCCAGAGTATTTGTCAAAAGCTGATGTTGCCATTGAGTTTACCAGGCCCGAAGCTGCTTACGAAAACATTATCAAATGTTTTGACAGCAATGTTCCTGTTGTAACGGGTACAACAGGCTGGTACAACAGGTTGGACGACATTAAAAAGTATTGCACAATAAAAAATGGTTCACTGCTGTATGCGTCAAACTTCAGCATTGGCGTTAATATTTTTTTTGAAATAAATAAACGTTTATCTCAATTAATGAGTGCACACAATCATTACAAAATAAAAATTACAGAAGAGCATCATACCCAAAAGTTAGATAAACCCAGTGGCACTGCCATTACACTTGCCGAAGGAATTATTGACTTCAACAAAAATTTTAATCAGTGGAGTTTATTTGAAGACAAAGAAAATGTAATACCTATTGAATCCATAAGAAAAGATGATGTGGTGGGCACACATGTAATTTCTTATACATCTGATGAGGATGATTTAACAATCAGTCATAAAGCATTTAACCGTGCCGGTTTTGCAAAAGGTGCAGTAATTGCTGCTGAATGGTTACAAAACAAAAAAGGCGTTTTTACAATGAGTGATGTGCTAAAATAAAGAGCATAAAAAAACCCTGTGTAAATTCCTCACACAGGGCTAACCTTAAAAACTAACTCTTATGAAAACGATGTAAAAATAATACGATTTATAATAACTGCAAAATTTTTTTAAGCCATTTGCGCAACCCTTTTCAAAATTATTTTGGCTGGGCAGGTGGTTCCATTACACTGCCGCATTTTTTGCAGGTGCGCAAATCAAGCGATGCATAAAAGGCATTCATCACCTTAGGCAATTGCGTTACAATATCTTTAAGCGGAAAAACCTCCTCGTACAGTTTATTATTACAACTTTCGCAAAACCACATGCACGAGTCCATTTCCTTTTCTCTGCGTACACGCTCGAAAACGAGTCCAATGGTGTTTGCTCCTCGTTGTGGTGAGTGGGGTACATGCGGTGGCAACAACCACATTTCGCCTTCTTTTATTTCTATGGTTTTAGCCTGGCCGTCTTCCTGTATTTTTACTTTTATATCTCCTTCAAGCTGGTAAAATAATTCTTCTCCATCTTCAAAGTGATAATCTTTACGGGCATTGGGTCCACCTACTACCATTACTATATAGTCTTCGCTTACTTTAAATATTTGCTGATTACCTACAGGAGGTTTTAACAAGTGACGGTTTTCATCTATCCACTTTTTAATATTAAACGGTGCTGCTATTGGCATTTGAGTTGGGGGTTATTAGTTGAAAGCATTAGTTAATAGTTGCGTATTTTGTGTTCGTTGCTTAGTATCTTCTTAATGAGTTTTTGCCTTGGTACTTTGTACCTAACTGCCTTCAGTCAGGTTAATTACCTTGTACTTTTAAATACCTCATCAATCTTCTTCTTCACATCTCCGGCAAATTCTTCTGCCTTTGTACCAAAGTTTTTAAAAGCATCATCGGCATCATCACTCAGTTCTTTAAACTTGCTCTTTATAGCATCGCTCATGCTTTCACCGTTCAATATTTTATCTATTTGTGAATGAAGAATGCCCGGGGTTTTTGCTTTAATCTTATCAACCGTAACATTTACAGCTTCTCTTGCCTGTTGTTCGGTTATGCCGGTTTTCAAACAAATTTCTTTTATTAATCCTTCCATGTTTATTTTTTACTACTCATTAATCATTAACAACTAATCACTTATCATTAACCATTAATATTAATTTTGCTCGTGATAAAATTATAAATTTTTCTTTTTGCAAATGAATTTAGATTTACAAAACAAACAAGCGCTGGTATGCGGTAGCACACAAGGCATAGGCAAAGCCGCAGCTATGGAGCTTGCATCTTTAGGTGCAAATGTTACGCTTGTAGCGCGCGATGAAAACATTTTAAAACAAGTTGTTAATGAATTGCCTAATGATGGCAAACAAAAACACCTTTATATAGTGGCCGATTTTAATTACATGAACGAACTTAAAACCAAGGTTCAAAAACACATTGAACAAAACGGCACCGTTCACATTTTAGTTAACAACACAGGCGGTCCGCTTGCGGGTAATATTGCCGGTGCCGAAACCGAACAATTTTTGCAGGCATTTAATAACCATCTTTTGTGCAACCATGTTTTAATGCAGGCATGTTTAGAGGGAATGAAAGCTGCTTTTTACGGACGTATTATCAACATAATTTCTACATCAGTAAAACAACCATTAAAAGGTTTAGGCGTTAGCAACACCGTTAGAGCGGCCGTTGCCAATTGGGCAAAAACATTAAGTAGCGAAGTAGCCCGCTATGGCGTTACAGTAAACAATGTTTTGCCCGGTGCAACAGATACTATTCGTCTTACGCAAATTATTGAAGACAAATCAAAAAAAACCGGCAAATCTTTTACCGACATATCGCGCGAAATGATGGCTGAAGTGCCTGCCGCACGTTTTGCAAAGCCCGAAGAAATTGCCAATGCCGTTGCTTTTCTGGCATCGCCCGCTGCCGCATACATTAATGGAATTAACCTGCCTGTTGATGGTGGACGAACGCAATGCCTTTGATTTTATAACTGCCAAAAAGAGATGCAACTGTTCAAAAAACTCATATTCGTTTGCCTTGTTTTTTTTGCAACCTCCTGCAACCAGGAAAATAAAAAACCTGATGCAACGCCCACAACAACCGAAGTTAAAAAGCCACCCGTAATAATCCCCAATTTTAATGCAGACTCAGCCTTTGCATTTGTAAAAAAACAAGTTGACTTTGGTCCGCGTGTGCCAAGCACTCCTGCTCACAATAAGTGCGCAAACTGGATAGTTCAAAAATGCAGCAATTATGGATTAACAACCCAAATTCAATCGCAAACAGTTTCTACATTTGATGGCAAAAAGCACCTGCTCAAAAACATTATTGCCGAGTACAAACCCGAAAAAACAAAACGCATTTTACTGTGCGCACATTGGGACACACGCCCCTGGGCTGACAGAGATTCTATAGACAAATACAAACCTTTTGATGGCGCTAACGATGGCGCAAGCGGTGTGGCTGTGTTGTTAGAAATAGCAAGAGCCATTCAAACCGCCCCTCTTGGCTATGGCATTGATTTTATTTTTTTTGATTTGGAAGACTATGGGCAAAACGATGGTGATGATCGTTATCCTGAACAGGAAAACACCTGGTGCCTTGGCTCGCAGCATTGGGCAAAAAACCCTCATAAACCTAACTACTATGCGCAGTATGGTATTTTGTTAGATATGGTTGGCGCACACGAACCCGTGTTCCCTAAAGAAGGTATAAGCATGTATTATGCAAGCGATGTGGTAAACAAAGTGTGGGGGCATGCACAACAAATTGGTTATGCAAATAATTTTACCAATGCATTAGCCCCGCAAATTACCGATGACCATTTATACGTTAACCTTCATGCCGGAATTAAATGTATAGACGTGTTACACTATTATGCCGATAAGCGCGACTTTTTTAAACACCACCACCGCCATGGCGACAACTTAAAAGCCATTGATAAAAACACACTACAAATGACAGGACGTGTGGTACTGCAAACGCTTTTTGAGGAAAATAATTTATAAAAATTTACTCAACTAACCCCACAACAAAAGTTCACTGCCGCTTACACAACAATGGTTTTTAAAATTTTTTATCTGCTTTACTTGATGGTCAATTGCTAACCATTAATCACCCTCTCCTTTTTAAACACCGCTGGGTTGCCTTGGTAAATCCCGTAGGCATCAAGGTTACTGGTAGCTACCGAACCTGCTGCCAAAATGCTCTCAGCTTTGCAAACCACATTAGGGCATACAATTGATTTGGCTCCTATAAAAACACCATCCTCAATCGTAACCGGCCCATAAATAGTTTCAAACACCGTGCTTTTATAATTGTGGTTGCCTGTTAAAATCATGGCGCCCTGTGCAATGTTCACGTTATTGCCTATCACCACTTTATCTAAATTATAAATCCAGGCATTCTCACCTATCCACACATGGTTGCCAATACTCAGCCTCCACGGAAACTTAACATTTACACCCGGCTTACTAATAATAACACCCTTGCCTACCCTGGCACCAAACAACCGCAGCAAAAAACAACGTATGGCGCTCGAAGGACAAAAAGGACTCACAAAAAAAATAATGTTTACCCAGTGCCATAAAAAAAATTTGAGCGAAGAAGCGCCACGGTCAAATGCCTTTGGATTAAACTTAGATAAATCGGTACGTAATTTCTGGGTCATTAAAGTTTATACGATTTAAAAGCTTTTTAAGTTCAGGCAGCCTTAGCTGTGTAATGCAAATGTATTTCGTCAAGCAAAGCAAGAATATCTAAATGAGAATTTAACGTTACCAGTTTCAACCTATATTCTTTAAAATGGTCGAGCCCTTTAAAATAATTAGCGTAATGTCTTCGCATTTCAAGCACCCCGAGTATCTCGCCCTTCCATTCAATAGATTTTAAAAAATGAGTTCGGCAAGCGTTAATTCTGTCCTCAATGGTTGGCGGCAAAAGCCTTTCTCCGGTTTTAATAAAATGTTTTATCTCATTAAATATCCACGGATAGCCAATACTTGCCCTGCCAATCATTACACCGTCCACACCATATCGGTTCTTATATTCCAATGCCTTTTCAGGAGAATCAATATCGCCATTGCCAAATATGGGTATGTGTATGCGCGGGTTATTTTTTACTTCAGCAATCAAAGTCCAGTCTGCAGGGCCCTTATACATTTGAGAGCGTGTGCGGCCATGAATTGTAAGCGCTTTAATTCCTACATCCTGCAAGCGCTCCGCCACGTCTATAATATTTTTGGTTTTGTCATCCCATCCTAATCTTGTTTTAACCGTAACGGGTAGCTTAACCGCCTTAACAACTTCGGCAGTCATGGTGGTCATTTTTGGTATGTCCTGCAACAAAGCTGCGCCAGCACCCTTACATGCCACCTGCTTTACAGGGCATCCGTAATTAATATCAATCAAATTTGGTTTTGCCTGCTCCGCAATTATTGCAGCTTCGCGCATAGAGTCAATGTTACCGCCAAAAAGTTGAATCCCTATTGGGCGCTCGTATTCAAAAATATCAAGCTTTTGATTGCTCTTTGCTGCATCACGTATCAATCCTTCGCTCGAAATAAATTCGGTGTACATTAAATCGGCACCATTGTGTTTGCACACATAACGAAAAGGCGGGTCGCTTACATCCTCCATAGGAGCAAGCAACAACGGAAAGTCTGGCAGCATTATGTCACCAATTTTTATCACACTAATTATAATTGTACTTTAAACATCGCATGTAGCTTCAGGAACTGTTGTCAACACAAAACTCTGAACTCTAAACTAAATTTATATTTGGCAAAAATAAAAATTACCATGAGAGGAGTTTGGCAGGATTTATCACCGGGTATTAAAATGCTTTTGTTTGTTGGCATCATTGCCGTTTCTACCTGTGTTTTTACATTGATCAGTTTTATAGCAGCCATTCCATTTTTTGGTGTTAACCTTTTTACAAATCCTGCTGCCATTGATAATTTAAATGACCCCAACACACTTCCGCTTTTAAAGTTTATTCAAATTATTTCTCAGTTGGGCACCATGATTATTCCTGCAATAGTTGCCGCCATTTTTTTTAGCCGTAGTGCCGGAGAGTATTTACGAACCAGTAAAAAACCTGCTGTGAGCAGTTTGGCTTTGGTTACATTATCCATTATATGTGCAGGTCCGCTCATTAATTTTTTGCTTGAAGTTAACAGCCGCATGCAATTGCCGGGTTTTTTATCAGGATTGGAACAATGGATGAAAGATTACGAACTGAAAGCGCAAAAACTTACCGAAGTTTTTTTGACAGACACATCGCCACAACAATTTACCATTAACATTTTAATGATTGCTGTGTTACCAGCCATTGGCGAAGAGTTTTTATTCAGAGGAATTTTTCAAAAACTGTTTGCACAAATTACTAAGCACAAATTGTTGGCAGTAATAATTACGGGTGCGTTGTTCTCTGCCATTCACTTGCAGTTTTATGGATTTATTCCGCGCTTTTTACTTGGTGTTTATTTTGGACTTTTATTGGTGTGGAGTAAAAGTATATGGCTTCCGGTATTGGCGCATTTTGTAAATAACTTTCTTTCACTCTTACTTGCTGCATTACATACAAAAAACTCGCTTGCTTTTAATCCGGATACTATTGGAACTGAAAAAGAGGATGCTGTTTGGGTAATAGCATCAACCATAATTGTTTTAGTATGTGCCTGGTTAATTAATAAAAGAGAAAAGAAAGCAGCGGAGGGTTAGACAAACAAAAACCTGCTCAGGATTTTTTTCTGGTAACAACAAGCACTGCATTAGGTCCAAACCTTTTTGAAAGCAAACAAAAAGTATTCAAAAATATTTTATCAAAACCCTCTAACCACAAAACCACGCTTTTACTCAACAATGCTTTTTTGCTTATTTTTTTTAGAAGTGATTCCGTAAGCGCTCTAAAAACTGAAATTTGTCTTGCAACCTTCAGCACTTCATGGTTTTTACTCTCAAGCATTTTAATGGACGCATCAAAATCAATTTTTCCATCGTGCTCGCTGTGCTCGTATGTACGCAAAAGTTTACGTGCAGTGGCAGAACTAATAATGGGCAAATCAGGCCTAATAATAGGTTCGTGAAATGTAATTAGCCCACCGTTTTTTAAAACTTCATTACAATGCTCCAATGCCTCTACCGGGCGTGGCAAATGATGCAACATTCCAAAACTTATTACACACTGAAAGGTATTTTTCTTAAAAGGAAGGTTAAGTGCGCTTGCCTGTAAAAAATCTCCGGCAGGCGTTGCTTGCTTTGCAACCATCAGTCTTTTAAAAGCTATGTCAGTACCTATGTAATTGTAGTTATATTCCGCAGGATTAAACAATCGCGAAACAGTTCTGCAAACACCACCTCCAATCTCCAACACAAATTCGTTTTTGCAAGAAGGTGCAATCAAATCTATCATGTGTTTTTTGCGAGGAATAAATATGCGCCACATAGGTTTATTCAAAACAGAGTTAAGCATCTTTTTTCTTTTCTCTTCTGTTTCAACCTCTGCATCGTAATACATCATTTCTTCGCGGTTCCATTTTCCATCACTTGTTTCTGTTGCGCCATAAATTCTGTTTAAAGTGTTTTGAACAGCATCTTTAAAATCGGCAGGCAAAAGGGTTACATATTTCTCTAAAAAATTTTTATGATGATGCTTATCCACGTCAGCATCAGAAAGAAAAACACCTATATACTCATCTATTGGATATGCCGTGTTTGATGTTGTTGAAACTGCAACACCGTATTTTATATCATCTTCTGCATTTATCTCACCATCATTAACATCTTTTATGCTATTACCATTCCTGGTTAGCTCAAAAGCATAAAATTTAAACCCTTCTTTTTTAGAATTAGGGCAAATAAGAATACTGCTGACTTTCTTCCTCATAACACTTATGGATTACAGCATTAAATGCTGTTTAAAATTAAAGTCTGCAAATGTAAAAAAATAGGCTACTTGGCTACTGCACCACCTTCATAGAGTTGCTGCCTGTATTTTAACGATGGTGACTTTACAAATGCTCCCAGTCCCAACTTATCCCAAATAGCATCAATACGCTCAATTGTCTTTAAATCGCTTGCTAAAATATTGGGCCAATCTCGGGTAAAACCATCGTGTTCAAATGTCTTGCGCGTTCCATCAAAGAAAATTGCAACGGGTTTCGCGTTTGAGGTTTCGCGTTTCGTGTTTGGCTGATTAATTGTTTCGTGTATGAAATGATCTCGCTTTGGATCAACGTTGTTGGAAAAACGCCAAACAGCATCTGCCGTATCACTTATATCCATAGTATGTTCAAGAAAGATTATCACTTTAACTCCGGTTAAAAAACCATAATCAGCTATTTGCTTACATAATTCATTGATATGATTTTTTCTGTTCTTTTCCACTGCAATAAAAACAATTGAAACTCCCATCTTCAGCAATGAATCATTTATCTGTTTGATTTCGGGGAACTGATTGTTGATTGATTTAAAATCAGAAGACCTAACTTCTAAATCTGAAACATCCAATCCCAAATCCAAAATCCTTTCTTCAGGAAGTTTCTTTGTGGCGTCTATTCCCATCTTCCCGCCAAATGCCATTACGGAACAAGAGTGGTCAAGCACATCTGTTGGTCCTTGCGTAAAATAAAAATCAGTATGCGGATTTACATTTTCTGAAATATACTTTGCTACTTCCATGTTGTTATGAATGTTAACATCACCATCCACCACTATCATCATTTTAGTAAACATCATTTGTCCGGCACCCCATAAAGAGTGCATTACTTTATTTGCCTGCCCCGGAAAATCTTTTTTAATTTTTACAATTACCAAATTATGAAAAACACCTTCCATCGGTAAAACCATATCAACAATTTCGGGCACCATTGTCATTTTAATTGGTGCTAAAAAAATTCGCTCTGTTGCTTTGCCAATCCAAGCATCTTCCTGCGGAGGTATGCCAACAATAGTTGCAGGATAAACAGCATCTCTCCTGTGGGTTATGCATGTGATGTGAAACTTGGGATAATAATCGGCAAGAGAATAATAACCGGTGTGGTCGCCAAAAGGCCCTTCTAAAATATAATCTTCGTGAGGATCAATATATCCTTCAATTATAATATCAGCATCTGCCGGAACCTGCATATCCTGCGTAATGCACTGAACCAGTTCCACTTTCTTTTTACGAATAAACCCTGCAAGCATAAATTCATCAACTCCATCGGGCAAAGGTGCAGTGGCAGAATAGGTGTATGCAGGGTCGCCACCAAGTGTAACAACAACAGGCATTTTTTTATTCAACTTTTTATACTCATTAAAATGCCGCGCGCTTACCTTGTGCCTGTGCCAGTGCATTGCAGTAAGCATTGGTTCAAATACCTGCATACGATACATGCCTATGTTGCGTATGCCGGTGTTCGGGTCTTTGGTTTGAATAACAGGGAGTGTAACAAAAGGACCGCCATCTTCGGGCCAACACTTTAAAACCGGAAATTTGGTGATATCAGGATTCGTCATCACCACCTGCTGGCATTCCCCCTTGCCTGATATAACCTTTGGCATCCACGATGCAATTTCTCCCAACTGAGGAAGCATCTTAAGTTTATCCAAAAAAGAATTTTTGGGTGACGTTAATGTCTTAAACAAATCTTCTATCTGCTGTGCTACATCATCTAATTTATTTACTCCTAACGCCATAGCCATGCGCTTTTCAGTTCCCATGCTGTTTATGAGCAAAGGAAAATCGTAACCTGTATTTTCAAAGAGCAGTGCCGGGCCATATTGCTTTGAAACCCGATCGGTTATTTCTGTTATTTCCAAATGAGGATTTACATATTCACTGATGCGCACAAGTTCACCTGCTTCTTCAAGTGTTTTTATAAAGTGCTGTAAATTTTTGTAAGCCATATCTATGATAATTATCAAATAAATCTTTGACGACTGCAAAACTAACAACATAGTTTAAGGTTTGTTTTCAATTAACAAAACTGAGTGAAAAAAAATAGCAGGGTGTGAAAACTATATAACACGTATGATTAAGTTTGCTATTGATTATGTACTTATTAAAAATTAAAGGCACTGCAAAAATTCCTGACTATGTTCAGTTGCGTAACGATGACTTTACGTTGCTTGCCTACTTCCGTGCCGACAGACCTGAAAAAGCAATTGCCAAAGCAGGTTATGCAGATAAGGAACAGGAAATTTTAAAGTTTATTGCCGAATTGCCTTTTGGAAAAGTAACCAGGTTTGAAATATAGATTGCAATGCAAGAAGAAGTAGTTAATTTGGAAAGTGTAAATGTTTACCAGAAAAAAAATTTAATTCTTTCTGCCGTAAACCTGCACGTAGCAAAAAACCAGTTTGTTTACCTTATAGGAAAAACCGGAAGCGGTAAAAGCTCGCTGCTTAAAGTTTTGTATGGCGATATAAAAATTACACAAGGAGAAGGTTCTGTTGCAGGATATAATCTTGTTAAATTAAAAAATAAGGATGTTCCGTTTTTAAGACGAAAGCTTGGAATTGTTTTCCAGGATTTTCAATTGCTGGGCGACCGTACTGTTAAAGACAACCTAATGTTTGTATTACACGCAACAGGTTGGGAAGAAAAAGGTAAAATGAACGACCGTATTAATGATGTATTAAATAAAGTAGGTTTATCTACCAAAGGATTTAAAATGCCCCATGAGTTAAGTGGCGGTGAGCAGCAGCGCTTAGCTATTGCCCGTGCACTGCTTAACGACCCTGAACTGATACTTGCCGATGAACCAAGCGGTAACCTTGACCCCGAAACCAGTAATGAAATAATGAACCTGTTTTTTGAACTGAGTAAAACAAGTTGCTCTGTAATAATGGCAACACACAATTATTCACTCATAGAACGCTACCCATCGCGAATTGTTAAAATAGATTTGGGTAAGGTTACAGAGGCTAATTAGATAATTTTCAGTTCTTCCTTTTTCAATCATTACCTTCGCACACAAATAATATTATTTATGATTCAGATTGCATACCTGCGCGAAAATAAAAGCGAGGTGATTAATCGTTTAAGCGTTAAAAATTTTGACGCAGCAGAATTGGCTGATGAGATATTAGAAGCTGATGAGCAGCGCAGAACCTTGCAAAAAGAATTGGATGCTGTGTTGAGTTACCAAAACCAGCTTGCAAAAGAAGTGGGAGAATTTTTTAAAAAAGGAATGCCGCATGAAGCACAGGAAGCAAAAGAAAAAAGCGCTGCATTAAAAGATACTTCAAAGGAATTGGGCGATAAAATGGCGGAAGCGGAAAAGCGCATGAATGATCTACTTGTGCGTTTACCTAATATGCCACATGCATCTGTTCCCAAGGGAAAAACGCCCGAGGAAAATGAAGTGGTGTTTTGTATAAAAGAAATACCATCATTACATGCCAATGCAAAACCTCATTGGGAACTTACAACCCAATATGATATTATTGACTTTGAACTTGGAGTAAAAATTACCGGTGCAGGCTTTCCGGTTTACAAAGGCAAAGGAGCAAGGTTGCAGCGCGCGCTCATAAATTTTTTCTTAGACCATGCCACAGCCACAGGTTATACCGAAGTGCAACCGCCAATTTTTATAAACGAAGATTCGGGTTTTGGTACAGGACAATTGCCCGATAAAGAAGGGCAGATGTATCATATAGGTGCCGATAATTTTTATTTGATTCCTACTGCCGAAGTTCCAGTTACAAATATTTTTAGAGATGTAATTTTAAAAACAGAGCAACTTCCGCAAAAACTTACTGCATATACACCTTGCTTCAGGCGCGAGGCAGGTTCTTACGGAAAAGATGTGCGCGGGTTAAACCGCCTGCACCAGTTTGACAAAGTAGAGATAGTGCAAATTACAGAACCTGAAAAATCTTATCAAACATTGGAAGATATGCGAATGTATGTTGCATCTCTTTTAGAAAAACTGGAGTTGCCATACCGCATTTTAAAACTCTGCGGAGGTGATATGAGTTTTGCATCGGCATTAACTTATGATATGGAAGTTTACAGCGCTGCACAAAAACGCTGGCTTGAAGTTAGCTCTGTCTCAAATTTTGAAACTTTTCAGAGTAACAGGTTAAAGCTGCGTTATCGTAAAGGAAGTGATAAACCACAACTTGCTCATACATTAAATGGAAGCGCTCTTGCTTTACCACGCATAGTGGCTGCATTGCTTGAAAATAACCAAACCGAAAAAGGAATTAAAATTCCGGCAGTGTTGGTTCCTTACACGGGATTTGAGTTTATTAATTAAAGAGGGGGCGATACAAACTACTCAGGCTGTTTGTGCTTCCACCTTCTGTGGCTCCACAGCCAGTATTCAGGTTGCTTTAAAATGTCTTCTTCAATCAACCGCATCAACTTCTCGGTAATATAACCATGCTCTGTGGTAGCTGGCTTATCTGTCAGTAAGCTAAACTCAACAACATAATAACCTCTTTTCAATTTATTAATATGCCCGAACAAAACCGGCTGGTTATATTTTTTTGCATAACGCTCTGCCCCAAACAAAACTCCCGTAGGCTGATTTAAAAAAGTCATCCAGTGTGCAGAGTGCGGATTTGATGGTGATTGATCAACTGCAAAAATAGTTGCCGAAAGTTCATGCATTTCTTCAAAAAAATCTTTTACCTTTTTTGTTGAAATCATTTGCAGACCATACTTCCCCCTTGTTTCGCGCATCGCTTTATCAAAAAATTTGCTGGAGAGCGGCTTGTATATAGCTACAGATTTATGTTTGATAGGCGCATCTATGGCTACTGCAAAAAGTTCCCAGTTGTTATAATGCCCACCAGCCATAATAATGCTTTTGCCCTCATCAAAATATTTATCAGAAAGTTCAGGATTAATAACCACCATACGCTTGCGCACCTCCTCTTCACTAATGGTAAATATTTTAATGCTCTCAACAATTAAATCGCACAGGTGGTTGTAAAACTTTGAAGCAATTGTTTTTATTTCTGCTTCCGTTTTTGATGGAAAAGATTTTTTCAAATTACTTATCACCACCTTTTTACGATAGCCTAAAAGTTTGAATATAATAAAATACAAGCCATCGCTTATAAAATAGAGCACACCAAACGGCAATAGTGAAACAGGTAATATCACCAAATAATAAAGTATGTAACTGAAAATTACCAAAACGATAAAGTATTTTTAAACATACACTAAACGCTCAGTTCTAATCCAATAGGGCAATGGTCGCTGCCCATAATATCTGCATGTATGGTTGCGTTGCTTACCATGTTTCGCATTTCTTTTGAAATCATATAATAATCAATACGCCAGCCCACATTGCGTTCTCTTGCGCGTGTAATCTGATCCCAATATGTATATTGTTCAGGGTTAGTATTGTACTCTCTAAAAATGTCAATATAATCCATGCTCACAATTTTATCAACCCAGGCGCGCTCCTCCGGCATAAAGCCGCTTGTTTTTACATTTTCTTTTGGCCGGGCTAAATCAATTTCCTTATGTGCTGTGTTATAATCTCCACACACAATAATGTTCTTATGTGTTTTTCTTTTATCGTTGGCGCGGTTAAAAAGCTCGCCATAAAAATCTAATTTATACTTTACCCTTTCTGGTCCACGCCCGCCATTGGGGAAATAAACATTGTACAGCACAAAATCCTTAAATTCCATTTCAAGCACACGCCCCTCACCGTCAAACAAGGCATTGCTCAATCCGCTAGTTACACGTAATGGCTTTAGCTTGGTGTAAACCGCCACTCCGCTGTACCCTTTCTTTTCTGCTGAAAAAAAATAACTATTATAGTCTTTAAAATTTACAACCTCATGGTCAAGCTGGTCTTCCTGCGCTTTGGTTTCCTGCAGACATAAAATATCGGGGTTTGCCTTATCAAACCATTCGGGGAAACCTTTTTTCCAAATGGCTCTTATGCCATTTACATTCCAGCATTTAATATCTATTTTATTGCTCATTGGTTTTAAAAAGTTGTTAATGTTGGCAAGAGTAAAAAACTAAAAGCAAATAAAAAACCCCGGGAATTTCACAATTGCCGGGGTTACTAACCTAAACTAACCTATGAAAACTTACCTGATTTGGTAGCCCCAAAGATATGGGGGTTGCTATTAAATTAAAATGAAAATTTAAATTTTTTCTGTTAACAGTATGTTAATCATGTTTCTTGATTTTTAATTTAGTTAACCCAATTTAAAGAACTCATCAAGCATATTAACGCTTAGGTTTAGCATTTGGTTTTGTCTTACGTTAAATTTTTTGAGCTTATCCTCTTGCAAAGCAAAATCTGATTAGTAAAAACTGTAAGTGAGATATCCGTTTCATCTGTGATTTCCAACACTTCAGTCAAATTTTAAAGCATTTTAACAATTGGAAACTTGTAAGACTAAAATAGTTTCCATAGTCTTGACACCGTTTTAGAAAATGGAAACAAAGGAAAGAATATTGGCAGGTGCCGAAGAGTTGTTTAACAAACATGGTATTAAAAGAATTACCATGGACGAAATTGCACAGCATCTTTCTGTAAGCAAAAAAACCATTTACCAGTTTTTTGACGAGAAGGATGATTTGGTGGATGCTTGCTGCAAAATTGTAATGGGAAAGCGCGAGTGTGAGTTTGAAAAAATTCAGGATGAGGCAAAGGATGCTGTGGAAGAAATGATTAATGCCATGAAACACATGAGCGCTATGTTCTCTAAAATGAATCCTAACCTGTTTTACGATTTGCAAAAATTTTACCCTAAAACATGGAAAGCGTTCAAGGAATTTAAAGAACAGCATATGATGGGAATCATTGAAAAAAACTTAAAAGCTGGCATCAAACAGCAACTATACCGTGCTGATATCCCTGTTAAAACACTTGCCGCGTTGCGTATGTACGAAGTAGAATTGGGTATGAACCCAGATGTTTTCCCTCCAGATAAATTCAATCATGTGCAGGTTCAGGTTGCATTATTAAATCATTTCCTATACGGCATATGCACACTTAAAGGACACAAATTAGTTAACAAATATTTACAGGTAAAAGAAGAAGAATAAAAACTGCATCAACTGAACAAACTATTATGTATAAAAATCTAATCAAAATCTATTCGTTCGTAATTCTCCTTATAATTTCAAAAAATGCCCAGGCACAGCAAAGCGAATCTTTTTCATTCTCATTGCAGCAGGCAATAGAATATGCATTGCAACATCAGGCAACTACAAAAAATGCAGCGCTTGATGTAGAAATTGCGCAAAAGAAAATTAATGAACTTATTGGTGTTGGCTTGCCAAATATTACGGGCAGCGCTGATATAAATAAGTTTATTGAAATACCAACTTCTTTTGTTCCTGCCGAATTTTTTGGCGGACAACCCGGTGAATATGCGCCTGTGCAATTTGGACAACCTTATTCATCATCTGTTGGCTTATCGGCATCGCAGTTAGTTTTTGATGGCAGCTACTTAGTAGGCTTGCAGGCTTCAAGAACTTATGCCGAGCTTTCAAAGAAAAACTTAGAGCAATCTAAAATTGAAACATCTGCTAATGTTTCAAAAGCTTACTACAGTGTTTTGGTTAATCGCGAGAGACACGATTTATTGGTTGCAAATGTGCAACGTATTAAAAAACTGAAAGACGACACCAAAGCCATGTACGATAATGGTTTTATAGAAAAAATAGATAACGACCGCATTGTCTTAACCTACAACAACATTGTGGTGGAAGAACAAAAGGTAAAACGTTTTCTTACTATTTCAGAGAATTTGCTCAAGTTTCAAATGGGAATGGATTTAAACGCCAACCTTGAGTTAGCCGATAAACTTGCTACCATTAAAATGGATGAAACTTTGCCTGGCGAAGAAAAAGCAGATGCATCGCGCAGGATTGAATACAGCATAATGCAAACCAACAAACGCCTTCAAGAGCTTGATTTAAAAAGAACACGTTTTGAATATTTACCATCATTGGTTGCATTTGGTTCAGTAAGCGCCAATGCATCACGTAATGAGTTCGATATTTTTGATACCGACAAACGTTGGTACCCAACAGCAGTTATTGGTGCAAAACTTTCAGTTCCTATTTTTGATGGCTTGCAAAAGTCTGCACGCATAGGTCAGTCAAAGCTTACCCTTCAAAAAATTGACAATGGGTTTAAATCTCTTGAACAAGGAATAAATTTAGAAGTACAAAACAGCCGCACCCAATTACTCAATAACATTGAAGTGCTTAAAACACAGCGTGAGAATAAAGACCTTGCAACTGAAGTAGCCCGTGTTTCAAAAATTAAGTACGACCAGGGCGTTGGCTCTAACCTTGAAGTGATTAATGCTGAAACATCATTAAAAGAAGCTGAAACAAATTATTATAGTTCTCTTTACGATGTTCTCATTTCAAAAATTGATTATGCAAAAGCAACAGGGAGTTTGAAATAAAAGAGAAAAATTCTAAAGAACAAAAAACATGTACCAAGTATTAATTACAACGTACCAAGAAAAAAATTAAAATAAAGTACCCCATCCTCTCCTATCCGCCTTTCATGGAGGGATTATGGTGGAGCTATAAAAAATAACAAGAAACATTTACAACTCATGACCCCACCAATTCACCATTCACTATTCACAATTCACAATATGAAAAACATACTCATCATTTTCTCGCTTTCATCTGTAATCATAGCATGCAGCAGTGGTGCGGCAGGCGATAAAAAAGCACAGCTTGAAGAATTAAAAAAACAACAAACCGCCATTGCCACACAAATAGATGCGCTTGAAGCCGAAATTGAAAAAGCGGAAGGCAAAAAAGAAGTTGCAAAAATTATAGCTGTTACCGAAGCTGCACCTCAGGAGTTTAACCATTACATTGATGTTCAGGGAAAAGTAGATGCCGAAGAAGAAGTTACACTTACACCAAAAATGGCTGGAAGTATTATTCGCATTAGTGTAAAACCTGGTGATGCTGTTAGAGAAGGACAGGTGCTTGCCGAAATTGAAAACGGAAGCATGAGTAACACTGTTGCCGAAGTGCGTGCATCTTACGACTTAGCTAAAACAGTTTACGACCGTCAGAAAAATTTGTGGGACCAAAAAATCGGAAGCGAGATTCAATACCTGCAAGCCAAAAACAACAAAGAGAGTTTGGAAAAAAGACTTGCAGCCATGCAAGACCAATGGGATATGTATCGTATTAAATCTCCAATTAACGGAACTGTAGATGCTGTTGATATTAAAACCGGACAAGTAGTAGCACCGGGCATTCCGGCTATTCGTGTGGTTAACCTATCGCAGTTAAAAGTAAAGGCAGAGGTTTCTGAAACTTATTCAACCCGCGTTAAGCAAAATGACAATGTAGTTGTTTCCTTTCCTGATATTAAAAAAGAAATTACCACCAAGCTTAATTACGCAGGCAAATCCATCAACCCCATTAATCGAACTTTTGAAGTAGAAGCAAAACTTGACCCTAAAAAAGTAGATGTAAGACCTAACATGATTGCTGTGGTTAAAGTGGCTGACTATACCAACAAAACTGCGTATGTGGTACCTGTTAATTTGGTGCAAAGCGGAAAAGAAGGCAATTACATTTATGTTGCCGATGGCGATAAACAAAATGCTGTTGCAAAAAAACGAGTAGTTGAAACCGGAATGTCATACAACGGAAATATTGAAATAAAATCGGGAATAGCACAAGGCGACAAAATAATTACTACCGGTTACCAGGATTTAATTGAGGGGCAGAAAATTTCTTATTAAGCCGAAAGAGAGAAAAGTTAAAATAAAAAAGTACAAAGTATTTAGCCTGCCTGATGGCAGCCAGGTACAAAGTACCAAGGCAAATACAAAACTCCCAACAATTCATGCAAGACACAAACAAAGAATTTAAACCAAGCAGTTGGTCAATAGATAATAAAACCAGCATCTGGATTATTTCCATCATCATCACTCTATGGGGAATCATTTCTTACAACAACATCCCCAAAGAAAGTTTTCCTGACATATCGTTGCCCAATGTATATGTAAGTGTGGTTTACCCAGGCACTTCTCCAAAAGATATGGAGAACCTTGTTGTTCGTCCTATTGAAAAACAATGTAAAGGGATTGCAGGTGTTAAAAAATTAAAAAGTAATTCGTTGCAGGATTATGCCAACGTAATTATTGAATTTAACACCGATGTAAAGATTGAAGAAGCCAAGCGTAAGGTTAAAGATGCCGTTGACAAAGCCAAAATGGACTTGCCGCAGGATTTACCGCAAGATCCCGATATTCAGGAAATAAACTTTGCCGATTTACCCATTATGTATGTAAATATTTCGGGTGACTATGATTTGAATAAACTGAAAAAGTATGCCGATGATGCAAAAGATAAAATTGAAGGCATGAAGGAAATACGCAAGGTTGACATTATAGGCGCATTGGAAAGAGAAATACAGGTTAATGTTGACATGCTAAAAATGCAGGCTGCCGGCATAAGTATGTATGATATTGACCGCTCACTAGCATCGGAAAATAAAACGGTGCCTGCCGGTTCGGTACGCATGCAGGACGGCACCCGCAGAACATTAAGCGTAAGCGGTGAGTTTAAAAATGTGGAGCAAATAAAAAATATTGTTGTTAGTTCCATTTATGGTTCACCTGTTTATTTAAAAGATATTGCCGAAGTTAAAGACGGATTTAAAGAACAGGAAAGCTATGCGCGCTTAAATCACGATCCGGTAATTACTTTGAGTATTGTAAAACGATCGGGTGCCAATTTGATAGAAGCATCAGATAAGGTGGTGGCTATTGTTGATGAATTTAAAGAAAAAAGCTGGCCTAAAGATTTGCAGGTAACTTTAACCGGTGACCAAAGCGAGCAAACACGTGTAACACTGCACGATTTAATAAACACCATCATCATTGGTTTTATTTTAGTAACCATCATACTTATGTTTTTTATGGGAACTACCAATGCTGTGTTTGTGGCTATGAGTGTGCCGCTAAGTATGTGCATTGCTTTTATTTTAATGCCAACCATAGGATTCACTTTAAACATGATTGTGTTGTTCTCCTTCTTGCTTGCATTAGGAATAGTAGTGGATGATGCCATTGTGGTTATAGAAAACACGCATCGTATTTTTGCAAATGGAAAAGTACCTATAGTAAAAGCAGCAAAGATGGCTGCGGGTGAAGTTTTCCTCCCTGTGTTATCGGGCACACTTACTACTCTGGCTCCATTTATTCCACTTGCATTTTGGAGTGGTGTTATTGGTAAGTTTATGTTTTTCCTGCCCATCACTTTAATTATAACATTGATGGCATCGTTACTTGTTGCTTACATTATTAATCCGGTGTTTGCCGTGCAGTTTATGAAACCGCACGATGAAAATAAATATAACCCTAAGAAAGGTCTTAACAAATCAGCACTCATCTTTTTATCGCTTGCTGTATTTGGTTACATGATTGACTTTGCTTACGGCAATATGGTTGTTGCCATTTTTATTTTCAATTTAATCAACCGCTTTTGGCTGCATGGCGTTATCAGAAAATTTCAGGAAAAAACATGGCCTGCTGTGCAGGATAAGTACAAAAACTTTTTGGTGGGGGCATTAAAGCGTCCGGCAATGATGATGGTTTCTACTGTTGGTTTACTCATTCTTTCTTTTTTTATGATTGGTGTGAGAAACGGTGGTGTGCAATTCTTCCCCACTGCCGATCCTAACTTTGTTTTTGTTTTTACATCACTTCCTGTTGGAACCGATCAGGCATATACTGATAGTGTTACCAAAATTGTGGAAGACCGTGTGTATAAAGTTTTGGGAGAAAATAATCCGTTGGTGCGCTCTGTTATTTCAAACGTGGGCGTAGGTGTTACCGATCCACAAGACGAAGACCAGGGTTATTACGCCAACAAGAGCAAGGTGCAGATTGCATTTGTTCCTTTCGGAAATAGAAATGGAAAATCTACAGTAGAATACTTAGATAAAATACGCGAGTCGGTTAAAGGAATTCCTGGTGCCGAAATTACTGTATCGCAAGAGCAAGGCGGGCCTCCGGTAGGCAAACCCGTATCTATTGAAATTACCGGTGATAATATTGACGACCTTATTGCAACTAGTAAAGAAGTAAAATCATTTTTGGAAGCTAAGCGCATTGCTGGTGTTGAAGAACTGCGCAGCGATTTGCAGGACAATAAACCTCAAATAACATTTAGCATTGATAGAGAGCGCGCCAACCGCGAGGGCATTTCTACCCAACAAGTTGGTTACGAAATGTACTATGGTGTGTTGGGAAGGGAAGTAAGTAAGTTCCGCGATTTTGACGATGACTACAAAATCATGTTACGCTACAAAGAAGAGCAACGTTATAATGTGGACATGCTCAATAACAATAAAATTCTTTTCCGCGATATGGCAAAGAACGGAGCCGTACGTCATGTACCCGTTAGCGCATTTGCCGAAGTTAAATACGACAATACGTATGCTGCCATCAAAAGGAAAAATCAGAAACGTATTGTTACGCTTTCATCCAACATACTGACCGGATACAACGAACAGGAAGTTGTAACGCAGGTACAAAATGCGGTTAAAGATTTTCAAAACCCAAGCGGTGTAGAAGTAAAGTTTGCAGGCTCGCAGGAAGAGCAGCAGGAAACAATGAGCTTTCTTGGCACTGCACTTTTAATTTCGCTCGGATTAATTTTAATTATCCTTGTTATTCAGTTCAACTCCATCAGCAAACCAATCATCATCCTCACCGAAATTGTTTTCAGTTTAATAGGTGTTTTACTTGGGTTCAGCATATTTAATATGCAGTTTTCTATTGTAATGACTGGTATTGGCATTGTTGCACTTGCAGGTATAGTAGTGCGCAATGGAATATTGCTTGTTGAGTTTACCGATTTGCTTCGCGAACAAGGTTACAATACATGGGATGCCATTGTGGAAGCAGGTCGCACACGTATGACACCCGTTGTGCTTACTGCAACTGCTACCATTCTTGGTTTAGTTCCCTTAGCGGTTGGGTTAAATATGGATTTCTATAAATTATTCAGCACCGGCAATCCGCATCTTTATTTTGGTGGAGACAGCACTGCATTTTGGGGACCACTGTCATGGACTATGATTTTTGGATTGGGCTTTGCCACTTTCTTGACACTGATTATGGTTCCTGTTATGTATTTGATTTCTGAAAATATTAAGGCACGGGTTTACAAAAGCAAAAATTATGAGAAGCCGGTAGTTCCCAAATCAAAGCAAGAGCAAATGCTAACGGGAGTGCTCGATGCATAAAAACATTTGATTAAGATTTAGGTAGGTTTAGGTTGAGTAGCCCGCACAAATTATCGTGCGGGTTTTTACTTTTTATTGTTTCACAAACTTACCCCTGTAAACTTCCTTACCTGTTTTTACTTCAACAAAATAAATACCTTTAGAAAAGTGGGCAGTTGGCAATTTACAATTAGCAGTTGCAGGCTGCTTGCTTAAAACTGTATTTCCTAAAACATCAAAAATGGAAACAGTTATTAAGTTGTTTGCTTTTGGGTTATTGATTTGAATAT